>Ga0315282_10006318_pt1 | contig 19901 bp, 38 predicted proteins | sample YL17G07_20_MG_FD_203693 | JGI IMG/M metagenome (GOLD analysis project Ga0315282, IMG submission 203693) | Sediment microbial communities from Yellowstone Lake, YNP, Wyoming, USA - YL17G07_20 | ecosystem: Environmental > Aquatic > Freshwater > Lake > Sediment | place: USA: Wyoming | collected... | reverse complement strand
CAGGTCTGTGCATCCAGACGTGCTTGTGATAGCAACGCTTGCAAACATTCCATAGTATTCCTTTGAAGTACCAGATTTGCCGTTTCCTACAAATGCGACACATCCTTATTCTCTTCCCCATCTAAATCACCCCCTCCTTTTTCCGCATCATTTCTTTTATCACAGTAACATGCTCTGCAACAGAATCCTCCTCTTGTTCCACATCCTGTATCTGAATTGATACTGCACGCATTCCCTTCTCTTCCAACGCCGTAGCTATGATTTCCTCGAGCTCTCCGTACATATGATATTGTCGGTCGAAAGTTGCATCACAACTGAATTTCACATGCTTCCTCACCATTTTCTCCACCTCTCAGTCTTCTTTCATGGCGGATGAGATTTTGTGATGCGGTGGCACTTGACCTCATTCAGATTGGAAGACGGTTCTAATTATCTTCTTCCAGAAAGCTCGGTCTTTGTGGCACCTGGCCAAGTGGTTGATTGCGGCATAATCGTCTTTTACCCGATCCCCACACAATTTACACTTCATTTGGTCACACCTCCCAAAATCCACAAAGCTTGTCTGTATGATGGAACAATCAGACGCGCCTATAGTGGGCAGTCCTTTCAAGTTTAGCACCCCAACTTCTCAGAAGAGTTTGAAAAATCTCTAACTCACGTAGGATGTCAAAAATGGTTAGGTTACATAGCGCTGCGGTTTTTTCTCTGATTGCTTGAGCTTCTCCTGCTCTCGTTCCTCTTGTTTGCGCAGAGTCTCCTTATCAAATTCCGTGCTGACGGCCTCGGATACGGCAGCTCGGATAAACTCAGCGATGTTTTTCTGAGCCAGTTTCGCAGCATCTCTGACCATATCAAATTCAAGTGGATCGAAGCGTATCAAGAATCTTTTAGTCTTGAGAGGAAGTATTTTGATTGCCCAGGTCTCTTGTTTATCAAATCTATAGTGAGGAGGCCACATCCGTCCGCCTTCAAGCGACTTCTTGATTTGTTTGTATAATCTGCCCCAATCCTCATTGGAAAGCGATGTAACCACCGAACCCAGTGTCAGTTTGTCAAACTTCACCGCAAAGTTTGCTTCAACTACCAATTGACCATTTTTCTTCGAGATTGAAAGGTCCTCCATCTGCTTTAGGGCCTCCGCGATTTTCTGATTGGTAGGAGTGTCCTCGAAACTGAACCTCATACCTACTCACCTTCGCACAGTTTTGGCATATATCTGACTCAAAAACTTGTATATCTCCAATTCAAGAAGTTGTATATCTCTGACCGAGTAGCAAAATTCACTCTTTATCTTGTTCCTGGCAATGGTCAGTGGGTACGGCGTTGTATGTCGCCCATTTTGCGTCGACTGGGTGGGGCAATGCTCCCAGAACCATCCCATGAACATCTTGGAGGTCGTAGCTCAATCGCTCGATAGAGGAAGCGAGCTGCCTCGGTAACTCACTGTTGTGTCCGGAAACACCTCCAAACGATGGTAGTATGGCTGCTGAGAGCGGGAGGTCGCGTTTAGACATCTCCGCGACGAATGCTCTGGCAACGGGAACATCCTCAACATTGACATCGCCAACGAAGAGCACTCGCGTCTGCTTTGACCTTGCAAGCCACCAGAACGCATGTGGCGTAGAGATCCTTTCTTCCAAAAGAGCTGAAAGGCGCTCTCTTCCAAGTTTAACAAACTGTATACTGCCTGTCTTCTCTGAGTAGTCTACCGATACGATATTTCGGATTGGGGCCAACTTCATCGGAACACGAGTCTCTCTGGGGACGAGAACAACATCCTTCTCCACCAGATTCGTTGCCCAGTGGTCTCTATGGCCATGGCTTACCACGGCCACGTCCTGTCTGCACAGCTTCTTGGCGGACAGCATGAACTTCCACCGGTCCCACTGCACGCTCGCCAGGATGCTCTCCACTAACCCATATTCACTCATAGAAATCCCTCCCCTATTTCCGCCGGTCTACATTGCGTCGTGTCGATGCTTCAGACGCAGGTCGCGGGTGAGAAGTTCGCCGCAGTGAGGGCAGCGGGTGTATGTTTCGGTTGTCGACTTGGCTTTCATGATGTCGATGCCTAGCTGTTGAAGCTTTGGCTGAAGCCTGTTGCAGGCTTCCATCTTTCTCCTCCATGCAGGCGACTCGACTGAGAGAGGTCCATCTAGGCGGCTTTTCACATCTTCTAGTCCAGACAGGTCTTCAACCACCAGCCGCTTCACACCCGTCCTCTTGATGAAGTACTTTAGTCGGTCGAGGGCTTCAGCCTCGTCCTCCATGTGAACATGAAATTCCGCTGCTCCCCCATCCCTGGCGAATGCTGTGACTGTCAGGAGTCGGTCCTCGTCCAGGCCCCACACCATTCCCCCGCTTCCTTCATTGTACCCTTCCGTGCGGCACTTCCTCATCTGGCTCCGCGCCTCATCCTCCACAAGCTCAGCCAGCTCATCACTCAACTGTTCGAAGGACCCTTCGAAGTCGAAGATATCTCCGCGGTCTCCGACGTAGACCTTCACGCCCCAGAGCCTTTCCGCGTGCTCTGCGAGTTCAGCTACTTCCACGCCGACGCCGAGCCGCCCCGCGATATCCTGTAGGCGACTCTCCAGCTCCTTCCTTAGCTTCTCTTCCCCCGCGTGATGTCTGATCTTTTGTTTTGTTCTATCCAAGATTCGTTGCTGCGCATCCGCGTTTAGCCCTTCGAGGTGGCGCAGAACGACTTTGGGCGTGAAGTTTGGCCCGGAGAGGAATGTTACGTGAGGACTGAGCGGGTTCTTGCATTCAAGCCGCATCGCGGCCACCAGATCGCTGAAAGCTTTCGCCTCGTCAGTGAAGAACATGGATAGATACTCGGTTAGGTTATCCTCGAAGATCCTTCTCTTTCCCTCCTTCCAAGCCGCCTCCCTACCTACGAAGTAGTTCAACCACTGCACCACACCCTCAGGCGTCCACTCTTCACTGGCCAGAAGACCCGCGAATTCAGGTGCCTGCACCCACCCCCACTTGGTTTGAGCTTTGGCCGGTTGTGTTCCCAACTGGGCTAGAATTGCTTGCCTGCTGTTCAAAGCATCGGGGGGCACCCGCATCTTGGCGAGTAGCTGCCCTGTCACCCTCTCCAGAGCTCTACGCCTCTTAGCGGGATCCGCTGATGGCAGCGACAAACTCACTAAGCATCACCCTCCTCCCTCATGTTCTTTATCGCTTCTTTGACTTGTTTTTTTGAGAACCCCGCTTCCAATAATAGGTCGGTGATGTCAGCTGTGGCGCTCCTTTTTGCGTCCTCTATGCCCTCGCGATTCTCATCGAGAATTCCGTCGTACAGATCCGATTTCACGGTAGAGCTCAGCCAGAGGTCGCCGACCTTGACCCTGATTTTTGCAATCATCTGGATGCGAATGAAGAACTTGCGATTGTTGCATATATCCAACATTAACAGATAATCTCTTTCTGCGTCAGCTTTCGTTGAGGCACATGTAGAGTTGAACCACTCAAAGTCATCTCGCACATTTCCGCCACGTCGCCAGTGATTTATTGCCAGATCAGATTTTGCTTCACAATCAAAAAATCCCAAATCGTCATTTACCGGGTAATCGTAGTCGACTTCACTTTTGAGAGTGACATCAACAATCTCTTTATCCAGTTCCAAGTCACCTCACCCCCTCTTCTTGTGCCGGCCTTCAAGCTTCGCTGCGAAGTTGAACCACTCAGCTCTGAACTTTAACAGGATGTGTATTTTTTCAGCCAAGTCTTCTCCGATTATTGCGTCTCCATTGTTGTTAGTGTCGAAATCATATTCGGTAATCGACCAATCACCGCCAACGAGGTAAATGTATTCCCCCGATGAGCCCTCGACATCAATCTCATGGTGGAGTTTCTTGCTGGTGCGCTCAATCCATTTCCACATCCGATCACGAATCTTGCCCGGTTTCTCAGGAACCACGCCGCTAGTGTTGATCACGTGATCATATTCAGTCTCGTGGTTGTCGTAGAACTCGTATGTGTCGAAGAGACAATCCATATGTTCGATGACTTTGTGCGCATCCACCGGTTCCCCCATTTTTCCCGTCGCTATTGCAGCAGCAAGGAAAACGATATGATCATCATCGGCAGTCAGAGGTATTTGCATCAATAATACTCAACCTCCTCGGCTTCTACGGTGTAGGTCATCGTCGGTGGAGCTGCGCCTTCGCAAATACGGCATTCTGTTTTACGCAGTTGTTCATCAGTCGGTTTGTTCTCAAGTACTACGAGTGGTGTACGGCAGCCGAGGCAGATGACAAAGTATACCTTGCGAATGTGGCACATCCTCACTCTTCTCCTCATCTTTCCACCTCCCGAATACGTTTCACTCTCAGGCGCAAAGCGGACATTTCGCCGGGCCAAATTCGTCGCCTACCAAGTCGTCCACATTGGTCCAGCTACCACATGTGGGACAGCAGATTTCTCCCGTTTCTTGGTTCAGCGTCGCGAGATCTAGGATTGATACATACCTAATCGCAGGAACTGGTAGAAGGCAATCCCGGTTTCTGAACAGTTTTTCGCTCACTCCCAGTCTTTTCATCAACACACCAACCGTATCAGGCATCCAATGACGAGAGTGTCCGGCCCACCATCTCTCCCATTGGAGTCAGATGTGCCTTAGAAAGGTAGTCGCGCAAATCGTGCGTCGTCTCCTGAAATTCTGTGCTGATTTTCACGAGTCCCTTTGTCTGCAGTAGATAGAGCGCCGTTCGTGTGTCCCGCCAGTTTCCCAATACCTCTGAGAACACGAGCGGCCTGTTACTTTGCGACATGAACTTGAGAACCTCCTTTTCCTCGTCTCTCAGACGAGAGATGATTGTGATGGATGCAAGCTCTTCGGGTTGAACTGGAAGCATTCTCATAGAGAGTTTTCTCCCCTGCGCAACTCATCCCTTACCTTCATCAAGAGTTTTCCAAGCATGTCTTCTCCTTTGACTCCCCAAACAGGGTCAGTCGGACTGTTTTCATGGAGCCTATCGTTTCCAGTTGCAAGAAGTTTCTCGTGCAGATCAGGGTTCTGAGAGAACTTGGCCCGCAATCCCCTATGCATTACATCAAACGTCACACGTTCCCAATCGGGAACGCGTTCGTGCGGCCGTAATGCTCGCCCCGCAATCATTGCCGAGTATGGGACTGGAGCTTTTCGTATCCACTCTCGAACTATGGGGTCTTTTGCTTTCTGGCTTTGGTAGAAGTGTTCATTCGTCGGATATTCCACTCCCTCCACGACCTGTTTCGCTCGATGGAAGTTAGATAGCCAACCATACTCCTCTTCTCTCAGATAGAAGTAGATATCTCCATTCATAAGTGAACGCACCCTCTCTGATTGTTTTGGTATTGAAGAACGAAACAAACATCGTCAGGTTTTCCGTAGGTCTTCTAACCACTCGTTGAAATCATCATCCGGTTTCCTGAACCGGAGGCCATTTCGTACAGCCAACGCGGCCGTCTCTTGGACAAAGCAGTCCACCTTCCTAGCAGTCATAGTTTCGGCACCAAGTGCGTAGCCTTCCTTATCGCAAAGCCAATCTAGCAGATGCCATACGCCGTCGATTCGTATGAATCTGGCAACACCACAGTCTCCCTCTTCATCGAGATCCTCAGTGCTTACAGTAATTTCTGGAGGCAAAAGGTCCCATCGCTTGAGCTTCTTCAATATTCATCAAAATCCCCAAGAAGACCCCGTCCTTCAGGGCGGGGTTCTTAACTCACCTCAGGAAGGAGAGCATGTATTGGAGAGCACACGTCCCATATACTTGTGGCAACCGCAATCCATGCATTTGCAAGTCCCTGCACATATTTTCACGGTTTTGCAGTGACACTTCGGACAGCCACACGGCTTATCCAGCTCATCCTCGCTCATTGGCTCTGTGACACCTCTTTCATGGCTTTGCACTCGCACTCGTCCAGGTCGCCTCCGCAGAAATCGCAAGTCCAATCTAGCCCTTCATTATCATGCGATACAACATCTCCAATATTCAAATCGTCGCAAGCATAGCGGAACGCCGCCGCACCTTCCTCAGTTTCCTTAACCCAACGTTTGACGGCTGATCGGAAGTATGGGAGTAAGTCGTCGACCTTTCTGAGGATCTTCTTCCCCTTTTCTGTTGGGAAGAATGAGATCACTGCGACCGTGGTTTCCTCGTGGCTGACTCGTGGAATGACAAACGTCACACGAAATAGTTTCGAAAGTTCGGTGAATAGTTCCCTTCGCGATGACAGATCCTTCATCTCTCCCACCTCAATTTCTATTCTTATCCTTTGAATGACCACTTAAACGGAGTGTGGGGCTGAGCATCCGGCTCAACCCAACTTCATAATGTAGAAGAAGAGCTTCTCCATTGCCCTCCGGTCTCTGCGAGTATCGAACCATCTCGGCTCAGATGACTTGTACTCGACACGCACGGCGACATCTCTCGTGTTGAAGACGATGTGCACCTCGCTCAATGAGACTTCCTGTAGCACTTCTTCAGTTGCACCCTCTGCTAGCACGTACCGTCTGTAGAGAGGTCTGCCCCCCTTGTCGTCCCACTCAACTCTAAAGTAATCACTTCTTCTCGGTGGGTATGCAGTGATGGTCAACTTGCCTTTGAGGCACCCCACAGCGTCCTTCATGCGCTCAATTTGTGACAACTCGAGAAGTGGTTGTTTGGCCTGTTCTCGTATAGACCAGAGCTGCGCTGTAGAATACTTCTCGCGGTCCTTTGGTGCCAAAGGCACCGTCGCTACATGCATTATCGCTGAAGGTGTGGAGGCAGCAGCATCCCTCGTTTTCGTGTGTTTTCTAGATGTCGTTATGACTCTTCTATGCTGGGGCAGTTCAAGCGACGACACGATTCTGTAGAGGTCTCCAGGTTTGATCTCCGCGATTTTGCAAATCCTTTCGTCGGGCGTTCCGGCCATCCATTCGCGCTTGATGACATCTCGCATATCTTGTACCATTAGGATCACTCCTCCAAGAAAGATCTCCAAACACAATTCTCCGGTAGCGAATATCCTCGACCAGCGAAGTCGATGCGCCTGACCTCGTCCTCTTCCAACTCCATCACCAGCCCGTGCGTCTTTTCCGACAACCATTGAATGAATTCGGGCGTGTACACCTCATTCGTGTCAAGCCTTTTGTTGTCTCGGCTACGCACTTCTTTGAACCGAAGCATGCGGCAAATCTCTCCAGGCGGAATCGAAGTTTTGCCGTGCCTGTGCAGGTACTTCAATCGCAGCCGCTTGATGAAGTCCTCAGTGTCCCTGTCTGTTGGCGCAATATTCTCAAAGTACACCCGCTTTTCGTCTACACGCGTCCCCTCTCCTTCACGGAACCGAAATGCCAACGACCCCACGTAGAGATCCGGAGCACCGCGCTTGATCGATTCTTCAACAATAGTAGACAAAGAAAACACTGCAGACGCATGTTTACGTTTCTTGGCGGAGAATGAAACTACGGTGTCTTGCCTTGTCGGACGGGAGACTCTGAAGAACGGCGTGATGTCCTCGACTATTGGGCTTGACTGTTTCGTGTTCTTCGCTCGAAGTTCGAACACGATGTCGTCTATCTTGTCCTGAACGAAAGAGTGAATCATGAAGAGGCTGGTAGTTGGGATGCAACAGATTGTCCACCTAGCCAAATTTCCTCACCTCCTTGCTGAACTTCTCAAGTATCTTGGAATCAAAGACGCTAAGTTTGCAACAAGCCCAGATGATGTCCGTGCCTCCACAATTGGGGCATCGCAAGTCGCCCTCGTCTACCAGCCGTTTGACCTGCCTGGCCGATAGTAAATAATTCGTTGTTCGGACGAGTCGCTTGTCTACCTTGCGTTTGCGCGTTTTCGAACGGCTCTTGCTACTGTTGACCTTGCAATCCCCCTCTTCTCCGAATTTCGTTGCGCTCTTCTTGGGCGGACTGCAAACGCGAGCTCCACTATCTTCACTCTTCGACATGCCAAATCTCACCTCCCTAATTCTACAAAAGACAGAAAGGATGAACCATGACGTTCTCTCTCAATCAATCGAACGCAGCTCCTTGAGAATCGTGATACGTGTAGATGTGGCCCTTGTATCTCCAGTACCTGTGGCCTTCGCTTTCAATTGATCCAGTCAAGTCTGTCAGTCATCCCCCTTCTCCATTTGATTGCGTTGCAGATGTTTATGGCGCGATCCACACCAAGAGTACGCTCACACGACGAGCATGAATCCACTTCATGTGAAAGTAGCGGAATTTGACAGATTAGACATCGCATTCAGCTATCACCTCCTCGTCATCAACAAGACGCGCGTCCTCGATAACTACACGGAACGTTGCCTTCAATACCTTCTCCGTTACGTGGTGCCCTAGAGTGTGCTTACTCCAACTTCCAAGCAAGGATGTTGAAGTCGTCTTGTACGTAACCATGTCAGCGACCTTGCTCTTGATCTCAACGAGTGTCAACAGGCTTTCGCGGCCTTGTGGATGCCTTGCACTAGGACGCAGCCGCACCAGAAGAGAATCGTGCCGTCTTTTCGTTGCAGCAGTGCTTCTCGGTTGTGGATGGGGCAGTGAAGTCTCGTTAGGGCCAACAGCGTCTCCACATGCCCACGTGAAGCAAGATCCAAAACAATCACCCAACCTATGGTTATTGAATCAAAAGGAAGGAGAGCATGATATGGTCCGCCAACATCCACCCTCCATCAGGGAACTCGGCATCGAGTACGCAAGTGGTTTTTTTGAGTGCAATACAATCATGGGCCCAATATTGCCTACTTTCAAGTGCTCCTTTGTAGTTGTGTGGTGCTGACTCTCGCACCATCCAGATCGTGAATCATACGGGAATGGACAATTCTCGCTCCATAGAGTTCGCATAGGCTGCGGTTGAGTTGCCTCAACCCATCCTTGTAACTTCTTACACTTCGGTTCAATAGACACTCGGGGGCCCAAGAGTCCGCTATCCAAATTCGGTCCCCTCGTCGCGCTTCCAAGAACCCGTCTTTATTCTCCCTCAATTTCAAACCTCTTGGCAGCTCTCTCATTGGTATCACTTGACGCACGAATTTCACGAAAAGACGGCCCATCTCAATCGTCCCTTCTCAGGAGTTGTCGGTGGATACTTGTTGCGCAATGGTCAACCCATGCTTTGCCAACAAGACTGCGGCCTTTGCTACATCATTCTTCCTTACTTTTTCTTTGAGCTTCGGAATCAACTCTGCTTTGACTGCTTCAAAGGACTGGCACATAGCACTGTTGAGGTCCTCGTAATCTCCTCGCAGCCACCAATCGCCACCCAACTCGACTGACCTGCATCCGTGTTCACTATCAAACTGCGTGAAGAACCGCAATGTATCTTCCGGGTTGTCGAAGTATGTTCCGAAGAACTCCATCCTATTGAAGTGAGCGATGAATGAACAGTGAAGGTGTAGGTGTGCATACAGTCTCTTCGTAAAGAGACGTTCGCTTCCCTGTCCGCCCCCATTCACCATGTTCCTGAGAAATCTTTCCCAATCTCTCAGAACAGCCTGCTTCTCTTCTGCGCTCATGAATTTGACGCCTCTAAATTCCAAGAAAACACCTCCAAGGTCTAAACAAAGACAAAAAATAGGGAGAGGTAGTCGCAAGTGCAACCGTTTCGCTCTTCGACTCTGCCTCGACATATCTATCCTATTTTATCGAGTGCATTCAAGAACCCTGATAGCATTGGAGAGCTCTTCCGCGTACTTGTCTCCTCCAAAAACAAGGATTTCATCAGCCATATCTACGAGGTGTTGGTACAAAGTACCCAGCGCCTTCTCAGTTAAGCAACCCGATTCGTGAAGTCTTTTCGCTCGCTTAGCCAGCCCAAAAACATCCAAACCTTTTCACCTCCTTCCAATGCCCAAATCCGTCATAATTTCAGAAAGGCATCTCACGCTCAATCTGATCCACTAATGGATCAGATTACGCACGAGATTGAGGTAGTCAAATGAGTGCCTTACACATCCCATGAGGCACCATGAAGAGTTCTACGAACCGGGAACCCCACACCCTTTAGGGCCGAGGATGAAGTTCTCCGTTATGAAGCTACGCCACTTTTCAATAAGTGTCATCTGTTCTCAAGCCTCCTTCTTATGACAAGAATAGATCATCATGTGATCGTTGAATGACTGCGTTTTCTTATCTCCGTCTGGCCACTCATTCAGCATTGCTATGCCTTCCTTGTAGTAGCGATACTGCATCATGCAAACTGAACATCGACTATTCCCGATGAGACGGATTTGATCGGCATCCCAAGAATGAGGGGTCAAGTCGGACTCTGTAAGAGGCGTGACTGGTGTTCGTGTTGGCACAAGAAGCTTCTCTAACTGGGTCCGTTCCTTGTCAAAGGCATCTTCAGTACGAAAGTCTCTGCGCTGATACGCAGCATCGGCAAGCTCGGATAACTCTTTAATTCTTGCTCTAATCTCAACCTCACTCATCTACTCAAGCCTCCTTCAAAGGTAGGTTCCGCAAGTCAGGCAAAACCTCCGGTCAGAAGAAACGACTCTCTTACGTCTACAAAGAGGGCAATACTCGACAGGTAACCCAAGAAGCGTTTCACCCATTGTTCAATAAGCCTCCTTCAGTTCGGGGCATTCGGTTCTCAGGCCTCCTAATTGTTGAAGATGGATAATCGTTGAAGACGAAGCCACAGACCTGACATAGGTAGTCATAGTCGCTTGTTCCTAGAATCTTTAGTTTGTCTGAACCGCAATCTGGACAAACCGGCGGCAGTTGAATCAAACGCCCAGTTACGTGTCCTACGATGGTTCTCATCTGCTCTCAAGCCTCCTCATCAAATCTATCTCTCGCTTGTCTGGCCCAGTACACTGAACAGTTTTCGCAGTCCTCTGGCTTACATCCTTCCTTTCCACACACCGTATTCTCACTCATTTCTCAAGCCTCCTTCTTGTCACGGTAATCATACCCAAAGCCGATACCCAACTCTCCGTGCACCCTATGGCCGTGTTTCTTAGCGTGGATTTTGGCGAGTGCTTGGCCATTCTTGTAGCTCTCAGTTCTCCATTCACAGTCTTCACATTCGACTATGGCATGAACCACACTATACCAGTAAGTGCTCGTCTTTCTCAAGCCTCCTCCTTCTCTCCTGCCTATTTGCGCAGGACCCACGGACGGGGCAGTCCATCCATCCACAATACTTGCATAGGTTAATGTAGCTCATCTCAGGAAGCCCCTTTCTTGAGTATTCGTTTGCCGCAGGTACGACAATGATAGATCGCTCGTCCATCCCTCTTGTAAGCGACAAAACGTAGACTCGCATGACTGCAGTCCTTATTCTCGCTCATCTGTTCTCAAGCCTCCTTTTCCACAAGTCCCGCCGCTTTCGCCTCTTTCGCAGTTCTTCGACATCCACAGCAGGAACAGCCAAACCAACTCGTATGCCACAATCTTGGATGTCCGCAGAACGCACAAATCTTTCCCGTCATTCTTTCTCAAGCCTCCTCAATACAAAGAAAATTCTTGGATTATGGCAACGATGTGATGGCATGCTAGACGGTAGATGTGACGCCGTAGTGCCTTCGGTTCAACAGTTCCGCCTTCTTTCCAGCGTTCCAGCCACTCACTCGCTGATAGTAACCCGTGATTCTCGACCACCATTCAATAACCGGTTCCACTGCACCGCAGTTTGGACATGTCTGCAGGAGCCCGGCTGCCACGTTCGAGCACTTCGTGCACACAGTTAGATCTTTGGTGTAGGCAAAGTATGCTGTCAGCGACCTGCTCGCTATCCGTTTTGTCAGATTGAATAGCGCCTCGGGAGATGGATTTGCCTCGCCGAGCCATACGTGCAGTATCGCTCCGCCTCTGGTAAGCGGGTGGAAACTGGACTCGATTTTGATTCTTTCTCCCAGTGGAATGTTGGCAGATGGAACTACGTGGGAGCTGTTGGTGTAATAGATCGAGTCGGTCAACCCGTCTCCTTGTACTACTGCTCGATCGCCGAACATCTTTCTATCAATCAATGCAAGACGGTGGCACGTGCTCTCGGCAGGGGTTTGGAGAATACCGAACCTGAGTCCCGTAACCTTCGAATATTCTTCCGTCTCCCTTCTCATGTGGTCAATGATCTTCAACCCCAATCTCCACGCGTTCTGAGTTTCGTGAAGCTCCTCACCTGCGTGGGCTTTCAGGGCTTCGTTGAGCCCGATGAATCCGATATTGAGAACCTGCTTGTCGAGCTTCAAGTACGGTTCGCCATCGACGTCCATGGATGCGAAAGGAATGACTCCACCATCCAGTCGCTTCTTTATCACATTCCGCTTGATCTCAAGAACTTCCTTGGACAGCGCCATTCTCCTATCGAGGATTTCGAAGAACTTCTGGTCATTTCCATTCGATTCGTAGGCTATTCTTGGCAGGTTGATGGTGACCATCTGAAGGCTGCCCATTCTGACCCTTCCCTGTCTGAAGTCCTCTTCTTCATCGCTGTCTGGCACCAGAATTATCCGGCAGCACTGGGAGTTGACTATGTCAGGCATGTAGCTCGGGCATAGGTTCAGGAAGTACGGAGACCCAAACTTGGCAGCCAGCGTAGCCACTTTCAGATATTCGGCGTCGAAGCTGTTCAGATACTCCCGACGGATCTTGATTTCTGGTTTAGGGAAGTTGAAGGGCTTACCATGATAGTCTCCAGCCAGGTACACATCGAGGATGGCGTTAAACAGTGTTGTTGCTTCTTCCGCGTAGTCGCCATAGACATCCGGACCCACTTTTCCTCCTGGCAAAACCGCAGTGACGTCCTGTGCGATTCTTGGTACGGAACACTCAAGAGCAATTGAGGAAAAGACGGTTTGGCCGCCTCTGGCAACATACATCTGCGACATTTCGTAAATGAACATCTGGGCGAGTTGCTTCACCTTGTCGTACGGTAATCCGCGTATGTAGGGGGCTAACCAGACATTGAAGAAATCGTATCCTTGTCCTCCGGCCCAGTTTGTCTGTGCTGCTGCGAGTGCTTTAGATGCGTGGAGGATGGCCACTTCGGGGTGTTTGGCAGGCCCAGCCACAGAGGTATGAATTCCTTGTCCGTCAACCATTAACCCCCTTTTCAGGAAGAACCTCAGATCGTGCTCTTGGCAGAATGGTCTCGTTACAAAGTATTCAAGTTCATGGATGTGGAGTTTTCCAGACATGTGAGAATCGGTAAGGTGAGGCGGAAGCACCGATAGCAAAGCATACTGGCTGAAGACGGCATCGGCCGCCAGTTTATGGATCGTCTCCGGGTTATGTTGAAGGTTCGCATTCTCATTGTCTCCATTTACGAGCATCATTGTGACGTCATGGACAGGAAGACCGAGCCGCGTGTATTTCGCCCGTTCTCCCTCAAGGTTCTCCTCGAGAAGAGTCGTACAGACAAACTCTCGAATCAATGGAGAGGACAAAAAGGAAAGTCCGGAATGGTTAAGCTTGTACACGACCTTCTCCGTGATTCTCTGCGCGTCTTCAGCAGATAACCCAGTTTCTTGCATGAGAGACTCTTTGATTTTCTTTGCGTCAAAGGAATCGAACTGTATCTTTGAGGTTCTCACTGCAGGAAAATACTTCGGACTCGATACCTGTTGCTGTGTTTGCTTACTCAATTAAGCCAGACTCCGTAATTGAAGTAGATGAGTGCTCTTAAGCAGAAGCCGGGCATAACACATGTGCATACGTCCAACCTCCAATTTGATTTTGATCCCAAACGATTTTTGCTCAATCAATGTTCAGATCTTGATGTTTTTCGATTGCGTTTTTGGAATGTAAAAACAGCGTCTTCCACATACACGGCGATTTCTGAACCCTTGGAAAGCGGCAACAGCTTTAATACGGTGAATCATCACCGGACGTGGAAGACGATACCGGACTCTACGCGAACTTCGTGACATGGAGAAACCCCTTTTCCATCACTTTCTTTTTTGACATATCAAAACCCATCTCCTCAATTTACGAAAATGAAAGGCTAAGTATTGGAAGCCAGAAGAGCCATGATCCGTAACCACTCTTGGACACGTAACTTCTTCTTAGCAAGGAAACACCTTTTCGCTACGCCGTGATGTCGTCCTTTATCATAGCCCGTGTAGTGCTCAACAAATGGATAGGGTCCGTGTAACCTTCCAGAAGCGCACTTACAATTCTTCTTTCCACATTGGGTGTACTGGCTTCCAAGAGAGCCCTCTTTACCGCACTTGGGACAAATAATCCTCGGTGCGGTTTTTTTGGTCGACATTTCAAAGGTTTTTGCAGAGGACTATTAAAGAAAACCCTCGCTCCCCAACTCACGCCTGAACCAGTAGTCAAAGGAGATCGCATCAAGCTTTCCATCGAGAATCTCCCAGACTCTGAAGAACACCCGAACGAAAACGGACAGTGGTACGCCATCGTAGAAGACCCTATAATGAGAGAGAGCCTTCAGCTGCCCTCGAAATTCAGGAGGAAAAATCGCGCGGGGTAAGCGCTTCACTGTGCTCCCCCCTCTTTCACATCCTTGCACTTCTGCAGTGCGGCTATCATCTCGTCAATCTTCGCAGCATCGAACGTCACTCCACTGGCTGTGTGCTGCGGGAAATCTGGAGCGCCGCCAACATGCACTCGAATGTCAACGTTCTTCCCCTCGGTCTTGATCTTGATGGCAACCCTGTCGCTTTTCATCACTCGCCCCACTTCCTTCAGCTTTGCCCATTCTATTTGCGCCATTCTGTTCTCACCTCCCGTGAAGTAGTTTCACCTTTGGTGAACTGTTTTGAATCAAATTCAGAGCCACAGCTTCCTCCCTGCTTGACTGCAGGGCTTGTTCAAAAGTGTCGAAGTCTGCGTACGTCTCGCTGTCTTTGAATTTGTAGTACCCCCGTCCATCCGGCGTTGGATGGTTCTTCCGTTGCGCCTCCGGAATCTCCTCTATTTCCCGACGGCGCCATCGCAACTTTCCTTTAACGGCTACGGCTACGATGCTGAACTGTCCCGCCATCACTATGCCCGAAGGCCACCACGGCAGCGAACCGACAACTACTGCTCCACTTCCCTCCTCGAAGTCTGCCCACTTCACAAAGCGCCTGAACGCTTTGGGAACGTACTTTCTGAGGTTGCGCTCTTCCACCTCTGTATTCGAGGCATATCCGCACCCCATGCAGAAGTAGCTCGCCTCGCCCGTGCCGCAATCAAAATCCTCATTGCATTCCTCGGATCTACATAATGGGCAGACTACCTGGGTGTCAACCGAAACCATCTTGAACACCGTCCTCTATCAGGCGACTCGAACTGGCCTCAGAGGAGTTGAGTAGAAGAATTCTTCATCGAAGCATCCGTCCTTCTCGCAGTCAGATAACGCATTCGCGATCTCGATGGGTGTCAGTTCAACAAGAATCTGGCCGCAGCCTGGACATTTGAAGTCGTTCTCCCCACATTTCCAATAATCGTGAAAGGTGTTGCAAGCAGGACAGAATCCGTATGCATACCTAGGCACCACATACCTCTTGAGGATAGCCATCTTTCTCTTGTAGTCACTCACTATTTTCTTCTCGTTACTAACGGGAAGCTTGTGCATTCAAATCTCCCCTCGTGCATGTGCTTCCTCGAGCAAGTCGATTATCTGCTGGAGAGTGTACTTGCGCGCGCACTCAGGAATTGTTCGGAGTATGCTGGGTAGTGGTGGAACCAGATGGCGCACGATAGCGGGGATGCCTGCATAGGACCCCCTCACCCGAGAGATTATTTCCTGTGCGTCCCCACTCGATACTTGCGGTCCGCCTCCCTCGTATGTAATGGGTGTTGATTCAATCATAGTGGCACCGCATATGTTGCAGAATTTTGCTTCCTCCCTCATCACGCTACCACAAACCGCACATTTTCTATCCATCAAAATCCACCTCCAATAAAACATGATTATCTGTTTTCCATATGGCACGTGGGGTTGGAAAAAATGAAATTCTCGGCAATCCTGAGCCTCTCAAATACATCCTGTGCAGAACAGTTCTTGGCATAGACCGCGCACTCGTCCGTATGGTGCAAGCTTCTATGGCGTTTCATCCCCCTTGGTTTGTGCGTTTCTCCCCTTGGATATAGCACCACCTCCACGTCGATTATCTTGAGCCATGACCGCAGCCCCCCCCTCCTCCTTTCGGCATCGTCCTAGAAACTGTGGATGTTTTGACCGTCGCTCTGTCCTTACTCGCTCTTCAGTTTGCCTCTTTATATTATTCAGGAGTGCGCGTATCATCCCCGTCCACTTTACTCCATCAGGATCCAGATTCCTCATACAGAAATCACCCCAAGGAAACTCATACCATCACAAGCCAACGACTTCAGTCATTGGTTCCTACGTGTGGATTGACCACCGCATGTTTGCGTTGTCCTCGTACTCGTTTCGATCTTTGTCCCACTCTCTGCTCAGAATCAACCCGCCATTGTAGACAAACTTGCCCTCTGCGTCAAAACAACTGAAAACAAAGCTGTGTTTGACGAAATCGGGGTGCACTTTGAAATGCCACCCGTTCTTCTCGTAATTCTTCGCGACCTGCATAAGGTGTTGGAGGCCCTCCATTAGACTGTCGACTGGCGTTTCCTTGCATCTCATCTGCCCCGTCTTCGGATTTCTATCAGCCTCGAATGAGGAATGCTCGAGAGCGAATAGAAATGCGTCGGCAAAATGTTTCGCATCGGATATTTCGATGGGTGGACCGAGATACCGAGGCATCGGCGGCGTGTTCGGTCCGTTCAGAATAGTGGCAACCTTCTCCCACGAAACCCTCTCGTCGACCGCTTCTCCCGTATTCAAATCGACTGCATGAACGGACCCGGCACCCTTTGCCATGGTGATACGAAGGACCATTCCCATGTCCAGTCTCCGTCCCAACTTCTCCTCGAGCTTCTCAACCAATTCATTGATGTCCATCTGCTCGACCTCCTCGGCCGTGTATAGCTTGAGATCCGCTACTGTAAGTTTCTTCAAATCATTCACCTCGACCTTGAGGACCGGTTGCCCCCTTCCGCGTTGCCCAATCGGCTCCTGCTATGAGCGCCTCTTTGGCCGCTTTCAAATGGTTGAATAGTATCGCACCGCACTTTGGACACGAAAAGTCACCATCATCCCTGTGAGGCGTGGCAGTTCTAATGGCTCGGCATACCAATCCGTGGCGCTCTCTCAGGATGAATGTGATGATTCCATCTGTGGACCAGTTTAACGCATGTACCTTTCTATTGCACTTTGGACAGAACACTCTCGCTCCCCTCCGGTTTGTATAAAGAATAGGAATGGTTGTCCCTCACAACCAGTCCGTCGTCGAGAAGGTCCTGAAGCTCACGTCGAACCGTATTGTGGTTGAGTCCTGTGAAACTTGCAACCTGAATCGGAGTCATCGAATCCACTCGGGATAACGATTCTAGAATGTGCTTTCGCGTCGTCCCCGCTTCTCGTGGTCGTGCGAACATCTTTAGATCCGCGCCCTGAGTCACCCTTCGTACGCCCTTCACTAGGGCTCTTGCATGCTCCCTTGCCGCCAGCTGAAACGACTTTAGATGCTTGAAACGTGACGCGGTATTGGATAGAATGATATCGCAGACCTCTTGGGTGCACCGTTTTCCATTCGACAATATCATGTCGACTATGGGACCGGGTACGAAATGCACTCGGATTCTCTCGCTCTTGTTTCCCAGCTTATCGGCATGTTTGAACTGTGGCCCCTCTTGATTGATTGTGTTGAAAGCCAGCACAGCCTTGTGGTGCACATCCACTTTTGCAGCAGGCCACTCATTACTACCGACTAGGACGAATTCATCAGGGTAGGATCCTATGCATCCCTTTGCCTTTATCTCACCGATCTCCTCGTTCGTCAACCCCCTGTCATGAGCAGCATAGCTCAACTGCCAGACGCCGATTTCCTTTGGGTCAACTGGCTTGGTTTCATCAATATCAAAAATAGCGCCGTACGTGGGATTGTATATCTTCAAAGAACCCACCTCCCATTTGGGTAGAGTCGTCTAGACTAGGAAAACGAGTATTGGATTTGGAAAATGATGTTGGAAATTCACTGTAAGAGCGACGACAAATGTGCTCTGCAGACTTCGTAGGTCTCAGCCGTGATCACCCCTATGCGCTCGCACTCCTTCAACTTCTCTAGGATTTGAGTTACGGCGATCTGATTGACGGATGGAGCCTTAATTGACAACAACTTTTCAGATCCTGTCCATGTCAGCTTCAGAAAGTTGACTGTGAATGGAAACATCATCAAAACTGCTACACCGTACATCGGCATTATCAGATCGTACTGTGCGAATTTTGTCATGATGTCACTGATTGATCTGAACGCCAGAGTGTAGTTGAACGCGACCAAGGCAACAACCGGCGCTATTACAAGCCTCTTGAGAAGGGCTCTGTCTCCGAGTACTATTGACATGAGAATTGTTAAAACAACCGCGATGCTGAGGACAACCGTTGGAATGATCAAGAGATTGGGGTCCCACTTCAGCAATGCGTCGAGGCTCATGGTCTCACTCGCCTCATGTTCCCGGAGAGCTTTTAAAAACAGAAGCCCACCATCAGCCTAGGCAGCGCTGAGACGGATAGGATCTTCACTCCAATACAGCAGAAATTGCCTGTCCCATGGATCAAACTCAATCCACGTCTTGAAGCCTCTTTTTTCCAGACCAGATTTCAGTTGCTTAGCTTTCTTCTCATCCTCTAGAGGAAAACGAACTAGTCTATATGCTGATTTAGATTCATCAATAATCCTCTGAACTTCCAAGAACTTTTCCAACTTCTTGACGGATGGAGTCCCAATCCTTTTCATTCACAACCCTCCTGATGATGTAAACTCGGTATTTCTAGACAATCATTTGGAAACAATCGGATCGTTTCCGAGATGCTTCCCCCGTCCCACCTGAGACGGTAGGGATGAAACGCGCACTTTGCCAACTCTCCGTTTGGAAAGACCGTACATCCTTGAGAAACGCACCCATCTTTGAGAATGCAGTTGGTGAGGCAATCAACGAATATTGTGATATGCTTCACTCGTGGGGATACCTTTGTCAGTTTCTCGTAGTAACGCATGAATTCGTTGCGAGTAAAATGGGTTGCGTTCTTTCCTTTGGGAAGAAGTAGTGTGACCTGGCTAATCTCTTCTCTGTCGAGAACTTCGATAAGACTCTCCAGCTTCGGTATCCATCGTGGCGAAAGAAGGAAGTTGACTCCGACGGTCGTCTTTGCGTGTTCGACAAGTAGAGACAAACAGTCCAGCATATTCAGTCTGTTATCGCCAAGAGATAGCTGGATGTGGTCGAGCCCAACCTGCTCCAGTTTTCTGAGTGAATCAATCGTCAATCCTACTCCAGAGGTGGTCACGGCGGTCAGCATATCGAATCGGTTTGCAGTACGGATTGCATGAAGAGTCACATCCAATGCTTCGAGTGGCTCTCCGCCTCCAATCGCAGCCACTTTGAAACTCTCCCTTGCAGCCGCTGCAATGACTTTCTCGACAAGGTCTCGTGACATATCCGCGCTACTCTTTTCCGCGTAACAGGAAGCGCAGTTTAGTCGGCACCTACTTGTCAACGCCAATCGGAGAGTTTGCAAGTTTCTCCTTCTCCTGTTGAAGGTGTTTCTTCAAAATCTCCACCAAGTCATCGATATCATAGTTCTTGCCGTCATGTGTGATGACGACCTCTCCATTTTCGTCGCTATATCTTGCAGTGGTGAAGATCGGGCCACCTGGAACCGGTGTTACCTCTGCATCTCCGGAAGAACATACGCTGATAACGCCATCGGGTGTAGCGGCAACCGAAAGCGACCCCTCACCAAAATCAAACTCCACACAAATTCTACCGTCACGATCAGCATCTATGATATTGATGTGCCCATCATTTTTCTTGTTTTCCGCATCGACCCATTCGAGAAATGCCTTGTGAAACTTGGGCGATACAG
>Ga0315282_10006317_pt1 | contig 19902 bp, 16 predicted proteins | sample YL17G07_20_MG_FD_203693 | JGI IMG/M metagenome (GOLD analysis project Ga0315282, IMG submission 203693) | Sediment microbial communities from Yellowstone Lake, YNP, Wyoming, USA - YL17G07_20 | ecosystem: Environmental > Aquatic > Freshwater > Lake > Sediment | place: USA: Wyoming | collected... | reverse complement strand
AGCCAGTTCGAGAGAAGCCCCGCGCCGCTGCCCGCGCACGCAGCCGAACAGGCCGAAGTGCTGGGCCTCGTCAGCGCGGAACTGCAGCGGCTGCCCGAGCAGGACCGGGCGCTGGTGGTGTTGTGCTGCCAGGAAGGCTTGAGCGTCAGCGAGGCCGCGCAGATACTGGCCGCGCCGCGCGAGACCTTGCGCGACCGCCTGGCCAGCTCGCTGGAGCAACTGCGCCGGAACGTGAAGCAGCGCGGCGTGGCGCTCTCCCTGCTGCTGCTCGTCGGCGTGTTGCAGCAGGGCAGCGCCGAGGCCGCTCCGGCAGGCCTGTGCGCGGCCCTGGATTCCGCGCTGCCCGGCGCGCCATGCGCGGCGCTCCCGGCCGCTGCCGCGGCGAAGGTCACACCCGCGGGGCTCCTGGCGAGCGCAGGCGTTGCGGCCGTCACTCTATCCGCGAAGGCCATGCTGTTCAGCGCGGCTATGCTGGCGCTTGCTTTGGCCGGCGGGGCCGTGTGGTACCACGCGCAGAGCGCTGCCGTTCATCCGGCCCTCGCGACGGCTGCCCGCCAGCCCGAACAAGCCCGTTCCGCCGGCGCACAGTCTACAACCGGCGCAGCGGAGCAGCCCGTGCGCCCCGAAGGCTCCCGTGTCGTACCCCCGCAGGCCGTCCCGCAGGCGGCGCCTGGAAAGCCCGCGGTCCCCGTTGCGCAAGCGCCAGCAACTCAGACGCCGGCGCCAGGAGCCGCGGCCGGAAGAGCGGTTGTCGTTGCCAAGAAGGGCAGGAAAGCCGACCAGGCTGCCAAGGCCGCGCTGGCACAGCTCCCGGCGGCCATCCGTGCTGCTGCCGAACAGGCCGTGCAGGGGATTGTGCTGACCGAGGCTGAGCGGAAGACGAAGGGCCAGGCAGTTCTCTACGAGATCAAAGGCGAGGTCGGCGACAAGGAGTTCGACATAACGGTGAATGCGGAGGGCAAGGTCCTCGAAGTGCAGGAGGACCTCGACGACGACGGCGACAATGAGGACGGCGACAATGGGCGCGGCGAGGTGAAGCCGCAGCCGAAGAAGGCCGAAGCGCCCGCGGGCGAGTTCTAGGGTTCCGTCAACACAGGGCCGCCCCGGATGGTCCGGCGGCGGCGTGCAAATAGTGACTGGTTCTGTTCAGGAGGGCAGGGACGTGAAGAAGATCGCGGCGGTGGTATGCGGCCTGTTGGTGGCGGCACTGTTGGCCGCTCCGGCACGGGGAGCTGAGAACGAGAAGGGGAAGCAGGACGAGAAGATCGCCCTGGACCAGTTGCCGGCGGCGGTGAAGGCGGCGGCGGAGCAGGCGGTCAAGGGCATTGTGCTGACCGAAGCCGAGAAGGCAACGAAGAAAGGCGAGGTCATCTATGAAGTAGCCGGCAAGGTCGGTGACAAGGAGTACGAGATCAAGATCAGCGCCGACGGCAAGGTGCTGAAGGTCGAGGAAGCCGACAAGGAAGAGGAAGGGAAGGAAGGCGACAAGAAGGGGAAGAAGGAGAAGAAGGAGAAGAGCAAGTAGCAGGGAATCTGCCGCATCGCAGCACGTATTGCAGCACGGCGCCCGCGGTTCGAGGAGAGCCGCGGGCTGCCGCTTGCATCGCTGCAGCGCGCGCCGTACCCTTTGCCTGATCGCAAGACACAGGAGAGGCATCGCGCGCATGAAGATCACCAACATTACGCCGCTGGTCATGGGCACGCCGTGGCGCAACCTGACGTTCCTGAAAGTCGAGACCGACGAGGGCCTGGTCGGCTGGTCCGAAACCCGCAACGTCATGCGCACCGACGCGCTGCTCGGCTACCTCGACGGCGCGAAGAAGCGCTACGTGCTCGGCAGCGACCCGTTCAACGTTGAAGACCTCGTGCATCGCATGTTCCACCACGATTTCGGCCGCGTGGGCGACGTGGTCGGCTCCGGCATCGCGCTGGTCGAGATCGCCTGCTGGGACATCATGGGCAAAGCGCTCAACGTGCCGGTCTACAAGCTCCTCGGCGGTGCCACGCGCGACAAGATCAAGGCCTACGCCAACGGCTGGTACACGGTCGAACGCAAGCCCGCGGAATTCCACAAGGCCGCGAAGAAGGTCGTCAAGCGGGGCTACAAGGCGCTCAAAGTGGACCCGTTCGGCGCGGGCTTCTACGAGATGGAGCGCAAGGAGAAGCTGCTCTCCGTCGCGCTGATCGAAGCCGTGCGCGATTCCGTCGGGCCCGACTTCGGCATCCTCGTCGAGATGCACGGCCGCTTCAGCCCGGCCACGGCCATCGAGATTTCGCGCCTGCTCGAACCGTTCGCGCCCGAATGGGTCGAGGAGCCCGTGCCGCCGGACAACATCGAGATGATGGCCAAGGCCGCGGCCAAGATCAACATCCCCATCGCCACGGGCGAACGCATCCACACGCGCTTCGAGGTCCTGCGCCTGCTGCAGCTCGGCTGCATTGACGTGCTGCAGACCGACATCTCGCATTCCTGCGGACTGCTGGAAGGCAAGAAGATCGCCGCGCTGGCCGACACGTTCTACGTCACGTTCGCGCCGCACAACGTCGGCGGGCCGGTGAGCACCGCGGCGTGTCTGCACCTCGCGGCGGCCACGACGAACTTCAAGATTCAGGAACACTTCAACGACTTCGTGGATTCGTGGGTCAAGCAGGCGGCGACCGGCCCCGGCTATCCGGAAGTGAAGGACGGCTACTTCCCGCTCCCCGGCGGTCCGGGCCTCGGCGTGACGCCCAACGAGGACTTCATCAAGGAACACCCCATGAGCGGCGCGCACTTCAACCTGTTCGCGGCGGACTGGCACAAGCGGCAGCAGGAGAAGTAGCGAGACGTCAGTGGTCAGTGGTCAGTTGTCAGTTGCCAGTTGCCGTTCCGCTTGCGGTGAATCCCGTGCAATCCGAGCGCGCCCATGCGCACAGAATACCAGAAGTGGCCATCTCGCTACCATTGGAAAGACTGACGCTTTCGCCACGGGCGGAGTAGTCTGTGGTGTAATGTTTCATCATTGCGAGGAGACACCATGAAGACCGCGAACCCCAGCGCACTCGCTGCACCAGAGAGCGTGAGCCGCCGATCGTTCCTGAAGGCTGCCGCAGCCGCGGTGGCAGCGCCGTATGTCATCCCCGCCTCGGCCATGGGCGCGGACGGCAACGTGTCGCCCAGCGAACGCATTGTGATGGCCGGCATCGGCATCGGCGGGCGAGGCCCCAGCGACCTCGGCAACCTGATCCACTTCAACGACTGCCAGTTTGTCGCTGTCTGCGACGTCCGTAAGGACAACCGCGAAAAAACCAAGAACATGATTGATGGTCACTACAAGAACAAGGACGCGAAGGCGTACATTGACTTCCGCGAAGTGCTTGCGCGTCCGGACATAGACGCCGTGCTGATCGCGACCAGCGACCGCTGGCACACGCCGCTGTCGGTGTTCTCGATGCGCGCCGGCAAGGACGTGTACTGCGAGAAACCGTGCTCGTTCTCCGTCGCCGAAGGGCGCGTCCTGGCCGACACGATGCGACAGTACGGCCGCGTGTACCAGGCGGGCACGCAGCGGCGCAGCGAGGAGCCGTTCGCTTTCATCAAGCAACTGGCGCGCAACGGCTACCTGGGCAAAATCCACACGATGTACGCGGACATCTGGGGCGGCATCGTGAACCCCGGCTGGCTGACGCCGCCGCAGCCTGAGCCGCCGCGCGAGGTGCTCGACTGGGACATGTACCTCGGCCCCGCGCCGTGGCGGCCGTACCATCCCGGCTACATGCACCACGGCGGGAAGGAAGACTTCCACACGGGGTGCATCGGCGAGTGGGGCAGCCACACGATTGACCTCTGCCACTGGGCCATGGGCCTCGAAGAGACCGGCCCGGTTGAGTTCCAGTTCCCCAACAACAACCACGGCGGCGACATGGTGCTGACGTACGCCAACGGCATCAAACTGATCCTGGTGCAGGGCGGCTTCCCGAACTCGTGCGGCTTCAAGCTCGTCGGCACCGAAGGCTGGGGCTTCTCCGCCGACAGTTGCGGCGCGTCCTGCCAGCCCAAGTCGCTGATGAGCGAGCGGAAGCGGCTGGTGCAGCAGTACGTGGCTGAGACGCAGCGGGCGCTGCATCACTGGCGCGACTTCCTGGATAGCTGCAAGAGCCGGCGGCTGGCCGTGGCGCCTGCCGAGCACGCGCACCGTTCCGTCAGCGCCTGCCACATCGGCAACATCTGTCTGAAGCTGAAACGGAACCTGAAGTGGGACCCGGTGAAGGAGGAGTTCCCCGGCGACGAGGAGGCGAACCGGCTGCGCCGGCGGCCTTCGCGCCCGCAGTACTCGGTGTAGGTCAGGCTTTCCAGCCTGAGCTACGAATTGGCCTGAATGGGAAATGAACGGAGAGTAGAACGATGAGAACGAGAATCGTCGCGTGCGTGGCTGTCTGGGCCGTGGTGCTGGCGCTGCCTGCCGTCGCGGGCGACGCGGCCAAACAGGAGGAAGAGCGCAAGCTCATCGGCGTACTGCAGACCGGCGAGCCGGCCCAGAAGGACCAGGCGTGCCGGCGGCTGGCAGTCGTCGGCAGCAAGGAAGCCGTGCCGGCGCTCGCCGCGATGCTGGCCGACGAGAAGCTCTGCGACGTCGCCCGCTTTGGCCTGGAGGCGATCCCCGATCCCGCCGTGGACGAGGCGCTGCGCGCCGCGCTGTCGAAACTCAAGGGCAAGCAGTTGCAGGGGGTGGTTTTCACTCTCGGCAACCGGCGCGACCAGGCCGCGGTGAGCGAGATCGCCAAGCTCCTTGGCGACGCCGACGCGGACGTGGCCGTCATTGCGGCGCGCGCGCTGGGGCGCATTGGCGGCGCTGCGGCCGGCAAGGCGCTGGAGCAGGCGCTGGGCACGGCGCCGGCGGCGCTGAAGCCCGTGGTGGGCGAAGCGTGCATCGCTTTTGCCGATGCGCTGCTGGTGCAGGGCAAACGCGACGACGCGCTGGCCATGTACGACCGCATCCGCGGGACCGAGCTGCCGAAACGGATACTGGCCGCGGCGTTCCGCGGCACCGTGCTGGCCAAGCAGGCCGCCGGCGTGCCGCTGCTCGTCGAGCAGCTCAAGAGCACCGACAAGGATATGTTCCGCGTGGCGTTCAGGCTGGCGCGCGAACTGCCGGGCGCGGAAGTCACCAAGGCGCTGGCGGCGGAGCTGGGCGGTTTGGCGCCGGACCGGCGGGTGATGCTGATCGTGGCGCTGGGCGACCGCCGCGACATGGCGGCGCTGCCGGCCATCGTCGAGCTGGCCAAAGCCGGCGAGACACCCGTGCGCGTCGCGGCCATCCGCGTTCTGGGCCAGCTTGCCGATCCCTCGGCGGTGTCGCCGCTGTTCGACGCCTCGCTCGACCCGCAAAGCGACGTGGCCAAGGCCGCGCAAGCCTGCCTGGGCGGCCTTCCGGATTCCAAGGAAGTGAATGACGCCATCATGGCGGTGGCGGAGAAGGAAGGCGCGAAGGCACGCCTCATCGCGATCAACACCATCGCCGACCGGCGCATCGCGGCGGCCACGCCGTGTCTGCTGAAAGCCCTGGACGACGCGGACGAACAGGTTCGCTCCGCCGCGTTGCGCGCTCTGGGCGAAACGATGAACGCGGCGGACGCGGACCCTCTCGTGGCGCGGCTGGTCAAGCCGAAGAACCCGAAGGACATTCAGGGCGCCGAAGCGGCGCTGAAAGCGGTCTTGCAGCGGACGGAGAACAAGCAGCCGTGCGCCGCGAAGCTGCTGGCGGCGCTGCCGCAGGCGGAAGTTCCCGCCAAATGCGCGGTGCTGGGGCTGCTGCGCGTGGTGGGCGGAGCGGAGGCGCTGGCGGCCGTGAAGGCGGCGTGCAAGGACGCGAACGCGGAAGTGCAGGACGCGGCGATCCGCGCGCTGCTGGGCTGGTCCAGTGCGGAGCCGGCGGCCGAGGTGCTCGAGATTGCGAAGACCTCGCCCAACGAGACGTACAAAATCCTGGCGTTGCGCGGCTACGTCGGCATGATTGCGCTCAAGGACCTGCCCGCCGACAAGAAGCTTGCGATGTGCAAGGAAGCCATGAATCTGGCGAAGCGACCCGATGAGAAGAAGCTCGTGCTGGGCGCGCTGGGCGAGACGCCGCATGCCGACGCGTTGAAGATGATCGAGGCGTGCCTGGACGACGCGCCCGTGAAGAACGAAGCGGCGAACGCGCTGCTGAAGATCTGCCAGTCGCCGGCCGCGTTGAATGCGGACGAGGCGAAGGCAGCGCTCAACAAGCTGATTGGCTTGACGGGCAACGCCAATCTGAAGAAGCAGGCGCAGGCGGCGCTGAAGCAGTTCGAGAAGAAGCGCTGAGCGGATTCAAAATGTGAAATGGGGAGACGTCAATGGTCCGTTGTCCGTTGTCAGTTGCGACCCCTCACCCGGTGCTAAAGCACCACCCTCTCCCACAAGGGGAGAGGGAGTGACGCGGAGGCGGCGGGACAGCGTATGAAAGGGTGCGTGGACGAGAAGCCGAAGAAGCGGCCTTGGTTCCATTTTTCAACGGTAACACCAGACTCAGAAGACGTTCTGGCTGTATTTATCGCAGCTTCTACTTTCTCGGGCGCTGCTGTCTCGGGCATGTTCAGCCACAGCAGGCCCGCCGCCACGAACATGAGGACGACAGCCGTGGACAAGTGGAACTGAAACCACGGGCGCTTTCTTGGCTTCTCGTCCATGGCGGTTTCCATACCTCTTTTCTGCTGCCGATGCGAGGCGCTTTGCCGTGTCTTGCACCCCTCAGAGGCCCTCGCGCTTCACAGTTGCATTGCCTGCGGCGGCGTGGTCTACTGTCCGTGAGATGTATGGTCCGGTCCGCGCGCGTCGAGGAACTGCATGGCATCGGTCCCAGTGACAATGAAACCCCAGCCGGCAACAACGCTATCGCTCTCCTGCCTCCTGCTTTTCCTCCTGGCGCCGCTGTGCGGTTGCGCGCAGCAGGCCGGCCCCGTTGAGCGGAAGCCGGCGAACGAGACCGCCAACCGGGAAGTGCGCGTCCGGACGCTGGACGCTAACGGCCATCTGACTGGAGTCACCGTGATGCAAAAGATCGTCAAGAGCGACGAAGAATGGCGCAAGCAACTGACGCAGGAACAGTACGAAGTCGCGCGCGGCAAAGGCACCGAGCGGCCCTTCTGCGGCGCCTTCTACGATCACAAGAAACCCGGCGTCTACTCCTGCGTGTGCTGCGGCCTGCCGCTCTTCGCGGCGGAGGCCAAGTTCGATTCGGGCACCGGCTGGCCGAGTTTCTTCAAGCCGCTTGCCGACGAGAACGTGATCTCGAAGGAGGACCTCAGCCACGGCACGAAGCGCACCGAGATCCTCTGCGCCCGCTGCGACGCACACCTCGGCCACGTCTTCAACGACGGCCCCGCGCCGACGCACTTGCGCTACTGCCTGAACTCCGTCTCGCTCGTCTTCGCGCCAGTGGCGCAATCCTCTGGATTGCCCCACGCGCCCGCCGCCACGCAGCAGGCCACCTTCGGCGCGGGCTGCTTCTGGGGCGTTGAGGCCACGTTCGCCAAGGTCAAGGGCGTGACCAGCACCGCCGTCGGCTTCATGGGCGGAACCTTGAAGGACCCGACCTACAAGGACGTCTGCACCGACAAGACCGGCCACGCGGAAGTCGTTCACCTCGAGTACGACCCCGCCGTCGTCTCCTACGACGCACTCCTGAAAATCTTCTGGGAAAACCACGACCCCACGACGGTGAACCGCCAAGGCCCGGATGTCGGCACACAGTACCGGTCGGTCGTCTTCTACCACACGCCCGAACAGCGCGACGCGGCCACCGCGTCCAAAGAGAAGCTGCAGAAGAGCGGCGCGTTCAAGCGGCCTATCATCACGCAGATCGAACCCGCGTCCGAATTCTACCGCGCCGAGGAATACCACCAGCGGTATCTCGAAAAGCGCGGGCTGGACTCCTGCAAGGTCCACTGAACGGCCTGCTCGCGCGCCTTGTTTCTGCTTGATGTGTGGTGTAGGATGTGGTGATGAGTGTCAAAGAGCTTGAGAACGCGGTTACGCGCCTTGCGCCGGCCGATCTGGTCCGTTTCCGGGACTGGTTCGAGAGGTACACGGCGGAACGATGGGACCGCGAGTTCGAGGCCGATGTAGCGGCCAGCAAGCTTGATCGCGCCGGCAAACGAGCGGAGCGCGATTATATGGAGGGGCGCTGCACGCGGCTTTGAACCACTTCGCCACGCCTAGTTTCTGGTCATCGTATCGCGGGCTGCCCGCCGATATGCAGGCTCTTGCGGACAAGTGTTTCGCCTTGCTCAAGACCAATCCACGTCACCCATCGCTGCATCTGAAGAAGGCAGGACGCTTCTGGTCGGTAAGGGTTGGTAAGCGGCATCGGGCATTGGCCAGGGAGCACTCTGATGGGCTGCTCTGGTTCTGGATCGGGTCGCACGACGTTTACCAGGAGTTCCTCAAGGACTCGTGACGCGCCGCCAACGCGACATTGACACTCCCCAAACATGTGAGAAGGTGACCGCTCTGCTGCTATGCGGCATTGTAGCACGTGCGCGGAGAGAACCTCGCCATGAACTCGCGTCTGGATCTCGGCGGGACCTGGAAACGTTCCATCGCCGGCAAAGTCGTGGATTTCGTCCCCGTGCCGGGCTCCTACCCGCCCGTCGGTGAATGCGTCCTCGAGACCGCGTTCGACTGCGACTGGCCGCCCGACGGTAGCCGCCTTTTCCTCTGCACCGAAGGTGTCCTGGCCAGCGCCGAATTCACTCTCAACGGCCACAAACTCGGCCGCGCCGGGCCGTTCGTGCCGTATCGCTTTGAGATCCCCGCCGCCGCGCTGCAGGCCGGAGGCCTGCACCACAACACGCTGCAGGCCGGAGGCCTGCACCACAACACGCTGCAGGCGGCCGTGCGCGACATCGTCGAGCCGTTCGGCGGCACGCCCGGCAGACGCTTCGATGGCGGGCTGGTCCGGGACGTCTACATCGAGCGGCGGCCGGCGTGTTTCGTCGAGAACATCGCGTTCCGCTACGAGTTCGGCACGGAATTCACATCGGCGCGCTGCACCGTCTCCGCCGAACTGAACGGCACGCCGCAGGGCGCCCTTTTCTGCAGGCTGCAGGAGCCCGTCACCGGCCGCGTCGTGGGAGAAGCGCATGGCCCTCCCGGCGAACCACTCACGTTTACCGTCGAATGGCCGCAGCTCTGGTCGCCGCAATCGCCAGACCACAGGTACTCACTCATCGTGGGGCTGCTAGGCGCCGAACGCGGTGCCTTGGGGAACGTGGTCGGCTTCCGGCGCATCGAGGTGCGCGACCGCGACCTCTATCTCAACGGCCAGCGCCTCGTCGTGAAAGGCGTCTGCCGGCACGATTTCAGCGAAGCGCACGGCTACTCGATGCCGCTCGCCGAGGTGCGCCGCGAACTGGCGCGCATCAAGCACGCCGGCTTCAACTACGTCCGGCTGGTGCATTCGCCGCACTCAAGCTGCGTGCCGCGCCTGGCCGCCGAACTTGGCCTGCTGGTGAGCGAAGAGCCGGGCGCGTGTTTCCACGATCTCGGCGACGAGACGATTGTCGCGCCGGTGCTCGAAATCCTGCGCCGCATGGTGCTGCGCGACCGCAACTGCCCGTCGGTGCTGGCGTGGTTCCTCTATAACGAGTGCAATCCGAACGTGAAGTACGCCGTGCGCGCGGCGGCAATCTGCCGCGAACTCGACCCGCAGCGCCTCATCTCGTTCGCCGATTGCTCCGGCCAGAACGACAACATCAAAGCCATGGTCGAGGCCGCGAAACTCTCCTTCTACGGCATCAACATCTACAGCATGAGCGGCGAGCAGTATGTCGAGCGCATGCGGCACTTCACCGACAAGCCGCTGCTCATCACCGAATGGGGCGGCGGCTGGGCGCAGAACAACCCGCACGCGCTGCAAGGCCTGTGCGACACGTTTACGCAGCACACCCGCCAGGGCGAAGCCCTGCGCATCTGCGGCTGTTCGTTCTGGGTCTGGGCGGATTACGAAGAGCGCACGCGCGGCGACATGTGTTCGCCGGAAGGCTACACCATCGAAGGCCTCGTGGACGTGAACGGCAAGCCCAAGCCCGACTTGCAGCTCGTCTCGAACATGTGCTTCGAGATGGACAACCCGAAGCCTGCGAGCCTGCCCAAGGTGGAGGTCCTGACACTGGGTCTGGCGCGCGCGGAACCTTGGCAGACCGTGCCGCTCGCAAAAGTCGCAGGCGACCAGACTGCGCTGGAGCAGGCCATCGCCAAGGAACGCGACCGGCACGGCTGGGGCTTCCACACCGACTTCCGCGCCAACGTCCCGCGCTTCGGGCGGCTGATGCTCGCCGGCATCGAGTTCGCGTGCCGCGACGGCGATGGCAGTTGGCCGCTGCTGCTGGGACCGGGCCGCGAGGAGCTGGTCATCCCCGTCGAGAAGACCGTGCGGCGCGTGGCCGTGCTGGGCCACGTGGCGTTCACCGGCGGCTACCCGGCCAACACAGTGTCGTCGGTGCATCACGGCAAGGGCGCGGGCTGCAAAGGCTTCGGCGCACCGGCGTCCGAATACGAGTTTGTCTTCGAGAATTGCACGGTCGTGCAGACGCTCCTGCACGGCGTCCACATCCTGCGCGCGAACTCGATCTGCCGCTGGTGGAAGCCCGCGCCGCGCTCGCCCGAAACCGTGCCGGCCGTGCAGGCGGTGCTGCACCCCGCCTTCGAGATCCTGCGGTACGACCTCTGGGAGCACGAATTCGGGCAGCCCGGGCGTCTGAAGGCCATCCGCTGGCGTCTGAAAGACCCGGATTCGATTCAAGGACTGCTGGGCTTAAGCGTGGCGGAATGAAAGGGAGAGCACATGGCAAAGACGAAGATCGGCATCATCGGCTGCGGCAACATCAGCGGCACCTACCTGAAAGTCGCGCAGCGCCTCCAGAACATCGAGGTTATCGCATGCGCGGACCTGGACGCACAAAGGGCGCAGGCCAAAGCGCAGGAGTTCGGCGTCAGTGCCTGCTCCGTCAAGGAACTGCTCAAGCGCGGCGACCTCGAGATCATCCTCAACCTCACCATCCCGAAGGCGCACGCCGAGATCATGCTGGCGGCGCTGGAAGCCGGCAAGCACGCATACGGCGAGAAACCGCTCGCCGTCTCGCGCGACGACGGGCAGAAGATTCTCACGCTGGCCGCCGCGAAGAAGCTGCGCGTGGGCTGCGCGCCCGACACGTTTCTCGGCGCGGGCCTGCAGACCTGCCGCAAGCTCATTGACGACGGCTGGATCGGCACGCCCATCGCCGCGACGGGCTTCATGATGTCGCACGGGCCGGAGAACTGGCACCCCGACCCCGAGTTCGTCTACCAGAAGGGCGCCGGGCCGCTCTTCGACATGGGGCCGTATTACATCACCGCCCTGGTGTCGCTGCTTGGCCCGGTGCGGCGCGTGAGCGGTTCGGCGCGCGTCACGTTCGCGGAACGGATGATCACCAGCAAGCCGAAGTTCGGCACGATGATGAAAGTCGAGACGCCCACGCACATCGCCGGCGTGCTGGACTTCGCCAACGGCGCCATCGCGACGCTTGTCACCAGCTTCGACGTCTGGGCGCACGAACATCCGCGCCTGGAAATCTACGGCGCCGCCGGCTCGCTCAGCGTTCCCGACCCGAACACGTTCGGCGGACCCGTGCGCGTCAAGCGCTCGGACACCCAAGCCTGGATGGAAGTGCCGCTCGCGTTCGGCTACGCCGAAAACAGCCGCGGCCTCGGCACGGCGGATATGGCCCAGGCGATCCGCTCGGGCCGCCCGCATCGCGCCGGCGGCGAACTCGCCTTCCACGTGCTGGACATCATGCACGCCATCCTGGAAGCGTCTGAAAGCGGGAAGTACGTGACGCTGAAGAGCACCTGCGCGCAGCCCAAGCCGCTGCCGCTGGGACTTGCTGACGGCATGGTGGACGAGTGAGCTCACCGCGGAGACGCAGAGACGCGGAGAACGGAATACATGAAACCACAGATGAACACAGATGAACGCAGATAAAGGATGCAGGATCTGAGCGGAGCAAGGGCGAGGTCTCTATGAGAGCGATTGTCAACGTCGCGCCGGGCGCGCTCGAGATGCAGGAACGGCCGCGGCCTGAGCCGGGACCGGGGCAGGTCCGCATCAAGACGGCGGCGTGCGGCATCTGCGCGACCGATCTGGAAATGCTCGCCGGTTCGGCGCGCATGAAATACCCCGCGGTCCTGGGACATGAATGGTCCGGGCACGTGGATGCCGTCGGCCGGGGCGTGGATTCTGCGCTGCTCGGCCGCGCGTGCGTCGCCGAAAACGTACTCAGCGACGGCGGCGAAGTCGGCTTCGAACATCCCGGCGGCTACGCGGAATATCTGCTCACGGAGGCGCGAAATGTCTGCGTGCTGCCCAACGGCTTCCCTATGGCCGTCGCCGCGCTTATCGAACCGCTCGCCGTCTCCGTCCGCGCGCTCAAGCGGCTCGCAGTTCGCGACAAGCGCGGCGCGCTGATCCTCGGCGACGGACCGATTGGCTTGCTGTTGCTGATGCTGCTCAAAGACGCCGGCGTGCAGCAGCTCGTCATGGTCGGCGGACGCGCGCGGCGGCTGGCTCTGGCGAAGGAACTCGGCGCGGCGCAGGTCATCAACCGCCACGAAATCAGCGGCGGCCTTGTCGCAGCCGTCACAGCGCGCTGCCCAACGCCGTTTCCGAACGTCCTCGAAGCCTCCGGTTCGACCGCCGGCATGGAAGCCAGTCTCGAACTGGCGGCGCGCGAAGGCAAGATCCTCGTCATCGGCGATTACGGTTCGGGCAAGGCCGCTTTCCCCTGGAACCATTTGCTGCACAGCGAACTCGAACTGATCGGCAGCAACGCCAGCGCCGGCGCGTGGCCGGAAGCCGTGCGGCTCGCAACGGAAGGCCATCTGCTCCTGCAACGGCTCATCACGCACACGCTGCCCGCCGCGCGTTTCGCTGAAGGCATCGAGCTGGTGAAGGGGCGCAAGCCGGACGTGATCAAGGTCGTAATGGAGTGGGAGTGAGGCGCAGTGAGTTTGCGTAGGGCAGTGCGCGGGGTATGCTATCTTTAAGCAGATGAGGGCCGAGACCATGCGCGAGGCGAATCAGACAAACACCATCACGTATGAGGCTGAAGTCGTCACCGACGGCCAATTGCCGCTTCCGAAGAACGTGAAGCTGCGGCGCGGGCAGAAGGTGCGTGTAAGTTTGCGGATCGCAAGGAAGGGCAGGTCAGCAGCGCGGCGGCGCGATGCCCTTTGGGACATCGTCGGCATGTTCCGGAGCACTGACGGCAAGACGGACGTTGCCGAACGGCACGACTATTACCTTTACGGAAGGGGCAGCAAGAACAGGAAGGCGGGGGAGGTCTGATGGAAGGCCCAGTCTTCATTGACACGGGAGCCTTCTACGCCTTGGCTGACCCGACCGACAGGCAACACCAGACCGCGGTGGATCTCCTGGCGCACCTGGACACCCAAGACGCCGGTTTCGTCACTAGCACCTTTGTGCTGGCGGAGAGCTACGGGCTGATTCTCCAGCGCCTGCGAAGGCAGGCGGCGCGGGCATTCCTTTCAGGCACGCGCAGGAGCGCCAAGACAACGCTTGTTTTGCCATCGGAAGGCGATCTTGCTGCTGCCGAGGAGATTCTCGGACAGTACGACGACCAGGACTTCAGCTACGTTGACGCCGTCAGCTTCGCGTTGATCGCGCGCCTGCGCATCCGGCGCGCGTTTGCATTCGACAGCCATTTCACGGTCTTTCGGCCACGCAGCGGGCCGCTGATTCTCAACCGTTAACGAAAAAGGAGACCTCTTTCCATGGCAGACAATCCTGTTCGCCTCGGCTACGTCGGCTGCGGCTTTGTCGCGCAGCGCATTCACATCCCCAATTTCCTCGCGCTCCCCGGCTGCCGCCTGCTGGCCATCGCCGAAGTGCGGCAGGACCTCGGCAAGCAGGTGGCCAAACGCCACGGCGTCCCCAAGCTGTACCGTTCGCACGCGGAACTGGCCGCCGATCCCGAGATCGAGGCGGTCGGCGTCTCCGGGCCTTATTCGCTGCAAGGCCGCATCGCCGAAGACCTGCTCAACGCCGGCAAGCATGTCTTCATGGAGAAGCCCATGGCGGTCTCCGTGGCGCGCGGCGAAGCGATCGTCGGCGCTGCGAAGAAGAGCGGCAAGGGCCTGATGGTCGGCTACATGAAGCGCTACGACGCCGGCAACCTGCTGCTCAAGCAGCGCCTCGACGCGTGGCGGCAATCGGGCGAGTGCGGGCGCATTCTGTTTGCGCGCAACCACGGCTTCGGCGGCAACTGGGTCTACGCGCAGGACCCGAACATCCCCTTCACGCAGTCGCCCGAAGCCGCGCCGCCGTCGCCCGACGAGTGCCCCGCGTGGATGCCCGAGGACAAGAAGAACTCGTACCTCGGCTACCTGCAGCAGTGGACGCACAATATCAACCTGCTGCGCTTCTTCCTCGACGACAAGACCGGCGGCGTGGTCAAGAGCGTGCAGCTCGACAAGGACGGCATGACGGGCGTGGTGGTGCTGGAATTCAACGGCACGCGCGCCGTGGTCGAAAGCGCCTACATGAAGTACCACGCCTGGGAAGAGCACACGCAAATCTACTTCGACGGCGGCTGGCTGAAGACCGGCGCGCCGCCGCTGATGCAGAAGGAGATGTCCGCGGGCGTCGAAGTCTACCGCGCGGCCAAGGAAGGCCAACCGGCGCGGCTGACCCAGGAATTTGCGCCGCCGAGCTGGTCGTACCGCGAGGAGGCGAAGCACTTCCTCGAATGCGTCCGCTCCGGCGCGCCGTTCCGCTCCTCGGGCGAAGACACGCTGAATGATGTGCGGCTGCTGGAGGCGATCTACAAGCAGTTTGTGGGGAAGTGATGGAGTCTGCGAAGCCCGGCGCCGACGGTGTCGAGGATCCCGTGCTGCGCGCGCTGTACCGGCGTTACCATCGCGCCAAGTGGCTGCGCATTGTGTTCGTAGCCCTTGGTACCGTGATGATGCTCATGGGAGCACCGTGCCTGGTGCTGTGCCGCGACCCCGCCAGCCCTGGCACAACCGTGGCTCTCTGCCTTTTGCTCGGTGCTGCCTTCCTCGCAGGACTTGTCATTCTTCTTGGTTTTGACATAGTGCGGTACCAGAAGGAGATCGAGGCGCACTACTTCGCCACCGGGCAACAGCTTGACAGGTTTGCGGCCATGTACTTCTCCGCGTCGGCTACGGAGCAACGTTCGGAGGACGAGACAACCGATGAGTGAACCGAACACGGACACGATCGCGAACGTCGAGCAGCTCGAAGAGATGCTCAGCCAGCCGACGGAGGCGGTGATCGAGATGTTCCGCCGCATGCCGGGGGACGTCATTGTCCTCGGCGTGGCGGGGAAAGTCGGCCCGAGCCTGGCGCGGATGATCAAGCGCGCGTCGGACGCGGCGGGGACGAAGCGCCGCATCATCGGCGCCGCGCGTTTCTCGCGCGCCAGCGAAGCCGCGAAGCTCGACGCGCACGGCATCGAGACCATCAAGTGCGACCTGCTCGACCCCGCACAGCTCGAGAAGCTCCCGGACGCGCCCCACGTCGTCTACATGGCCGGGCAGAAGTTCGGCACCACGGGCAACCAGGCGCTCACCTGGGCCATGAACAGCTTCCTGCCGGGATTGGTGTGCCAGCGGTACAAACGCAGCAGGATCGTGGCCTACTCGACGGGCAACGTCTACGCGATAACGCCCGTCACGCTCGGCGGCTCTCTGGAAACGGACGAACCGGGGCCGGTCGGCGAATACTCCATGAGCTGCCTGGGGCGCGAGCGCATCATCGAACATTTCAGCCGCATACACAAAACCCCCACGGCGCTGATCCGCCTGTGCTACGCCTGCGAAATGCGCTACGGCGTGCTGGTGGACATGGCGCAGCGCGTGCTGACGGAACAGCCGATTGACGTGGCGATGGGCTGCCTGTGCATGATCTGGCAGGGCGACGCCAATGTGATGACGCTCCTCTCCTTCGACCACGTGGCCAGCCCGCCATTCGTGGTCAACGTCGTCGGGCCGGAAATCCTGAGCGTGCGGCGGCTGTGCGAGGAATTCGGGGAACTGCTGGGCAAGAAGCCGCGCTTCGCCGGCGCGGAAGCGCCGGACGCGTTGCTCGCCAACGGCCAGAAAAGCGCCCGGCTGTTCGGCTATCCGCGGGTGAGCGTGGGGCAGGTCGTCCGCTGGACGGCCGACTGGGTCAAGCGCGGCGGCGAAAGCCTCGGCAAGCCGACGCACTTCGAAACGCGCGACGGGAAGTATTAAGGGCCGGGTTTCGGGTGTCGTGGTTGATGACGGGCGTCAGGGCCGCCACTTCACCTCTGCGCGCTGCAGCAGCAGCGTGCCGCGTTCGGGGATGGCCTTGAGCGTCTTCGCATCCACGCACACCAGCGAGAGCCGCGTGGCCTCGTAGTCCACGACCGCGCCCCAGCTCACCTCCGCGTTCAGCGGCGGGTAGCCGACGACGCCGCCGATGATGCCGGCGGCCTTGGGCGAGTCGAGTTCCTCTTCGATGTCCTCGTAACTGCCGGCTTCAACGGCGTTGTCGTCCTGCTTGCGCACCAGCAGTGACGGCCCGTGCGCGGAAGGGAAGAACGCGGCTTTCTGGTCGAGGACCGCGAACAGCTTGTCGGCGTTGAAGGCCGTCAGCGGCACGGGGAAGAGCGCGTCAATGGTCAGGTTGTCCGCGCAGCACAGCACGCGGCCGAAGGGGATCGCCGGAGGGTTCGCGTACAGCCACTGCGCCTCCTCACGGGTGACCTCGTTGAGGAACTTGCGCACGCGCGGCTGGATGTAGCCGGTCGTGTTCGCCAGCGCCTGCAGCCGCCAGCCGGCGACCTGGCGGTCGGTGTCGTTCGAGGCGGTGGGGATGTTGTGCTCACGCAGCCAGCGCAGCACTGTCCCGGGCCTGTCCTGTTCGTCGCTGCGCCGGTCGCTCCACACCAGCCCGCCCAGGCAGACCAGCGTGTCGGCGCCTTTCTCCCGCAGCGCCTCGCAGAGCGCCTGCGTGCGTTCCAGGTGGTCGCCGGGGTAACCGAACATTCCGATTTTCATCGCTGCTCCGTGAAGATCGCGCAAGCCTGTTCGCCACGGCGGCGCCGCGCCGCGGACAGAAGCGCCGCCGAGGAGCGCGCCGTGGCCGGTGTTTCTACACCGGCGGTGCAGGGTTGCAACCGCTTACTTGGTCTGCAGAATCTCGATACGGATGCGGATGCGGGCTTCCTGGGCAGGGCCGCCTGCCTGCTTGCCGGCGTCCGCGGCGAAGGGCAGTGCCTGCGACGCTGTCGCGGCCGGTTTGCTCTCCGGCTGTTTGCGGTCCAACTGCTCGGCCTCCGCCCTTTCGGCGCCGGCCACTTTCTTGGCCTCCTTCTGCGCCGTGGCGGGCGGTTCACCGGGCTGCACTCCAGCGCCGGCGCCGGCCGTTGGCGTTCGTGCGCGCACACCAAGCTGCAGTCGCGCTTCATCGAAGGCGGGCTGCGCGGACCTCAACGCCAGCAACTGCGCCAGAAGCTCGGCGCGGTGCTCGGGCGTGGTGACGATCTCATACTCGCCGGGGCCGCCCGGCCCGGCTTTCCCGGCGGCGATCTCGTGCTGTTCTTCGTCCCGAGCGTCGGCCTTCTTGGCGGCCCGCATCACGGGACTGGCAGCGACTTCCCAGCGCGCGCCGTTCTCCCGCGCCAGTTCCCGCAACTGGCTGAGCAGACGCTCCTGGTCCTGCGTCTGGAAGACGACAAGCGCGGCGGACTCGCCCGCCTTGTAGGCCGCGCCGGCGCCGAACGTTCTGCCTTGGCCGATCTGCCGCTGCGCTTGCGCAGGCGCTTCTGGGGCCGGCGCCGCCGGCCTGTCGGCGCCCGCGAATCCATCCGCCTTGCGGCCGTTCGCAATCCCGGCGTTCTTATTTCCGGCGCCGCCGCCGGGGGCGATCTGCTTGTCAGCGGCGGGGGCAGGCGCTGGAGTTGTCGCTGCGAGCTTGCCGGTTCTCTCCGCAACGGCCTGTCCAGTCTGCGCTTCCCGCTTGGCGCCATCCGTTTCCGTCTGGGCCGAGTCTCTGTCGCGGGTGGCAACGCCACCCTCTCCGCCCCGGCGTTTCTCCTGCGCGGCATCGAGCGCGTTCTGCGCTGCGAGTCCGGGTTTCTCCGGGGCCTGCTGCTTCAGCAACTGCGTGGCCGAATCATCGGCGCGGAAACCACCGGCCTTCCGCTTCTCGCTGACGCCGCCCTTGGCGGCAGACTCCTTCTCCACCTGCGCCTCTTCCACCAGCAGGGCACCCTTCTCATCGCGGGCGGCGTCCTTCAGTTTCCCAAGTGTCTGCGTCTGTGCCAGACCGCGCCGCGCCTGCAGCGCATCAGCCGACGCCTTGGCGGGCGCGTTCTTGGGAGCCGGCGGCGCTGTCACCACTCCGAGAGGCGCCCCTGCAACGGCGCCCGGGGCCGGCGCTGCGCCTGTGGCCGCAGGGGGCGGCCCGCCGGGCGCAGCAGCAACACTCTTCGCGCGTTTACCCTTCCTCAGGCCCTCGGACGCGGCGAATCTGCCGGGATCCGCTATGTCTCTCGCGGGTGACGGTGGCTGGGCTGCCGCGCCCTCGGCGGCGCGTGGTTCCGCGCTCAGCGCGCCGGCGGTCTTTGCTTCCGCGGGCGCCGCGGCCGCGCGCGGCGGGGCTGCCTGCCGCGTAACCGGCGCCCCCGCTGAACGGGTTGCTTCCTTCGAGCGGCTGTCCCTGGCGGCGACGCGCGGCGAATGGCTGGTGAGCGCGGGCAGCACGACAAACCCCAGAACGATCAGCATGATCAGCGCGGCGACCCCAAAGAGGGCCGGGCGCCAGAACGTGTAGTACGGAACGGGGGCCGGACGCCGGGCCGCCTTCTTCTCGACGGCGGAAAAATCACGGGGCAACGGCTGTACCAGCGCCTCCTGATGGATCTTGGCCGCGAGTCCCGCGGGCGCTTGCAGCCGGGGCAACGCGGCAACAGCGGCGCTGGCGCCCTGCAGCTCGGCCAGCGCGTTCCGGCAAGACTCGCACGCGCGCAGGTGGGCTTCGCATGCGGCGCGCGCATCCTGGGGCAGTTCGCCGTCCAGGTACGCGCTCAGGTCTTCCCGAATTCCGTCACAGGCGCTCATGTCTGCCAGCCTCAACCGTGCTCGACCCGGGGGGTCGAGTTACCGCAAGTCCTTCAGTAGCCGCGCCAGTTCCTGTCTGGCCCGGTGCAAACGCGATTTCACCGCGGCGCGTGAAATGGAAAGCGTGTCCGCGATGGCATCGTAGTCTAAACCCTCCGCGTCGCGCAGGAGCAGGATACTGCGGTAATCCGGCTCAAGCTGCGCCAGACCCTGCTGTACCCGTTCCCGCAACTGCTCCCTTTCCAGCCTGCGTCCCGGCTCCTCACTGGCCGGATCGGCGACCACATCCCGCAGCGGCTGCTCACCGTCTTCCTCCGCCCCGCCGGCGGCGTCCAAGTGCCCCGTTTCATGGCTCTTGCGCCGCGCGTCCTGACGCCGCCTCGAAAACGCAGCGTTCACCGCGATGCGGAACAGCCAGGTGTAGAACTTGCTTCCCTGGCGGAAGGCGCCCAAGGCCCGGTACGCCTTCAAGAACGTCTCCTGCGCCAAATCCTCCGCTTCATCCGGCGAACCGCACATCCGCGCCAGCACGTTATAGACGCGGTCCTGATACCGCACCACCAGGACATCGAAGGCGCCCACGCTGCCCAGGGCGGCCTTGCGCACAAGTTCCTCGTCGGCCTCCTCCTGGCTCGGGGGTCCGGCAAGCGCCACGTTCCCCGCCTGGAGCGCATCGGTCGGCCCCGCTGTCCTGGAGCCTGCTGTGTTAGACTCTCGCTGAACTACAAAGGATT
>Ga0315282_10006316_pt1 | contig 19908 bp, 14 predicted proteins | sample YL17G07_20_MG_FD_203693 | JGI IMG/M metagenome (GOLD analysis project Ga0315282, IMG submission 203693) | Sediment microbial communities from Yellowstone Lake, YNP, Wyoming, USA - YL17G07_20 | ecosystem: Environmental > Aquatic > Freshwater > Lake > Sediment | place: USA: Wyoming | collected... | reverse complement strand
GGCGGTTGCCCGGCAGGTTAGGTTCTTGTCGTCAGAAGATATCTTACGACCACCGACCTGCGCTCGGATGACTCCATGGCCAAGAATCGGGCCAGCCTCCTTGTCCGAGACCTCAAACGTTCGCGTCTTGCCATCAAATCTGACCTCGAGTTCACCTTTGGCGACACTCGCGCTTTCCGCCGCCATTGCTTTGCCCGACGCAAGGAGTCCAAACGCTATCAGCGCCACAATCATCCTTCTCATGACACCATCCTCCGTTTGCATGGATACAGGGAACGCCGGCGGGCCGCCGGTGCTCCATCGTTGGTCCAAACCAAAGGCTACTTCTTGAACACAGCGATTTCCGCCAAGCCGATATTCGGGCTCTTCGGCTTTACGCCCGTCACGGTGAATGTCAGCCAGCGAGTTGTTCGCGGCGCAAAGGTGATTTCGCGGCCGGCGGTGGCGTCGTCGCGAAGCGGGCCAACCCGGATTGTCGCGCCGTCGCTGAACGTCAGGACGCCCGAGGTGATCTGGTCGAGATTGTTCGCCCGATCCCAGAGAATGACGCGGCTAATCGTCTCGGGCGCGTCCCACTCCAGGCGAATCCAGGCACCGACGTTCTCACCCTTGCTCGCCCACTCGTTGTCGGTGTTTCCCGGAAAACCGCCCACGACGCCGTCAATCGCGCCCTCGACGTGATATTTCGGATAGACCGAACTCGCCGTGACTTTCGCCTTGAGAGCGATGTTCTGATCGTTCTTGACAGGATCAACGGGTTTGATCTTCGAATACTCGTCATACTGTTCGGGCGTGAAAAGATTGATTTCCTGGAGGCACATTCCATACCGCCCACCGGCAGGATTGATCTTCTGATTGCCGGTGAAATTGTTGGCATAGCAGAGCCAAGCCGTGCGGCCGTCGCCGCTGATGAACTTGGATGGGATATTCACAAAATATGCCTGCGCGCCCAACTTCTCCATAAAAACCACCAGTTTCCACGGACCGGTGATTTGATCCGATTCGGCGATCCAGGTATTCATCGTTCCCCGCGTCGGCCAACCGTCAGTCACACATAAGATATATTTCCTCAGCGGCGCATTATAAGTCATCGTCACACACCCGCATGTATTATTCCAATCCACGAGCGGTTTGATCCTGGAGATATCGTTCGTCCAAATCGGCTTTCCATCCTTATCTTGGCCGCCGAGGAATTCATACTTGGACATATCGTTGATGTTTTCGGCCGAAGGCGTCACGCGCGCAAGATAGACCTCGTCGCCAGTGATCCAGCTCAGATTGGCCAGACGGGGCTTGGGATCGGGATCCACGGCGCCCATGCCGACGAGATAAGCCTTGCCGTCGGGAGAGTGTTCCATGTTCTTGCCCAAGTCCACAAAGTGCGGCGCGCCGATCTTGACCTTGCCGCCGAACCTGGCCGGTTCATTGAAAAGCGGTTTCTCCGGGGTATGCGTCGTATCGGTCCAATGCCTCCCGTAATCCTTCGAAACGCGAAATCCCACAAACGGCCCGAGCACGCCCCAATTATACACATCATCGCCGACCTTGAAATCCGCCGCAATGCTGCCGCCTTCATTCATCAGGCAATATGTTCCATAGTACCATATTCCATTATACACTAAACTGCCGCACGGATAGCGACCACCATACGGTGCAGGTGCTGCAGTCTCCGTTCCGAGATTGACGATCTCCAATGTCAGTGGATCATCGCCGACGATTTTGGCCTGACCTGTTCTTGCGCCCGGTCCCGCCGAACTGCATCCCATTCCGTTCACGTTCCCATCGGTCCACGGCGAGTACATATTCCCATCCGCCGCCCACGACGGATACCACGTATCGGCATGTGTATATTCATTGTGCCGGCCGGTGAAATATATGCCAACAATATCCTTCGACGGTTCAAATGGACAACCGGCCGGCGGCTTGGAGGGCCAAAGGATAGGATTCGCAAGCGAGCGCTCAGTCTGCCGCGAGAAGATCGGTTCGGCCCCTGCAGCCAAGGAACAAAGCACAATGGACAGGAATAGCATTGCAGAAAATCTCAGTGGACTGAAAATGACCTTCAATTCAGACATCGGCTGGTCGCTCCCTTGCCTGCATCAATAAGCAACATCCCTGGCCCGCTGACATTCGTCATGGCTTCACCTGCGACGTGGTGTACCCAATCGGAGCGCGGCCCAACTGGCCGAGCTCTTTGCCCGCGACATTTGTCAGGATCAGTGCAATCCGCTTGGCTCCTTGGGGCACATTAACGTTGTTCTGGACCCAGTCCACGGACAACGGAGTAAAGGCGCGGTCGGGCGACACGGGCATTTCCAGCGGGTCATTACCCACGGTTTTGCCTGTATCATTCAGAAAGCGAATGCGAACCGTTCCCTTGTGAAATATCCCAAACCGGCCCCAAACCACGAGTCGTGTCGCCCCCCACGCCGCGCTGCATCCGAGGGGTTCACAGATAACGCCCAGTTCATTGCAGTCGAGTATGGGAAAGCCCCCGCCAATATTCGTTGCGAGCCATTGGTTATGAAATGTGTAACTTTGCCCGGGCCTCAGTTCTGCATAAGGACTCAGCAATTCGGCCTCCATGTAAGGTGGCGCCTCGGTGGGATCATCGGCCACCGTATATTCCTTGCCGCCGGCGACGAACTTGCCCGGCGCCTGAAGCCAGAATTCGACGGATGCATCATCGGGATACTGGTCTTTGGGAAAGGCCTTGAAGCGTTCAACGAGCACGCGCCCTTCGGTGCCTCGCACCACCGCCAGCCAACCGGCCACGCTGTCCAGTCCGACCTTCCCGACTTGTCGGACGTATCGGACTTTCATTATCTTCCTCTCCAAGTCAGGCTGCCAGCCGGGATTGTCTGCCGCACCATAGAGAACTTTGAAGCCGTTCGGGAAAATGCTCTTGGGATTCATCGGACAATAGGCGGTGACGTTCTTGTCAAAGCTTAGTCCCTTGCGCTCGGCGCAGTTGATTTGCGCGATCTCCCAGATCCCCCAGCGCCGCGGCTTGGTGTCAATGTTCGTCATCGTGGATACAATGGAAACGCTTGCGGCCTCGTCCTGCACACGAATTCTGCGGGAGAACTGAATACCGGCATATTGATCTTTCGGAGCGATCAATTCGATTTCAACCGATCCGCCCTTCTTCTCCCCGACGATGCGCGCCCTGTTGGGGAGGCCCTCGGCGTTGGGAACGGGCCCCGGCGGACCGGGCCACTCGTTTTCGCCGCTCCAGCCTTGCGGCGCGGGCCAGAGTTTGTCGCCGCCATAGTTGAGCCATTCGCCTTTGGGACCGAGGCCGGTGGGCGGAGGCATTTTGCCCGCGAGCTGGTCGTTGACCCACAGAAATTCGAAGTCGCCCAACTTGTACTGAATGATTCGCCCGCCGATATCCGGCGCGACCTGGACGTCCACCAGGCCGTTGCTGAGCTCATACGTTTTCCAGCCCTTGTAGTTCGACTCCTTTACTTCGGCCGCCGTCGCGCGCGCGGGAACGAAATGCGCAACAACGGCAAGAAGGAGTGCTGCTCCGACCAAACGGAATGTTCTCATGCCTCATCCTCCGTTTTCATTTTCTCTACTTGAACACCCGCAGCTCCCACAGCGAATATCCGTACTGTGTGCCGCGCTGGGTGCCGTACATTTTCACCCAACGGGCTTGAGGCGGCGCGAAGCGAATCACCTCAGCGCCGCCTCTGCCGCGATCGGTTTTGTACACGTCCTTCCACGTTTCGCCGTCGTTCGAGACCTGGATTGCGTAAGCTCTCCCGTAAGCGCCTTCCCAGAGCAGTTCGACGCGAGAAATCTCGACCGGCTCGCCCAGGTCCACGGCGATCCATTGCGGGTCGGAAAACTCCGACGACCAGCGCGTGGAGCGATCACCGTCCACCGCGTATTTCGCCGGGAATTTCTCGCTATTGACGGTGACTTCGGACGAGGCCTTGGCCGGCTTGCCGACCGCGAGGCCCAGACGCGCTTTCTTTTGTTCGCCGCTCAGCACCTCGAAGTCGCGCAAGCTTTGGACAGGTTCCGTTCCCCTGGAGGTCAATTCGGCTATCAGTTGATACTTGCCCGTTTCCCGTGGAACAGCGACCGTAAAGGTCAGGCGCTTTTCGCCGAGCGCCGGGACGTCGCATTCCTGCAGCTGTTTCACCATGACTTTTTCGCCTTGCACGATTTGAAGCGAGACGCCGCCTTTCCATTCCTTCCCGAGGTCGTTGATGACCACCACCGGGATTTCGCGCTTCTCTCCCGCCGGCAAATCTTCAGCCCATTCATCAATCATCACGCCGACCGGCGCGAATGCCTGACGAACAGATCTCTCGAAGTTCGGCTCGAGTGTCAGTTTCTCCAAATCAGTGAAATGGTCGCTGGTCTGGCCGTCGTGGCGCGAATAGCCGAGTCCGCAGAAGTGCATCACGGCGGCGGCCTTGCGATGGCTGCGCCAGAACTCGGTCAGCGCCGCAAGATAGCGTGCGTAAGTATATCGGAGCTGTTCGGACGTCGCGTTGGGGCCGAGCAGATTCTCCCACACCTTTCGCGTCAAGGTTGTCGGTGTTCCCTCGCGGCACAGCCACAGCCAGCCGTATTCGTTGATGATGATCGGATGGCCGGCTTGTTTCTCGCGGAGATTTGGATCGCCTGAACGGCCGGCGATCTCCGCAAGACGAAAGTTGGGATTGGAGAAAAGATAAGGGTGCGACTCGACGGGATCGTCGGGGCCTTGCGGCGGCGACCAACCGTTGTCCCAGGGGCGATTGGAAAGGTCGAGCGCACGCACCGCGGCGATGGCTTTGCCCGTCTCTTCGGTCACGCTCTCGTTCTGCGCGTCCCAGACGACCACGCAGGGATGATTCCATCTCTCCTGCATCCACTCGGTGTATTCCTCGGCAATGAGCTTGCTGTTGTAGCCGGCCAGGAGGTCTTTTCGACTGAGGCCCCAAATGGGAAACTCATCCTGGATGAGGAAGCCCACTTCGTCGGCGATGTCATACCATTGCCCGGGCGGAAAGCCGATGCAATAGCGCATGCAGTTCCAGCCCATGCGGTCGTGGAAGAGAATGTGGAGGTCCTGCGCCCACTTTGCGCGCCACGGCAGATTGCCGCGCGCGGGATCCTCGAAGAAGCGATAGATACAAATGTTGGTGCCGCGCATGAAGTAGGGTTTGCCGTTGAGAATCGCGCGGCCCGTCGTCTTGTCGAAACGAAACGATCTCATGCCGAAGCGCGTTGTGTAACTGTCCGCGCCGGTTCTCACTTCAAGCTCATAGAGGAACGGATCTTCGGGCGACCACAAATGACAGCTCTTGATGGGCACGCGAAGCTGGACGGTTTTCTCCTCGCCGCTCCGGAGGGCGATTGTTTCCGACTTGCCGCTACCCGCGCGTTTGCCGGATTCTGCTTCGGTCACGTCGGCGGCCAGCGTGAAACGCGCCGGTGCTTCGGATCGCCTGACCACGGCGGGAGCGTCGTTGCGCACGACGGCCACAATACGCGCGGTCTTGTTTTCAATCTCAGGCACAACTTGCACGCGCACAACGTGCGGCGAGCCAGTGAGGATCAATTCAACCGAATCATAAATGCCGGGGATGTATTTGATCTTCTCGAAATCCCAACCGTCGGGACGGCCCGCCGGGACGGCATCGCGAAACGCCCCCACGCGCACGACCAGCTCATTCGCCGCGCCGTTGCCGCGCAATTGCTTGCGCAGAGCGAAGTAGCCCGGTGTGAAACTGCCGATGTGGTCGCCGATGAGTTCTCCGTTCAAAAACACGCGTGTGGTGTAGCACGCTTTGTGGATTTTGAGGAGCGCGACCGCCGGCACTTCGCCTTCGATCTGGAATGTGCGACGATACCAGAACGCCTCGCGCTTCAGACTCTTGGTGCCGACCTCGTCAAACGCCGGCGTCGCCAAATCCACCAGTCCGGGCACCTGGATGCGATGCTCGAACTTCGCCGGCGCCTTCTCCATGGCCCCCTCGGCAATCTCCCAGGTCCCGTCGAGCGAGATGGCTCTTCGCTCGGCGGCAAGCGCCGAGATGTTTGCAAGCAGAATGACCAGACCAACAGCAGAACCCAGGGTTCTTCGATTTGCGACCATTGCCATTCTCCTCTCATCGGGGTAGAAAGAGTCACGTGTCGGTCAGGGTGCTTCACCAAACCGATGCGAAGGACAATCACTCACACAACTGCCGGCAGATTTCGACGAATCGTCTGGCGCGGTCAAGCGTCTCGCGCGCTTCGGCTGTGCTGATTCCCGGCGCACTCATGTAGTCGCTGTCCAAGCGTGCATCGAACGCATCGTGAAAGTACTTGTGGAATTCGCGGGGAACCACTCCTGTCTTTATGAACTGGTCGCCGAACGCTGAAATGGTCCCGTGGTGGGAACGGCGACGAATGTCGCGTTCTTCCAGAGCGGCCGTTGCCGCATGAAACATTGCGTAATAAGCGCGACCGAGCGCCACGTCATAATACTTGCCGGAGACCAGCCAGTCCGCCGCCTGAAGAAACTTATCCGCGCAAGCGAGGTGCTCCTCGGTTTCCCGTTTCACACAGGCACTCCTTCAGTCCGGATGGCTTGATATAAGGCATTGTGGCTGCGCCGGAAATCCTCTTCGGAGACAAATACGCGGCTGACAAATATCCCTTCCGCAAGACTCAAGTCGGTGAAGAGGTCGCTGGTTCGTTCGCGTTCGGCAAAACGATCGGCCACATGGTCGAGGACAATTGCGATGTCCACGTCGGAGTCTTCTCCGCCCTCGCCGCGCGCACAGGAGCCGAACAGATAAACACCGCGGAGGCGGTCGCCATATATGTTTTGCAGTTCTGCGCGCACCTTGGCGGCAATTTCGAGCGCCTTTGTCCGAGTGGTCATGCTCTTGCCCCTTCCCACATTCCCGATTCTTCCGCGCGCCGGGATTTGGATGCAACTGAATCCTGCGTTTTCTCCTTACCGATACACCCCGTATTCCTGCAGCGTCTCCCACATGGCCATGATATTCTCCGGCGGGACGTCGGCCTGGATGTTGTGAACCGTGTTGAAGACGAACCCGCCGCCGGGAGCGAGGTCTTCGATCCGCCGGCGCACCTCGTCGCGCACCTCCGCCGGCGTGCCATAGGGCAGGACGCGCTGCGTATCCACGCCGCCGCCGTAAAACACAACGTCCTTGCCATAAAGCCGCTTGAGTTCGCGCGTGTCCATGCCGGCGGCGCTCACCTGCACCGGGTTGAGAATGTCTATGCCCGATTCGATCAGGTCGGGAATGAGCGATGCGACCGATCCGCAGCAATGATAGAAAATCTTCACGTTGGTTCTGGCGTGCTTCTTGATGAACGCAAACAGCCGGGTGTGGCGCGGCTTGATCAGCTTGCGATAGAGTTCGGGCGAAACCAGCGGCCCATATTGCCCGCAGAGGTCGTCGGCCTCCGAGACCATCATCACGTTTTCGCCGACCAACTCGAGCGCCCGCGCCCAGTACTTCATCTTGATCTCGCAGACGATGTCGAGCAGCGCCTCGGCCAGCGGCTGATTGGCCAGCATGTCGGCATAGAAGTTGTCAAACCCCCTGACCCACATGGCGATCTCGAAGACACCCGGCGCGTTGCGGCCGAGGATGTAAGCCACCTGCCGCTTGTTCATCAACTCATCGGCGCGCGCGGCCATGCCTTCATAGCGGCCGGGATCGAGCGGGTCGGGAAACTTGACGCCGGCCAGTTCGCTGGGGTCGTTGATATGCGTCAGCGGATGAACGCGCATGTCATAGTAGAAGCCGCCGTCCTCGGGCATCCACCATTCGATCCCCCACTCGTCCCGGAACTTGCTGTAGCCATCCTCGCTGCGGAGCGTTTTCACAAAAGTGCGCGCGGGGCCGGGATTGACGCCATAGACGTCCACCTTGAGCCGTTGCTTGACGTCTTCGTCCACGCGCGCGAGTTGCTGGTGCATGTCCTCGATCGCGATCTCGACTTCGGGCAGGCCGAGATGCTGCCGCAACCGGCGATAGGCCTTCTGGTTGATGCCGGTCAGGATCGAACCGCCGAGATCGTAAGGCACGCGGTCGGGTTCCTGGTGACTCAGCGTCCTCTCGACGCGCTTTCGACTGGTCCAGTTGGCTTCGGTCATTGGTTCGCCCTCCGAGGATGGAACGCCGGCGGCCTCGCCGGTGCCTTGGATGGTGGTGCCGGACCAGCCGGACCCGTCGGACCCGTCGGACAAGCCAGACTTGTCGCACCTGTCAGAGCACCGGCGAGTCACCGGCGTTCCAACCTGAAACGTTTTACCTTTCGCTGCGGCGGCCGATCCGATCCATCAGCACCGCCACCAGCAAGATCGCACCAACGACCACCTTTTCCCAGTGGTCCATGATCGGCAGAAAGCTGATGGCCGGGCGGATCATCGCCAGCAGCAGGCAGCCCAAAAACGCGCCGAACACGGTTCCCTTGCCGCCCGCGAGGCTCGCTCCGCCGACGATCACCGCGGTGATGACCTTGAGTTCGTCGCCATCGCCGCTGTTGGGCATCGCCGAGTTGAGCCGCGCGGCAAACAGCAACCCCGCCACCGCCGCCAGCGTGCCCGACAGACAGTAGTTGAACAGCTTGATTCGGTTGACCGCGATGCCACTCAGCCATGCCGCCTGCTCGTTGCCGCCGATGTAGTAGTTCTGCCGGAAGAGCCGGTTCTTTCGCAACAGAAGATCGGCCACACCCACGAGCGCCAGCGAAATGACGATCGGCATCTGAACGCCCGCGATCCGTCCCTGCCCCAACGCACAGAACTGGTCCGGGAAACCCGACTGCTCCTTGCCGCCCGAGACGATGTAGGTCAGGCCGCGCGCCAGGAGCATCGTGCCGAGCGTGGTGATGAACGGATTGATGCCGAGCTTGGCGACGGCCAGCCCGTTGACCAGGCCGACGGCCGCGCCGGTTGCCAGCCCCGCCGCCAGCGCCACCGGCCAGGGGATGTGGATGGCCTGCCTCATCAGCACGGCGGCGACCATCGCCGACAGCGCCGAGACCGACCCCACCGAAAGATCGAAGCCGCCCGAAACCAGGAGCACGGTCATCCCGCAGGCCATGATCGCGTAGCCGGCCATGTAAAGCAGAATGGTGTTCAGGGTGTCGGTGGCGAGAAAGGCGGAGTTATAAGTCCCCATGGCCGCGCCGAACACAACCACGACGAGCAGGATGCGCAGCTCTCGCAAGCGTCCGACACCGGCCGGCAACCTGGCGGTCATGAAGGGCCTCCAGCTGTGGGGCGGGTGCTTGATTGCGTCTGGCTGGTCGGAGAGGTCGGACGAGTGGGACCTATAGGACCGATAGGATGAAGGCTGGCTTGTCCTACACCCAACGCGGCGGCGATGATGCCTTCTTCCGTTGCTTCGGTGCGACCGAATCGCGCCACGATTCGCCCACCGCGCATCACCAGAACGCGGTCCGACATCCCCAGGATTTCCTGCAAGTCCGACGAGATCAGAACGATCGCCGTTCCGTGGGCCGCCAGATCGCGCAAGTAACCGTAAATCTCGGTTCGCGCGCCGACGTCCACGCCGCGAGTCGGTTCGTCGGCAATCAACACCCGCGGCTCCATGCCGATCCAAGTGGCCAGCAAGACCTTTTGCTGGTTCCCACCCGACAGCCGGTTGACGGTCTGGTGAACGTCGGGCGTAACGATGCGGAACCGTTCGCGGCATCGGTCGGCATAGTCGTTGATCCGATGATCGCGGATAAATCGCGAGCGCGTGCAAAACCCGCTGCCGGCGCCGAATTCCTGCCTGCACAAGTGCGGCGCCGCCAGGTTGTCGCGAACGCTGTGGCGCAGATACAGCCCCTGCGCCTTGCGATCCTCGGTGACATACGCAATCCCAGCCCCCATAGCCTCGCGAGGTGTTCGGGGCCAGATAGGTTTCCCGTCGAGCAGCATCTCCCCGGTCGCGGCGGGTTCGGCTCCGAACAACGCGCGGCCGACTTCCGTTCGGCCCGCGCCCACCAATCCCGCCACCCCGACGATCTCGCCCGGCCACAGATCGAGCCCTACATCCTCGAACGTGCCCGGCCGCGAAAGGTTCTCCACCCGAAGCCGCGGCTCGCCTTGGCGCGAAACAGTGCCTGATGGACCATAAATGTCGCTCAGCTCGCGCCCGACCATCAGCCGGATCAACTCGCGCTCGGTCACCTCGCTGCGCGGTGTCGTGGCCACATGCTTGCCGTCGCGAAGAATCGTCACCCGGTCAGCCACTTCCAAAACTTCCGGCAGATGGTGCGAAACATAGATGATCGCCTCGCCCTGCTCGCGCAGGCGCCGAATCAGCGAAAACAGAATCTCGGTCTCGCGTTGAGTGAGCGAGCTCGTCGGCTCGTCGAAGAGCAGGACGCACGGATTGGCCGACAGCGCCTTGAGAATCTCGACGACCTGGCGTTCGGCGACCGAGAGGCGCTCGACCGGCCCGTCCGGGTCCATCTCGACGTTGAACATGCGCAGCATTTCCTGCGTGCGGCGGCGCAGTTCGTTTCGGCGGATGAAGTGGAGGCGATTCACGGGCTGGCGATTGGCGAAGATGTTTTCGGCCACCGAGAGCGAGCCGACCAGGCTGAGCTCCTGGAACACCGCCGCGATGCCGGCCTTGGCCGCTTCGTGCGCGGTGCGAAACCGCACATCGCGGCCGGCCAGCACAATGCGTCCCGCGTCGGGCGGAATCGTTCCGGCGAGAATGTTGATCAGGGTGCTCTTGCCGGCGCCGTTTTCGCCGACCAGCGCGTGCACCTCGCCCGCGTGCACGGTCAGATCCACTCCGTCGAGCGCCTGGATCGCCCCGAAGCGTTTGCTCAGCCCGATCAGTTCGAGGGTAATGCGAGGATCGCTCATGTCAGCGCAGGAAATGCTTATAGTTGCTCTTGTCCACGATGATCACACCCGTATCAATCGTTGACGGTGCGCCGGTCACCTTGGCGGCGGCGTTGTCGCTGGTGATGGGCACGTCCAGGTGATTGAGCTGATAGAGAATCGCCACCGCATAGATCGGCATCAGGGCGGTCTGCTGCGCCACCGACGCCTGCACCACGCCATCCTCGATATACTTCAGGACGGAATTGTCGCGATCCATGGCGACGATCTTGACCTTGCCGACCTTGCCCGCCTCCTTGACCGCCGTGGCTGCGCCCGATCCGCCCGCCGCCTCCACGCACGCGATTCCGGCCAGATCGTTGTTGGCTTGGAGCAAGAGCGAAACCACCTGCGCCGCCTTGGCCGAGTCGCTGTCGTCGTTGGCTTCGGGCAGGACCTTGATGTCCGGATATTTCGCGAGGGCCGCCTTGTAGCCCTCGATCCGCTCGTTGAGGTTCGACTGGCCGGTGCGCGTGATCAAGGCCACCTTGCCCTTGCCGCCGATCAGCTCGGCCATCTTCAGTCCGCCCTGATAGCCCGCGTTGAAGTTGCCCGTGCCGACAAAGGCCACGCGTTTGGACTTGGGCAAATCGGCGTCCACGGTGACGACGGGGATGCCCGCCTCGACCGCCTTGTTGATCACCGGCGTCAGCGAATCGTTGAAGCCGACGACGACCAACCCGGCCGGCTTGCGCGCGATGGCCAGCTCCAGACTCTGCACCATGGCCGGGATGTCGAGCTCCGCGGGACCGCGATAGTCGGTCTGGACGCCGAACAGCTCGCCGGCTTTCTTCATGCCCGTCTTGTGATCGTCAAAATAGGGAAGGTTTCCCAGGGCCGAAATCTCGATATACAGGTCCGCTCGCCTGCCCGCCTTGCCTGCCCCCGACTTCTCATCGGACGATGGCGCCGCCTGCTTCTGGCAGGCCGACAGCGTCAGGGTCGCCGCAGCCAATGCGATAGCCGTGATCCGTCGTTTCATGGTCTCAGCTCCCGGTCTCTGCGATTGCCCACGCCGCAGCGTTGAACCCGCGGCCAACGGACGCAGACTGTCTCACGCAGAGGCAAACGGTCAAGGCCTATCAAAAGAGAGGCGGGAGGTGGGAAGTAAGAAGTGAGAGGCCAGAGGCAAGAAGGAGGGAGGAAAATCGGAAATGGCGAGCGCCGGCGGAAACGGCCGCGAGGGCAGCGCGCTTTTTCCCACCTCCAACTTCCCGCCTCTCACTTCTAGCAGTCCGGCCGGCGTACCTTTTCACATTTCTTTCTTGAATGTCGGTCCGGTCGGCGTCTCAACTGACTCTGCGTGGCCAACTCCGCTCCCATTGGATTGGAGCAGGTTTCTCGGAATGCGTTTCGAACTCTTCGTCAGTCGCCGCTATCTCGCCTCGCGCGAACGACGCGGCATCATCTCGCTGATCACGGTGATCTCCATCGGCGGCGTGGCGGTCGGCGTGGCCGCCCTGATCGTCGTCATCGCGGTCATGGACGGCTTCGACAAGGAGCTGATGGACCGGATCATGGGTTCGTCGTCCCACCTGACGATCCGACGCGGCTGGTCCGACGCTCCCATTCCCGACTACCGGCAGATCGTCGCTCTGGCCGAAGCCGATCCCGGCGTCGTGGCCGCCTCGGCGCTGATCGCGCGCCAGGCGGTCCTCCAACCCGAGATGAAAATTGATTCGTCCAACTGGGCCGGCGTCCAGATCGAAGGCTTCGATCTCCAGCGCGAAAGAAAAGTCACCCGATTTATTCGAGACACCCGGGAGGGCAGCGCCGAGCCGGGCGAGCGCGATATCGTCCTCGGCTTCGTCCTGGCGCGCAAGATGGGCGTGCGACTCGGCGATCCGATCTATGCGTTCACCAAGCTGGGCGAATTCGGCACCGGCGTTCACCCCAAGATCGCCAAGCTGCGCGTCTCGGGCATTTTTCAGACCGGGCTGTTCGACGTGGACCAGTATTTCGCCTACACTTCGCTGGACACGGCTCAACGCATTTTCCTGCTCGACGACGTCGCCGACCAGATCCACATCCGCGTGCGCGATCCCTATACTCTCGGCGCGATCAAGCGCCGGCTCCAGCTGGCCCTGCGCGACCCGTCGCTGCTCGTCATGGGCTGGGACGAGTTCAACCCCGAGTTCTTCAACGCCCTCAAGCTCGAAAAGATCGTCATGTTCATCATCCTGCTCCTGATCGTCCTCGTCGCGGCCTTCAACATCATCGGCACCCTGGTCATGATCGTGATCGAGAAAACGCGCGAGATCGGAATTTTGCGTTCGATGGGAACCTCGCAACGCCAGATTCTCGCCATCTTTCTCCTCCAGGGACTGATCGTGGGCTTGTTGGGCATTGGGGCCGGTCTGGGCATCGGGTTTTTCATCTGCTGGAGTTTGAACACCTGGTTTCCGATCGAGTTGCCGGCCGGCGTTTACGGAATCAGTCAAATGCCGGTGCTGATTCGCTGGCAGACGGTGGGGATCATCGTGGCTTCGGCGCTGGCGATTTGCCTGATCGCCTCGCTGCTGCCGGCGTGGCGCGCGTCGAGACTTCAGCCCACGACGGCGCTGAGGTACGAATAGCGGTTGAGGTTTCAAGGACAGGGTTCAGGGTTCGGGGTTCAGGGTATGGGGTATCGGTTGAGTTCCTTCGGCTTTGGCGTTTCAGTTCTCGGACCTCCAAGCCTCAATGCCTCAAAGCCTGTAGCCTCACAGCCTTAACCTGAAACTTGAAACACTCTCAAGGAAGGCCAAGCAATTGTCACCAAGTGACAAAGTCGTTCTCGAAGCCCTGGGGGTGGAGCGCGAATTCCTGGACGGCTCACGCGTGCTCCACGTCCTGCGCGGCGTGGACCTGAAGGTTCGCGAGGGCGAATCGGTCGCCATCCGGGGCCATTCGGGCGCCGGCAAAAGCACCCTCCTCCATCTCCTGGCCGGGCTCGATCACGCCACCCGCGGGCACATCGTTTTTGACTCGACCGACCTGACGGCCCTGGACAACCAGGCCCTCGCGCGCTTCTGCAACCGCACCATCGCCATCATCTTCCAGTTCTACCATCTCCTGGCCGAATTCTCTGCGGTCGAAAACGTGATGATGCCCGGTCTGATCGCCGGCGGCTCGCGCCGCCAACTCCGCGACCGGGCCATCGAGCTGCTCGAAGCGGTCGGCCTGGGCGACCGCCTCCGCCACCGCCCCAGCCAGCTCTCGGGCGGCGAGCAGCAACGCGTCGCCATCGCCCGCTCGCTGATCAACGACCCCGCGCTGATTCTCGCCGACGAGCCGACCGGAAACCTCGACGAGGAAACCGGCGAGGCGATCATTGACCTGCTCTGGCGTCAGACCATCGGTCGTGGCCGCACGCTCATCATCGTCACCCATGAGCCTTCGATCGCCGACCGCGCCGACCGCCGCTACACCCTCGCCGAAGGCCGCCTGCACGAACGAGTCTGAGCAGAGTCTGCTCACCCCCCTCCAGATAACTCTTGATCATCCGCACGTTTTCGTCGGAAAACGGACCCCGTGAACAGTATGAACGACGATCGCAAACTCGCTCTCTCCCTTTCGGTCCACCGTCCATCGCTTCGCGTTCATCGTTTTCCGTTCATCATTCATCCTTCATCGTTCATCCTTGTCTTCTCCGATGCCGGGGGATCCTGAGGACAGCGGAATTCTCGAAGGGTTGCCGACCGAACACGTCCGGGCCACGGCCCAGCGTCGGCGGGGACTGCTTTTTCTGGGCATGGCCGTAGCCGCCGTCCAGCTGACCATGGCCATCCAAATGGGCCTCAACGCCAACTTCCTCCGAGGCGAGCTGGGCATCTCGGGATTTCAATTCGGCCTGATCGAGGCGGCGCGCGAAAGCTGCGGCGTCTTTGCGTTCGGCATCCTCACCCTTCTCGCGGGGATTGCAGAACCCGCCATCGGAACCATGATGCTGATGCTGCTGGCCGCGGGAATCGGCAGCTACTTTTTCGCCCAGAGTTTTTCCTATGTGCTTCTGATGAGCCTGGTCTGGAGCCAGGGGCTGCACGTCTGGATGCCGCTGCCCAACTCCATGACGCTGGCAATGGCCGAAAAGGGGCGCGCGGGACATCGCCTGGGACAAATCCAGGCGGCGGGCTCGGCCGGCTATGGCGGCGGCCTGATCGTGGCGCTCCTCCTGACGCTCGACAAGGTTCCCATGCGGCCCATGTATCTGATCGCGGGTGCGTCGGCCGTCCTGGCGGCGATTTCGTGTTTCGGCATCCCGCGTCAGATCAAAGCGCCGGGACCGCGGCTGGTTTTCCGCCGGCGCTACGGTCTGTATTATACACTGAGTTTTCTCGAAGGCTGGCGAAAGCAGATCTCCATCTCGTTCGCCGGTTTCATGCTTGTCGCGAGATACCAGACGCAACTCCAGACCATCCTGCTCCTGATGACGATCGTTCAGATCATCGGCTATTCCGTCTCGCCGTGGGTGGGCCGACTGATTGACCGGATCGGCGAGCGGCGCATTCTGTTGTTCTACTATATCTGCCTGACCGTGTTTTTCACGGGATATGCGCTGATCCCGAACCGCCAACTGCTTTACGGGGTGTTCATCCTGGACAGCTCGTTCTTCGTTTTCGCGATGGCGCTGACCACCTATGTCAACCGCATCGCCCCGAAGAACGAACACACGCTCACGCTGAGCATGGGCGTGGCGATGAACCACGTGGCGGCGGTGCTGATGCCGCTGTCGGGCGGATTCCTGTGGAAGTATCTGGGCTATCAGTGGGTGTTTCTCACCGGCGCGGTGACGGCCGGCCTGAGCATTCTGGTGGCGTCCCGTGTCCCGCCGCATGGCGCACAACCACGCAGACCATAAACTGCAACGCGTGGCCTCGCCGGTGTCGCTACATCAATAATCCTGTGGACCTCAGGCCTTGCCCCGTAATGGACCGTAGGCATGGAGGTAGAGGGAAACGTCCATCGGTTCCTGTTGTGGAATCTGCAATATGTACCTGCTCTCACCGGCTTGCACGACATTCATCTTGATTTGGCCCTGAAGACGCGTCAAGAAACGCATCGTCTCGATTGCCACTTCGTGGGGCAGTACAAAATCAAAAGTCTGATCCTCTTCCAGGCACAGGAGGATTAAGACCACCTTGTCACCTCCTCCGAAGTAGGACTCTGCGACGCCCAAGAACCACCGCCCAGACCTTCGTTCAGTTGCAGTTGGTATCGCGACTTTGAGGCCGTTAGCCCCTGAGTAGAGAACACCCCACTCATGAGTGAGCGCTATGCCCTTCTGCTCCAGATAGCTCACATACCCGCGCCGAATCTCTTCACCCTGCATCTTAAGACCGTGGTTGCCCTCTGTCGTTGAGCGCCCCTCACTTGCGAGTCTGGGCTGGGGGGGCGCTTCCGGGAACGGGAGCAGAATTTCCCGCAACACATCATTTGGCGTGTCCTCAAAAGCTCTTGCTCGCTTCTGAAGTGCTCTGTACACTTCTTCGTCGATCTCGATGGTCCTCATGGTCTTTCCCTCCTCGCGGGAGAATTGCCGGACATGATCTTGCCCGAAGAAATCGGCGATGGTTCGGTGGTCCGTAAATGAAGCATGCGTAAAAAGCAGGTCTTGAAGCGCCCGGGACCGGGTGTGAATCCACTCTTCGAGTAACCTGTAGAACTGCCCCACCGTCTCGCAACCGAGCCGTCTGCGGCACGCATCACCGATAGTCTGATATCGTACTTTGTACCGTTGCGCCGTCGCTTTTACGGCACTGCGGTATGCACGGGGCACCGACAGCCCTTGCCCAAGGAATGCTCTGAAATTACCGAATACGGCCAAGATCTGTTCGAGTGTTCTGGGCTCAAGCATCGGCACCGCCTCCAAATTATTCGGCTCAGTTCGAACCCATTATTACGCCCACAACTGTACCCACTGTACGCTAAAGACAATGTACACTGTCAAGCGAAATCTTACAGTTATGGCAGAATAATGCCCGACACCTCTCAGATAACTGGCAGTGAGAGCTCGACACTGCTTCTAGTGGTTGGTAGGCAAGAATCACTACTAGTAAAGCAAACTAGAGCATCTTGCTAGTCGTTCCCGTTGGTCCTAGAATCTGCTTGCTCAACCTCACAAGTCTGACGATCCCGCTTCCTACGAGGAAGAATTGTGTTGAGCTGCACTGGCTTGAGCGCAGATAGAACGCGGATTCTTGACATGCCGTTCCCGTTGGCATGCCGGCATGGTTCAGCCACGATGCCGAATTGGGAGCGCGGTGGCCGGACGTTGGTTTCCTTCTCCCCCTTAACTGCGGTTTGGGGAGGTAAAAAAAGCGATGTCCCGCCACGCCACTATCACGAAAATAGGTAGGACGGGTTGGCAACCTGTCCCACACTCACCTTCCGAATCCAGCGACAGCTTGGGACAGGTTACCAACCCGTCCGACTTCTTTCTGGTTGCCCGCTGGGCCGTAGATGAGCGCCCTTCGGGACAGCCCCCAGCTTGTTACTTCAGCCGATAGAGGACAAAGAAATTCATTTCGAACAGCGGTTCCATCCAGCGGCTCACGAAGCCCGATTCCTTCTCGATTTCGTCGGCTTCGGACCGGGTGATGAGAACATGCGTGATTCCTTCGGCCTTGAGCCACTGCCGAATGGCGTCGAGATCGTGGAAGCGCTCCCACAGCAACAGCGGGAGCGGGCGCCCGAGCGTGTGGGGGTTGGGCAGGAACGGGACGTCAATCCAGGACAGCGCCCCGAAGCTGCTCGCCGCCAGAAGCCGGTCGCCCCGACCCAGCAGCGCATTGACGCGCTGGACGGGCGGATAGGAGGCATCGTATTGGACCAGCAGTCGCTCGCGCGCTTCGGACGAAAGAACCGGGCCGCCGATCAACGACAGGCTGGTGGTGCGCGTTTTGAAGTTATACAGCACGAACGTCCCAGTATAAAAAGAGAGCAGCCCCACCGCCAGGAGCGCAAAAAGCCGTCGGCGGCGACCCGTCGCCCGGCGAAGCACCTCGACGAGGAAAAAGACGTAGACCGGGAAAAAGCCGATGAGGAAGCGATTGGGCATCCAGACAAACCACGGCGCGATAATCAACCCGAGCGCCAGGAAAATCTTGAGCACGAAGGGTAACCGCAGCCGGAGGAGAACCACGATGAGTACGCTCACGATGAGCCAGACGACGAGCAGATTGGCACGGCCACCGCGCATTTGGGTGCTGAAGCGAAAGAACGCCGTGTTGATCTGATTTTGCGCCGGCCAAAGGGTGAAGCGCCCAGGATCGCCAAAGTAGCCGGCGAATAGACCGGCTTCCTGCACGTATTCGGGCTCCATCCGAAAAACAGAGGTCGCGAAGGGGAAGACGGGATTCTTCGCATAGACGTAGTTTTTCGCCATCCAGGGACTCGCGATCACGGTCACGAGCACGCCCGCGACGAAGCCGCCGCCCAGCCATCGCCCCAGCTGCTTGCGTCTCGGCGGCTCCAGGGCGAGCACGATGCCGTATGCCAACCAGGCCAGCGCGAAATACAGCGCTCCACTTTGCTTGGTGGCAAATCCGCCGCCGAAGAAAACGCCCGCGAGGACAAACCAGGCCGTCCCCCGCAGCCGGGCGGCCCGGATCATCGCAAAGACGCCGAGCCAGAGGAAAAGCCCATGCGTCAGATCAATGTAGGCCGTCCCGGAAATCCAGGAAACCTCCTTGATGAGATAGACGAGCGCGGCCGCCACCCAGCCGGCGCGCGCCGAAAAGCAACTCCGTCCGAAGCACCACGTCGCCACGGCGAGCAGAAGCCCCGAATACCACGGGAGCAGCTTGCACAGCGTCATGTCGTTCGGGCTGATCGAAAGGACGACGACGTTCAGCATCTCGGCCAAAAGGTGATAGTTCGATTGCAGGCAATAGGGCATGGCGAAAAAGCGTCCGGCCACGAGCCATGCTTTGGGGATCGGCACGTGGTACTCATAGGAATCCAATTCGAGCATCGGGTTGAGCGTGACGAGGAGGTTGAGGAGCGCCGCGCCAATCAGGAGCGCGAGGCAGAGCCTTTGCAGCGGACCGAGCCGCGGCGGCCTCCAGGAGAGGCCAAGCAGCCAATGCGTCACGACGGGCAGCGAGATCGCCACGCACAGGCCGAAAGCGAGCGCGACGATCGTGGGCGTCATCCGGCCGATCGCGCCGAGAAGGAAAACGATATAGCCCAGGATGGCCATCCCGAACGCGGAGGAGAACACGAACGTTTCGGCCGCTCGCGCGAAGCGCACGCGCCAGAGGCAAAGGCGCCCGAGGCCGAAGAACGTCGCAGCCAGAAACGGCAGGCAGAGAAGAGTCCACATTCAGCAACACCAACCAAGGCTGCCAATGAGGGACCGCTGCAAATGGCACTAACTTCAGGTCTTCACCAGTGATTTCAACGGCTACGACCGCTTTGAGGGAGTTGCGAAAAGCAGAGTGGCGCGGGCTGTCAGCCTGTGAATCGTGCGGAAATCGGATGGATACACTTTTGCGGTGCCCCAGCCTTTGCGCCAGCCGGTCCGAAATATCGCTTTTCGCAGCTCCCTCGGATTTCGACAACAAAAACTTGGTTCTTCCGGGATTTTGGCGGAAACAGTACGCCTCCCTTCCGTCATTGCGAGGAGCGGCCGCGCCGCGACGAAGCAATCCCGCGATTTTCTCACACCGACGCCGGGTTTGCTTCTCGGCGCGACTCTCCGCAGATGCATCGCTGCACCGCCGTGCCACTTTTCCCTTTTTACTTGGTTCATCGTAAATTTTTGTGCAAGACATAAAAACAATCGGACCTTGAGTGGAGAAGGATTCTGCTTTTTACCCCAAAGGGGTCAAGGGCTTGTAGCCGGGGGTGAAACGCCGCTCAGCGGCGTGGAACCCCCGGAAACCAACGCTCCCCTTTTCCGGCACACCCCGAAAGGGGTCGAGGGAATCGTCGGCCATTTCCGCTGTTCTTCGATTTCTCCTCCGCCCCATTCGGGGCTTGAGCGAAAGGGGGACGGTTCGGTTCCGGGGGTTCCGCTCCGTTTCACTTCGCTTCACCCCCGG
>Ga0315282_10006315_pt1 | contig 19916 bp, 17 predicted proteins | sample YL17G07_20_MG_FD_203693 | JGI IMG/M metagenome (GOLD analysis project Ga0315282, IMG submission 203693) | Sediment microbial communities from Yellowstone Lake, YNP, Wyoming, USA - YL17G07_20 | ecosystem: Environmental > Aquatic > Freshwater > Lake > Sediment | place: USA: Wyoming | collected... | reverse complement strand
ACAACTGCGCGGATCCGGCACCTCCCCAAGCGCCTCCCACAACGATACGTTCGCCGACATTCATAGGCCCTCCTCGCCTATCCCTCTATCGGCTCCCTACTTGACGATAATTGAAAGACCCTGCCCGACGGGCCCTGCCCCTACCATTTCCCTACCGCCCATGTATGATAGCCTGTCGCACTCGTTTGGAAATCCGGAGAGATATCGCAGCAATGCGGCAGGCGCTAAGCATAACGGCCCTACTTGCGCTCTTTGCCCTTGTGATGGCGGCTGAAGTGCAGGAAGCGCTTCGGCGGCCGCTCAGGGGGTTTGATGAACCTCTCTGGTTCATGCGCTCCCTTGTCACGCCTGCCGATCTGTCTACGGCCACGTACCGTCGGTGGGCCAAGGATATCCCGGGAGTAAACCGCTGGGCCTACTACGTTACCCTTAAGGTCACCGGGCTTGACCGTATCCCCGCCGACGAAATGCCGTGCTGGTCCATCGGCGACGAGTTTATTCTGTTCAACGGCATGCCTGTCAATGTTCCGGTGTATTCGAAGGCATTCACCACCTTGCCCGACTGGGAAGCAGTGCAGGGTCGTTACGCTCCGAGGAGAGGCATTATGGCAATGAGAATGGTCGACTTGGGCGCATACGCGGTATGCATTGTCAGCCTGTGGCTTACTGCATGGCTGGTGCTCAGGCATAAATGGCTCGCGGCGCTGACCGCAACGCCCCTCGTCTTATCGCCTGTGCTCGCACGAGACTTGGCCTTCTTCGTCACATCCGGTGACGTCTTTCTTCTTGCCAGCCTCAGCGCGACGCTTGCCGCGATGACGTTCTTCCATCTCAGGGGGCGCGGCACGTCCAGCCTTTCGATCCTCGTGGTGTCGATACTTGGCGGGCTGGCTGCAAGCAGCAAGCATCCCGGCGTTCTCGCCGTGGCGGCGTTCGCGGCCTATCTCGCATGGCAGTCCCGCGGCTGGCAGCGCCTGGTCAATCCCATAGGAGCCGTCATGATCTCGCTGGCGACGTTCGCCGCGATTAACCCGGTGTTCATCTTCTGCCCAGGCGAGTGGCCCTGGAACGTCTGCATCGACATGATGCAGCGCAGGGCAGAGGTCAACCGGATCCAGATGTCCAGCTACGGAGTAGTAACTGCAACCGAGATGTTCAAGTTCTTCTGGTGGCCCTTCCTTCCTGCCGGCGCTTACGCACTCTGGGCATCCAGAAAGGAACCCTGGTTTCCCGCCGTCGGCTGTTGGGCGATATTCATCATTGGCGGCATGCTACTCGGAATGATGCAGATAAAGGTCGCGACATCACGCTACGTGGCGCCCCTGGAAATGGCCGTTTTCTTCCCGGTGGCGCTTTGCGTGATAGCTCTTGGGCGGCGCCATCTCGCAGGCGCGCCCGAACGTTGCGAGTGTGTATCGGAGGCGGTCGATGGAAAAAGTGAGAGTTGCGGCCGTCCAGTTTGAGCACAAGGCCGCCGACAAGAAAGCAAATCTCGCCAAGGTCCGAGCGTTCACAGAGCGGGCGGCGGCGGATCGCGTCGCGATCGTGGCGTTTCCGGAGTGCTGCATAACCGGCTACTGGTTCATGCGAAATCTCCAGGCCGATGAGTTCCGCACGCTCGCGGAGCCTGTCCCCGACGGCCCCTCTTCTCAGTCGGTCATGGCCCTCTCGAAAAAGCACGGCGTGACAATCGGCGCGGGGCTTCTTGAGAAGGACGCTGACGGAAGAGTCTACAACTGTTACCTCGTAGCGATGCCCGACGGCGACTGGCGCCGCCACAGAAAGATTCACGCGTTTGAGAACCCCGCCGTCACGGCCGGGAGCGAATATACGGTCTTTGACACCCCGCACGGTTGCCGCGTCGGCGTCCTCATCTGCTACGACAACAACGTGATTGAGAACGTCCGAATAACCGCCCTTCTCGGTGCCGACATCCTCATCGCGCCCCATCAAACCGGCGGCTGCGCGTCGAAGAACCCTCACCAGATGGGGCGCGTCGAACGTGGGCTATGGGACAACAGAAAGGCCGACCCCAAGGCTATCGAGGCCGAGTTCAAGGGGGACAAGGGGCGCGCATGGCTCATGCGGTGGTTGCCCTCGCGCGCGCACGACAACGGGATGTTTCTGGTCTTCTCGAACGGAGTCGGCGTCGATGACGACGAAGTCCGTACAGGTAACGCGATGATTCTTGACCCGTACGGCCGCATTCTCGCCGAGACGTGGAAGGCCGACGATGATATGGTAGTCGCCGATCTCGATCCCGCCCTTCTTGTTCAATGCACGGGCAGGAGATGGATACGCACGCGGCGGCCGGACCTCTATACCCCTCTGACGGTTCCGACTGGATTGGAGGAGGACGTCAGGAAAGTGCGCTTCGACCAGAAGGGGCTGTAACCATGAATACGAATGGAGGCAGCCCGTGAGCAAACGCCTTGCAGACTGTGCGCCGGACCACGTGACGCATCTCATCGACGAAAACCGCTCCCTCTTCAACCTCCGCGCTGGACGGATAGGCGGCAGCAGCGTATACGAAAGCGAGGCGATCTCATGGGTAACGACGCCCGGCTCCGCCTGGCCGAATTCCGCTTTCAGGCCGCGTCTGACCGAGGACAACGCCGGTCACGTTATCGATTTCTGGAGGACTCAGGCTGCGGCCGGTCTCGCTCCCAGGAGGATCGTCTTTGCCGGCTCCGAGCCGCTTGAGCGGCTGCTCGCCAGATGCGGTCTGAAGAGAACTGCCTCCAACGCCGCCATGTATGCCGACCTTTCTCGCATTGCTGATCCCCTGGGCGACTCCCGCTCATTCCGCATCGTCCGGGTGCGCGATGGCGCTGCTTTCGCTGAGTGGGTGAGCGTCCTCGGCCCCGCCATGTTCGGGCGTCCGGTCAGCCGGGACGCATTCGCGAAGATCGTCTCCGCGGACGATCTCCGGCTGTTTCTCGGGTATGCCGAAGGCGCCCCGGCCGCAACGTCGCTCCTCTTCTGCTCGGACGGCGTGGCGAGCATTCACCTGGTGTCGACGCTTGAGCAATTCCGCGGCAGAGGTCTTGGCACAATGCTCACTCATGCCGCCGCGATGGCGGCGCGCGATCTCGGATTTGAAGACGTAACGCTGTTTGCGTCAGCAATGGGCGAGAGCATCTATCGGCGCATGGGCTTCGTGGAATGCGGCAGAATAGCGATCTACTCGCTCGAGTAGCCTGTCATGCCCGGCATTCCCTACGGCAGCAGCTTGTACTTCTCGATAACGCTCGCCGGATTCTTGTAGAAGATATCGCCCACGTGCTTCTTCCAGCCGAGTTTCGAGAGCCAGTCGGCCACTATGCCGTAGTGGACGCTTGAATCCTTGCCGTCCTCGTCGGCGGGGCCGATCCCATCTGTGCCCAGAAGCAATCTCTCCGGCGGCATGCCGCGCACCATGCCGGGCGCGAACTCGAACACCCAGTACGACTGCCCCTGCGTTGTGTCGAGGTACACGTTTGGCGTCCTGGTCGTGTACATTATGCCTTCGATAAAGCCGTCGATGCCGCCCATGTGCGCCATTATGAACAGCGTCTCAGGGAAGCGGCGGAAGAGTTCCTCGAACCGCCCCGGCCGCGCATACTTCGTCGACGATACGCTCTTGGAGCCCAGCCACCCGCAATGAGAGAGCACGCCCCAGCCGAGCGACGCGACCTTCTCGAAGAACGGAAGGTACGCCGGGTCGTCCGGGTAGTAGCCGAGGTTTGGAAAGAGCTTCACTATCCGGCAGCCGGCTTCGTGGCAGCGTTTGAGCTCTTCAAACGCGTTCTTGCTGCGCGGGTCAATGTAGGGGCCGCCGATGATGCGGTCCGGAGCGAGTTTGCGAAGCGCCAGCACCCGGTCATTGCCGTCGTCCCAACTGCTGATGCCGAGGGCGATGACCTTCTCGACGTCGTACTTGTCCATGAACTCCAGGATCTTGCCGACCTCGGCAACCGGGAATACCGGGTGGATGTGCATGTCGATCATTTGCTTCGGAACCATCCTGCCCCCTTCTGCTGGGCGAGCCTTGTTCACGGTTTTGGTTCTCCTTCGGCCTTCAGCCTTCAGTCTTCAGCCTGCCTTACCTGCACCACGGCATCCTGTACTTCCACTTCACTCCGCATGCATGGGACCGCATCCACATGAATGCCGTCAGCGCCGCCCCTGCCTTGAGAATGTCGCCGGGAATGAACGGCACGCTGCCCAGCATCGCGGCCTTGATCATCGGGATGTGCAGGACATAGCTCATGTGAACCACGCCCAGAAGATGAATGAGCGCCATGCCGCACGCGAATGACGCGAGATGGGCGTAGAAGTTGTTCGTCCACTCGACCATGAACCCCACAAACACCGCCGCAGCGAGGAAACCGAGGAGATACCCGCCCGTGACGCCCGAGAGGTACGCCAGCCCTACAGCGCCATCGCCTGCGAATATCGGGAAGGTCAGCGCTCCGACGCCAAGATAAGTCATGATGGCCAAAGCCCCGTCGAGCGGTCCCAGAAACGCTCCGGCGAGAACCGCAAAGAAAGTCTGCAGCGTGAACGGCACAGGCGTTCCGGGAAGCGCGATCTTGACGTGCGCGCCGATCGCCATGAAGCCGGCGAAGCCCGCGACCCCGAGGAATCTCCCTACGCCCGCCTTGAGACGGCGCTCATCGCGGCAAAGCGAGGCAACACTTTGGACAAGGTCTCTTACCATTCAGGCGACCCTCCGTTCATGCCCTGATGTAACCGCCGGCGGACACCAATCCCCCCGAGAATGCCCGGACCGGCTTCAAAACCGACACCTGTCGCCAGGTTCTTCGGTGCATAAGTATAGCAAACTATGGAAAATCCGCAAACGTCCTGTTCGTCCTGTTCGTCATCCATTACGTAGGGGCGGGGCTCCGTACCCGCCCTGGCCGGATTGCCTCTCGCGCGCCCGTAGCGCAGCATTACTCATACCGCCGGTGAGGCAGAGACTCCGCCGTTGTCACGCCGTCACCATGCCGGCAGACCCGGAAGCAGCATCGGCTCATTCAAATTCCGCCACAAGAAACGTATGATCCGACGGCCTCTCGGCCAATCGCGGTTCGCGGTCTATATACGCCCCCGCCGAGCGCGCCGCAAGCGTCGAAGTGGCCATAATGTGATCGAGCCGCCAGCCGAGGTTTCGGCTCAACGAGCCTCGTATGCGATAGTCCCAGAACGTGTACTGCCCGGCGTCGCTGTTGTGCTTCCTGAATACGTCCACAAGCCCCCACGACATGACTTCCCTGAGCGCCGCGCGCTCCAGGGGATGGAAGCACACGCTCCCCTCAAGCCGCTCAGGGTCATACACGTCAACAGGCTCTGGTGCAACGTTAAGGTCCCCTGTCCAGACGAGTGGCGCCGTTGCGGAATATTCCGTTTCGAGAAGATGCCGGAATCGCTTGAACCAGTCGAGCTTGTATTGAAACCGCGGGCTATCGACTGCCGTGCCTTGCGGTACATAGGAGTTGATGATCTCAATCCCGGCGATGGTCGCGCGGATGATCCTCGCCTCTTCATTGTCGCCGCCGTCGAAGCCGCGCCTGACGTTCTGCGGCTCTTCTCTTGAGATGACCGCGACACCGTTGTATGACTTCTCGCCATGGAAAACGACGCAGTATCCGGCGTCGCGAAATGCGCCCGCCGGAAAATCCTCGTCCCGGCACTTCGTCTCCTGAACGCACAACACGTCCGGCTTGTGCCGCGCGAGCCAGTCAACGATGATGGGCAGACGGCTGCGAATGGAATTGGCGTTGAACGTGGCAAACGTGAACAAGGCGGCCTCCGTCAGTAACGCATGGCCCCTCTCGCGGCGTGCCTCCTGCGCCTGCGTCATCCCCTCTCCCTCTGGGAGAGGGCAAGGGTGAGGGCCGTGACACACGGCGGCCTAAACCCTCACATAGCGTCGGTCTCGGAGGATTCCGACAGCGACCATACAATCGCGGCCTGCCGCCCGCGTTACTCGTGGGCGGCAGGCCGCGCATTTCACTACAGTCGCATATGGCGAAATCTCGCGCATCTCCGGCGTCGTTTGCCGGACGACATACCCGTCGCGGTGCAACCCAACCGTACAGCACTCCTCTTGACATCGGCCTTCCCGGCCGCGAAAACAAAAACGCCTTGTGCTCAAGACCGGTTGCGCAGCATACCCCCGCAGAAAGTGGCAATCACTATAGCGTGGGTTGGGCCTCTGTCAACAAGAATGGCGACGATTTTCTGACGCGCTTTGACGCATCGACGCAAGTCATTTGCTGACGGCGGCCTGCGTCGATTCCACCACGATATCTTTTGTGGACGTGACAACCCCGAAGAGCCCGGCGGTGTCCCACTTGACGGTCATCTTGAGCATGCCTCTCTTGCCATTAGGAGCCAGGCCGAAAGGAACATGCCATCTGTACGCCGCCTTTACAGGGTCCTGCTTGATGGTCTTGCCGGTCGAATCCTGAATCAGTATTGTCGGGTAGAACTTCGCGAGCGGCGGACTCTGTATGACCGCCTGAATCATGAGCGTTTTCGTCGCGAGCCTTGGCCACACGCTAATCGTGTCGCCGGCTGTATATGCCTTGTCGCCGTCGGACTGTCCCCACAGGATTTCCGCAGATGACTCCACATCAAGCGTGCAGGGCGCGCCTTTGCGCACCTTGAGGAAGTAGTCTCTATCGGCATACGTGACGCCGTCTTCACCCGTCGGCCGCCAGCGTGCAAAAAGATATGGCACGCCAACCGATACGCCTATATTCTCCGGCACATAGTCCCCCGCGGGAACGCACAGTTCGCCCTCATAAGGCGCCGCGCCCGAGGGCTCGCCCTGAGGCAGCAGGGCGTTCATGCCGTCCCTGCCGCGCAGCAGGCCCCCTCGAACGACGTTTCCGGCAGTCTTGCCGTTGTGGGAGACTCTCACCACGCCAAAGTCGCCTCTATACCGATGCACGGTGACCTGGTTGCCGTCGGGGGTTGCCGACAGGCTGTACCACTCATCGCCAAGCTGGAATCTTGTCCCCAGCGTAACCTGTATCCCGCTCTGGTCGTACCTGTGCCACAGTACCGTCTGACCGATCCTGGCGTCCGATGCGGCCACAACGACGCGCATCAGCGTCGACGGCTCATCAAAGCCGCCAGAGCCGCTCTTGCCCCCCATCAACGTAACGGTGCACTCACGCCCCCCGATCCGGACGGTTCCCTCGCGTATGTAGCGAGGCGGAAACCCGACCAGCCAGAATACCCTTGATGCCTCCTCCAGCCGTGGCGCTACGACAACCTCCGCGCCGCCTTCGCCGTCATGGACGGCGATCTCATCGAAACACGTCCTGTAATCCTCCGTGGACGACTGGACCCCTTTCACCGGCTTGTCGTCGGTCAAATCCAGATTGTAGTTGGCGTCCAGATACAGCGTGTCGTATCCCGTCCCCGTGCCCTTGGATTCGTCAACCGCATAGGGGCGCCCCGCGTCAGGCCTCTCTTCGTGGTCGGCGATATCGGTAAAGAACGAGCCGAAAAGGGGCTTGGCGGACACGAATTGCGGGTATTTCCTGACCAGCGGCGACGGCTCGCCTGCGGGGGTATCGTACATGTCGAACGCCATCGCGATCTCAGGCGTAGGCAGTTCCTTCATGGGAAAAGTCTTCTGCCCCCAGTCGCCGCTCAGCCACACAATCACGCCGACGACGAGGACTATTGCAACGGCAACAGCCGCCTTTGGCGGCACTCGCCTTATATGCCCGATCGGTCTTCCCTGGTCGCTCACGTCTTTCGTCTCCGTATCCACGCGCCACTCTCAGCGTTATTTACGTGCCGTGTCCGGCGCCCGTGGACTCGACTATTATATCTTTCGTCCCCGTAACTACACCGAAAAGTCCCTTGGTATCGCAGGTTGCCGTAACCTTGAGCGTCTCTCTGCCTTCGCGAGGGACATAGTCGGAATGGATTCGCCAACTCCATGCATAACCGATAGCGCCTTCGAAAAGCCGTCTGCCAGCCGAGTCTTCTACCTTGACCACATAGCGAAGAGACTTGAGCCAGGGCTTCAAAGAGGCATCAGAGATGGCCAGCGTTGATGTCGCCAGCGTCGGTTTCGCGCTGATAACGTCTCCAGGCCTGAATACAGCGCCGTCGGCGAGCCCCGACCACACGACCGCGGCCGAGGATTCGATGTCGAGAACGCACGGCGCGTCCTTGTGCACCTTGAGGATGTAGTCCGATTCGCTGTATACGTGGCGCTTACCCTCGCCGTATCGCCGCTGCGCCGAAAGGTAGAACAGCGGCAGCGATATGCCAGCATAGTCCGCCGCGTAGTTGCCCACCGGCACCCGGACTTCGCTATTAGGAGGGGCCGGTCCCCAGAGCGATGTGGCCGGCACGTAAATGCTCATGCCGTCGTCGCGGTGAAGCGTGCCATTGGCAATGAAGTTGCCGGCTGTGGTGCCTCCGTAGGAAACCGCTATCGCGCCAGTGCCGCCAGCATACGGATGGACCGTCACGCTGTCCCCCTTCCCGTTTGTCGACAGGCTGAACCATTTGCCATTTGCGGGGTACATCATTGACAGCGTGCCCCACATTTCTTCCGCCTGACGCCATATCCATATTCGCTCACCGCCGAGCCGGATGCCTCCTTCCGGAATATACAGCCGCACCATGACTGACGCGCTGTAGCTATCGTCCCCGAGATTGCAGCGGACGAGGTCAACTCCATACTCGCGGCCCCCCAGCGATACGCTTCCCCTGCGTATGTATCCCCACGCGAATGAGACTGCTGGTTCCGCGCTCGCTTCGTTACGCAACCGCGCCGCGACGGCGACGTCCCCTCCGTCGTCGCGTGCCCCCGGAATCGTCACGGTGTCAAAGACCGCTCCCGCTTGCCTCGTGATTCGCCGCCGCTGGCTCCTCGTCGGCTTGTCATCGGTCAGATCAAGATTGCGGTTCGCGTCGAGGTACAGCGTATCGTAGCCGCTGTCCGTGCCCAGTGACTCATCAATAGCAAAGAAGTATCCAGCTTCTGGCTTGGTCTCTCGATGACCATAGTGAACATAGAACCTGCCGTAGAGCGGCTTGGCCGACTTGAATTGCGGATAGCGCTTGACCTCCGCCGCCGCTGTACGCGCGCACGGCTGCGGAACGCCCACGCCGCCTTCCATCGAGGGGTAATCCGGCGTCGGCACTTCCTTCATGGCATACGTCCCTCTCCCCGGCAGACACTTCAGCCACACTACCAGCCCCGCAAGGAGCAATAGGAGCACGACAAGAGCGACCGCCCAACCCCTGCCCCTTCCGCGCTTGACCGCGCTCGATTCATCGATGCCGCCGTTCACCATATTCACATCCCGCCCCTCGTGTCCGTCGACTCGACCACGATCTCCTTCGTCCCCGTGATCACGCCGAAGAGTTCCTTGGTATCCCATGTCGCGGTTATCTTGAGCGTCTTGCTCCCACCGCGAGGGACGAAGTCAGCAGGAATCGTCCATCGGAAGGTGTCACTCGCTGTGCCTTCAGCAAGTGTCTTGCCCGCCGAGTCCTCGATCCTGACTGCAGGATAGAGCGGCGTCCCGGCGAAGGCTACATTGGGCCTTTGGCTGAGGTCCTGGATCACGAGCGTCCGCGTTGTCAGAACAGGCGACACGTCGACTTCGTCGCCGGGCGCAACGCGCGAGGATCCATCCTCCTGCCACAGAATCTCAGCCGTCGATTCAATGTCAAGATCGCATGGCTTCTCCCTCCTGATCTTCAGGAAGTAATCCGATTCGGCATGCCCGGCATGATCGCATTCGAGATATCGACCCCGGATAGTTGCGTAGAAATGATCTACACATATCTGGAGATGCTCTGGCGTGTAGTCTCCCACTGGAAGCAGCACTGTGGAGCCCGCGGGGTGCAGAACAGTGCCCCATGCACCACTTGGAATAGCCGCACTCATACCGCTGGCGCATCTGAGAGTGCCAGACGCGACGAAGTCGCTGGGGCCTGTCTTGCCCGTGTGCGAGACCTTCAGAAGACCAAGCTCGCCTCTGTACGGATGGACAATAACGGTATCTCCTGACGGGCTCACGGTCAGGTTGCACCATGTATTGTTGACCGGGAACATCGTTGAGAGGCTTCCATCCACGTCGTCGCCGCGCCGGTACCAGAGTTCCATCCTGCCAATGCGGATGCTCGACTCCGGCGAATTGAGCTGGACGAATACCGACGCCTGATCGTAACGTCCGTTGGCCCTTTCGCGTCGGGTAAGCCTGATGCTATATGAGCGCCCGGCGATTTTGATGCGCCCCTGGCGGACAGACCCTGATGTGAAGAAGACAATCCGCGGCCCGCTGAAACCCTCTATGCGCGCCGCAACCGCGAGATCGCTTCCGTCTCCGTAACCGCCCGGAATCGTGACGGCGTCGAAGAAAACATCCCCGGCGTACATCTTCCCCTTGGGCGCGTGACTCTTCGCGGGCTTGTCGTCCGTGAGGTCGAGGTTGCGGTTCGCATCGAGATAGAGCATATCGTACCCCTTCCCCGTGCCGCCGGACTCGTCTATCGCGAAGTAGTACCCCCTGTTCGGGTCATCCGTGCGCTCATTGTCCTTGCTGAACATCTGCCCGAAGATCGGCTTGGTTGATACAAACCGCGGGTAGCGCTTGACGTTGGCCGACTTCGCCTTCGCCATGCTATGGCATATGCCGGCCACGTCCCACCCGTCCGGCACCGGCACTTCCTTCAGGGGAAACGTCGTCCGCCCGGCATTGCTCTTCGCCCATATCGCCGCCGCAATCGCCATGGCGAGGACCAGACACACAACTACAAGGATGCTCTTCCATGTAACGCCCCTTTGTCGTTCCGCCGGCTTCGGCTCTCTTACCCCCTGTTCTTCGGTGCTCATTTCTCCTCCCCTGTCCCCGTCGACTCAACCACAATTCCCTTCGTCCCCGTGACCACGCCGAAGAGTTCCTTCGTATCCCACTTCGCGGTAACCGTCAGCGTCTCCCTGCCGTTACGCGAAGTGAAGTCAGTTGGAATCGTCCAACTGTAGTTGAAGACGGACGTCCCTGTAGCGAGCGTCTTCCCCGCGGAGTCCTGAATCGTAATGGCCGGCCACAGTTGCCTTGCGGGCATTCGCAGCGCCCCTGACGGACTTCGAGGTGCGAACGTGACGTCTTCTATCAAGAGATCACTCGTTTCGAGACTTGGATAAACGCCGACGACCTCGCCCGGCGCAAATGCCCGTGTCCTCTCGCTCTCAAGCCATCGGACGGCGACCTTGGCCGGGATCTCCACGTTACAGGGACTGTCCTTGCGCACCTTGAGGAAATAGTCGGACGGGTCGTGTTCTCCCTCATCCCTCAGGTGGTTGCTTGCCACCGTAAGTCTGAACTGGCCTACCCTCACCCCTATCAGGTCTGGCGCGTATTCCCCCACCGGTATCGCCGTCTCCCCTGAGGGAATGTCGTCCACCGAGATGTGCGTAGACCGCAGAGAGATCGCCGAGCCGCTTTCCGATATAAGGGTGCCCCCCATTATGAGGTTGCCCGCCGTCTTGCCGTCATGCGACACTCGTATAACGCCGAGGTCCCCCTTGTACGGGTGTACGGTGATCACGTCGCCGGCGGCCGTTGTCGTGAAGCTGTGCCACATCCCCCGCACGAGGAACACCGTCCTCACGGTCGACTCAAGGTTCTCCTCCCCGCTTATGCGCCACAGCGTCTGCCCCCCTATCCTGATGGCCGATTCGGGCCTGTACAGGCGCAGAGACGTGCGAGGCAGGTCGTAGCCGCTCAGTAGATTGTCAGCCCGCGTAAGCGTGGCCGTGTACAAACGCCCCTTTATCCTCACACGCCCCTGGCGTACCGTTGCCGGAAGGAAACGAATCCCCTTCGAGCCATCGCCGAACCCCGTCATTCGCGGGGCTATAGCGATGTCCTCCCCGCCCTCGCCGCCCGACGGGATAATGATGCTGCTGAAGAAGCTCTCGCCGCTGGTCGGCCTGCCGACAGCCGGGCGGCTCTTCGCGGGCTTGTCGTCAGTGAGGTCAAGGTTGCCGTTGGCATCCATGTAGATCGTGTCATAGCCCGTCCCCGGTCCTGCGGACTCGTCGATAGCGAAGAAGAATGTGCCTCCCCGCTTCTCGGCGGAATCATAACCGCCAACTGCGAATCTGCCGAAGAGCGGCTTGTCTGATTTGAACTCCGGGTAGCGCTTCACTTCCTCCGAAGGCTGCGTGTGGCAACCCTGGTACATGACCGCCGGCGACACCTCGTCCGGTATCGGCACTTCTTTCAGCGGAAACTCCGTCCGCCCCGCCTCGCTGCCGAGCCAGACCCATGCGCCTGCAAGCGCCGCGAAGACCACAGCCGCAATCACCAGCCTCAATACAACCTTGCGCTTCGCCCGTCCCTGCTGTCCGCTTTCGTTAGTCCCATTCGCTTCGCTCATTTCCCGTCCCCGTTATCCGCCAACCTTTCGCACCCTTCGCACATTTCGCACTTTTCGCACCTTGCGGCTCTTAGCCGCCCGTCGACTCGACCACGATCTCCTTCGCTCCCGTGACCACGCCGAAGAGTTCCCCCGTGTCCCACGTCACGACCACCTTGAGCGTCTCCCTTCCGCCGCGCGGTACGAAGTCCTTGGGGATCTGCCAGCCCTGACTGGCAACCAGAGAAGCGCCTTCAGCGAGGATCGTTCGCGTCGAGTCCTGAATGCTTATTGTCGGATGGATAAAGCGCAATCTGGTGAGAAGATCGCTGAATAGCAAGGAAGGTGTCGCAAGGTCGCATCGTACGGGCACAAAGTCCCCCGGTTTGTAGGCACTCTTGGCTCCGTAACTGCCGAAGACGATTTCCGCCGTTGATTGGATTTCGAGAACGTACGGTGTGTCTTTGCGCACCTTGATGAAGTAATCTGACTCTGAATATTCGTCCTGTTGCCTTGGCGGGCACCGTCGGCGCGCGTCGGCTGCGAATTGTCCTATCTCCAAGCCAAGAAACCGCACTGCGTAATCGCCAACAGGCAGCTTGACCTCTTTGTCGACGGGATCGGGGGCGAAGGAAGCCGTGTTAGGCATCTCGACATCCGAACCACTACGGGAATGGAGAACTCCGTTGTAGATCCTCGCGCGTTTCACGCCGGCATGAGAGACACGTATCACTCCCATGTCGCCCTCGTAGGGGTGAGTTGTGAGGATATCGCCCTTGGCAGTCGCCGAGAGAGTAAGCCACGTGCCATTAGCGAAGAACACCGTCGAGAGCGTGCCCCTTATATCGTCCTGGTCTTTGTGAAGCGGACCACTCTTCCTTGTCGCACGCAGTATCAGCCCCTCTTCGAGCTTGCTCATCGTAACCGGCGAAAAGAGGCGCACCTGCGTCGACGGTTCGCTATAGCTTAGCGACTCCCGGCTGCCGGGTATAAGCGTCACGGTGTACGTCCGGTCCCCTATCTTCACGCGCCCCTGTCGGACATATTCCTGGACGAAGTACAACTGGTGTCCGCCGTCGCTGTAGGTTCCCAGACGTGGCCCGAGCCCCAGATCGCTGCCATCCATGCGCGCGCCGAGCAGAGTGATGCCGTTGAAGATGGTGACTCTGTATCGCGCCCCGGGCTCCGCCGGCGCCTCGTGCGACTTCACAACCTTGTCGTCGCTCAAGTCGCGATTGTGGTTGGTGTCTATGTAGAGCCTGTCATAGCCAGTGCCCGTGCCTCTCGACTCGTCCATCGCAAACTGGTACCCGCTCCCCGGCTTCCCGCTGTCCGAGTCGTTGACGTAAAGCACGCCGAACAGCGGCTTCGCGGACTTGAACCGGGGGTACCGCGCGACCTCGTTTGACGGCGCAGCGCCAAGATCGGCATTCCACCTCTCGCCGTTCCAAGCCGACGGCTCGTGGTCTTCAGGGTATGGGGCATCCTTCATGGACACTTCGGTCGTACCCATGGCAGCGCTCCCCCAGATCGCGACCACCACGACTGCTGCGATTCGCGTGAGCGCGAACACCGCATCCCACGCACTGAGTCCTTCTGATCTTCTCAGGTCTCTTCCATTCATCCCGCAGTCTCCCCTTCTCACTTCGTACTGCCTGTTTCCCGTGACTCGACCACAATCTCCTTCGTCCCCGTGACCACGCCAAACAACTGCCTGGTATCCCAAGTGGCTGTGACCTTAAGTATCTCTCTTCCGCCACGGGGCGCGAAATTCCCCGGAACTGTCCAATCGTACTTGTACGGAGAGACACCTTCGCCAAGCACTTTTCCCTTCGAGTCCAGGATCCGAACTTTCGGATTGAGCATGCCACTCCGGGTGCTGATACCGCGCACCCAGATAGTGGGCGTTGCCAGATAGCACGACACGCTTACGGTGTCGCCCGGCCTGTATACTGACTTGGCCTTGTAACCCGAGAAGACGATCTCTCCCGATGATTCGATGCTCAGAATGAACGGCTTGTCCTTGCGCACCTTAAGGAAATGATCTGACTCAGTGCACCCATCATGCCGCGACCAGTTATCACCCCGCGTCACCACGAGGTAGTACGGCCCCGCCACAATGCCCATGACGTCCGCGGCATAGTCTCCTACCGGTACCACGAGGCGCTCGTCCATTCCCTTGAGATCAGTAATGTCACGCGTAAGCAGAATGAGCCTCGCGCCGTCTCCGTTGTGAAGCGAGCCGTTCGCGATTCCGTTGCCGGCTGTCCGCCCGCCGTACGAAACCATCACTGCGCCAAGGTCGCCTTCGTAGCGGCGCACGCTGACGCGCTCCCCGCCTGCGGTCGGAACTACGCTGTACCATCCGCCGCGCAGGCCGAACATGGTGGAAGGAGTCCCCCACAAGTCCTCCTTGTCGCGCCAGACCCAGAGCGTGTGCCCGCCGATTCGTATCGCCAACTCCGGCGCCATCAGGTGCACGCGCGTCGATGGCAGGTCATAGGAACTGGGCGGGTCTTCGGAGCGGACTACGGTCGCCGTATACGTGCGGCCCGCCATCCTGATGCGCCCCTGGCGCACGGCGTCGGACGGGATATTCCCCGGCAACAGCGCTTTCTCCATCGGGAACTCGGTTCGCCGGGACACGCTGGCTATCCAGGCCACGGCCGCTGCGACGAGCGCAAGACATGCCAGCGCAAGGAGGGCCGTCAATACGCGCCTCCTTCTTCGCGGCACTGGTCTTGTTCCGCCCGCTTCAGGATCGGCCGTGTTCATGTGGCACCCTCTGCCCCCGTCGACTCAACCACAATCTCCTTTGTCCCCTTCACCACCCCAAACAACTCCTTCGTGTCCCACATGAAAGTCAACGTCAGCGTCTCCCTGCCGTTGCACGGCACGAAGTCTGCGGGAACCGTCCAACCACTGGCCGTCACTCCTCGAAGCGTCGTTAGGACCTTGCCGCTCGAATCGGTTATCGTAGCCGAGATGTCCGCAGGTACGAGCGCTCGCTGAGTGCCGTTGGCAATTGCCTGCCCCTGGTCATATCGTACGCCGGGTATCTCGAAGTTGTCCGTCAGCAGGTAGGACGCCACATACACGCGATCGCCCGGTGCAACAATCCGATCCCCCTCTGGCCCGTCAATCACCATCTGCGCCTTGGCGGGAATCTCCAGCACAAACGGCTTATCCTTTCGGATCTTGATCGCATACGCGGCCCTGTCGCCGCCTTGCAGTCGCGGCCTCGGGGTGAGCAGGACAACTGCATTGCTCGCCACTCTCACGGAGAGCGAATCGACATCATAGTCTCCAACCGGCAGCATCAAATCGCTGGTTAGCTTGGCTGATTTGCCGCCGGGATTCCACTCAGCGGCAGGCAACGCCAGTCTTCCCCCTTCCTTGGTCTTCAGCGATCCATCGGGGACAGTAGTCTCGACCTTGGGACCTGCGGCCGACACCCTGAACGCACCAAGGTCCCCCTTATACTGACGAACCGTCAGCACGTCCCCCGACGGCGTCGTCGAGAGACTGTACCAATCGCCGTACAGCATGTACGTCGTCATGCCATACAGGCGCCGCTCCTCAAGAGGTCCCAGAGGCGTTATGGAAATCCCCAGGAGACGCCATTGCACCCCATGTACCAGATCGATCTCCGTCGCGAGATCGTCGTAACGCTGTGACATGGGATCGTGCGGGACGAGCGTAGCCACATAGGAAACGCCGCCTATCCTCACTCGGCCGCTCCTGACGAATGCAGGCAGAAACACCACGGTCTTGATCTTCGGCCCGACAATGCTGAGGCGTGGCGCAAGCACGATCGCGCGACTCACGCCTCCGACAGCATCCGGGGGAGAGATCGTGATGTCTCTGAATACGCACAATCCCGCCACAGCGGAACTGCCCGGCGTCGGCGAAGAGGCGATCTTCAACGAAACCGGCTTTTCGTCCGTCAAATCCTCATTGCCGTTGGCGTCCGCGTACAGCGCGTCGTAGCCGGTCCCTGTTCCCCTCGACTCGTCGATCACATACGGGCGGTTGTCACGTCCGTTCGCTGAAAAGAGGCCATAGAGGGGCGCCGACGACACAAGCTTAGGGTACTTCTTTCTATCGCGAGGGGCGTGAGTGTCACATTGGTAACTGGCGCTCTGGCGTGTGAGGGCATCCATATCCGCCAGCGGCACAAGTTTCATGCTGAATTCCGTCCGCCCCGACTCCCCCCTCAGCCGTATCGCCCCCGCGATAAGAAGTGCAACACAAACTGCCGCCACCGCCCCCTTCCAGAACCAACCCCTTCTTCCTCGTGTCGCCAACTCGCAGGTGCCTTGCTCTTCGCCAGACGTTTCGGATTCGTGCATGAGCGACTTCCTACTGGAGATCACGTTACGTCCCAATACGTTTCCAACGCTCTTCGGACTTCAGACTGATTGCTTCAGCCTTCAGCCTGCGTTTCTTGGTGCCCTTGGTGTTCTTGGTGCCTTTGTGGTAAAGGTGTAGGTTTTGACTTTGCCCAAGCCTCAAGCCCCAAGCCTCAAGCCTGCGCGCCTCCGGCGCGTCGCCCCGCATTCTTTTTGACAAATGCCCGTCCATATATATAGTCCGAGCCTTAGCTAAGATAATCACGGCAATCGCATTTGTCTAAGAATCTCGCTTAGCGCGAGGAAGGAGGCACGGATGGTCAAGATCACCATGCTTGGCGCCGGAAGTGAATTCACCGAGCACCTCATGAAGGACATCATGCTGATTGACGGCCTCAAGGGAGGGGTCATTAACCTGATCGACATCGACCCCAAGCGCCTCGACATCGCGAGCCGCTGGGTTCGCGCCCTCGCCGAGCGCATCGGCGGCGGATGGACGATAAACGCCTCCACCAGCCGCCGCGCCCTCATGAAGGGCAGCGACTACATCATCAACTGCATCGAAGTCTCCGGCATCTCAACAGTCGCCGTCGACTACAACGTCCCCAAGAAGTACGGCATCGACCAGTGCATCGGCGACACCATCGGCCCCGGCGGCATCTTCAAAGCGCTTCGCACCGTCCCCGCATGGATCGAGATCCTGCGCGACGTCGAGACGCTCTGCCCCAAGGCCCTCGTCCTCAACTACACCAACCCGATGTCCATGATGACCCTCGCCGCCGCACGCACCACAAGCGCCCCTGTCGTAGGTCTCTGCCACAGTGTGCAGGGCACGTCTCACCGCCTCGCCCGTTACATGAGCGTGCCTTACGGCGAGCTGGTATTCCGCTGCGCCGGCATCAACCACATGGCTTGGTTCACGAAGCTCACGCGCAACGGCCGCGACCTCTACCCCAGGCTCTTCAAGATCGCCCGCGCCGACAAAGAGATCTATGAGCAGGACCCCGTGCGCTTCGACATGATGTTCCACTTCGGCCTCTTCGTGACCGAGTCGAGCGGCCACTTCAGCGAATACATCCCCTACTACCGCAAGCGCAAGGACCTCCTGAAGAAGTACATGCGCGACCGTTACCGCGGCGAGTCGGGCTTCTACTCCCGCAACTGGCCCAAGTGGCGCCGCGACGCCGACCGCAGGCGCCTCAAGGAGTTGAAGAAGGCAAGCGACCAGCCTCTCACTCGTTCGCACGAGTACGCCGCGAACATCATCGAAGCCCACGCCCTGCACAAGACCGCCGAGATCTACGGCTCGGTCTTGAACGAGGGGCTCATCGATAATCTGCCGTACGACGGCGTTGTCGAAGTCCCCGTGATGATCACCGGCAACGGCATCTTCGGCTGCCGTTTCGGCAAGCTCCCCACGCAGGTCGCCGCGCTCTGCGCCTCCAACATGGCCGTCTTCGAATGCACCGTGTCAGGCATCCTGAATTCAGATAAGGACGCTGTCTACCACGCGATGATGCTCGACCCCCTTTCGGCCGCCGTCTGCTCTCCCGGCGAGATCGCGAAAATGACCGCCGAAATGGCGAAGAAGGAAGCCGCCTATATCCCGAAGTTCATGACCAAGTAGTTATTGAGGTGTAGCTTGACACGTAGGGGCGACTCGCTGAGTCGCCCATCATCGTAGGGGCGGGGCTCCGTACCCGCCCTTGCCGGACCCAGACAAGGCTCCGTTACCACAAACGCTCAGAGGACCCAACATGGCCGTCAAGGCTTTGAAGTTCGGCAGCGTCAACAAATCCCTCACCGCTTTCACCTCTCGCTGGCTCGCGAAGAACTCCCGCTCCCTCGTCGCGCTCTACAAGGACCTCCACGCGCACCCGGAGCTCTCCCAGCACGAGAAGCGAACCGCTGGCATAGTCGCCGACCGCTTCCGCCGCACCGGCCTCAAGGTCGCGGAGCGCATCGGCGGCCACGGCGTCGTAGGCGTCCTCGCAAACGGTCGCGGCCCCGTGATCATGATCCGCGGCGACATGGATGCCCTGCCGATCACCGAAGAGACCCGCCTCCCCTATGCAAGCCGCGTCCCCGGCGCGATGCACGCCTGCGGCCACGACGTCCACACGTCCGCGCTCACCGCGGTCGCCTCGATCTTCGCAGCCGCCAAATCCGCCTGGCGCGGAACCATCCTCTTCATCGCCCAGCCGGCCGAAGAAGTCACCTGCGGCGCTGATGCGATGATCGCCGACGGCCTCTTCAAGCGCTTCCCAAGGCCCGCCGCCGTCCTCGCGCTCCACGTCGCGTCGCAGTTACACTCCGCGCAGTTGGGCTACACTCCCGGCTGGGCCGCGGCCAATGTGGATAGCGTCAACGTAACGATGCTCGGGCGCGGAGGCCACGGCGCCAGCCCTCACGAGTGCCAGGACCCGATTGTCGCAGCCGCGTACTTCATCACCGCCCTCCAGACGATCGTCACCCGCCGGATAGACCCGACCCAGCCCTCCGTCATCACCGTCGGCTCCATTCACGCGGGCACCAAGCACAATATAATCTCCGACAGGGCCGAGATGCTTCTTACGGTCCGCACCTACAGCGCCGATGTTCGCAATAAAGTCCTCGCGAGCATCCGAAGCGTCGCCGCCGACGCCGCTCGCATCGCCGGCCTCACAAAGCATCCCATCGTTAAGACCAACGTCGAAGCCACCGACGCCGTCTACAACGATCCTGATCTTGCCAGGCATGCCGCCTCGATCTTCGCGAGCATCGTCGGTCCAAAGAACGTCGTCGTGGAGCCCCCTACCATGGGCGGCGAGGATTTCAGCGCTTACGTAACCGCCCTCGGCGTCCCCGGTCTCATCTACTCAGTCGGCTCCGTCTCGCGCAAAGCCGTCTTGAGCGCCCGCGGCGCCGACCGTTCCCCCCTGCCCCCGCTCCACAACGCCCGCTACTTCCCCATCCCCGATCCGACCCTGAAACTCAGCGTCCGCTCCATGACCACCCTCGCCGGCTCGCTCCTGTCGCGCCCATAGCCGGCGTCCTTGCTGTCACGTAATTGGATGAAAGGCTGCCCGGCCTGGTTAAGATAGTTGATTGGTGGTGTCAACTAACACTAACGTAGGAGGGCAGCCGATGGGTACAAGTGTAGCAGTGGTTGCGATGGATATCCACAAG
>Ga0315282_10006314_pt1 | contig 19917 bp, 13 predicted proteins | sample YL17G07_20_MG_FD_203693 | JGI IMG/M metagenome (GOLD analysis project Ga0315282, IMG submission 203693) | Sediment microbial communities from Yellowstone Lake, YNP, Wyoming, USA - YL17G07_20 | ecosystem: Environmental > Aquatic > Freshwater > Lake > Sediment | place: USA: Wyoming | collected... | reverse complement strand
TTGCACTTTTCGCCCTTCTTGGTAAGATACTCCGCAAGACGAGACGCGGTTCGCGAGACCTCAGATAAGGGTAGAAGGAATCGAACACCCGCTGATCCCTGTAGAGGAACAAGACACGACCCTGCGGAGTGGGCACAGGGTTACGACAAGGCAGTCCGAGGGCTTTCAACGGACGAAATCGCAGCCTATCTCGGCATCAAGCGGGACACAGTTTCCAGGTAGCTCGCGGAAGAGCACGTGCCAGTCCACCAGATGGGCTGCCTCTGGAAGTTCCGTAAGGAAGAGGTGGACGGCTGGGTGAAGTCGGGCGGTGCCGGCGAGAAGGACAACAGGGGTAAAGGCTCAGCAAAATAGGTCGGTCAGGTGAAAAGCGTCATGGCGGAAAAACAGAAAGAAGGCCATCGGCAACGTTTGAGGGAACGCTTCCTCAAAGGCGAGGATGGCGTGTTCTCCGAAGAGACCTTGCTTGAGATTCTCCTGACTTATGCGATCCCGCAAAAGGATGTGCAGCCCACCGCAAAGCAAATGATCCATTCCTTAGGCAGCCTGTCCGCCGTGCTGAATTCTTCCGTGGAAACGCTCTGCAAATTCGACGGCATCAAGGAGAATACCGCGGTTCTGATCAAGTTAGCCGACCGGATCCGTCGCCATCCTGACGACAAGGAGAGCGCGGGGGAACCGGTACAGGAAGAGACGCAGATCTCGATCTTTGATCTTCTGCCCCAGAAGGAAGAGGCGCAGAAAGTCCCGTCGAAGGCAAAACCCCAGCGGCGAAAATCCATCACCCGCCGGGGAACCGAGCTCTTCGGCAAGGCGGTCCTCAAGGAAGCCATCCAGATGCTTCCCCTTTTACCGGACACCGAGTCCCTGGACGAGATGCGAGCTTTCCTGCGAGCCAACCTGCATTTCAGCGCCGAGCAGACCCGGCAAAGGAACGCCAACTATATCACACGTCGTCTTTTTCCCGGGGGATATGCGGACAAACCGTTGCGCCTCTTCGGCAAAGCCTTTCCCGGGACCCAGGATCTGCGCGAGGTCTGTTTTTACCGATTTCTCAAAGCCGAGCCGCTCGAAGCCGAGATCATCGAGGCCATTCTTCTCCCCAACCTCGGCAGTGGCCGCCTGGGCCGGGAACGGATACGGAAATTCCTCATAGAGAAATTTCCCGCAGCGGGCAGTATCGGGGATTGTGCCAAAGCGGCTGTAGACGCCATGACCGCCGCCGGTATTGCCAAGGCCGACAGGACGAAGATCCTCTTTTCCTACCGGGATATTCCCATCCGATCTTTTGCTTTCATCCTGCACAGCGAGTTCCCAGAGCCCGGCATGTATGACATCGGGAAGGCGGAGGAAAACCGCTTTATCCGGGCCATGCTCTGGAACCCGGAGCGTCTGCTGCCGTCGCTCTACGAGCTCCGCAACCGGGGATGGATCAGCAAACTCTCGGAAATTGACTCAGTCCGCCAGTTCTCCACCCGCTACACGCTTTCGGAGGCCGTCGAGCGCCTTGTCGCCGGAGGGAAGAAAGCATGAAGGACACCGAGATCATCGAGACCCTCCGAAGCAAGTTGAGCATTCCCGGCGGACGCCATCTCTATGGCGTTCTGGGATCCTATACCGCTCTGCAAGCCTTCGCCAAGAAACTCGTCCAAGCGCGCACCATGGATGGCCGGACGTTCCCCAAACCCCTCAACGTAAATCGCGGCATTCTCGACACCATCCCAGACGACGAGTTCCGCCAACTTGTGGAGAACGAGGCGAAGAAGCCCGAACCCACCGCCGCCCACGTGGCCAAAGCCTTCGGATCGTTCCTCCGATCCAAGCTCCGGGGCAAAGGTCTGGTCGTACTGGCCAACCTGGAGACGATCTTCGCCTATCATCTGGAATTGAACCTGTTGAGAACTCTGGCAGCGGACGAGGACCGGATTCTGCTCCTTTTGCCGGGCAAGCGGTCCGGCGGACGAATCGTCATGTTCCCGAACTGGGAAGGCGCGGAATACGCGTTGCCGACCAACCTGATCGCATCGGATCACCTTTGGGAACTCAAGGACTAGCCATGGCCAGAAAACCCAACACGCACGGCCCGGATCTCTTCAGAAGAAGCATTCCCCAAATGCCAGAGGGGTACTACTCCGGCGACAAGCCGAATCCGAACCTGCGGGCTTTCGTGGAGGGACACACCCAGAGGGGCCCTCGTAGCGGAATCGATGATGACTATGAGCGTAAACCGCTTCTTGTTAGTTCAAAAGTGAAAAGATCAACGAAACTCTTTAACATGCATACCTACTGGTCCAAAAAGCCTCACGAAAGCGTGGAGGCTTTTATCTCTCACTACACCAACGAAGGGAACCTGGTCCTAGACCCATATTGTGGATCTGGCGGGACTGTGTTAATGGCAGTTACCGGGGGGCGGGACGCCATTGGGATTGACCTGTCTCCATCTGCTGTCTTCTTCTCGTCTGTGACCTGCAATCCCCCCACACCTCGGCAATTCTCTTCGGCCTTTAACCATATTCTGGAGAGTTTGAGAGTAAAATACAAATGGCTCTATGAGTATCCTTCCCAGGGAAAGATGTGGCCAATTCATTTTGGCATTTCGTCGATGCGCTTCCGGTGTATCAAGTGCCTCTCAATAGCCTCCTTATATCAATGCAAACACGATGAAGAAGGCGCTGCCTGTCCTACCTGTAATGAACAAATCAAAACCAATCAACAGAAGTTGGGTTATCAACTCGACGAATGGCATCTTCAAAAGAATCGAGGGGACCATCATATTGTCAGCATTAGTGGTCAAGTGTCGAAGTTCGAAGCCGAGATCCAGGCAAAGATCGAAGATGAATTGAAGAGTCATATTCCGCCCGCACATCGGTTTCCCGCCACGGGCAGAACCCAAGTTTTGGCAGTTAGGGGTATAAAGACATTCAATGACTTGTACACGCCAAGAAACCTATTAGCCTTGACACTCTTTAGAGATGAATGTCTCAACATTGAAGACGACAGGCTTCGTCAAGCTCTCCTTTATTGCCTCACGGCGTGTTGCCTCAAGACGTCTCGGATGATGGGTTACAACTCAGACGGCATAGGACGGATTCAAAAGAATGGTTTGATCGCCCAGCTAATCGTTAAGGATGTAAATGTGTTCGATTTCCTCGAAATCGCGCACAAAGGAATAGCGGAAGGATTCGATGACATTATTCAGCGGCAGTCTGGTTATGGCAAGGCAATCCTGTCTACTCAATCTGCTTGCGATCTCTCTGAGATTCCCTCGAGTTCAATCGACTACATTTTTACCGACCCTCCATATGGATACCGAGTTCAGTTTTGGGAGTCGAACCAAGTCTGGGAAGCATGGTTGGGTCTGAATACGAATTGGCAGGACGACGAAGTAATCGTGAATCCGGTTCGAGGGCTTGATGAAAAACATTGGGAAAGATTGTTTCGGCGGTCTATGCAAGAGTGTTTCAGAGTCCTAAAGGCAGGTAGATGGATAACTCTGACATATAATGATCGTGACACATGGCCTCTCTTCCAGAACGTAATGTTGGAGACAGGGTTTCTTCCAGACGAATCAAAAGCAGCTGTGGGGATGGAAACTACAGCGAAGTCCGAAAAGCAGTTGAAGGGAGAAGACAACACTCTGCGTGACCTTGTCGTAAATTTTCGCAAGCCAAAGCCCGACGAGGTGTCGGCGACCGTCGCCATCACCGGCGATGAAGACGAAACAACCTTCAATGAGAAGGTCCATCAGATTATCCGCGATTACATCGGCGCGAATCCCGGCAGCACCAAGGACCGCATTTACGACGAAGTCGTGAGCCGAATGATCCGCAGCGGCCAGATGGAGGCGCACGACTTTGGCGAACTCCTGCGCCAAGTTGCTGAAGAGGCGAAGGTCGAAAGGGAAAAGGGTCAAGGAGGACGGTGGTACCTCAAAGAGAGCGAACTTGCGGTGGCGGACGCCGCCGAGACCGCCCGGGAAGATACAGCGGCCGAGAAGATCGGCGCATTCATCAAGGGACATCTCAAGAAGCACCCGGGCGACGAAGGCGTCCACTACAGCGACCTCTTTGAGCATTACATCTACGCAGTGAAGGACAAGCCGCGGCGTCAACTGGCCGAATTCCTGCCGGACTATTTCTACAAGACCGAGCAAGGCACCTGGCGGCTTCCGTCCTCCGAGGAGGAGGAGCACGCCAAGCGCGAGGCCCGGGTCAAAGGCTTGGGCCGGCGGGTCAAGCGCTACATCGCCCAACTCGAACAGGGCGCGGTGATCCCCGAGAACGAGCGTCCAAGCGATGCTACGCTGGCCGAGTGGATACGCCACTGCAAGCGGGCGGGGCTCTATGAACAGGGCAAGCTCCTGTACGAGAAGGGTGGCCTCAACCCCGACAACCTGACCGAGGAAGCCATGGTCAACGTCGAGGAGGATTACCAGGTTTGCGCACGCATGCTGGCAAGAGATGAGGGGAAAGGGCAAAGGGCAAAGGGCAAAGGCGAAAGCGTAAAGATAAGACAGGGCAAGAGCGAAAGGGCAAAGGATAATGGGTAAAGGACAAACGTTCGAGGATTTGTTGGTATGGCAAAAGAGCATGGATTTGGTTACAGGTATTTATGACATTTGCCGGAACGGTCCTTTGGCTCGGGATTTCGGATTGCGGGATCAGATGCAGAGAGCAGCAGTATCCATTTCAGCGAATATCGCGGAAGGATATGAGCGAGGCTCACGGAAGGAATACATCCAGTTTCTCGTCATCGCAAAGGGGTCGGCCGGTGAGTTGCGTTGCCTGCTGCAGATTGCCCAACGGCTGGAATACCTCGATCAGAACCGAAGCAGGGAACTCATTGCCCAAGCAACTGAGATTTCAAGAATGCTGAAAGGGCTTATGGTCTCTCTGAAGGAGAATCCCCGACAAACCTGAAGGACGGGCAAAGGGCAATGGGCAAAGGCGAAAGGGCAAAGGCGAAAGGGCAAGGGAGGACGACAAGAATGAACGGATGGAACCGGATAGAAAGCCTCCTGGCGCGGGGAGAGGGAAAAACCCTCGAGTTCAAGGAGAACTGCCGTCCCCTGCGGAAAATCGTCCAGACCGTGGTTGCCTTTGCCAATACGGCAGGCGGCGCCCTGGTCATCGGCGTACGGGACAAAACGAAAGAGGTCGTCGGTCTGCCTGCCGCCTTGGCGGAAGAGGAACATCTGGCCCACAACACTTTTTTCGGCGAGCAGCCCTGCACGGAAACGGACTCGGAAGCCATAGACTTCCGAGCTGCTTCCGAGTTCTTTTCTGAGGCGTGCCTTGAAGGGGATGTAGCCGAAACAGGACGCTTGGCAGTAGAGCCGTGCACGAGGCCGTAAGAGAGCGTATGTCTTAACCACACTCAGGCAATGAGGTATGCGATGAAAGAAGACCTTTTTACCACCCGGAAAACTCTGGACGAGATCTGCACGGTCCCGGACAAGATCATCTCCGTTTATTCGCTGGAGAAGCACGTCTGGGCGGATTCCAACTCCGATGCCGCGCGCAAGGCCCGAAAACCCGAACTGCAAACCATCGAGGAGTTCCAGATTGATCCGGTTCGGCCTTTCCTCACGGACATCTTGCGCAATGCAACCGCGCCGTATAGTCTGGAGCGTAAAGACAATCCGATTGGACAGGGCTATTGGATTCAGGCCGAATTCGGTTCGGGTAAGTCGCACGTTCTGTCTTTCATCGCCGCGCTCTGTCTCGGCAACAAGCAAGCGTGGGAGATCGTCGAAAAAAAGGAGAAAAAAGCAGGGCGCGGAAAACGCGAATCGCTTTACCGTTTCTGGGAAGACGGACTGGAAGCGAAAAGCGGCAAAGGAAAGAAAGGCATCTTTGTCGTCGTCAAGACTCTCGTTGGCACCGGCAGCGGAACGGTCGGCATCAGCGATGAGGGACGGCGGCTGTCGGAATACATACTCGATGCCGTCAAGGAACAGCTTCAATGCGAGCTGGGAAAGAACATTTCGCTATACCCGTCGGAACTGCTCGCCGACCGCTTTCTGGGCGAGGACCTGGAACGCTATCGCAACGATCTAAAGAAATTCCTCAAGGACCCCAAGTATTTCGAAGAGGACGAATTCGAGGAGATCAACGACTTTATCCGCGACATCCAGCAGAACAAGACGCCAGAGTACAAGAGAAGCTGCGGAAACAAGCTGTGGCGCTTTTACACGGACTACTTAAAGGTGCGGCCGCACATCGCAGCCGAATCCGAAGAGATTCTGAAGCACCTGGTGGAGACGATCCTCGCCGAGGGCTACATCGGTCTGTTGCTGGTGCTCGACGAAGTGTCGTTGTTCATGAAGAACCGCAACGAGGACCTGCGAACGGACGACGAGAAGACCCTTGTCGTGCTTTCAAACCGTTTGGCGAAAGTCCACAACCTTCCGATCTGGACCGTATGCGCCGCCCAACAGGCGATCGAGAGCAAGATGGGCGTGAAGAACATTATTGCCGAAGACCGTCTCAAACTGGTCAAACTCTTGGAGGAAGACAAGGATTACTATGAGATCGTCCTGGCCCGCGTCCGCGAGATCAAGGAACCGGGAGCTGTCGGCAATTACTATCTGCATTACAAGCGGGGCTTTAGCTGGCCCAACAGCATAGGCGAAGACGAATTCCGGCATTTCTTCCCGTTCCACAAACCGGCGCTCGAGGTTCTGAGGGCGGTCACCTACGAACTCACCACGGCCCGCTCGGCCATTCACTTCATGCACCAGACGCTGAAGGCCCAGATCAAGAACAAGGGCAGGGATCTGGTCCGCCTGTGGGAGCTTTTCGATGAAACGGTCCATTACGAAGAGGACCCCAGCGGCGTGCATGCCGGATTGGTGGCCATTAAGACCAAGAAGGCAGAGGACTACCGGGCCTATGAGGAATGCAAACGGCAGATTGACGGGCTGACCAAAGGCTATCTGAAAGTCCACCGGGACAGGGCCATCAAGACTATCCAGACGCTGTTCCTATACCATGTAGCCAAGACCAGGCAGCAGGGGTTGAGTTCTGAGGAAATCGCCAACTCGGTCCTCATCGAGCGTGACCCCGATTCCGCCGTCGATGAGAATGTCCAGCATTACGAAACATTGGCCGAACATCTCAAGAAGGAGCTTCGCCAGATCGTACAGACCTTCGATGAGGACAAGAAACCGCGATATCGGTTCGATCCGGTATTCACCGGCGTGGATCCCCGCGCGGAATTCCAGAAAGCCCGCGATGAGGCTGATGCCAATGAATTGATGCGTGAGGAGGCATGGGATCACCTCCTGGCGCTGGACGAATGGCTTGTCAAGACCCGTCAGATGACCATGGACCTGTCCAACGGCGTAAAATCCATTTTCCGGGATATCGCCCCGTATGTGGGATCCTGGGAGGACCGCGGCAGCGCTCGCCACGGCGATCAGCGGCTTGAAGTGGTTTGGCAGGGCCGCCAAATCGAAGGATTGGTGGCAATGCGGGACCTCGCCAAATTGGCCGGTGAAAATCGCCCCTTGCCGGCGATTGACAGCGACCAGACGGATCAGGACTTTGGGATTTTTGTATCCACGAAGCAGGTGAGCGACAAGGCAATCCAGAAAATGCTGGGCCAGAAAAAGGACCCGCGCGTCATCATCTGGAGTCCGGGAGCCCTCACAGCCGAAGAGGGCGACCGGCTCGTGGACTTCGCCGCCTACCGGAAGTTGGTGGCGGATTGGCAGGGAAAAGACACCGAAGACTCGGTTGCAGTCATCAACTGGGTCTCCAACAGCCTTCAGACCGACATGGGGCGCATCGCCAAGATCGTTGGTAGTTGCTACGCCCGGGGACGCATTGATGCAGTCAATTATACCCAGATGGAGTTTCGTGTCGCGGGGGAGCTCGCCGGCATTATTTCGCCGCTTGTGGACACTGTTCTTAGTTCAACTTACGAGTCCCGCGATATCAAGTTCGAACCTCCCTTCATCTTCCGAAAAGAAGAAGCCGTCAAAGTCATCAACGGCATCGTCAAGATGGGCAGCATTCCCAAGGGGACTAAGCCCAATCAGAACATCAGCGCGGCCCAGAACTTCGGCTTTGGCCTGAAGATCATGAAGAAAAGCGCCGAACGGCAGCTCGACTGTTCGGACAACCCGCACATTCACGACATCTGGCGGTTCATTGATGAGAAACTACCGGATGAAGGCCAGAGCATGAAAGTTGAAACGGTTTACAAGAACTTCATGGGTGTTGGGGGCCCGAAGAACTACGGTCTGACGCGCCGCATGATCCATATCTTCCTTCTCTGCCTTGTTCGCGAGGGCAAGCTGAGAATGACGGTCGGGGCCAAGTCGGGTCTGCCATTCCCGATCATTGACTACACGAATCTTGCGCGAGTTGAGTTTTCGGCCAAGATTCTGGACTCGCTTTCCGAGGTGCAGAAGATTGCGAAGCCGGAGAATTGGGAGATCCTGCGTCCCTATGCCGAGAAGATTCTGGACAAGGAACTTCCCGTCACCCACGACGATGCCATTATCTCCGGTTACCGATCCGAACTGGTATCGCTTTTCGCCAGAGAGAAGGAACAGGCTTCTCGCCTGACCGAGCGTGCGAAGGGGCTCTTCGAAGTCTTCAAGACCGAGAATCCGTACAGCAAGGAACTATCGCAGATCACATCGTTGTTCCTGTCGGAGGTGACAGGGCCTGACGATATCAACCAGATTCTCTACGCCATGAAGCAGACGCTTCGTTACCAGGCTTTCGACACCAACTCAACGACCCAATCGGAAGTGGACGATCTGGCCAATCGCCTGAAGAACTACAGCGACATCAAACGGTTCGTCGGTTTTGAAATCGAACTGCTCACGGCGGCGAAATACTGCGCCCAAACCATTCCCGAAGGCGATGTTCTCCGTCCGGTGCTTAGGGAACAGCGCAAGTTGGCCAAGAAAATGGCTGATCTTCAGCCGTTCATTGACTCAGAGGTGAAACTCAAGACCGAGCTGATCGGCAAAGTTCCGCCGGACGCGGGAGAGTCGGGCACTCTCAGCTCCCTTATCCGTGAGTATACCACTGCCTATGTCGCGCTGCACGATTCCGTTGTTGACCATGCGGATCAGTCTCGCAAAAGGATCGAAAGCCTGCTGGTCTCGGAAGACTTACGCGCCTTGAAGATCCTGGAGAGAATCCCCGCCCTTCAGCCGGCGGTTTCCGGCTCTCTGGAAGCCGAACTGAACGGATTGTCGCAGGGATGTTTCTCTTGTCCGGCGCCATCGCGAAGTTCCGTGGAAGAGCAACTCAAAAGAGGTCCTTTGCACGAATGCGGTCTGTCTCTGGAAAACGCCGATACTCAAGTGGCAAAGAGTGACGAGCTGGCCGACAGGGCTGAGTCGCTGTTCGAGTCCGGAATCAACGGCAAGATTGAAGTGTTCCTGAACCAGGCAGTACGAGCCCGTTTGGAGCAGGGCAAATCGGAGAAGATAATCGCCAAGATATTGGCCGCCAAGGACGCTGCTGACGTTCGCTCCGTTCTGGTCAAGGCGTGTCTGCAGGACGAATCCGTGACCGACATTATCGGCCGCTACTTGAAGCAGATTGCAGTTAGACGAGTAAGACTGACTGACTTCAAGCCAAGCGTGGGTACTGTAGAGAAGGAGCAGATTCCCGCCTTGGCCGGTGAATTCCATAAGTTTCTGGAGAAGGAAATGGCCGAGGTGGACAAGGGCGGCAATGTTCTTCCAATGCTGCAAATCGAGTGAAGGAGACGGAGACGTGCTGAGCGCATGGGCAAGATCGAAACTGGAGACGTATAGAGGGAGCGAACGACTTCTGCTTCGCGATCCACTCCGCTTGCTCTCCGATGCGGGTGGTGTGATTCACGGTTTTGCTCGCGACAATGGTTTCACGGTTATTGTTTGCGCCACGAACCTCGTGTTCCGCGAGCTCTTTGAGAAGACTGTCGCAGATCCCGGGACCAAGAAACTGCTCCTGATCGATCGGGCTCCGGCGCGGCGCCGAACCGCCCTGTCCACCAGCAAGGCCCCGCCTCCTTTCTACCCGGATTTCCTGGACGTTGTTCCCGAGTTCGCTCGCATTGACCTGGACCTACGGCAATTTCTGAAGGAGAGGACGGGAGACCCTGCCTGGCCGATGGAGGTTAATGATCCGCAGTATGCTCGCTTGATTGCCCGTCACTTGCCAGCGGTCCTTCGAGCCTATGCGAATCTGCGCAACGCCGACCCAACGCGGTTTGTTGACGACGACTTTAAGATGATCGTTGCTTACGCCGCCTTGGGCGTGGCCGTCTCGGCGTTCAAGACTCTGGAAGCCAGGGACTACTGGCGGATTGGGTTGCTCAGTCATGATCAACTCCATGAACTCGAGTCGCTGGCCCCGGAGATTACCAAGCCCATTTTCGATAAACTGGCCAAGGCACCTGCGCCGTTCTCGTGGTTTGCCAAACACCCCGCCGAGACTGTCCTGCGGGCATTCTACCTATCCGTGATACTCGCCCAGCATTTTGAGCACGGAAACCTGCTCTTGGCCAAGATAGACCCCTCTCTTGCGCCATTGGGCGAGATAAAGTCGGCAATACTTACGGAATCCGCTCCCGAGCTGACTAAACTGGACCCCGAGCAGGCCGCCCGGGACATTGGAGATGTCGAGGTTTCGCTCAGTAAAGAGACTCTTGCCCTGCTCCTGCTGGAGCAGATGGATCTCGCTCAGCCCGTTCATTTTGCAGACGTGGTATCGCGTGAGAAGTATTCCACGCTCATTCGGTCTCTGGCTCTGCTGCTGGCCTTGGACAATCTTCTATCGAAATCTCCGGCCAAGTCGGCGCACCAGAAGATTGCAGGGCTGCTCTCAACCGAAACTCCCGCTGTGGAGGTCTGTTTCGTCGATCGCCGACCCTCCATAGTCTGGTCTCACCTGAAAGAAGCTTACGCATTGGCCGGAGAGTGCAAGCGCTTGAAAGAGGAGCTGGCCTCCGCGATCAAGACGCTGAAAAGGCTCAATCCCAAACAACTCACCTATAAGCATTTTCAGGCGTTCTGGAACGAAAAGAAGGTGAACCGCCTGGAGTATTTCCTCTCCAGTTTGGAGCGTCTAGTGGGCAGCGGGGACTTTCTTCCGCGCACCGAGGATCTGCTCCCCTCAGTCTTTGGAAATGCCTTGATCCGTATTCGCCAGAGTGTTCGTTCCATGGGCGACGATGTCCAATCCGCCATAGATGAGGTCAACGCAAGGTTCCAGGAAATGGTCGTCGCCCAGTACTCCAACTGGGTTAAACACGAAGGCGAAGTCCGGCTGACCAGCCAGTTCATCCGCAGATGTCTCAAGCCCAATTGGGACCCCCAGACCGAAAAGGGCGTGATCTTCATTTTCGATGGTCTGCGCTACGATGTTTGGGACGAATTCCTCCGCCCGATTTTCGAGGACCGCACGGAGCTTGTCCGGGATTATCCGGCCTCGTCGCTTTTGCCTTCGGAAACGCACATAACCCGCAAGGCCATCAGCGCCGGCACTTTTCCCGACCAGTTCGACACCCGCCAGCGCGAGAATGACCTTCTCAAGGCCGCTCTGGCTAAGGAATTCGGCTACAGCGGTGAGGTGGAAGTTGTTCCGCCCGACACTTTGGGCGTCGGGGAAACAATCCGTTACCGGGCAGAGAATCTCGACGTGTTCATCTTTGATCTTTGCGACAAAGAGCTTCACAAGATTCAGAACAAGACTCTCCCTGACGGTCGTGAAGTTCCCACTCGCCCGTTGGCGTTCATCTACCAGCAACACCTTAAGAACATCATCGACACCGAGGTTATGGCCATCATCCGCAATCTCACACCTGGCACCAAGGTTTTCGTTACAGCCGACCATGGGTTCTGCCGAGTCCCGCGGCAGCGGCTCCACATTGATGCGTCATGGCTCAACGAGCCCAATGACTGCTCCTACCTGAACGCACGGCTTCGTGAATCACTTGCAGCAGTTCGTGCCCCAGGCAAGGTCCGCGACAATGTTTGGGAAATGCCGATGGCTGACCTGCGGATGCCGGACAGCGAGGTCGCCCAGGACCCTAAGACCAAGGCCAATTGGGAGAAAAAATACGCTACGATCATTTTTCCCAAGACAGGCTACGCGCTGGCCAGACCCAACGCTCACTTCAACCCCGACGCTTACACCCACGGAGGCATATCCATCCAGGAACTGATGATCCCTATGGTTGTTCTGAAGGTCCGCCCAAGAGACGAGGGGTTGCTCGCGCTGGACAACATCACGGGTCCCGCCGAGATCGTTGAGGGCCAGGAAGCGGAGTTCCGCATGCGCTTGGTCCGCTTGGCCGGTGCGGATATGTTCGACGAGCTTTATGTGGAAGTGCAGGCCAACTATGCTCGCTCCCCGGAACGGGAAACCCTTCGCAACCAGGCGCTTTACGTCTCATCGCAGGGAACTGAAGTCGTGTACCGCATCAAACCCGCCCCGCAAGACGCGACCGATGAGGAGCGTCACGGCGGCGGCATGGAGCGGAATCTCGTTATCACGGTCACCTATCGCGATGGCCGACGGACTGTCCGCAAGGCTCAGACGCGCCGTTTCACTATCCGGCTGAATTCCGAGCAGGTTATCCGGCGCGTGCCCGCTCACTTGGGGAACATTCTGGGATTGACTCCCAAGAGCATGAGGTGAAAAGCATATCGTGTAATAGCAAAGGAGGAGAACTTAGGGGAGCGAAGACTCCGTGGGCAGCGTTCTTCGGCGGATTTCCCAACCAATTCAGGTCTGGCTCCGGCCAAATCAAATGAAAAGGAGGAAATGCCAATGAAGGTAAAAAAGAATACGGAAGCTCCTCGGCGAAAGCCGAACAAGAAGCACCTATTCCTGACGGTCGTTCACTTGCTTGTCGTGATTCTGTTCGCTTTCAGCGAACCGTTTTATACAACAGGGGAATCCGCCAGGGCGCTGCCCTAAGTTCTTCTCATCAGTACTGGACACCACACATGGCACGAAAACACGTCAATAACCCGGCCCAATTGCGTCTGTTTCAAGGAGAAACACAGAAGATGCCGGAGGGGTACTATTCCGGTGATAAGCCGAACCCGAACCTGCGGGCCTTCGTGGAACAGCACATCAAAGAAAGGCCCTACGACCCGGAAACCGACGATTACGACGTGCCAGCCTTCGGCAAACCTATCGAGGCCACGAAGGCCACGGCCATCTACAACATGCACACCTACTGGTCGAAGAAGCCGCACGACGCCATCCGGGAGTACATCCGGCACTACACGAAGCCAGGCGACCTCGTGCTCGATCCCTTCTGCGGTTCAGGCGGCACGGCCCTCGCCGCCCTCATGGAGGGCCGTAAGGCCATCGCCATCGACCGCAGCCCGGCCGCGACTTTCATCACCAAGAACTACTGCACCCCGGTGGACGTGGACGAACTCCAGAAGACCTTCGAGGAACTCAAGCGCAAGGTCAAGCCGGAGATCGACTGGCTCTACGAAACCCGCTGCGACCGTTGTGGAGGCAAGGCGACCACGGCCTACACGGTCTATTCACAGGTCTTTCAGTGCCCGCGTTGTCTGGAGAAGATCGCCCTTTTTGACTGCGTGGAAGTCGAGGGGGAGACGGCCAAGGGCAAGGCCAAGAAGATCAACGCCTGTCCCCACTGTCACAAGAGGGGCATCTTGGAAGAAATCAGCACGCGGGCAGAGAAGTTCGGCGCAGTGCCTGTGCTGGTGAGTCATCTCTGTGAAAGCGGGTGCCGACCGGCCCGTGGCGAACGACGGCACAATGATCCAAACAAGAAGAAGCGCGAGTACTTCGAGAGATATGACCTCGGGAAGATTCGGGAGATCGAGACTAAGAAGATTCCGCATTGGTATCCCAAGGATCGGATGATGCATGTAGAGTCTGACACGGAGCCCTGGGGCGACGAATGGCGGCCGGGACGTGATTTTAGAACTGTTGCTGCACTCTTCACCAAGCGCAACTTGTGGGCACTGGCGGCGATGCTTTCCGCGATAAAGAAAGTGGTAAATCCCACTTTGCGAGAGGCGATAGAATTTTGCTGGACTTCAGTGCTCCTGAACCTAAGCCGGATGACAACAGATAGAGACCGGCTGGGCTTTCTAAAGGGTACGTATTACATCCCACAAAACTGCCGTTGTACCAATGTATTGGGAACCGTGGCGAACAAAGCTCGTATGATGATTCCAGGGTTTGAAGCTATTCACGAGATCGAGACCAATGATCTGAGTATTAGCACTGATGATGCCAGGTATCTACGAATACAATCAAACAGCATTGACTACGTTTTCACTGATCCTCCTTATGCGGACAAAGAGCAATATGGCGAACTAAACTTTGTATGGGAAGCGTGGCTGGGTTTCGACACGCATTGGCATGAGGATGAAATCATAATCAATGAGGTTCGTGGAAAGAGCGAAGTCGACTGGGCCAACATGATGAGAGCGGCGGTAGAAGAATGCTATCGTGTCCTGAAGCCAGGGCGTTGGCTTTCGCTTTGCTATCATGACACTTCGGAAGGAACGTGGTCGCTCATTCAAGACATCATGGCTGAAAGCGGCTTCATTGTTGGCCAATCAGATGCTGCTTTATTCATTGATACGGGGCAGAAGTCATACAATCAGAAGGTGGCCGACAAAGTCACCAAACGCGACTTGGTCATCAATTTCCGAAAACCAAAGACCGGCGAGGTGTCGGCGACCATCGCCATCAGCGGCAATGAAGACAAAACGACCTTCAACGAGAAGGTCAGGGCGATCATCCGCGAGTACCTGGAAGCACACCCGGGCTCCACCAAGGACCGCATCTACGACGAGGTTGTGAGCCGCATGGTCCGCTCGGGCCAAATGCAGCCGCACGATTTCGACGAACTCCTCATACAGGTAGCGGAGGAGCTCCAGGAACCCATCAAGAAGGATCTCTTCACCAATGAGGAACCCAACCTTTTCGGGACCCACGAGGTCCGCCGGTGGTACCTTAAGGAAACAGCGTTGGATATTGTAGACGCTGCCGAGTCAGCTAAGGAAGACGACGCCGCGGAGAAGATATGCGCGTTCATCTCGAAATCTCTGAAAACACACCCAGGCGCCGAGGGTGTCCACTACAGCGATCTATTCGAACACTACGTCCACAGCGCTAAAGACAAACCGCGCCGACCTCTGGTGGAATGGCTTCTTGACTACTTTTACAAGACCGACGAAGGCACCTATCGCCTGCCCGCCACAAAGGAAGAGGAACAGGGCAAAGCCGAAGGCCGCTCCAAGGGAATCAACCGGCGGGTCAAGCGGTACCTCTCCTGGATCGAGCAAGGAGCCATCGTGCCCGAGCGGGATCGTCCGAACGACGGAACCTTGGCTGAATGGATTCGCCACTGCAAGCGCACGGGACTCTATGAACAAGGCAAGATTCTCTATGAGAAGGGCGGTCTCAACCCAAGCCACCTGCCCGAAGAAGCCGGGGTCAACGTTCAAGAAGACTACGAAGTGTGCGTGCGGATGTTGACGCGTGGTGAAAAGGAACGGGGGAAGGGGAAAACGAGAAAGGGAAAGTGAACAGAGAAGTCAGGCCGACAGAAATGGGCCTGGTTTTGTGTGCCGGCTCTTCATTCTTGGATGAAAAACAGGTGACCCGAATGAATGTGAAGTTAAAGGAAGTGTTTCGAGGCAAGGTGGTCAACAAGGCCCACACGATCAACACTGGCGTGGACGAGTTTCCGCGGTACGTCCTGGAGTACCTTATCGACAACTACTGCGCGGAAGAGACCTTTCGCGAGGACATGGAGAAGGTGGTTCGTCGGTTGAAGGAGACCTTCGTGTATGGGGCGGAGGTCGAGAAGATCCGCCACTACGTCCGGGAGAATCGCCAGCATTCGGTGATTGCGAATCTTGAGGCCCGCCTGGTCGAGACCGAGGACAAGTACTGGGCCACGATCTCGGCCATCAACGAGCAATTCGTCAACATTCCCGAGAGCATCGTTCGGCAATACCCCATGCTGCTTTCGGGAGGCATGTGGGGCACGATTGATCTCACTTACGATGAGACGGAGGTTCACAACAAGAAGATACGCCCTTTCAAGGTGACCAGCTTCACCCCCTTCCAGGTGAGCGTCATCAACCTGGACGAATACATCGAGAAGCGCCGCGAGTTCTCGACCGAGGAGTGGCTTGACGTCCTGATCAACTCGTGTGGACTGGACCCCGGGAGAGTGACCAGGCGACAGAAGATTCTCTACCTCTGTCGGTGCATCCCCCTGGTGGAGACCAATGTCAACATGGTGGAGTTGGCCCCAAGGGAGACGGGCAAAACCTACCTCTATCGCAACATCTCGTATTACGCCCACGTTCTCTCTGGCGGCAAAGCCACCCCGGCTCAACTATTCGTGAATCTGAACACCGGCAAGATCGGGGAGGTGGGAACGCGGGACGCGGTGGTTCTGGACGAAATCGCCAACACGGATTTTACTGACCCGAAGGCCTTTGTGAGCATCATGCAAGGCTACATGCAGGACGCGAAGTTCAGCCGGGGCAAAAAGGAGATGCTCGCGTTCGCAAGTCTAATTTTCGTTGGCAATATCGATGTCCAGGGAGACCTGCCCCACGAGAAGTATTACCATCTGTTCGAACCGCTCCCCGATTTTCTCCAGGTGATCGCCTTTCTCGACCGAATCCACGGATACTTGGCCGGCTGGGAATTACCCAAACTATCGCCCAACAGCTATTCGAAGGACTACGGGTTCATAACGGACTATTTTTGCGAGATCATGCATGAACTCCGGCGGATGGACCTATTGGGTCCGTTGCGCCCCCGTTTCGAGCTGATAGACCAGGCAAAGACTCCCCTCGGAATCTCCGGTCGCGACGAAAGAGCCATCATGAAGACCGCGTCCGGTCTTCTGAAGTTGCTTTATCCTGATGGCCAACTCACGGATACCGAGTTAGCCGAGATTCTCGAAGTCTCTTGCGAGCTGCGTCAGCGTGTCAGAGAACAACTCCATCTGATAGCGCCTGGAGAATACGACCGGCTCAAGATCGGAGCGCGCATCCTTCCTGATGGGAAAGAAACGGTCCCTGTCTTGAGAGATGCCAATCGCGTTCAGAAAGTGTCGCTGCCCGAAAAGGCGTCTGTGGGCGAAGTAGTTGGTCTGGCTGTTGTCGGAGATGACCACGGCTGTATTCTGCGCTTCGAGATGCAGGCCACAAAGGGAACAGGAAGGATCGTTCCGTTGGGGTCCATCCAAAGGGTGATGCGGGAAAGCATCGAAGCGGCAGCCCAATATGTCAAAGCGAAACATGTGGACCTTGGCATCAGCGCTGAATGGAGGCAAAACTACGACGTGGCTGTCTTGGCTACCTTCATGGGCATTCCAAAAGAAGGACCTTCCGCCGGCGTATCCATCGTGACAGGCATTGTCTCGGCGCTCAAAGGAATCCCAGTTCGCAACGATCTCGCCATGACCGGCGAGATCACTATCATGGGGAAGGTACTCCCCGTTGGAGGAATTCAGCAGAAAGTCCGTGCAGCGTATGATGCCGGAGTCAAAGAGGTTGTTCTGCCGGCAGACAATCTCAAGGAAGCGCAGGGCTTGCCGTCCTACATCCTGGATGGAATAAAACTCACCCCCGTATCGAGCATTGGAGATGTCCTTGGAGCCGCTCTTGTGGCAGAAAACCCGAATACCTGATATGGGCTTGTCTTGCGAACGAGGCCGAGCACAGCCAGCACAATTGGGAAACGGATGCGGCGATCCTCAGCGGCGACATCGGCATAGCGGGCAGCGCCGTGGACAACTCCTACCTCGTGATGCTCGCCGCAGAACTCGTAGTGTTGGAGGTGTTGAAAAAGTCGCTCCTGCGCGAGCCATTCACCGGAGAACTCTAATATGGCCGTCCTCGTCGAAGCAATCTCAGTGATCATCCGTCGGGACGCCATTGAGCTGCGTTTTGCCGGAGGATGGGCCGCCTTTGAACACGGCATTCCGAACGGCACCTCATGCATGGATTCTGAACTAGTACGGGTGGGCTTCATGACGCCTGCTGATGTTGGTGCGTATGTGTCCACACTGGAAGCCGGTGGGTTAGTCTTCGAACGTGATGGACAGGCGGTGGATTTGGCGGTACTGGATCAGCTTCATGGGCTGACGGTGCCAGCACCGTGGTTGGAAACCGGCACGATCCAAACAGGAAAGATGAAAGTGGCGGCCTGCTGGGCGGCAGGGCAAAGGCCGGAGGAACTCGAGGTACCTGCGGGCTGGAGATACGAAGACTCCATAAGCCAAAAGCCCGGCTTCGTCCCGATGGGCACGGAGGGAGACCTTGTGAAGTTCCTGCGCCGCGAGAAGGGTCTGGATATCTATCTGGACCTCGTGACGGGAAGGGAAGTGTTCATGGGGCGTCCAGCCGTCGAGGGAGATGGGGAGGCAGCGTTGTTCACCCGCCTGGAGACGATCTTTCATGAGGTCTTGAAGCTGGAGGCCGAGATGCAGCCTCTGGCATCGCTGGGAGACAAGGAGGGCCTTGCTCCCCTGATCCGCCGACTCAACGTGGAGTTTCTGTCCGAAGTGGAGAAGATCGCCGACGGGCCAGGCTGTGGCTTGTCCTTTGTTCACTTCACCCGCGGGCTGATCTTGCGGATTCTACTGCGGCGTGAGGAGGCAGAACAGGCCTTCCGCAAAGCCAATGCACTTCGGCCCAGTTTCATTAACACGCTCCTGGAACTGGTCCGTTGCCTGGGTGAGCAAGGCAAACACCAAGAGGCGCTGCCCTTCGCCCGTGAAGCCACCGAGGTCGCCCCCGTGGACGCAGGCGCGTGGGGAAACCTTGCCATGTGCCTGATCCAATGCGGCGAGCGTGATGAAGCGAGAAAGGTGATTGATTTTGCCATCGGCCTGGACCCGCAAGACCCGGTCAACCGGATGATTCTGGACAACTTTGAAAAGTACTTCGAATGATCGTGGGAAGCGTAGACATCTGGAATCTCATCGAACGAAAGGCCTGTAGTGCCTCAGAAAACGCCAAAGGATGCCAAACCACACGGGGGTGCAAACCCACGTGAGTATGCAATCAACGGCAAAGCCTGACGAGTCGCTCGAACTGACCGCCTGCCAGCTACCCTGACCCCAAGGCAAAAGTAACCGGAAGGACCGCATACCCGCCCATCTCGGAGTTGTTAGCGAGGAGACGAATGGCCAAGAGTTTCAAGAAACTGCCACTGAGCAAGTTGAAAGGCATAGGGGTTTACTATAAGGACGATCTCTATGAACTTGCGCTGTTGACGCTCAAACTCTATGACGCCAGAGAGGCCTACATAGGCTCGAATACGACCGTCCGGCCCACGGTCTACGGCCTTGCAAGGAGATTCGCCGAGATGATCAATCAGACGAATCCAGACTGTGCGCCGGTCTTTGCTGTGATCGAGAAACACAAGTTACCGCTCCGAGCAAGCATAGAATTCGACGAGAGAATCAAGCGTTGACAAACGGCCGCGGCGAACGGAGTTCCGCTACCCATCAGGCCTTGGACCTCAACCTGGAGATTCGGCATTCTGTACCCAGCCGACCATATCTCCGCTTCTGGCCAAAAGTTCATGCCTGATACGAGCGCGGGCGAGGCGGAGGAACTCGGGATTGTTCTCGATGCCGATGAAGCGCCGTCCGAAGCGTACGGCCGCCACGCCCGTTGTGCCACTGCCCATGAAAGGGTCCAGCACCAGGTCCGCGGGATTCGTGCAGGAGACGATGATGCGTGACAGCAGTTCGAGGGGTTTTTGCGTGGGATGGCTGCCGTGGCGTTTCTCGGATTTATACATGGCGTCATTAATCATGCAGGGTGTATTCCGTTTAGCCGGCTTTTAGCCGGCTCCTCCTTGCCCCCGGCTTCAGCCGGTGGGATCAGGGACAACATATTCTTTTGAGCGCGCTTCAGCG
>Ga0315282_10006313_pt1 | contig 19918 bp, 17 predicted proteins | sample YL17G07_20_MG_FD_203693 | JGI IMG/M metagenome (GOLD analysis project Ga0315282, IMG submission 203693) | Sediment microbial communities from Yellowstone Lake, YNP, Wyoming, USA - YL17G07_20 | ecosystem: Environmental > Aquatic > Freshwater > Lake > Sediment | place: USA: Wyoming | collected... | reverse complement strand
TTTTAGGCCTTCTTTTGACTTTGATTTTGCTCTTTGCTTTTCAGGGCAAGATTATAATCGAAAACCCGTTACATATCCTTTTAATCGCTATTCCCTTGACTCTCCAGACGTATTTTATTTTTGCCGTCGGTTATTTCTGGGCAAGAAAATGGCGAGTGGAGCATTCAATTGCTTCCCCTGCAGCGCTTATTGGCGCAAGCAACTTTTTTGAGCTGGCAGTAGCGGTTGCGATTTCTCTTTTTGGATTAAAGAGCGGAGCGGCCCTGGCCACCGTAGTAGGGGTTTTAACAGAGGTGCCCATAATGCTTAGCCTGGTTAATTTTTCCAATAAGACTCGTCATTGGTTTGCCAGGGAAGAAAAAATGCACCCGGAGGCGTAGCGCACGCTGTAATCAGGAAGTCAAATACTTCGCTATTAATGGCCCCTTTTAGAAAATAAGAGCTTCGTTTATAAGGAATACGTCCCAATCGGCAAATATTTTTATCATTTCCGCCTCAGATATTCAATCTACCACACAAACGCCCTTTGTCAATAAGTTCTCAGGGCGCCGTAAAGAAAGCGCTTTCTTAAAACCCCTCATATCGCCTTGAATCTCCTTACCTATATTGTATACTTTTAGTAATAAAGGCTGCGAGGCCTGAGTCTGTCGAAGGACGAAGCCAGGTCAATTAAATACCCCTAAAAATGTTACCTAAACCGCTTAAAATCCTTTCACTTTTCTTATGCTTTTTGCTCATCTTTGAGCAATCCCTGCCTGCCGGCAGGCAGGCAGCTTTCGCCCAGGTTGCTGGTTCGACTACGCTCACCACAAGCGGGCAATTGGATATTGCCAGCCGCTTGGCAGCTTTACATTCCTCGTTTACCCTGGAGAAATTCCGGCCCCTGCACCTGCGTTACCTCTCCTATGATAACCAAGCCAACAATTTTAAACTGTTCTTAGACAAAGGCGACGCTTTTGTCTCTACTTCCAACAACTCAACGAACTCAATAACTCAAGCAACTCAAGAACTCTTGAACTATTTCTTTATCGGCATCTCTCTGCCCAATGACAGCTTCTGGGTGAACCTGCGGCCGGATTCACCGGACAATATCATTGACAACTACCTGGCCCAGACCGATGTGGGAAAGATCCTCCTGGAGGCAGATTTACAGTTAAAAAAAGACACAGCAGCTGCTACTTCACCTCAAACCCCTGAAGGCAAGAAATACTGGGCTCAGCTCTATAAGAAAGCAGAAGAGCTCTTTGGCTCGGACAACATCACCATACCAACCTTAACCCGTCCCTGGATTGTCCCTGCTGAAATCATCATCCGCGAAACTAAAGATTCAGCCTATATCTACAAAGCCACCCTTAAAGTCATGCTTGAGGAAGATTATCTAAACTCAACAAACTCAAGCAACTCAATAAACTCAATATACTCTTTTAAAGATCCTCGCTTAAAAGCCCTAAACGAATACTCATCCCAACTCTTAAGAGAGCTAATCATCCCCAAGCTAAACAAAGAAGTAAACTCCTCCAAGCGCTACGCTGCGCTTCGGCAGGTTTATTACTCTCTAATCTTAGCCCAGTGGTTCAAGAGCCGTTTTCAGGGACTCATCCCCAAGGGGACTGTCCCTGCTTTAATAGACTCTCGCAACCTCACCAACCTTATGTCAAAACAGCCTTGGTCTAAAACCGCCTACTTTAAGGAATACCAGAACTCCTTCAAAGACGGCGAATATAACCTCAAAGAACCCATATACACTCCTTATGGTCAGAGTGTGCGGAGCTATTTTTCAGGGGGGATGAGTCTTGGACTCAAGCCACAGGATTTTACAGAATTCGGTACACCAAAATTAAGCTCAAGCCCAGTAACTACACTGCCTGCGGTAAGTAGCTCGCCTGCAGTATTGCGTACTAACGGTATGATAGGCATTTACACAGTAGCAGGCAGCCCCGCTATTGGCCAGATTGGCGAAATCAAGATTGTCGGAGTTAATCCGGTGGAGCAATCTGCAGCCCGCAGTAGCCCGCCGACCGTTAATCTGCTGGAAAAAGATAGAACTGCACACATTCCTTTCTCTATTAGGAGCCATAAGGTTTTATCGGCAATCCTAGCGTTATTAATTGCTTTTAACCTAGCGATCTATGAGCTGGGAGATAGAATTGATTACTTCTCCTACAATAATGAAAATCTACGATTTATTAGACAAAGTTTTTCAATATTGAAAGAGACATCTCTTCGGCAACATAATGGGTTACCTGTAAACATAAAAAATAGTTTGAATGAATTGGAAAAACTAGAAAAAGAAAAAGTACATTATATATCTATAGATGAAGTTAAAGTTGTAGAAGAGATTCGCAGGTTACCACAAAATATAAAGGATGTTTGTATACAAAGTGCTCAAGCATATAATTTACCGCCACGTCTTTTGGTAGCCTCAATTATAAATTTGTATGAGAGACACTACGACTTTGAGGTGGGCATCAACATCTTAGTCAAAAGAGGAGCATTGACAGAAAATGAGGCCAGGGCAATAAGGGCGATTATTCCAGATAAATTAGAAAAAATGTCTCTAGGAGGTAAGTGGGATGCCTTTTTAGGCGGGATTATCTTAAATGGAAAAGCTACTATGGGGTCAACAGGTCTGCGCCCTGCTTGGGTACAGAGATATAATGCATGGAAACGGTTTAATATTGATGCAACAAAACTTTCCAATCAAAAAATAGCTTGGATGCTATTAGATCCAAAATACCATTTTGAGGCTGTGGCTGCTTTTTGGAGGGGAATGATCGACGAAACAAAGCGATATAGAGAAAATGCAATACTATTTAATGAAGGGCCCCGCATGGATGTTTTTGATAAAGAGGCTATTAGAGAGAGGTCGCATTGGCTAGCTTGGAGACCTTATCCAACAGTAGAATATTACAAATTAGTACCTGATCCAAAAAATTTGGGATCGGAAGAATGGATGCTCGCCATGTTCCATCCTATGTATTATGAGTGGACTAATCAAACGATCGAGCTGCACAAAATGATTATTAAATCCGGAATATTTGATAACAAACCAGCAGAATTCGTTGGGCAGGATGCGGAGAAGTTAAGAAGTTTTCTTAAAAGCAATGACCCGTATATCCGCGAAGCCGCAAAGCGCTCTTTAAAAAAATTATCCAGTGATGCCACCTTTTTTCCTGCTGCCAGCTCGCCGGCGCAGGATAATGCCGCCAACTCCGCTGCTTTCTTGCCAAAGCAAGAAGCGGGGACGCGTCGAACCACCAGCTCGCCCGCCACGCCGCACGATAGCGATAGCCTGGATGTATTTGGGCGCAAGATGCCGTCTCCGTATGAAAGATACAAGACAAGTATTGCTGAAGGCGTGCTTCCCGCTCGATTGCAATCGCTTGCGAATAGATTAAAGTGGCCCATAAAGATGGACGATAAACAACTTCCTCCCCAAATAATCAATTTTTATGGCGAGTACTTATACAAACCAATTGAAGGAAGAGAGTCAGAGATACATCCTGAAATTGATATTGCCGTCCCTGCAGGAACAGGCGTGTCAGCGGTGCAAGACGGTATTGTTATCTATATGCAGAGAGATAGTTATTTTCGTAATAAACTTTCGGACTTATACATCTATTCACCTGAATCAGATCTCGTATGGATATATGCCCATTTAGATACAAATTCGATTCCTAATGAGTATATGAAATTTGATAAATGGCCGACATATTCTGAAAGATTGATGATTACAGATGGAAAACTTGATAAGTTTCCTCAGATAAAAGCTGGTCAGCAAATTGGATCAGTGGGAATCTATAAGATCGTAACCAGATTTGACCATCTCCATCTTCAAATAGCGGATCTCCATAACATTTCTCCGCGGGTCATTCCAGAAGAAAGAGGTTCCCTATTTACGCCACGCGCTTATTTAAATCCGTTATTACTATTGGAAGATTTGTATGATACAAAAACAACGGATCTGTCAAAAAATACTACGACTTCCTCGCCACTAGCGCCGCAAAACTCCGGAGCGGCCGAGCGGCCGGATCAGACCGCCGCCTCTCCGGCGCAGGGCAATGCCGCCAGCTCGCCGGCGGAGGTAAGACAAGAAGAGGGACAGTTCCCTTCAACCTCGCAAATTGGACGAACGGGGACAGTCCCTGCTAACACTGGAGGTATTGACTTCCGTGCTCTTCCCATCGTTACCCAGGCAGTGGCGAACTTGAGTGCAATGTTTAGGGACAGTCCCCTGCGGAAACGTAGGCACCCCGCCATATCGGATTGGCGGGTGCCCCGCCTTCTGCGGGGACAGTCCTTAGAGAAGATTAACCTTGCTCAAGAGTGGCGCCAGATTCAGAAGATGCTGGATGCGGGGATAACGCCTTCAGCAGAAAGAATTAAGGAATACCTTCAGGTTTCCTGCACCAAAGGCAATATCCTTCAAGATAAAGATAAGGTTATCCTCTGCATAGCTGATATTCTAAGAAGCGAAGAGGAAACCTGCTCTGCAACCGATCCCACCTTACACGACATCCTTGTCGTGCTGGAAGTTTCCGGATCAGACACGGAATTAAGCCGGATATTCTTGGGGTAAAGCCGGACCGGCACCTAAGTTTTTATACACATAATTATATTGACAAATAGCCATATTTATGTTACCTTTTTATTGTGGATAGGATCGTTGGCGTTTTTATTTGGGATCACCGCAAAGAACTAATCAATATAAAGAAGCATGGCGTTGATTTTATTGACGCTGCCAGCGTCTTTAAGGATACCAAAAGAAAGATTTACACCGATTCCAAGCACAGCGTTGGCGAAGAAAGATTCTTCTGTGTGGGTAAAGTAGGCGGTAAAATCCTGACAGTCAGGTTTATTTACCGCCATGATAAAATCAGGATATTTGGAGCAGGGTATTGGAGAAAGGGAAAGGTTTATTATGAAAAAGAAAATGATTAATTCGGATATGCCTATTGGTAAGTTAACCAGGGTCAGGGATTTTCTTCCCCCGCCGGCCCAGCTTGCTATGCCCGAAGAGACTACGAAAATCACTATATCGCTGAAAAAATCAAGCGTAGAGTTCTTTAGGCATGAGGCGGAACGCTACCACAGCAAATATCAAAGGATGATACGCGAGTTGTTGGATAGGTACGCTATGCAGTACGCAAGAAATTAATGAGAAATGCCCCCGTTTCAGTTAAGTTTTTCCTGCCCAAGGCTTAAACCGTAGTTGACCCCGCACCTTCTAATCTATTCACTATCTATTGACCATTCTTTTAGAGTATGAAATAAAAAGAAGGTGCGGGGTTGACATAACCCTATATCTGCTATATAATTGACCCCTCGGGCTAAATACCTTAAAAAACTCTCCCGAGGGGGCATCCTGAGCCCAAAGGGCGAAGGATCTCATAAATGGATACTTTATAAATTATGGAACTTAACGAAATCATACGGCAAAGAAAAGATAAACTGGAGGCGCTTAAGGCGCAAGGTATCCCTGTCCACGATGCTGTTTTGCCCCAGCGGCTGACTGTGCAGGAGGTGTTGGATAACTTTCAGGAGAACAAAAAAGTCGTGCTTTGCGGCAGGCTCACTGCCAAGCGTTCCCACGGCAAAGTGCTCTTTTGCGACCTTAAGGACTCTACCGGCCGGATACAGCTGTATCTTAAGGCGGATTATTTAGGCCAGGATAAATTCGTCTTGCTGGAAAACCTGGATATAGCGGATATTATCGGCGCCAGGGGAGAGCTTTTTAAGACGCATACCGGCGAGCCTACCTTAAAAGTAGAGCAGCTTGTTATTCTGGCCAAGGCCTTACGGCCGCTTCCTGAGAAATGGCACGGCTTAAAAGACGTGGAGTTACGTTACCGGCAGCGTTACCTGGATTTAATCGCCAATGAAGAGGTAAAGAAAGTATTTTTAAGCCGCGCGCGCATTATCAAAGCTATGCGCAGCCTGTTGGATGAGCAGGGTTTTCTGGAGGTAGAGACGCCGATGATGCACCCTATTGCCGGCGGAGCAGCAGGCAGGCCTTTTAAGACGCACCACAATGAATACGATATGGATTTGTATTTAAGGATTGCCCCGGAGCTTTACCTTAAGCGGCTTCTGGTCGGCGGCCTGGATAAAGTGTATGAGATAAACCGCTCCTTCCGCAATGAGGGAGTTTCCACCCGGCATAACCCGGAATTTACCATGCTGGAAGTTTACAGCGCCTATTGCAATTACGAGGATATGATGCAGTTATCCCGCCAGTTGATTACCGCCGCAGCCAAAGAGGCGCTGGGAGAGACTAAATTTACCTATCAGGGCAAGAAAATAGACCTGGATGCGGCCTGGCAGAGGCGCTCTTTTAGCGAGATGGTCAAAGAAAAATTCGGCATTATGCCTGAGGATACGCCCTTGGTTATGTTAAAGAAACTGCAGGATAAGGGTTTTGCCAATGGTTCGACTGCGCTCACCATTAGCAAGGCGCGCCTTAGCCGCTCGCAGGTGGCTAAAATCATTGAGGATATCCTGGAAGAGGATATGAGCTCCAGCCCCACTTTTGTTACGGATTATTTTACCAGCCTCTGCCCCCTGGCTAAAACCAGGAAAGATAACCCGCTTATCTCCGAGAGGTTTGAGTTGTATATCGCTGGGATGGAAGTGGCTAATGCCTATTCAGAGTTAAATGACCCCATAGAGCAGAAGAGGCGCTTTGCAGAGGAGATAAAGGACCTGGAGGCCGCAGAAAAGAAACAGCTGGATGAGGATTATGTCTTGGCGCTTGAGCACGGCATGCCTCCTGCAGGCGGCTTAGGTATCGGTGTTGACCGGCTGGTAATGCTCTTAACCGACCAGCCTTCCATTAGAGACGTGATTCTTTTTCCCCTGCTACGTCCCCAAGAATGACTTTAGCCTTTTTAATAACTATGGACTATGGACTGTGGACTATGGACTAATATGAGAACCGAGTTCTTTATCAGCTGGAGATACCTGGCCACCAAGAGAAAAGAGAAATTCATTTCCCTGATCAGCGTTATCTCCGTATTGGGTGTGGCCATAGGGGTTATGGCTTTGATTATAGTTATAGCGGTAATGACCGGTTTTGATAAAGACCTGCGCGATAAGATTGTGGGCAATTATGCGCATATTACCCTCTCCGGCTATAAGGCAATAGAAGGCAATGAATATCAGGGACTGCTTAATAAGATTACGCCTCTAGCACACATAAGGGCGGTAAGCCCTTATTTGCAGGGCCAGGTGTTGATAAGAGAAGGAAACAGGTTTTTTGCCGTGGGGCTAAAGGGAATAGAGCCGGCCCTGGAAGAAAAAGTTACCCGGATAAAAGAGTATATGGTTGCCGGAGATATCGGCCGGCTGGATAAAGCAGGCATTATTATCGGCAAGGAATTGGCTGCCTACCTGGGTTTAGGCCCGGGTTCGGATTTACTTATCTATTCGCCATTCGGCAGGCAGTTTAATTTTAAAGTGGCAGGCATATTTAATTCCGGTATGTATGATTATGATATGAACCTGGTGTTTACGCGTTTATCCAGCGCCCAGGAGATTTTAGGCCTGCCGGATCAGATTAGCGCAGTAGCCATAAAATTAGATGACCTCTACCTTGCGGACAAGGTAAGGCAGGAACTCTTAAGTATCCTCGGGCCAAATTATTATTTAAAGACCTGGAGCCAGGCAAACCAGAATTTCTTTGCCGCGCTGAAACTGGAAAAACTGACCATGTTTATAATCCTCACGCTGATTATACTGGTTGCCTCTTTTAATATTATCAGCACCCTGATTGTGATGGTGGTGGAAAAGACCAAAGATATCGGCATATTAAAGGCGCTGGGGATGACTTCCGGGGGAGTAAGAAAAATTTTTACCTATCAAGGCCTGATTATCGGCACCCTCGGTACTTTCCTGGGAGCCTCCTCGGGGATTTTTCTCTGCTGGCTGCTGAAGAAATACCAGTTTATAAAATTGCCGCAGGATATTTACTATTTGGACAGGCTGCCTGTGTCTTTGCAGCTCTGGCCGGATATTATTTTGATTACTTTAAGCGCCATGGTTATCACCCTTGTTTCTACCATTTACCCGGCGCACAAGGCAGCGTCTTTGAAGCCGGTAGAGGCGCTCAGGTACGAATAATGTTAGAAGCAAGAAACATACATAAAACCTACTACGACGGGAAAAAAGAGCTGGCTGTCTTAAAAGGCATAGATTTAACTCTTGCCAAAGGAGAGTTTAACGCTGTGGTCGGGCCTTCAGGCGCGGGCAAGTCCACATTATTGCATATCCTGGGCGGCCTGGATTATCCCACTAAAGGGGAAGTGATTTTAGAGGGAGAAAATATCTACCACCTGCCTGACGCAGCGCTTTCGGGGATAAGGAATAAAAAAATCGGCTTTGTCTTTCAGTTTTACCATCTCTTGCCTGAGTTTACGGTGCTGGAGAATGTGATGATGCCGGCTCTGATTAGTCCACAGTCCACAGTCCACAGTCCACAGATAAAGGAAAAGGCAGTGGAGTTATTGCAGCAGACGGGTTTAGGGGAAAGGATTGTCTATTTTCCTGCGCAGTTATCCGGAGGGGAGAAACAGAGGGTAGCCATTGTGCGCGGGTTGATTAACCGGCCGGGCCTGCTGCTCTGCGATGAGCCTACGGGGAACCTTGACTCTGCAACAGGGGGCCAGATAATCTCTTTACTTAAGAGCATAAACCGCAAGGAGCAGATGGCCGTGCTTCTGGTCACGCATAATATAGAACTGGCAAAACAGGCGGATAAGGTGTATTATTTAAAGGACGGAGTGTTAAATTGATAAAGGATAGCGGGTTCCGTATCTCGTATTTCGTATCTCGTATTTCGTAAAAATGGAGAAGGATATGAAAATCTATATCAACGGTAAATTTTATAATAAAGAAAAGGCCAAGATATCCGTCTTTGACCACGGCCTCCTTTACGGAGACGGAGTTTTTGAGGGTATCCGTTCCTATAACCGCAGGGTCTTTAAGTTAAAGGAACATATTGACCGGCTTTTTGAGTCAGCGCACAGTATTATGCTGGATATCCCCCTGGATAAAGAAAAGCTGACTAAAGCAGTGTTGTATACCCTGAAGAAAAACGGGCTCAAAGACGCCTATGTCAGATTAATAGTTACGCGCGGGATAGGCGACCTGGGCCTTGACCCGCGTAAATGCCGAGGGTGCGCCTCTGTCGTGATTATTGCGGATAAGATTGCCCTCTACCCGGATAAATTTTACCGGGAGGGCCTAAAGATTATTACCGTGCCCACGGTCAGGAACCTGCCCGAGGCATTAAATCCGCAGATAAAATCCTTAAACTACCTGAATAACATCCTGGCTAAGATGGAGGCGACAAGCGCCGGCTGCGACGAGGCAATCATGCTGGATTCTTTAGGTTATGTGGCAGAGTGCACCGGAGACAATATCTTTATCGCTAAAAATAACCACCTTTATACCCCGCCGCAATGCATGGGGACTTTAAGGGGTATTACCCGCGATACGGTTTTAGAAATCGCGCGCAACTTAAACAATCCGGTGCATGAGCATGTGATTACGCGGCATGAGGTCTATATTTCCGATGAGTGCTTCTTAACCGGCACTGCCGCGGAGATTATCCCTGTGGTTTCGGTTGACGGCCGCGTTATCGGAAGCGGCAGGCCGGGCAGGTTTACCGCGAACCTGACCAGGAAATTTAAGGAATTGACCAGGAAAGAGGGAGTGCGTTATTAAATTAGTCCATAGTCCACGGTGTCCAATAGTCCATAGTGTACTGTGGACTGTTGACTGTGGACTGTTGACTGCACTATTTTAAATGGAGGCACAGTGCTCTGCGACATCTGCGCTAAAAATCCGGCAACCGTGCATCTGACGGAAATAATTGATGAGGCAATGACCGAGCTGCACCTCTGCGAGGAGTGTGCCCGCCAGAAAAGCACAGAGATGGAACAGCAATTCGGCTTAAGCGACCTTCTGGGAGGCCTGGCTGAACATGAGAAGCCGTTCAAAGACAAAGAGGAGTATATCGCTGTCAAGTGCGCAAGTTGCGGTCTGACTTACGCGGATTTTAAAAAGATAGGCCGGCTTGGCTGCGGAGACTGCTACAATTCTTTCAGGCAATACCTTGCCCCGCTCTTAAAGAGGATCCACGGCTCTACTCAACACGTAGGAAAAACTCCGCTTAAGGCAGCTAAAGTTTTAAAGAAAAGGATAGATTTGCAGGAATTACGCAACCGCCTGCAAAGGGCGATTGCAACGGAGGCATTTGAGGAAGCGGCAAAACTGCGCGACCAGATAAAGGAATTGGAGAAAAAACAGGCGCAGAATAATGAATCCGAGAAAGGGGCAGAATGATGAATCTTGGCGATCTGCTCAAACATACCAGCGAGTGGCTGCGGGGCACCGGCCCTAATTCCGATATTGTCATCTCCAGCCGCATACGTATGGCCCGCAATCTGGACAAGCTGCCCTTTCCGCATTGGGGGAACCAGAAACAGGCGCTGGAGTCGCTGGTAAAAGTAGAAGAAGCGATTAAGAAAATAGATTACCTGAAAACCGCCACTGTTTTTCGGTTGAGCGGCTTAGACCCCGTGGACAGGCAATTTCTGGTAGAGAGGCATTTGATGTCGCGTGAACACGCCCAGAAGGCAGACAATAAGGCAGTGGCCATTGATGACGAAGAGATAATCGCCATCATGATCAACGAGGAAGACCACCTGCGCACTCAGGTGATGCAGTCCGGGTTTAATCTTTTTGAGGCCTGGAATATCGTGAATAAAATAGACGACTGCCTGGCAAATGAGCTGCCTTTCGCCTTCCTTCCGGAGTGGGGGTATTTGACTGCCTGCCCCACGAACACCGGCACAGGCATGCGCGGCTCAGTGATGCTGCACCTGCCGGCCCTGGTCATGACCCGCAACATTGAGCGCGTGCTGGCCGCGATTGCCAAATTAAATTTTGCCACGCGCGGCCTTTACGGGGAAGGCACGCAGGCCAGCGGAAATTTCTTTCAGATTTCAAACCAGGTATCCCTGGGCTTAAGCGAAGAAGAAATTATCTCCAATATAAACGGCCTTATCCGGCAGATTATTGAGCAGGAGAATCAGGCAAGGGAATTGATGCTTACTAAGGGCAGGGCAGAGTTGGAAGACAGAGTCAACCGTAGTTTCGGCATTTTAAAGAGCGCGCATATTATCTCCAGCCAGGAGACGATAGAGCTTTTGTCCATGGTCAGGCTGGGTTCTGATTTAGGCCTGCTTAAGGATATGGAGCGCAGCAAAATTAATGAACTGTTTATCATTACGCAGCCTGCGCATCTACAGAAGTTAGAGGAGAAAAAACTTTCTCCGCAGGAGAGGGATATCAGGCGCGCCAGGCTCATCAGGGAGAAACTGAATTTATAGGAGGAGCAATGTTTAACCGGTTTACCGAAAGGGCAAGGAAAGTTATTATTTTAGCCAAGGAAGAGGCAAGGCGTTTTAACCACGATTATATCGGCACAGAGCATATACTTCTGGGTTTAATCCGCGAGGGAGAGGGCGTAGCCGCGGCAGTGCTGCAGAAGATGGGAGTGTCTTTAGAGAATATACGCCTGGAGATTGAAAAGTTGGTGCAGCCCGGCCCCACCACGCAGATTATCGGCGATATACCTTTTACCCCGCGCGCGAAAAAAGCGCTGGAGTTAGCGGCGGAGGAGGCGCGCTCGCTGGGCCATAATTATATCGGCACAGAACACTTGCTTTTAGGCTTAATCCGCGAAGGAGAAGGCATTGCCAGCCAGGTATTATTAAATTTGGGGCTGGATTTAAACACCGTAAGGAATGAAGTGATGGAGCTTCTGGGTTCGGCACTTCCGGGTTTTGGACAGAACCAGCAGGCCAAGACCAAGACCCCTGCCTTAGATGCCTTTGGCCGGGACTTAACCGCCTTGGCCAAGGAAAATAAACTTGACCCGGTGATTGACCGGATACAGGAGACTGAGCGCGTAATCCAGATATTGAGCAGGCGCACAAAAAATAATCCCGTTCTATTGGGAGAGGCAGGGGTAGGTAAAACCGCTATCGTGGAAGGCCTGGCGCAGGCCATTGTGGCAGGCAATGTTCCTGAGATATTGCGGGGCAAGCGCATTGTGGTTTTAGACTTAGCGCTGATGGTTGCCGGCACAAAATACCGCGGCCAGTTTGAGGAAAGAATCAAGGCAGTGATGGAGGAAATTAAACGTTCGCAGGATGTAATTATTTTTATAGACGAGCTGCATACTTTAGTGGGCGCCGGCGCCGCAGAGGGCGCAATAGACGCTTCTAACATTTTAAAGCCTGCCCTCTCCCGCGGAGAGATGCAGTGTATCGGCGCCACCACCATGGATGAATACAGGAAATATATAGAGAAGGACGCGGCACTTGAACGCAGGTTCCAGACTATAATGGTAGAGCCGCCCAACGTTGAGCAGACCATTGAAATATTAAAGGGCTTGCGGGATAGATATGAGGCGCACCACCGCGTTACCTTCCGCGACGACGCGCTGGAGGCAGCCACAAAATTATCGGACAGGTATATTTCCGGAAGGTTCCTGCCGGATAAGGCGATTGACCTGGTTGATGAGGCAGGCTCGCGCGCCAGGCTTAACGTGCTGATTGTGCCTCCGGATATAAAAAAATTGGAGGAGAAGGTAGAAAATCTGCGCAAGGAAAAAGAGGTGTTTATTAAATCCCAGGATTTTGAAAAGGCGGCCTCCTTACGTGACCAGGAGCGCCTAGCTCGTCAGGAGCTGGAGCAGTTAAACCGGGAATGGTCGCAGGCAAAAGATAAGATGCGGCCTGAGGTGGGGGAAGAGGAGATTGCAAAAATAGTGGCGCAGTGGACAGGCATACCCATTTTCAGGTTAGAGGAAAAAGAAAGCGAGAAATTATTAAAGATAGAAGAGGAACTGCATAAGCGCGTGGTGGGCCAGAATGAGGCAATAGAGGCCATTGCCCACGCGGTGAGGCGCTCCCGCGCCGGCATCAAAGACCCCAGGAGGCCTATCGGCTCATTCATCTTTTTAGGGCCCACAGGCGTAGGTAAAAGCCTGCTTGCCAGAGCCCTGGCGGAATTTATGTTCGGAGATGAAGACGCCCTCTTGCAGCTGGATATGTCGGAGTATATGGAAAAGTTCAATGTCTCCCGGCTCATCGGAGCTCCTCCGGGTTACGTCGGATACGAAGAGGGAGGCCAGCTTACCGAGAAAGTCAGGCGCAGGCCCTATGCCGTAATACTTCTGGATGAAATTGAAAAGGCGCATCCGGATGTGTTTAACCTTCTATTGCAGGTTTTTGAGGAAGGCCGCCTCACCGACAGCTTCGGCAGGAAAGTGGATTTCCGCAATACGGTGATTATTATGACCTCTAATGTGGGCGCGGAATTAATCCGTAAGAGCGGCTCCCTGGGCTTTAAGACCCAGAAAGAAGAAGTCAGTTATGAAGAGATGAAGAGTAAGCTTCTGGAGGAAGTCAAGCGCACCTTTAAGCCGGAATTCCTAAACCGCGTGGACGACACCATAGTCTTCAGGCAGTTAAGCAAAGAAGACCTGCAGCGCATTATTGATATTGAGGTGGGTTTTGTCGTAGAGAGGCTGCGCGAGCAGAATATAACCCTGGAGACTACTCAAGGTGCAAGGGACTTTCTTATTGAAAAAGGCTTTGACCCGGTATTCGGGGCCAGGCCTTTAAAGAGGACTATCCAGCGTTTCCTGGAGGACCCTTTGGCCTCGGAGATAATTTCCAAGAAATTCCACGATGGCTCAAAAGTAAAAGTTACCTGCAGGAACGGGGAACTCATTTTTGAATAAAAATGAAAAAATTTTTTATACTTCTGGGTAACAAGGTAATTTCTCTGATGTATTTTACGGGTGGCCTGGCGAACCTGGCAGCGCAGACCGTGTATTTAAGTTTTATGCCTCCTTTCCGGAAAGACCGCATCTTTGAGCAGGCCAAAAAAGCCGGGTATGACAGCCTCCCAATAGTTTCGCTGGTATCTTTGTTCATCGGTTTTATTTTTGCCCTGCAGACCGCCTACTTTATGCAGCGCATCGGCTCCGAGATTTATATTGCCAGCATGGTAGCGCTGGCTTTAGTGAGAGAACTGGGCCCGGTGATTACCGCCTTGGTTGTGGCAGGCAGGGTGGGCGCAGCCATTACCGCAGAACTTGGCTCTATGCAGGTTACCGAGCAGATAGACGCGCTGGAGACGTTGGCCACCAACCCCATAAAATACCTGGTGGTGCCGCGTTTTGTAGCCTTAAGCCTGATACTGCCGTTGCTTACCCTCTATGCGGATGCTATCGGCATCTTCGGCAGTTACCTTATCTGCGTGTACAAGTTAGGCATCTCCTCCAGTATGTACATGCATGTTACTTTCGATGCCCTGCTCTACAAGGACCTGTTCACCGGTTTATTTAAGACTATTTTTTTCGGGATGATTATCGCCTTTGTCAGCTGTTACCAGGCATTTAACGTGGAAGGCGGGGCAGAGGGAGTGGGCCAGGCAACCACCAGGTCAGTGGTAACTTCCTTTATTATGATTATTACCGCAGACTGTTTCTTTACCGCGCTGTTTTACTTTGTTTTTCCTTAAAAAATATGATAGACATCGTAGGCTTAAGTAAGTCTTTTAACGAGCATAAAGTCCTGGATAATCTGAGCCTGAAGATAAACAAAGGCACAACCTGTGTCATCATCGGTCGCTCCGGATGCGGCAAGAGCGTTTTATTAAAGAATATCGTCGGCATCCTTAAGCCGGAAGCGGGGCAGATTTTTGTGGATGGTAAAGAGGTCACTAAATTAAACGAGGCCCAACTGGATGCGGTGCGCATGAAGATCAGCCTTGTTTTTCAGGGCGGTGCCCTTTTTGATTCCCTGACCGTGGCTGAGAATGTGGGTTTCGGCCTTATTGAGCATACCAGCATCGGCCGCAAGGAACTGCTGGAAAAGGCGGAGGAGTCGCTGTGCCTGGTGGGGCTCTGCGGCATCGGCAATCTTATGCCTTCTGAATTAAGCGGCGGGATGAAGAAGCGCGTGGCCCTGGCGCGCGCCATCTGCGTAAAACCTGAACTTATCCTTTATGATGAGCCGACCACAGGCGTTGACCCCATTACCGCAGACAGTATCAATGAGCTCATCAGGAGCCTGCACGATAAATTAAAAGTCACCTCTGTTGTGGTCACGCACGATATGAAGAGCGCATACCGGGTTGCCGACAGGATAGCAATGATGTATCAGGGCAAGATCATCGCCGAGGGCACTTCCGAAGAAATCCAGAATACCACGCATCCGGTTGTGTACCAGTTTATAAACGGTTTGGCCAAAGGGCCGATTACGGAAACACTGGATAAATTTAGATAGATAACGGAGGAAAATATGATATTCGGCAAAACGAGGCTGGAATTAAAAGTGGGGATTTTTGTTTTCATAGGCGCCGTAATACTGATTGTCGCCATTTTATCCATAGGAGGTTTTAAGACCTGGACCTCCGGTTACCGGGTCAAATTTATTTTTAATTTTGTCAACGGCGTAAAAATAGGGGCGCCCGTGCGTTTTGCCGGAGTGGATGCGGGAGAGGTAAAAAGAATAAATTTGTTTTTCGACCCCCAGGAAGCCAAGGCCAAGGTACGCATAGCTTGCTGGATTAGAAGAGACGTCAATGTGCCCATGGATTCTACTATCTGGGTGAATACCCTGGGGCTGCTCGGAGAGAAGTATATTGAAATCATCCCGGGTAAGGATTACAGCCGTTGCCTGGCCGGTAATGAGCAATTAAGCGGCATAGACCCTATGCCTATGCATGAGATCACGGAACTGGCCAAGGGCATTGCCAGGAACATAGATCAGACCATGAGCGGGATAAATAGCAGAGAGGGCACTATCGGAAAACTTATCTATGACCCGAAAATATACAACGAGATGGATATGTTTATTACGAATGTAAGGAAGAACCCCTGGAAACTCTTCTTTAGGGCCAAAGAGGTAAAATGAGGGTCAAAACAGTTTTTAGCTGTCAGAATTGCGGATACCAGGCGCCTAAATGGCTGGGCAGGTGTCCGGATTGCAGCAGCTGGAATTCCTTTGTTGAGGAGGATTACGCGGCGCCTTCTGCTAAAATAAAAGAGAGGACCGTCTTATACAAGGATGAGCCGGTCTTATTGCGCAATGTTGAGGCCAGGGATGAGAACCGGCTGAAAACAGATATCCCGGAATTAGACAGGGTATTGGGCGGCGGGATAGTAGCGGGCTCGGTTATCCTTATCGGCGGAGACCCGGGCGTGGGTAAGTCTACTATTTCCCTGCAGGTTTCCAATCAACTGACCAAATTCGGCGCTACCGTGCTTTACGTAAGCGGAGAAGAGTCGGTTGCCCAGACAAAACTGCGCGCTAAGCGTTTAGGCGCCGGCAATGAAGGCAACCTCTACATAGTCAACCAGACGGATTTATCCTTAATCGTGGAATATATCCAGAAACTTAAACCCCAGGTAGTGATCATAGATTCCATCCAGGTTATCTTTGAGCCGGGGATAAGCTCCTCTCCGGGAAGCGTAAGCCAGGTGAGGGAGTGTTCCGGCATATTGCAGCAGCTGGCCAAGACAACGGGCATTTCTATTTTTATCATAGGGCATGTCACCAAAGAAGGGACTATTGCCGGGCCGCGCGTCTTAGAACATATCGTAGATACAGTGCTTTATTTTGAAGGAGACAGGTTTTCGGTTTATAGAATCCTGCGCGCAGTAAAAAACAGGTTCGGCTCTACTAACGAGATAGGCGTATTTGAGATGAACTCTCTGGGGTTAAAAGAAGTGAAGAATCCCTCGGAGATATTCCTTTCCGAAAGGCCTAAGGATGTTTCCGGCTCGGTGGTCGTATCTATCCTGGAAGGTTCGCGTCCGCTGCTGGTAGAGGTGCAGTCGCTGGTGAGTAAATCAGGGTTCGGCTATGCCTCCCGCCGTGCCCAAGGGTTTGATTACAACCGGCTATCTCTATTGGTTGCGGTCCTGGAGAAACGCGTGGGCCTGAGTCTTGCGGCAGAGGATATTTTTGTCAATGTCGCCGGAGGCATAAAGATAGAGGACCCGGCAGCAGACCTGGCCGTAGCCCTGGCAGTGGCCTCGGCATTCAGGGAACAGCCGGTTATCCCTGAGGCAGTGGTCTTGGGAGAAGTGGGCCTGGCAGGAGAGATAAGGAGCATTTCACAGGCGTCTTTACGTATCAATGAAGCGGAAAAGTTAGGTTTTAAACACTGCATCCTGCCGCGTAATAGCCAGAAAAACCTGCATTATAAAAATGATAAACTGGAATTAATTCCGGTAGCAACATTGAAAGAGGCGCTGGATATCGCTTTAGGGAGGTAAGTTATGAATTTATTATTGGTACGCATCCTTTTTACCATCAGTAGTATGATTGTGGGGTATCATACTTTTGCCTTGCATGAATCGGCGATTTTAGGTATGGCCATAGGCGGCGGCGCGGCCCTGGCAATGATAGCGCTGGAGATGGGGCTGCGCAAGGTGTCCATGGGCGGACTTTCCAGTTCCGTATTCGGCCTTATCCTGGGCCTGATTATGGCCAAGCTCGTGGGCGATGCCTTTGCGCTTTCGCCTATGCCTGCGGAGATCATCGCCACGATAAGAGTGACGCTGACGCTTGTCTTCTGTTACCTGGGGATGGTTATGGCCTTGCGCGGGAAAGATGAGTTTAATATTATTATCCCCTATGTGCGGCTGCGCCGGCAGGACCAGACGCAAGAGGTGATCCTGCTGGATACCAGCGCCATTATCGACGGAAGAATCGTAGATATCTTCAAGACAAAATTCGTAGAAGGCAAGATCGTAATCCCCAAGTTCGTATTAAAAGAGTTGCAGCAGGTCGCTGATTCTACCGACCCCATCAAGCGCCAAAGGGGAAGGCGGGGCCTGGAGATGCTGCATGCCATCCAGAAAGAATCGGGCCTGGACGTAGCTTTGCACGAGGAGGATTTCTTGGAAACAGCGGAGGTAGATGCGAAACTGGTGAAGCTGGCAAAGTTATTGGAGGCAAAGATACTGACCGTGGATTTTAATTTAAACCGCGTGGCCACTATCCAGGGGATTAAGGTGCTCAATATAAATGAGCTGACCAATGCCTTAAAGCCGGTAGTCTTTCCCGGAGAGCAGATGCAGATTAAATTAATCCGGGAAGGCAAGGAACACAATCAGGCAGTGGGTTATCTTGACGACGGGACCATGGTGGTGGTGGAGGAGGCGCGCAGGCTGATCGGCCAGGAAGTTAAAGTCGCGGTTACCTCTGTCCTGCAGACCCAGGCAGGCAGGATGATTTTTACCAAGATTGAGCGCTAAATATTATGCATCTGGCGGCAATACTCCTTGCGGCAGGCAGGGGCGAGAGGCTAAAATCCAGGCTCCCCAAACTGCTTTTAAAAATAAAACATCAACCGGTAATCATCTATTCCCTTAAGGCGCTCTCCCTGCATCCGGATGTCAGAGATATCATTGTAGTAGCCAGTGTAAAAACACGCCCTGCGTTAATCAAAAAAATAAGACAGTACAGGATAAGCAAGGTGCGCAGGGTAATCTTAGGCGGCAGGCGCAGGCAGGATTCTGTTTTTGCCGGCCTGAAAGCGCTGGATACGCACGCGGATTTTGTGCTGGTGCATGACGCAGCCAGGCCTTTCATAAATAAAAAAATAATCTCTAGAGTTATAAAGCAGGCAAAACAATCCGGGGCGGCGATTGCGGGTGTGCCGGTTAAGGATACTATAAAAGAAGTCCACAGTCCACAGTCGATAGTCCATAGTAAAAGCGTTATAGTTAAAAGAACATTAGATAGAAACTCCCTCTGGGAGATACAGACGCCGCAGGTATTTAAGAGAGGACTGCTGCTTAAGGCGCATAGGAAATTCAGGGCAGTAAACGCCACTGATGACGCTATGCTGGTAGAGAAACTTGGAACAAAAGTTGCAATAGTTGCGGGCTCTTACGCCAATATTAAAATAACTACGGCTGAAGATTTGCTATTAGCAAAGACATTGGCCAGGAGATTCCTCTGATGCAAAGGATAGGCATTGGTTACGATATCCACCGTTTAGCAGAGGGCCGCAAGTTATTTATCGGCGGGGTAGAAATACCCCATATCAAAGGCCTGCTGGGGCATTCTGACGCAGACGTGCTCCTGCACGCCGTCTGCGACGCGCTCTTAGGGGCTATTGCAGAGGCGGATATAGGGGAACTTTTTCCCAATACAGACCCCAGGTATCAGGACATCTCCAGCGTAGAACTGTTAAGAGAGGTTTCTCTATTGGTGAAAAAGAAAAACTTTAGCGTGCAGAACATTGATGCGGTGGTAATACTTGAGGAGCCAAGGCTTTCTCCTTTTAAGGGAGAGATGCGCTCGCGCATTGCCTCTGTTCTGGGGATAAAGACAGATTGCGTGAATGTCAAGGCAAAGACCAATGAGGGCCTGGGTGAAATAGGCCATAAAGATGCCGCGGCTAGTTTCGCCGTAGCCATAGTTTCTGACGGAGGATAAAGATGGTTTGCATTTTAAATATAATTTTGATTTTAATCGCGATATTCTTTTTAAAAATAGCGTTCATTTCTATTTTTTTCTATGCGGATATAAGGGCAGCGCAAAAAAAAGACCCCGCGGCAAAAACCTTCCTGGAGGTGGTGTTTCTTTACCAGGGGCTGCATGCTTTGGTGGGTTACCGCATAGCACATTTTTTCTATAAGGCGCACCTTTTTTTCCTGGCGCGTTTCTTATCCCAGGTGGCGCGCTTTGCAACCGGGATTGAGATACATCCGGGCGCGCGCATCGGAAAGAGGTTCTTTATTGACCACGGCATGGGAGTGGTCATAGGAGAGACCGCGATAATCGGGGATGATGTGCTCCTCTATCAGGGCGTAACC
>Ga0315282_10006312_pt1 | contig 19919 bp, 16 predicted proteins | sample YL17G07_20_MG_FD_203693 | JGI IMG/M metagenome (GOLD analysis project Ga0315282, IMG submission 203693) | Sediment microbial communities from Yellowstone Lake, YNP, Wyoming, USA - YL17G07_20 | ecosystem: Environmental > Aquatic > Freshwater > Lake > Sediment | place: USA: Wyoming | collected... | reverse complement strand
GGACGTCGAGTTGCAGGAAATCATCAAGACGTTCAGCGACCTTTTGCACAAGAACTTCATTTTGGACGAAGTGCCCAAGGGTAAAATTACCATTATTTCTCCGGCCAAGATTCCCCGCAGTCAGGCCGAGAAGATTTTCGAGACCATCCTGAACCTGAACGGCTATAACATCGTGGAGACCGCGGTTCCCAATCTGTATCGGGTGGTCCGAGTGGCGGATGTGATGCGCTCGAATATCCCGATCTATTCCGGGGGAGCCCGACCTCCGGTGGCCGACGCCTTTGTCACCCGGTTTATCCCTCTGGACTATTTAAGCGCGAAGGAAATTGCCGGAACCATCCAGCCGCTGCTTTCCAAGGAAGGCGCGAACGCCATCGGCTATGAACCCACCAACACCTTGATCCTGGTGGATACCGCCCTGAACATCGAACGCATTCTGCGGATCATCAAGATCCTGGACGTGCCGGGCAAGGAGCCGCAACTCGAAATCATTCGCTGCAAGTACGCTCAAGCGACGGATCTGGCCGCCACTTTGAACCAGATTTTCGGCGAGGGTCAGGCCACGGCGGGCCGGGGAGCGGCGATGGCCGCGCCGGCCGCCCGCGCCGCCAAGGCTCCTCGGCGCAATATCCCTCCGACCCCGACCGCCCCCCAGCCGGCGGGGGAATCCCAGTCCGCGGCCCCGCCGACCAAGATCATTCCCGAGACCCGGATTAACGCCCTGATCCTGATCGGCGATTCCGACTCGCTGCAAGAGGTGAAGCGGGTGATCAAGCTGCTCGATATTGACGCGGGCGACACCAGCACGATTCACGTCTACTACCTGGAAAACGCCGATGCCAAAGAGCTGGCCGGAACCCTGGCCTCTTTGGCCGGGGGGGGAGGCGCTGGATACACTTCCACCCCCATGAGCACCGGGTATTCTGCCTCTACCACCACCCCGTCCCTGGTGGGGATGGGAAGCGCGTTTGGCGCTGCCCAGCCCCGCGCCGCCACCGCCACGACCGGCGCGAGCACCGCCACGCTCCAGGGCCTGTTCGGCGGCCCGATCCGAATTACCGCGGATCAGGTCACCAACTCCTTGATTATCGTGTCCTCGCCCCAGGACTATGAGTCGATCAAGGCGGTCATCGCCAAGCTCGACATCCCCCGCAACCAGGTCTTTGTGGAGGCGGCACTGCTGGAAATCACCATTACTAAAGATACCTCCGCCGGCGTCAGTTGGCACGGCGCTTCGCCCCTGGGGGACGGTGGGGCGGTCATGGGTGCCACCTCTTTGACCGCGCTCAACTCCATGGCCCTGCTCTCCACGCTCAAGTCCGGCAACATTACACTGCCCTCCGGCCTCACTATCGGCGCCATCGGCAAGCCGATCAGCATCGGCGGCGCCACGGTGCAAATTCCTTCCGCGGGGGTGCTGGTCCAACTGCTGGCGTCCAACTCCGACGTCAACGTGCTGAGCACGCCCACGATCTTGACCACCAACAATAAAGAGGCTTCCATCGAGGTCGGTCAGAGGATCCCGGTCCCGACCGGCCAGACCGTCTCCACCGGCGGGCTTTCCTCGGTCAGCATCGAACGGGAAGAAGTGGGAGTCAAGCTCAAGATGACCCCCCAGATCAACCAGGGCCGCACCATCAAGATGGACATCTATACCGAGATTTCCGGAGTGGTGGAGACAGGCCTGGGAATCAATGTCAACACCAATGGGGTGGTCACCTCGCTCAAAACGGCGACCACCTCGGTCATCGTCAAAGACGGGCAGACCATCGTGATCGGCGGCCTGATGCAGGACAGCGTGAACACGACCAATTCCCGGGTCCCCTTCCTGGGGGACATCCCGGTATTAGGCTATCTGTTCAAGACCAAGAGCAAGAACAAGATGAAAACCAACCTGGTCATCCTGCTCACGCCCCATATTGTGGTGAGCGAAGAAGACATTGCCCGCGTGCGCGAGCAGGTGCACAAAGACTACGATCACTTCATCGAAGAAAACATGGGCAAGAAGTATCCCAAACACGACGAGTACTTCGAGCCCCGCATCGAGGTGCCGCGAACTTCGACATCTACCGGCGGCACGGTGATTGACCTGACCAAGCCGGTCCCCACCGTGATCGGGCCGGCGACCCAAGCCGGCGCCACGGTCGTGCTTCCCCAGTCGGGCGCCACGGTAGCCCCGGAGCAGGCCAAGCCCGAAGCCAAGACTCCGCCCACCAAGGCTCCTACCACGGAAGCGGCTCCGGTCAGCCCGGTCCCGGCGCCTGAAAAAACTGATCTGTTTAACCTCTGGACGCCGGAGACCCCGGAGACCAAGCCCGGGGCCACGGTCCAGACCGGGCCGCCGAAGCCGGCCGCGCCGGCCCCGCAACCCGGGGCGACGGTGAAACCCGAACCACCCAAACCGGGGGCGCCCGCGCCCCAGCCCGGAGCCACGGTCAAGCCCGAACAACCCAAAATCGAAGCGCCCGCTCCGCAAGGGGGTTCCACCGCCACCCCGCAGACCGGGGCGGAACCCGCTCCCCCGGCGCCGGCGCCGCAGCCGGGCGCGACCGCGGGGGCCGAAAAGCCTCAACCGGAGAGTCCTCCGTCCAACCCGTAGGGGTGAGCAAGGTCATGCGCTCGAACTACAAATATCTGGGTGAACTCCTCCTGGAAAAAGGTCTGGTGACCGAAGAGCAACTGCTGAAGGGTCTGGAGCTGCAGAAGGAAAAAGAAGGCCGGCTGGGCGAGATCTTGTGCCAGCTCAAGGCCGTCTCGGAGGAGGACTGTTTGCGGACCTTGAGCGAGCAACTCGAGCTGCCGTTCGAGCCCAACCTGGAGCGGATGACCCTGGACCCGGAGATGATCAAAAACGTCCCCATTAATTTTGCCAAGCAATACGAGCTGGTGCCGATCTCCCGCGAGGGCGAGCGGGTGAAGGCGGCGGTAAGCGATCCGCTCAACTATTTTGCGCTCCAGGATTTGGGCCGGCTGCTCGGCGCGGAAGTGGACCCGGTGCTGGCTTCGGGCCGGAGCATCATCGCCGCGATCAACCGGGTGTATGACCGGGCTTCGAGCACGGCCAAGGGCGTGATGGGAGATTTGAATGAAGACATGGGCGGGCTTGATGCGCTCACCCACGGCCTGGAGGAACCGGAGGATTTGCTGGACGTTTCGGACGAGGCGCCCATCATCCGGCTGGTCAACTCGCTCTTGTTCCAGGCGGTGAAGGAGCGGGCTTCGGATATCCACATCGAGCCTTACGAGAAAGATCTCATGGTCCGGTTCCGGATTGACGGGGTGCTTTACGAGATCATCCGGCCGCCCAAGCGCTTCCAGAACTCGATAGCCTCCCGGATCAAGATCATGGGCGGGCTGAATATCGCGGAGAAGCGGCTGCCCCAGGATGGCCGGATCCAGATCAAGATCGCGGGCAAGGACATTGACATCCGGCTTTCGACCCTGCCCATCGCGCACGGGGAGAGGATCGTGATGCGGCTCTTGGACCGCGAGTCGGTGATGCTGGATCTCGAGCAGCTCGGTTTCTCGGCGAACAACCTCGAGGTGATGAACGGGCTCATTCACTTGACCCACGGGATCATCCTGGTCACCGGGCCGACCGGGTCGGGCAAGACCACCACGCTCTATGCCGCGCTGCAGAAGATCAACTCGTCGGACAAGAACATCATCACCATCGAGGACCCGGTCGAGTATCAGCTCGAGGGCATCGGCCAGATCCAGGTCAACCCCAAGATCCAACTGACCTTTGCCAACGGGCTGCGGAGCATCGTGCGCCAGGACCCGGACGTGATCCTGGTGGGCGAGATCCGCGACCGGGAGACCGCGGAGATCGCGGTCCAGGCCTCGCTCACCGGCCACCTGGTTTTTTCCACCCTCCACACCAACGATTCGGCCGGCGCCATCGCGCGGCTGGTGGACATGGGGGTAGAACCCTTCTTGATCTCCTCCTCGCTGCTCGCGATCATGGCCCAGCGCCTGGTGCGGATGCTCTGCCCCGAGTGCCGGACCCCGGACCGGCCCACGGTGGAGTTCCTGAAAGAGGTGGGCCTGGAAGAGGAGGCCCGGGGGGCGACTTTTTATAAACCCGTGGGCTGCCCCAAGTGTCTCAATACCGGGTTTGCCGGACGGTCCGCCATCTATGAGCTCTTGATGGTGAACGACGAGATCCGGGAGCTGATCAACCGCAACGCGGACTCGACCGAGATCAAGCGGAAGGCTCGGGGCCAGGGCATGCTGACCCTGCGGGAGGACGCCGCGCACAAGGCCCTGCGGGGATTGACCTCGCTGTCGGAGATTGTGCGGGTGACGCAGGAGGACATTCTATAGTTCACGGTTGACGGTTGACGGTTCACGGTTTCCAAAAATGAAATCCTTCCGTCAACTGTGAACCGCGAACCGTGAACCAAAAGCATGCCGGTATTTCAATACAAAGGTATCAACGCTCAGGACAAGAAAGTCTCGGGCATCATTGACGCCGAAAGCCCCAAGGTGGCTCGGCAGAAGCTGCGCAAGCTCCAGATCTACCCCACCGACCTGCTCGAGACCGGCGAGCGGCAGCGCGCGGGCAAGGGGCTGCGCCTGCCCTGGTCGAGCGGGGTCAAGCCGTTCGAGCTCTCGGTCATGACCCGCCAGCTTTCCACCCTGGTCGGCGCCGGCCTGCCCCTGGTGCGCTGCCTGTCCGCCCTCACCGAGCAGGTGGAGAGCGAAAACCTGCGCGACGTGCTGGCCGAAGTGCGCGAGCGGGTCAATGAAGGCGCTTCCCTGGCCGACGCGCTCGGCCATTACCCCCGGATCTTTTCCGATCTCTACGTCAACATGATCCGGGCCGGGGAGCAGGCGGGCGCGCTCGAGATCGTGCTCAAGCGGCTGGCCGATTTCACCGAGGGGCAGACCGACCTCCGCAACAAGGTGCTCTACGCCATGCTCTACCCGCTGGTCATCCTGGGGATCGGCTTCGTGGTGGTCATGGTCATGTTCACGGTGGTCATCCCCAGGATCATCATCCTGTTCGAGCAGACCCACCAGGTCCTGCCCTTGCTCACCCGGATCATGATCGGGCTCTCGCACTTTGCCCGGAGCTGGTGGTGGCTGGTGTTGATCCTGCTCGGGGCCGGGGCCTCCGCGCTCACCCGCTACGTCCGGACCCCGGCCGGCCGGGAGTGGCGGGACCAGAACCTGCTCAAGATTCCGGTGATCGGCAACCTCGCGCGCAAACTCGCCATCTCCCGCTTTTCCAAGACGCTCGCGACCTTGCTCATGAGCGGGATCCCGCTGCTGCGCAGCCTGGAGATCGTGGAGCGGGTGGTCAACAACACCGTGCTGGCCCGGGCCATCGAGATGGCGCGCGGCAACATCACCGAGGGAGCGAACATCGCCGACCCCTTGCGCCAGAGCGGGGTGTTTCCGCCCTTTGTCATCCAGATGATCGCTTCCGGCGAGCAGTCGGGCGATCTCGAGTTCATGTTGGAGAAAGCTTCCGAGGCCTTTGACAAGGAAGTGGAGACGGCCATCGCCGGCTTGACCGCGCTGATCGAGCCGGTGATGATCCTGGGCCTGGCCGGGGTGGTGGTCTTGATCATCCTCTCCTTCCTGCTGCCGATCTTGAACCTGGCGCAGGGGTTGGGATGAAGTCGTCAGTGTCACCGGATTTAATCCGGTGGCACGAGGAGGTTTGAAGATGGAGAAGCGCAAGCATTTGAGGGGCGAAGAAGCCTTCACCCTGATCGAGATCATGGTGGTGATCACGATCATCGGCTTGCTCACCGGGCTGGTGGCGGTGAACGTGGTCAACTACCTGAAGAAGGCCGAGCGCAAGGCCGCGGCGGCGCAGATCAAGAACTTCACGACCGCGCTCGAAACCTACCGCATGGACTGCAGCCGCTACCCCACCAGCGACCAGGGGCTGCAGGCGCTCATCTCGCTGCCCAACGTGGGCAACGCCTGCCGCAACTATCCGCCCGGCGGCTACCTCAAGGGCGGCATCCCCAAGGACCCCTGGGGCAACCCCTTCGTCTATATGAGCCCGGGCCTGAACAACGAGGAGTACACCGTCGAGTCCTACGGCGCCGACGGCATGCAGGGCGGCGAGGGCGACAACGCCGATATTCAAAGCTGGAACCTGGGTGACAACGAAAAGTAGATGGGCGCCACTAGCCAAGCCCCGCGCTCCGCAGGGCTTGGCAGTGCCGGGACCGGGAGACCTCACGGGCAATCCCAAGGGGATTGGCCCGTGGCACCCGGACACCATGATGGAAGCTCGTCGGACCGGCTTCACCCTGCTCGAGCTGCTCGCGGTCCTGCTCGTGATCGGGATCATCCTGGGCCTGACCTTGCCCCGGATCTCGAGCGTGACCCGGGCCAACCTGCGCACCCAGGCGCGGCTGCTCTCCGGTTCCATCCGCCTCACTTACAACCTTGCGGTCATGAACAAAAAGAACTTCCGGATCGCCTTTGACCTGAACCAGCAAAGCTACCAAATCGAGGTGCGCAACGGGAACGAGTACGTTCCGGTGACCAGCGGGATCCTCCAGCCCCGGACCTTGCCGGACGGGGTTTGGATCCGGCAGGTCTTGATTGCCGACCGGGCCTGCGATCACGATTGCCTGAAAGAATATCTCTATTTCTCCCCTTACGGCTACGTGGAAGAAGCCGCCATCTACCTGACCGATGACAACGAAACCCAGGCCTACACCTTGCTCACCCAGCCCGTGACCGGCAAGGTGCTGATTCAGGACGGCCATGTCGGATTGCCGGAACGAAACCGCCGCCATTAGACCCACCCCTGCCAAGCAGGGATGGGCTGTCTGTAGCCCACCCTTGCCAGGCAAGGGTGGGTTCACGCTGCTCGAGGTGATGGTGGCGATGGCGATCCTGGCGTTGTGCGTGGTGCCGCTGTTGGGGGCGATCACCCAGGGCTTGCGGGCCACCAGCCGGATCGAGCAGATCACGACCGCGACCGAGCTGGCCCGGAACAAGCTGGTCCAGATCGAGATGGAAGCCATGCCCGATGCCGAAGAAACCCGGGAGGGCGAATTCGGTCCGCCGCACCAGGATTTTGGCTGGCGGGCGGAATACCTCAAGCGGCCGGAGCTGCAGCTCCTGGAAGACCAGCTCCAGGGGCTCAAGACCATGGAAGTGCACTTGTCCGTGATCTGGCATGAGGGCGGCGCGGAGCAGGCGGTGGATTTTTCCACCCTGCTGGTGCAATGAGTAACCGCGGCTTCACCCTGCTGGAAGTGCTGGTGGCGCTCAGCATAACCGTGCTGGCCCTGGCCCTGGTCGCCATGAGCATTTCCTCCGCGCTCCGGGCCCACGAGCGGGCGATCGAGCACCTGGACCTGATCCAGACCGAGCGCGACGTGATGAACCGCATCTACCAGAACCTCACCGTGACTTATATTTCACCTTACAGCCAAACCACCGGCCAGCCCCTCCCGGAAGAAGTCTGGCAGACCTTTGACACGGCCACCTCGGCCTCGCCCTATGACGCGCTCACCTTTAACTCGATCAATCACCATACCAACCGCATCAACGCCAAAGAGTCGGACCTGGCGATCATGACCTTGTTCACGCGCAAGGCCGAAGAGGGCGAGAGCCCGGAGGGAACCGCGCTGCTGCTGCTGCGGGAAGGCGGCACCATGAACGACCGGTTCGAGGTGGAGGGCGGGGTCGTCTCCATTTTGGCCGCCGGCTTGACCAAATTGGATTTTGAGTACCTGGACACTGACGGCGAGCTCCGCCACGAATGGCGCTTGGGGGACAAGGGAGGCAACCTGCCTTGCGCGGTGGTGGTGGACCTGGGCTTGAAGACCGAGCACCTGGCCGAAGTCGAGGCCTGCGAGATCGTGCCTTTAATCATGACCGCCTCCCAGCCCTGCCGCTATGAAAAAGACACCCTGCTTCACATCTGCGAAAAATGAAAGCCCCGGCAGAAACGCGCTTTGGTTCCTGGTTTCTGGTTCCTGGTTAGAGGCAAGGCAGGTTCCAGATTTTCAGTATTGTATAAGAGAGAGGGTTGCGCCCTATATAACAAGAAGAAGATAAAAAAACATGTCCGGCGAACAAACAGTTTTGCATAAGCTAGGCGATCCGAGGCGTCGCTCCGAGCGGGGCGTGGCCCTGGTGGTGGTGCTGCTCCTGATTACCATCCTCGCCGCCCTGGCCAGCGAGATCGTGTACGAAAGCCGGATCCAGATGATGCTGGTGCGCAACTACCAGGACTACCTCCGCGCCCACTACGTGGCCAAGGCCGGGGTCAACCTGGCCACCGGGCTCCTGGCCCACACCGGCGGTCCCTTTGAAAACCGCGATGTTTTTCAAAACCCGTTTATCAACCTCTTCCGGTGCGAATGCCTGAGCCAGACCACCGGTATCTCTTCCGGGCTGTCCGACCAACAAAACCTCGCATTGCAGGGCCAGACGCCCACTACCCAGACCGGCCAGGGAAGCCAGGCCATCATGGAAGGTTGCGGGCTGTGGAAGCTGGCGATCAACTATCCCATCGAGGATGACCTGCTCGATATGACCCTGACCGACGAGCAGACCCGGCTCAACCTCAACGCTCTGGTGGTGCCGTCCCCGTCCTCGGGCGAAATCGGAGCGGCCGAAGACACTACCCCCGAGGGGATCGCTTTTCGCCGGGCGTTGAGCACGCTCTTTCTCTATCAGGCCAACCGCCACGGGCTGACCCTGAACGAAACCGAAGTTAAGGCGATCCTGGACTACTTGGTGAACTGGATGGACTACGGGACCTTTGGCGAGAAAATCGACAACGACGACGGGGGTAGCTCGTTTGAAGACGGGGACCGCGTCTACTCCAACAAAAACGGCCCCCTGGACACCGTGGATGAGCTCAGGATGATCCCGGGCATGACCGATGACCTCTTTTACGCGGTCCGGGACTATCTCACCGTCTATACCCTGGATAAAGAAACCCCCAAGATTTTCTTCTCGAATAAGGTCAACCTCAACCTGGCCAGCCAGGAAGTCCTGTTGGCGATGCTCTGCGCCGTGGAGACACCCCAAGGGCAAGGGGTTTGCAGCTTCGATAACGTCTTGCCCCGGGTCCAGGAAATCATTAACAAGGGAATCTCGACCTCGGGCTGGCTCCAGGACCGCACCCCCTTTATCCCGGCCAGCCTCAAAGACTTCCAATACTCGCCCGGATTCAATCGCACCTACCGAATCGTCGCCTCCGGCATTACTCCGAGCGGAGTGGTGGCCACCATCGAGACCGTGGTCCGGCAGACAACCACCTCAAGGGGCCTCCAGATCGTCTACTGGTCGGAAAAATAGCCCCGGCAACGGGATGCACCGCGGCGGCTTTGGGGGAGGGCAGGCTAGGGCGTGGAGGGCGGTGATTTTGCCGCGGCCGCTTGAATCTCGCGCATCAGTTCAATCGCCTTTGGGTTCTCGGGATCAATCGCGAGCGCCTGCTGCAAATGAGAAAGGGCCGGCGGATCCTGCTTCAGACCGTGATAGAGGGCGGCCAGGTTGTAATGGGCATGGGCCGAGTCGGGATCCAGCCGCAGCACTTCATCGTATTGTTGGATCGCCTCGGTTGAATTCCCTTGGGCCGCGAAGCAATTAGCCAGATTGAGCCGGGCCGGCACGTTGAGCGGGGACAGTTCCACCGCTTTCTCGAAATCCTGCCGGGCCTCTTGGAGGTGCCCGAGCTGGAGCTGGAGGATGCCCAGATTCATGGCGGTATCCGAACGAGTCGGATCCAGGGCCAAAGCCCGGGAGAGCGCGGCTTCCGCCTGCGGCCATTTTTGGCGGATCGAGTAAGCCCGGCCCAGGTTATTCCAGCCGATCACGGAACGGGGGTTCTCCCGCACCGTGGCCTGCCACAGACTCACTTCCTGGCCCCAGTCCTTGATCCGATAGAAGACCTGGATCTCCATCAGAGCGAAGAGAACGCCAATGAGCATGAAAACCACTCCCCCATTGGGCGCCTGCCGGCGGAAGTAGCGGGCCAGACCGAAAAAGGCGATCACCCAAAAACTACTGCCGGCCACCCAGAAGACCGCGAAATTGAAAAGCTCCGTGGCCAGAGACCCGGTGGGGATATAATAGACCCGACCCCGAGGTCCGGGCCGGGCGTTATGTTGCAGCCAACTGAACCACTCCGAATAGACTTGCGTGACATGAATCTCCGACCAAGCGACCCGGCCCGTGGCCAGGAAACGGGTCAGGCTGACGTCCGCGACAAACAGCAGGGCGAAGACCACCCACATCACGCCGAACCGGAGCGCCAGAGACCGCGCGAGGATCCCGCCCCTTCGCCGCCGGGCCTCCAAGCCGGCCGCGGCCGCGGTCAAAAGCGCGGCGGAGAGCAGAGCCGAGGCGATCAAGGCGTGGGCCGGCTCCACACTGCCTTGCAGGCTTGGGGACGGCGCAATCACGCGCAAGAAAGGGTGGGGGTTGAACCCGAAAAAGCAAGCGACGAGCAGAAAGAGGAGAAAAGCCTGAACCCAGGCTTCGGCGCGGCCGGACAAGATCGGCTCGGGCCGGACGACCAACTCTTCCATCAGGCCGGCCAAAAACAGACAGATCCCGGCCGAGGGGATGTAGAGGTAGCGTTCGGCCAGGAACGCGTTGGCCGGGATCAGGTTCAGGACCGGGACCAGGCTAATCAGGTACCAAGCGAGCCCAAAGGCGAGGATCGGTTTGCGCCGAAGAAGGAGCAGGATCAACAGGACCAGACTGACGAGGGTCACGAATCCCAGGGCCGGGCCCAGCGACCAGGGCGAGCGAACCAGGGGCAGATAATAGTCCACGGTGAGATGCATGGGGAAGAAAGCCAGGCGGAGGTAGACCGGGAAATTCTGGAGGGAAGTGGCAAGGATTTTGAAATAGCGGGCTTCGGCGAAGTCCACGAGCTGGAAGCGGCCGAAGAGGCGGAAGTCCTGGAACTGGAGCAGGAAGGCCAGGGCCGGCAAGAAGAAGTAGGGCAAGATGGGCAAGAACCGGCGCGGCCGGGAGAGCTTGGTTCGGGGCCGGATCAACTCTTGCGCGAGCAGGAGCACGGGGAGGGCCAAGACGACTTGCTTGGAGAGAAGAGCCAGCACGTAAGCGATCAGGCTGAAGCCCAGGCCCCAACTCCGCTGTCCCCAGCGCAGGTAGCTGAGGTAGGACAGGCACAAAAAACTCATGGCCAAAAGCTCTTTGCGATGGGCGATTCCAATCACCGCCTCGCTATGGATCGGATGGTAAGCGAAGATGAAGGCGGCCAGGAAGGGGAGCCGCTTTTGACCGAAAAGCTGAAACAGGAGCAGATAAAAGAGGATCACTCCGGCTATGTGAAGCAGGATGTTGGTGAGGTGGAAGCCCGCGGGGTCGAGGCCCCAGAGGGCGTAATCGAGCATAAAAGTGAAGCCCCGCACCGCCCGGCCGGCGCCGAGCACCGTGAAGAGGTGACGCCACTCCCGCAGGTAGGGGTTGGTTACAATCAGGGGGAGGTCATCAAAAGTAAAACCCAACTTCACGGCGCTGTGATAAATCACAATAACGAAAGCCAGCACCAGAACCAGGAAGCCATGACGATCTTGCTGGCGCTCGAGCCAGGAACTCACCCGGGCGCCGAAGCTTTTGCTCGCCATGGACGGACCAATAACCGCGCTCTAGAAGATCGCGTAGATGAAGGGCATAACGGCCGAGCTCTCGGTGAGCACGATGAACAACACCATCAGCAAGAGGATGATGATGATGGGGGACATCCACCAGAGCTTGCGCTCCCGCAGGAACTGAAAAAACTCTTTGACAATACCCAGCTTGGACATGACCTCCCTCCTCACCCATGAAGAGATTATCCAGGGACCCTTATTGATGGTATCCTATCATACTCCCGGCTTCTGCGCCAACTCCGCCGCGGCGGCGCCGAGGAGTTATCGAGCGAAAACAGTCCTACGGTTGGGAAGCCGGCGGCCTGATCGCGGCGGCCTGAATCTCGCGCATCAACTCGAGGGCCTTTTGGTATTGGGGATCAATCGCGAGCGCCTGGCGCAGATGGTAGAGAGCTGGCTGGTCCTGCTGGAGGTTGTGATAGAGGGCAGCCAGGTTGTAATGGGCATGAGCGGAATTTGGATCGAGCCCCAGCACTTCCAGGTATTGCTGGATCGCATTTTTAGAGTCTGCTTGGGCCGCCAGGCAGTTGGCCAGATTGAGCCGGGCGGTCACATTGAGCGGAGACAATTCCACCGCCTGCTCGAAATCGGACCTAGCCTGGGGCAAGTGTCCGAGCCGGAGTTCGAGGATGCCCAGGTTCAGGGCAATATCCGAATTAGTTGGATCCAGGGTAAAAGCCCGAGCCACCGCCTCGAGGGCCGGCGGCCATTTCCCGCGAAGGGAGTAAGCGCGGCCCAGGTTGTTCCAGCCGATTACCGAGCGGGGATTCTCCCGCACCGTGGCTTGCCACAGACTCACCTCGGCGCCCCAGTCCCTGATCCGGTAGGTGATCTGGTTCTCCATCAGGACGATGAGCACTGCCACCAGCATGAACGCCAGCCCGCCGTTGGGCGCTTGCCGGCGGAAGCGCCGGGCCAAGCCGAAAAACCCCAGCACCAAAAAACTATCGTACCCGACCCAGAAGACGGACAAGTTAAAGAGCTCCGTGGCCAACGACCCGGTGGGGATATAATAGACCCGACCCCGGGGTCCGGGCCGGGCTTCCTGTTGCAGCCAGTGGAACAACCCCGAATAAGCTTGAGTAACATGGATTTCCGATAAAGCGACCCGGCCCGTGGCCAGGAAACGGGCCAGGCTGACGTCCGCGACAAACAACAGGGCGAAGATCACCCACATCACGGCGAAGCGCAGGGCCAGGGACCGCGCCAGGATCCCGCCCCTTCGCCGCCAGGCCTCAAAACCCGCCACGGCCGCGGTCAAAAGCGCGGCGGAGAGCAAAGCCGAGACGATCAAGGCGCGGGCCGGGTCCAGGCGGCCTTGCAGGCTTTGGGCCGGCGCAATCACGCGCAAGTAGAAAGGGTTGGGGTTGAACCCGAAAAAGCAAGCGGCTAGCAAAAAGAGGAGAAAAGCCTGAACCCAGGCTTCGGCGCGGCCGGACCAGATCGGCTCGGGCCGGACGACCAGCTCCCTCAGGAGACCGGCCAGGACCAGACAGATCCCGGCCGAGGGGATGTAGAGGTAGCGTTCGGCCAGGAAGGCGTTGGCCGGGATCAGGTTCAGGACCGGGACCAGGCTGATCAGGTACCAGGCGAGCCCGAAGGCGAGGATGGGTTTGCGCCGCGCCAGGAGCGCGATCAAGCCAGTCAGGCTGACCAGGGCGAGGAGGCCCAGGGCCGGGCCCAGCGACCAGGGCGAGCTGACCAGAGGCAGATCATAATCCACGGTGAGATGCATGGGGAAAAAAGCCAGCCGCAGGTAGACCGGGAAAGTCTGCAGCGAAGTGGCCAGGATGCGGGAATATTTCGCTTCGGCAAAATCCACCGGCTGGAAGCGTCCGAACCATCGGAAGTCCTGGAATTGAAACAGGAACGCCAAGGCCGGCAAGGCAAGGTAGGGCAACAGGGGCAGGTATCGCCGCGCCCGGGAAAGTTCTTTACGGGGCAGGATCAGCTCGTGCGCCAGCAGCAGCGCGGGCAAAGCCAGGGCCACTTGCTTGGAAAGCAGAGCGAGCACGTAGGCGAGCAGGCTTAAAACCAGCCCCCATCCGCGCTGTCCCCAGCGCAGGTAGCTGAGGTAGGACAGACATAAGAAGGTCATGGCCAACAGTTCTTTGCGGTGGGCGATTCCGATCACCGCCTCGCTCTGGATCGGATGGAAGCCAAAGAGGGCGGCGGCCAGCAAAGCGAGCCGCGGCCGGCCGAAAATCTGCAAGATCAGGAAATAGAAGAGAACGACGCCGGCAAAGTGAAGCATGATGTTGGTCAAGTGGAAACCGGTCGGGTCGAGCCCCCAGAGGGCATAGTCCAGCATGAAGGAAACGCCCCGCACCGGACGGCCGGCGCTGAGCACGGTGAAGAGATGGCGCCAATCGCGCAAAAAAGGGTTGGTGACGATCAGGGAGATATCGTCAAAACTATAAGGACACATCGTGGCGCCGGAGTAAAACAGAAAAAGATAAACTAGCAGCGGAATTAGTAAGCTAGGGCGATTAGGCTGGCGCTCGAGCCAGGAGGCCATCCGAGCACTCAGGTTTTGATTTGCCATCCCCGGATCAATGCCCCCGGATCAGAACGCTATGGAAAGGAAGGTTATAAAGGAACCCATGGCCTGCTACCCTATCACACCTCCGGGCTTCTGTGCCAACCCCACCAGGGTGGTGCCGAAGGGCAGCGCGAAGCGATCCAATAGCCGAACTTCGGCCTCCGCCACCCGGAGCAAGAGCCGGTTCAGCGGCGGCCAGGGTTCGTAGGAGACAGTTTCTTCCGGGCTGCCCCAGCGCTTCTGCCCAATCCGCACCGGCAGCATCAACGGAAAAAACAAGCCAAAGAAGTGAACCACCCGCACCGGCTTGAATCCAGCCTCGGCCAATTTCGCCCGCAGCTCCGCCCGCCGGTAGCGGCGCCGGTGCCCCAACGCCAGATCATGCGCGCCCCATAGCCACGGATACGCCGGCACCGTGACCAGAAACCATCCGCCCGGCTCCAGCACTCGAAGCGCTTCCGCCAAAACCCCTTGGTCGTCCTCCAAGTGCTCAAGCAAGTCCAGGGCCGTTACCAGCACAAACGACTCCGCCGCAAACGGAATCCTCCCGGCCTGACCGGCGCAAAGCCCGGGAAGGCTACGCCGGCTCGCGCATTCCAAGGCCGCGCTTTCGCTGTCCAGGCCATAAGCCTCGCTCAGCCGGGCCAAGGCCTCCAAGTTGGCGCCGGTGCCGCAGCCCAGATCCAAAATCCGGCCCCTGCTCAAGGAAAGACATCGCGCCACCCAGCGCTCCATCAGGCGCCGCTTGGCGACGAACCACCAAAAGCTCTTCTCGGTCCGATAGGTCTTCTCGTATTCGTCGCGGTTCATCAGGCAAACGGTAGGGGCGCGATTCATCGCGCCCTTATAGGATTGGATAACATTCGGGCGCAATAAATTGCGCCCCTACGCCATCTAGCATCTCATAGCACCCGCCGAAGCTTCATCCGGAACCGGGACCAGGCGCCGGAGCCGAACACCTGCCGAAATACACGCCAAAAGCGCCCGGGCTGGAGATAGAAAGTCAAATAAGCCCAGAGCCTCTGCCGCGAGAGCCAGGCCTGGCTCAAGCCCGAGCCTTCCCGAAAGGCGTAACGCCGATAATAATCCATGTCTTCAGGGGGCAGCGCCACCTGGTCTTGGTACTGCTCGAACAAGTAGGTGCCGGGCAGCGGAGTCGTGAGATTGAAGTTAACGTCGTCAATCGGAAGGCGGCGCGCCCAGCGCACCGTTGCCTGCACTTCCTCCCGCGTCTCCCCCGGCGCTCCCAGCATGAAGTAACCCTGGCTCGCAAGCTTCAGCGACCGGGCCGCCTGGGTGACTTCCTCCACCTGCTCCCGGCTGACTTTCTTGCGGAAGACCTCATTTCGAATCCGATCGGAATAAGCCTCGACGCCCACCCGGATCTGGCGCAAGCCCGCGTCCCGCATCTCGGCCAGAAGTTCTTTCCGGGCCAGATCGGCCCGCACATTACACCCCCAAATCAGATTCAGCCTTCGGGCCTGAAGTTCCTGGCAGAACGAGTGGACCCAGCCGCGGTCGGCGATAAAGGTATCATCCGCGAATAGGAAGGCAGATAACCCGTAGCGATCCTGCAGTTCTTGAAGCTCGTCCACCACCCCGGCCGGCGAACGCTGGCGCAAACCCCGGCCAAACAGCCGCTCCAGGGTGGGCTGGCAATAGGTGCATTGAAAGGGGCACCCGCGGGTGGCCAGAACCGAGGTGCCGCGCAAGCCGGGCCGGACCGTATCCAGTTGGAACCATCCCCGCAGGTAAGGCTTGAAATCCAGGAGATCGAAGGCCGGAAAGGGAAGCTGATCGAGGTCTTTCAGCAGTGGCCGCGAAGGATTGCGCTTGACTTCGGACCCCTCCTTGTACCAGACCCCGGAAACTCCCAAGAAACCCCCGCGTTCCACCACCTCGACCAGCGTGTCTTCGCCCTCGCCCAGGCAAACCGCGTCCACCGCCGGATGCTCGAGCACTCGCTCCGCCATTATAGTCGGATGCGGGCCGCCCAGGATCACCTTGGTCTCGGGTCGAATCCGCTTGACCAGCTCCGCCGTCGCGGCCGCATCACGGGCCATGGTGACCATGGCCGAGATGCCGACCAGATCATATTTTCCCGCGCGCAGCTCCTCTTCGAGGAAGGCAAAGGCGTCGCGGGCAAAGGTGGTATCCAGGATCCTCGGCACGATGCCGGTGCGCTGCCGCAAGCGGGCGGCCAGGTAGAGCACCCCCAACGGCGGGTCCGGGGACGGGTAACGCCGGCGAGGAAAAATGAGCGCCACTTTCATGGCGGATCGGTCCCCCACCAGAGCTTCCAGCGAATCCGCAGCACGTCCCAGATCACGCGGGGCAGGTCCCGGAGCACGTTCACCTTGCTGCCTTCGGCGTAGCGCCAGGTCACCGGGAGCTCGGTGATCTGCCATCCGGCCTGTCGCGCCAGAGCCAGGAGTTCCAGGTCAAAGCAAAAGCCCTTGACGGTCAGGCGCCGAAACAACTGTCGGCCCGGCTCTCCCCGTAAGAGCTTGAACCCGCACTGGGTATCCACCACCCCGACCGGGAGGATCCTGCGCACCAGAAAACCGAACAGCAGTCCGGCCAGCAGCCGGAGCCAGGGCTGCAAGCGCACGAGCCGCGCTCCCGGGAGCTGGCGGGAAGCCACCGCCAGATCAAAGCCGTCTGCCAAGGCCGCGAAAAAGCGGGGCAGCTCGAAGAGCGGGGTGGACAGGTCCGCATCGGTCATCAGGACCCATTCCCCTTGCGACTCCAGCACCCCGGCCCGCAACGCCGCGCCTTTGCCCTGATTCTTGGGAAGGCGGATCAGACGAAGGTCCGGCCGGCCCTGGGCCTTGGCCTGCACCAGCGCCGCGGTCGTGTCCGTGCTGCCGTCGTCAACCACGATAATTTCCGCGGGGCCGGAGAAGCCAGCCAGGTAAGCGAAAACCTGCTCGAGGCTGTCTTCGATCCGATCGGCTTCGTTATAAGCGGGAATGACCAAGCTTAGCTTCATCCGTCTGCTTTCATTATACTGGTAACTTTTGCTCTTGACAAAGTCTTGATTCCCAGTGAGGCGGTAGGCGCATCCCGTGTTTCGAGAGACCGCGCTTATAGGAGGGCCGAATAAAGATGCCTTCGCCTTCACCCGAAGGAGCCATGCAAGCTTAGGCAAATCTATCACCATCATGCCCCAACCGGAAATCAGAGCTGTCCAGGTTCAGATCCATGGTATCCACTTCCCGGTCTGGGCGCGCCAACGAGCGCGCCCCGCGTCTTCGCCCCTTTAACCACCCGCTTCATCTTCTCGCTTTCCTGCTCTGGCCGGGACTTGAGCCTACCGAGAGCCGAGAAAGGAAAGGTGTTTGCCAGGTATTGGGCCTATACCAGCGCTTGACAAAAATAACTATTCTGTTACATAATAGCATCATGAGTCTTTCGACTGCCGTTCGATCCGCGGAGCGATTTAGCATCTGGGGTTGGCGCAGCTATCCCTTCATCTTTAGGGGGGTCCGCTGACGGCGAGTCGCAGGCATTGAGTTAATCGAGCCGCCGTCGGTGGACCTGAAGCAAAACCCGCCGGCGGCTTGAACTCTTGAGGAGATCAGGCCATAGGCAATCAAGTCTATGGCTTTTTTCGTGATCTGGCAGCCGGCGGCGCTTCCGCCGGTTTTTTTTGTGGCGGGCGCCGCCGTGAAGACCTTTATAGAAGCCATGGAGGAAAGGCAATGATTATCGTCATGAAAACCACTACGACCAAGAAGGAACTGGCCCAGGTGGTGGCCAAGGTGGAAGAGCTGGGCTACCAGCCGCACGTGCTCTACGGGGTGGAGCGCAAGGTGGTGGCCTGCATCGGCGACGAGCGAGGCAAAGCGCGGCTCCAATCCCTGGAGACTTTGCCCGGGGTCGAAAGCGTGATGCCGATCTTGAAACCCTACAAGCTGGCCAGTCACAAGCCGGCCCAGGGTCGAACCGTGATCCGGGTCCGGGAGGGCGGCCGGGGCAAGACCGTGGAGATCGGCGGGAAACAGTTCGTGATCATGGCCGGGCCTTGCTCGGTGGAAAGCGAGACCCAGATCCTGGCCACGGCCAAGGCGGTGAAAAAGGCCGGGGCTCATATTTTACGCGGCGGCGCTTACAAGCCCCGGACCTCGCCCTACGCGTTCCAGGGAATGGAAGAGGAGGGGTTGAAGCTCCTGGCCAAGGCCCGCAAACAGACCGGCTTGCCGGTGGTCACCGAGGTCATGAACCCCTCTGATGTCGCCCTGGTCGCCAAATACGCCGACATTCTCCAGATCGGCGCCCGCAACATCCAGAACTTCGCCTTGCTTAAGGCGGTGGGCAAGGTGAAGAAGCCGGTCTTGCTCAAGCGGGGCATGATGACCACCATCGAGGAATTCCTGATGAGCGCGGAATACATCCTCAAGGAAGGCAATCCCGACGTCATCCTCTGCGAGCGCGGCATCCGCACCTTCGAGACCGCCACCCGCAACACCCTCGACCTCTCCGCCATCCCGGTGCTAAAAAAGGAGACCCACCTGCCCGTGATCGTGGACCCCAGCCATGCCACCGGCCATTGGGACCTAGTCGAGCCGATGAGCCGCGCCGCGGTGGCGGCCGGCGCGGACGGGTTGATGATCGAGGTGCATCCCGATCCTTCGCAGGCCTGGTCCGACGGGGCCCAGTCCCTCAAGCCCGAAACCTTCGCCGCCCTGGTCAAGGGGCTGAAACCATTCCTTAAGGCAATGAAGCGTACATAGGTATTGCCTGGCTGTTGGAACTGTTATCATAAAAAAACGCCCCTTTTCGGGGCGCTTTTTTTTGCAAACCTTCACTTCAGATGTGAACAGGGGCTGGGATCAGAGACTGATGCAAATCCCGGTCCAAGTTTTTATAAGTCATCCACAATTTGTAGCCCTCGTAGGCTTGGATAGCGGCGATGACGACGGATGAATCTCGGAATTTTTCAACCCAGCTTACAATCCGCACGATAATCCGCAGGGGAGGGCTGTTGTCCCACAAAATGCAACTAATCGCGTGGAAATACATGGGCACTACGACCTTCACCTTCGGGTTTTTTGAGGCCGCAAGCCGCCGGATAATGGCCTGGTATCTTTCCCGGTCTTTGACAAATCGCTCATCAGTCAGTTGCTGAATAGCCTTCCACAGGGTGCGCAAATGGATGCGTTGCGTATTGCGGATTAAAACATTGAGCATTTCCACGAAGTAAATGTAGATTTCGTCCTTTTCTTCGAGGTCCCCTGCGGCGACGAGGCGCACAAAATGGTCTCGCACCTCGAAAAGCCGATAGCGGTTTTTCGAGGTAAGTAGCTCGGTCCGGAGGCAAATGATGGCAACCAACAGGATCAAATCAATGATCACCATCGTTGGACTGACCTCAACAATACTCATTTTCCCTTTTCCTCCTTCTTCTCTTTTCCGGTTTTGTTGGCCCGCTCGCCCTCCCTTTCCTTTGAGGATGGAAGGTAATGAACCAAGAGCTTTTGTAACTCCTTTTTTTCCTCAGCCATGCGTTCCACTTCCCGCTCTTTGGTTTTAACCAGCGATACCACTAAATATATTACCACACACAGGCAGACGATAGCAAAGGCTCCTTCGAAACCAATTTCATGGCAAAGCTCTTTTATTTTTTCTACCCAGATAGAAGAACCAAAATCTTGCATCTAGCCCTCCTCCTCCATGTATCTCCAAATGGGAGTATATTTTTGCAGTATCGACTGGTCTAGTCAAGTTTTGATAGCCATCCCTTTCTCATC
>Ga0315282_10006311_pt1 | contig 19920 bp, 19 predicted proteins | sample YL17G07_20_MG_FD_203693 | JGI IMG/M metagenome (GOLD analysis project Ga0315282, IMG submission 203693) | Sediment microbial communities from Yellowstone Lake, YNP, Wyoming, USA - YL17G07_20 | ecosystem: Environmental > Aquatic > Freshwater > Lake > Sediment | place: USA: Wyoming | collected... | reverse complement strand
CACGGAGTGCGGAAGCGAGTTGGCCGGCTTTTGAGCCGTGGGAGTTTTGGGGACGGCGAAAAAGCGAATCCTCCCCCGGCAGTATAGCTTACCTGCGAGGATTCGAAGCCAACGAGCGCCGAGGTCACCCCCTCACCTTTATCCTCTCCCCCGAGGGGAGAGGGCTAGGGTGAGGGGGAAGTAAATAAAAGAGAGTTTATGACGACGAAATCAAAAGGTTTTACCTTAACTGAACTGGCAGTTACTGTATCGGTTATCGGGATACTTTCAACTATTCTCATCGTAAAAGCTGGCAATTTAATTCGCCGGTCAAACGAGGATACGGCAAAGGCAAATCTGGGTATTTTGCGTATGGTAATTATAACCTATTATGGGACTAGTGACGGAGTATGGCCTACTAACCCGCTTTCCAATGTCCTGATTCCTGATTATATAGATGAGATTCCATATTTGAACCTTAATGATCATCCACGAACAAATCAAGTCATAGGGCCTAATATCACTGATAGTGGGGGATGGTGTTATAATTCTGCAACAGGGAAAATTTGCATTGATTGCACACATCTCGGCCTTGATGGAACTCAAATATCCGGTTGGTAGATTTAAAGGATTCATAATATGAAACAATATTTTGGTAAGGCTAAAAGAAAAGTCTATAATCTTAATTACAAGGGTTTCACCATCATCTTTCAATGGCTAATTTTTGTGATAGTTATTTTCCTCGTCCTGTATGAGCCTGACAAAGTAATTGTTCTTCCAATTCAGTCACTTTTAATATGGCTTGCCTTTAGCATTTTTAGTCTCTACTTAATTTTTGTTCCCGAAAGAAGAATTCATTCAAGCAAATTTATGAGCTCCATTTTTTTGGTTGACATATTTTTTATCTCATCAGTTATATATTTAACTAGAGGCATTGATACAGACCTTTATATGGCTTACTTTCTGGTCATATTTATGTCTGCTTTAGCTTCTAGTTTAAAGATAAGTGTTATAATTGCATTTTTGGCGTTTATTTTTTATTTTGCTATGCTTGTCAAAGGTCCGGGTCGAGTTGAACTGTTTAATACAGGGTTGCTCTTAAGAATTCCATTCTTATTTGTTGTAGCAATAGTCAGTGGATATTTTGGGGAAGAGACGAAGAAACAAGAATTGCATAGGAAATATATTGAAAGTCTTTTTCGTGAAGCCAAAAATCAATTATATCGTTCAACGCAGATGGCTTCTATAGGAAAGTTAATTGGAACCATCATTCATGAAATGAAAACCCCCTTGCAGATAATTTCGAATAAAGGGAAATATTTGTTGGATAATATTAAAAGACCACTGTCAACTGAGGATTTAGAAAGAAATATAGAAGATATTTACGATATAACATCTCATGGAAACGAAGTGGTTGAGGAGATTCTGAATTTCACCAAGCAAGACTACTCCAAAGTTGAAAAAATCGATATAAATAAAATCCTGGATGAAACTTTGATTTTAATGAGTTATCAATTTATAAAGAAAGGAATTATATTAAGCAAACAGTTAGATGAAAGTCCTCTAATCGTTTCAGGAAATAAGGGGCAATTTCAGCAAGTATTTATTAATATTATTAATAATGCCATCGATGCATTATCTCAAGGCGGAAGGCTTTCTGTAGAGACGAAATCGGATGATAAATGGGCGATTGTTGAATTTAAAGATAATGGTCCGGGAATACCTGAAACGGAAAAGTCAAAAATTTTTGAACCATTCTTTAGCACAAAAGGTGAGGCAGGATTAGGTCTTACAATATCGAAAGACATAATTAACAATCACCATGGAAAAATAGAATTAAGAACAGAAGAAGGCAAAGGGACTACTTTTAAGATATATCTGCCCAAAAGTCCTGAAGAGTAATAATTATTTTTTGTTAAACACCAAATAAAAAGGGAGGCAGAATGGAGGAATTTAAAAAGAAGGTATATTTATCTGTAGTTTCCACTCTGGCTTGGATTTGGGGAATTTTCTGGAAAGAGCTTGGGTAGAAAAAATTTTCATCTACTACAATTATGCTTCCAATAATCAATTTAGAAGATAAAATTAAGGAAATTGGTGGTAAACCCTGGTCGCCGGTTGAGGTAGCACGAATAAATGACCAGGTTGTTAGAATGGCTTTACTGGAAGGAGAGTACCACTGGCACAAACATAAAAATGAAGATGAACTTTTTTATGTAATTAAAGGGAAAATTGTTATTCAATTAAAAGATCAACCCAATATAACTTTAAGCGAAGGGCAAATGGCAGTGGTACCCAAAGGAGTTGAGCACTGTCCAAAAAGTTTAGGACCTTCGTACGTGTTAATGTTTGAGCCTTCTGTTCTAAAATCAAAAGGCGATTAGGTGAGTGCCTTCTTTGTCGGCAGAGAGTAATAGGGAATCGAAATCCTTCACTATTGTCCTCTCCCCCGAGGGGAGAGGGAATAAAACAAAGATTTTTGACAATACTTTTTAGTTGGTAAGGAGGTTCTTATGTCAGAGATTAAGGTGGATAAATTGCCTGATGAGAAACTGAAGTCTTTGGGAGTGGATAAGTGGAGTTGAACAAAGATTGAGAAACTATAAGATGGAAGCTAATGTAAACATGGATGGAAAGAATCTGAGATGGTTAATCTATTCTAATCCAGGGGCGCATTTTCCTTATCAGCTTTTCATTGAAGAGAAGCCTGGAACCTTTTTATCTTTAAAGGTTCAGGAGAGGTGGCCCGGGCCGGGAAAGAAGATATTCTGTAAGGTAGACGGAATGGTAAATGTTGATGGTTTGCCAGCGGAGGAACCCGTTGAAGAGTGCAATATAATTTCCCAGAAAAGGTACGGCAAGAAATTGACGATAATTTTAGATAGGAAGATAAGGAAGCGTTGTTGGTTTCTTTTTTTGAAGAAGGAGTATAAGAGAAAACCTGGAGAGTATTATGATCAGACTTTCTGGATTACACAGGCGTCGGCAGTGTCAGAAAGGCGAGGAGTCTATCTTCCTAAGTCCCGGAAAAGAGATGATTTTGAAGTACTTATTGATGTTAACGAAAGATATCCGTATCGTTTTGGAAAGGCCAAGGTGGAAAGGAAAAAACTCCCTGTGGGAGATTATGCTCTTTCCTATAATGGAGATATTGTAGCGGTTGCTGAAAGAAAGACGCTGGATAATTTTCTTCACGAAATCTCTACTATGGAGGTATTCAAGGCAAAGCTTCAAGAGATGTCTTCATTTCGATATAAGGTTGTGGTTTTGGAATCACCTTACGCCAATTTCATTAATCCCAAGAAACTTTCTTACTATTCTGCGCCCTATGTTGCCGAAATACTTGCCGACCTTGTGGTTCAATTTCCCGATGTGCAGTTTATCTTCTTTAGTAACAGGAAGACTGCTAACGAATGGCTCTACCGCTGGTTTCAGCGTATTAATCAAAATATTGAGAATGAGAGAAAATAATATTAGTAAAGGTAAGTCTTGAGAAAACTGATTGCGTGTGTTTTTAGCTCATCAGCTCCTTTAATGTAGGGGTTCGATTCATCGAACCCGGGGAAAACGGGCTCAATAAATTGAGCCCCTACATATATGAAAATGGCTGCTTAAGAATTCATAAAAGATGTCATATAAAATATTTGCTGATGCAATTATTGTGGTACATTTCCTGTTTGTACTATTTATGTTACTTGGATTCCTGCTTACCGTATATACTATCTTCTTCAGGCATAGATTCTTTGATTGGTGGCTGTTCAGGTCGCTCCACCTCTTGGGTATTTTCTATGTGGCGTCTTTAAGCATTCTCGGCAAGTATTGCCCATTAACCCTGCTCGAAAATCAACTGATGTCAAGATATGAATCATCTTCAGTCTATTCTGGTTCGTTTATAGTCCATTATTTAGAAAAGCTGGTTTATCCTGATGTTAATCCTTTGACGATACAGATACCAACAATTTTTATTGCCATATTTACAATTGTGGCCTTTATAGTTAAGCCACCGAAGAAAATAAAAAATATAATAAGAAAATTAATCCATGGGAGGAAAAACTTATGATTTTGGAAAAGATGAGCCTTAAAGGGAAAGCAGGGATAGTGACTGGAGCCAGCCGCGGCTTGGGTGAGGGTATTGCTATTGGTCTTGCTCAGGCTGGGGCAGACCTTGCCATAACGAGTAGGAACTTGGAAAAAATTGAGAGAGTAGCAGAAGAAATCAAGAATTGGGGAAGAGAGGTGCTTCCCCTCCAGGTTGACGTGACTAGAAAAGAAGATATTGATAGAATGGTAGAGAAAACGCTGGAAAGATTTGGAAAGATAGATTTTCTGTTTAATAATGCTGGAAGAATAACCAGAGTGCCTTCTGAAGACTTTTCCGAAAGAGATTGGGATGAAGAGATCAATGTCAATTTGAAAGGCACTTTCTTATGTTGCCAGGCGGTGGGGAGAGTAATGATTAAACAGAGGAGAGGAAAAATTGTAAACATCTCTTCCATAGCCAGTTTTATAGGTGGTAAGAATATTCCTGCCTATGTTGCAAGTAAGGGTGCGGTTTCTCAACTGACCAAGTCTCTCGCCAGCGACTGGGCGAAATATAATATTAGAGTTAATGCTATCGGGCCAGGCTATTTTATGACTGATTTGACTGAGGCTCTGCGACAGGACCCGGAGAGATTTTCAGCGATAAATGCAAGAATTCCTTTAGGTAGATGGGGCGAACCCGAGGATTTGGCAGGAATAGCTGTCTTTCTCGCTTCCGATGCTTCTGATTATATAACCGGGCAGACAATCTTTGTAGATGGAGGATGGCTTGCAGTTTAGTGAGAAAAAGTACCTGGCACCTTTTTTAGTGATATCTTTTGTCTTCTTGGCAGGGTGTGCAATCAATCCAGTTACAGGAAAAAGGGAAATCAGACTGCTCTCCACACGACAGGAGGTTGCCCTGGGGAGAGAAACTGCTCAACAGGTTGAAAAAGAGTTTGGCGTTTACAATGACCCCGAGCTTCAAAAGTATATAACTGAGGTGGGAGAGAAACTGGTTGATGTTTGCGAGAGGAAAGAGATAACCTACTCCTTCACTGTACTCAATACTCCCATGGTAAATGCTTTTGCCGCTCCTGGAGGCTTCGTTTTTGTGACCCGGGGAATTCTTAAAGAACTGGATGACGAGGCTGAACTGGCAGGAGTGATGGGACATGAGATTGGACATGTTGTCTATCGCCACGGAGCAAAGCAGTTCGAGAAAGTATTTGGTTACTCGGCAATTGTCCTCATTGGAGAAATAATCACTAAGAGAGATTTGAGCCAGTTGAAGCAATATACCGATTTCTTTGTTTCCTTGATGCTCCTCGGATATAGCCGGAAGAACGAGTTTGAAGCTGATAATTCTGGAGTTCGCTATTCGCTCGCTAGTGGATATGATCCGAAGGGAATGGTTGACTTTTTCGAGAAACTTAAAACTATGGAGAAGAAACCTCCCACTCAATTTGAAACTCTCTTTCGCTCCCACCCACCTACAGCCGATAGAATCGAGATGATTCAGGTCTACCTCGGAAAGGTCAAGTTAGAAGAAGCTGAACTTTCGAGAAATCGGGAAAGGTTCAAAAGGCTGACGCAAAATCTGCCCGCCGAGGAATCTCCGAGATAGCTCTTTTCCCTAAATTGTTGAAAAAGCGGGGAAAATATGTTAAAATTGAAGCAAGAATTTAATCAAAAAGGGGGCTTTTTATGGCAGAACTTGTCAATCTGGAGAGGTTAAATAGCAATGTGAGGAAAGTTGTAGTGCCTTTCTGCCAGGCAATGGTTGGATTGCACGCGAATAACCTCAAATCTATTTCCCTTTATGGTAGTGCGGTGGGAGAAGATTTTATTCCAAAAGAATCGAATGTCAATCTCCTTTTGGTAATGGAGAGAATAGACCCTCCTGACTTAAAAAAGAGCCTGAAGCTTGTTAGCCAGGGAAGGAGGAAAGGCATTGTGCCTCTTCTTCTTACTAGTCAGCATATGAAGTCTTCTACGGATACATTTCCTATAGAGTTTCTGGAAATGAAGGAGAATTATATCGTCCTTTACGGAAAGGACATATTAGAGGAACTAGAAGTAAATAGCCGAAATGTCAGGCTCCAATGCGAACAGCAACTAAAGGGGGGATTGATCAGGCTATATCAGGTCTACCTGGAGATAGGGATGAGAGAGAAGAGAATTCGCTCTCTCTTAATAAATTCGCTCACTTCTTTTATTCCCATTTTTCGAAGCCTGTTGCGGCTGAAGGGGAAAGTTTTGCCCGTTAAGAAAAGAGATATTATCAGTGATTTGGAAAGAGAGTTCTCTGTTAATGGTGACATTTTCTTAAAGGTTCTACAGACGAAAGAAGGTAAAAAAGTGGAAGGCAATTTAGAAAAACTTTTCGGCGACTATTTAAAAGAGATTGAGAAGTTGTGCATAATCTGTGACAGGATGGAAGTCTAATGCGAAAATTTAAGATAGATAAGATAGTGCCACTAATTTTAATCACGCTATTTCTTCTACAGGTTCCTTCTTTTGGGAAGGAGACTTCCTTTCCCAAGCCGGTGGGATACGTTAATGACTTTGCTCATCTTATTTCCTCCGGTGATGTAGCCCGGTTGACAAGCCTCATTACTGAACTGGAACAAAAGACTACTTCTGAAATTGCCATAGTGACCTTGGAGAGTATCCCGGAAGGGGACATAGAAAGTTATGCAGTAGACCTATTTGAGGAATGGGGGATTGGGAAGAAGGGTGAGGATAATGGTCTTCTAATTCTCGTTGGTGTTGGTGAGCAACTGATTAGAATAGAAGTGGGTTATGGTTTAGAAGGTATCATAACTGATGGTCTGGCTGGAGAGGTTATTCGTCAGAAGATTGCCCCCAGTTTCCAGAAAGGAGAATTTGGCGAAGGGCTTTTTAACGGTACGGCAGTTCTTGCCAATTTAATTGCCAGTGAAAAGGGAGTAAAGTTACTTGCTCTGAGTTCTCTCCCCGAAGAATACTATGAGATGGCTCGTGGAGCGAGTTCTCCCCCCAGAAGAGTACTTGTGAATCTACTATACTTATTCTTAATTCTCTTATTTTTGGGAGGCAGGTTCTTTCTCTTTCCCTGGTTATTCTTTATGGGAGGAGGCTATTGGGGCAGAGGGGGAGGAGGATTCGGCGGAGGGTTTGGAGGATTTGGCGGAGGAATGTCAGGTGGCGGAGGTGCCACAGGCAGATGGTAAATAAATAAGAAAACTTGATTTTTCGAGCGGCGCTCTTCAAAATCAACTTTTCTTAAAAATGGAGGGAAGGAAGATGAGAAAGGCATTGATTTTTCTGGCTATTTTTGTCTTTTTAATTGTCGTTGGGATTGCTTGGTACATTTCTGGCCTTAATCGCATAGTGAGAATGGATGAACAAGTGAACGAGGCTTGGGCTCAGATTGATACACAGCTTAAGAGGAGAAGCGAATTAATTCCTGATTTGGTGACCACAGTTAAAGGATATGCGAAACATGAGAGGGAAGTATTTACTCACATAGCCGATGCCCGCTCAGCTCTTGCTGGAGCAAAAACAGTTGTGGAAAAGATTAAGGCAGCCAGGGAACTGGAGGGCGCTTTAGGACGGCTTCTGGCAATCGTTGAGCGGTATCCTGATTTGAAAGCCAATCAGACCTTCCTCAAGCTAATGGACGAACTGGCGGGAACTGCGAACAGAATTGCTGTGGCCAGGGTGAGGTATAATCGGGCTGTCAAGGACTTTAATGCCCACATTAGAGAAGTCTTTGGACGCTTCTTTGCCAAAAGAAGAGGTCTGGCTGAACCGCGAACTTATTTCGAAGTTGAAAAGGAAGAAGCTGAAGTGCCTAAGGTTGAATTTTAGCTGGGACGCAACTGTAGGGGTTCGATTCATCGAACCCGTAAAAAAGCGGTCTCAATAAATTGAGCCCCTACAAAAAGGGGAAAGAAAAATGGGAAAATTGAAGAACGAATTCTCCTGGTCAAAGTCGAGAAATGACATTTTCAGGGAATGCCACAGGAAATACTATTACACTTATTATGGACACTGGGGCGGTTGGGAGTTTGATGCTCCTGACGAAGTCAGGCAGATATACATTCTCGGGAAACTGAAGAATAGATATATGTGGGCAGGAGCGGTAGTTCATAACTCTATCAAAAATGTCCTGGAGGAGACGAAGTCTGGCAGAGTGCCACTGATGAATCGCCTCATCGGCCTAACCAGGGAGCAGATGCGGTACGATTTCGAATCCTCGAAGAACAAAAGGTACTGGCAAGATCCTAAAAGCTGTGCCTTATTTGAGCACGAATATGACGTAGAAGTGAAAGAAGAGAGATGGAAGGACCTCTGGAATCACGTAGAAACATGTATTCAGAATTTTTACAGTTCAGATATTTTTGACGTGGTTAAAAATATCGACTTTTCACTCTGGTTGCCTATAGAGGAGTTCCAGGACTTCCTCTTAGAAGACACCAAAATCAATGTCAAGTTAGATTTCGCCTACAGAGATCGAAATGGCGGGATTACTATAATAGACTGGAAAACCGGTAAATCCGAGCTTGCTGGAAGCGACGTTCAACTTGGTTGTTACACTCTATTTGCAATTGACCAGTGGAATGTGAGTCCAGAAAAAGTTAGAACGATTGAGTACAATTTGTACCATAAGAGGGGTATTACAAACAGGCTGGATGCCGGAGAAATAGAAGAGATTAAGGGTTATATGAGAAAGAGCATCGAGGGAATGAAGGCGTTACTTATAAATTCTGTTCAGAATATAGCTTCCCAGGATAGTTTTGCCAAGACAATTAACCAGGAAACCTGCAGCTTTTGTAATTTCAGGAGGGTTTGCCTGAGCGAAGTTTAAAGTAGGAGTAGCTCCGATTCATCGGAGCGTTTGGAAAGGTTATTAGAGATGAAGAATAGAATAAATTTCCCGGAGGTTGTGGAAGAAATTGTGACCAAGGATCCCCGCTATAAAGTTGAGGCTTACGATTTCGTTATGTCAGCTCTAAATTACACGCAGAGTAAACTCGATAAGCCGAGACATGTCAGTGGTCGAGAACTCTTAGAGGGCATCAGGGAATATGGGCTGGAACTTTTTGGACTGATGACTCTCACAGTTTTTGAGAATTGGGGAGTTAAAAGGACAGAAGATTTCGGTAACATAGTTTTCAATATGCTTGATGCCGGACTTTTGTCTAAGACAGATGAGGATAGTATTGAGGATTTCAAGGACGGGTACGATTTCAAAGAAGCCTTTGACAAAGATTACAAATACTGATATCTTTTAGAGTCGTTAGAAAGGAGTAGCGAAGCGTAAGCTTCGCGTCTAATTATAAGATGGTTGAGCCGAAGAAATACCAGAAAGGTCGCCACGTTTATACTAAGTGGGGAGGACAAATCAAGGAGGTTAAGGTTATGCCCGAAGAACAGGAGAAACAGGTACAAATCCGAATCGAAATGGATGACGCTATGGCTCAGGGGACATATGCGAATTTGGCTTTTATAAGACATAGCGAGACTGAGTTTACAATGGATTTCATTTACGTTCAGCCCCAGGAGCCAAAAGCGAAAGTGAGGGCGAGAATAATTTCGAGTCCTGGTCATACCAAGAGGTTCCTCCTTGCCCTACAAGAGAATATTAAAATGTATGAAGAGAAATTCGGAGAGATAAAAGCAGCGGGTGAACCGTCTAAAAAAATTGGGTTCTAAAAAGAATTAGTGTAGGGGCGGCATTTATGACGCCCGATAATGCGGGTTCGATAAATCGAACCCCTACAGAAAGCAAAGCTTACGCTTTGCTGCTACAAGAGACAGAAGAATATAAGAATTTTGTGAGGGAGACATAAATGAGAGAATGTAATGAACAGGCAAATCGCAAGAATTGCACCTGCACCTATGAGCCTTGTTCCAGAAAAGGGATTTGTTGCGAGTGTATAAGATACCACTGGAGGTCGAGAGAACTGCCAGCATGTTTTTTTCCTCCCAAGGTGGAGAAGACCTATGATAGGTCTTTGGAAAGATTTGTCGAGTGCTACAAGTGAGTAATAATTGATGTTCAAGGCAAAGAGAAATGAGGAAGATTCTTCTGTTTTTGAGGTTGTGGCTACCAGTTGGGCTGTGGTGTGGTGCCATATTCTACCTCTCCAGCATCCCCAATCTTGCAACGCCCTGGGGAACCTGGGATATAATCCTTCGAAAAATTGCCCATATTACTGAATATGGAATACTCGCCTTTCTTGTCTGGAGGGCGATTTTCCACTCAATTAAGATTAATCTGTTAAAAACTTATGCATGGTCCGGGGCGTTTTCCTTCATTTATGCAATATCCGACGAAATTCATCAGATTTTTGTCCCCACCAGACACGGATCGATTTTAGATATTCTGATAGATGGGGTTGGGATAGGTTTAATGCTCTGTTTCTTAATAGTTAGGAAGAGAAATGTTGATCGCTGATTTTCATATCCATTCCCGATATTCAAGGGCTACCTCAGGCGAGATGAACATTCGAGAGATAAGCCAGTATGCTAAGGTTAAGGGAATTGATATTCTGGGAACGGGAGACTTTACTCACCCTCATTGGCTGGATGAACTTGAGGATTGCCTCAAGCCAGTGAGCTATGGTGTTTATGAATATGATAGTATCCATTTTTTTCTGACCGGCGAGATAAGTTGTATCTATTCCCAGAGCGGCAAAGTAAGAAAAATTCATATTCTCGTCTTTGCACCCAGTTTTGAGATAGTCCACAAGTTGGATAGGGAACTCTCGAGAATCGGTAATTTGAATGCTGACGGAAGGCCGATTTTGGGAATTTCAGCAAAGGAGTTAGCCAAGATTGTGTTGGAAGCCTCCGACGACTGCTTTGTTGTGCCGGCACATATTTGGACTCCCTGGTTTTCGCTGTTTGGAGCAAATTCCGGGTTTGACGACATAAAAGAATGCTTTGGGGAATTAACTTCCCAAATCTATGCTTTGGAGACAGGATTGTCGAGCGACCCTGAAATGAACTGGGCTCTTTCCAGTCTGGACAGGTTTACCTTGATTTCCAATAGTGATGCCCATTCTCCTAGTAATTTAGGAAGGGAAGCAAATATTTTTAATTGCAAAATTGATTACAGAGAGATAATTTCTGCAATCAAGAATAAAGAAAGGGATAAATTCCTGGGTACCATAGAGTTCTTTCCACAGGAAGGGAAGTACCATTATGACGGCCACAGGAACTGCAATGTCTGTCTTTCTCCCAAAGAGACAAAGAAGTATAACAATGTCTGTCCACGGTGTGGCAAACGTCTCACTATAGGAGTTATGCATCGAGTGTACGAACTCGCTGACAGAGAAATCGGCTTCAAACCTCAGGGTGCGATTCCTTTTACAAGTCTGGTTCTTTTAAAACAAGTAATCGGCGAGGCGATAGGAAAGACGCCCAAGTCAGCGGAAGTGGATAAGTTATACCACTACCTGATTGAGAAATTTGGCAATGAATTCAAAATTATGTTAGAGGTTCCTTTTGATGAGCTTTCTAAAGTCCATCCTAAGATTGCCCAAGCTATCGCCAGGGTAAAAGAAAGGAAAGTGAAAATTTCTCCAGGATATGATGGGGTTTATGGAAAAGTAAAGATATTTGAGGAGGAAAAGAGAGTAGAGCCCGAACAGATGAGCCTTTTGTGAGTGTTTGGAAAGGAAAATAGAATGGGAAAAAGTCGAATTTATCAGATTAGGAATTTTGGCCAGAGTGTCTGGTATGATAACATCGAGAGGTCCATTCTCACCTCGGGAAGGCTGGAAAAGATGGTCGAAGAAGATGGTATTTGTGGAGTTACATCCAATCCGACCATATTTGAAAAAGCAATTACTCAAAGTAAAGACTACGACGCTGAAATTGAAGAGTTGGCTCGAAAAAGGAAGACTGCCGAAGAAGTCTATAATAACCTGACAATAAAGGATGTAACTTTAGCGGCAGATATCCTTTACAGGATATATAAGGAAACAGAAGGAAAAGATGGGTATGTGAGTATCGAAGTTCCTCCAAAATATGCATACGATATTGAGGAGACTATTGGTGAGGCGCAAAAATTGTTTGAGAGAATAGGAAGAGATAACGTTATGATAAAAGTACCGGCAACAGAAGAAGGGGCTATGGCAATCGAGCGTCTGATAGCGAAAGGTATTAACATAAATGCTACTCTTGTATTCTCTTTGTCCCATTACGAAAGCGTTGCCCTGGCATACATCAAGGGACTGGAAGAGTTTTCCGGGGAGGGAGGAGATTTGAGGAGAGTGGCTTCGGTTGCCAGCCTATTTGTAAGTAGGATAGACACACTGGTAGATAGCCTGATTAGTTCACTCGTAGAGTCGAAGAAGGACCCTGAAAAGAAGAGAGATTTAGAAGAGCTTTTGGGAAAAGCAGCCATAGCCAATTCCAAGAAGGTCTATCAAAAGTTTAAAGAGATATTTTCTCAAAAAAAGTTCAAAGACCTGGAGAAAAGAGGAGCCAGAGTTCAAAGACCTCTCTGGGCAAGCACCTCCACTAAAAACCCCGCTTATAGTGATGTGAAATATGTGGAAGAATTGATTGGACCCGATACTGTGAATACCATTCCTCAGGTGACGCTGGATGCCTTTAGAGACCATGGAAGGCCGAGATTATCCCTGGAAGAGAATTTGGCTATAGTTGAAGACGTTCTTTCCCGGATGGAAAGAGCAGGGGTAGATTTAGAAGAGGCCTGCGAGACCCTTCAGAGAGAGGGAGTGGATGCATTCGAAAAATCTTTTGAAAACCTCCTTGACACTTTAAAAGAAAAGATTAGGCTGTCACGAAAGTCGTTTCCAGCCTAATGATTACAGGGCGGCATAATTTGAAATTTGAAATTTGAAATTTCTAAAAGGGCTACACTACGTGAAACCTGACGGAATTGAAGCTCCTGTAACTATCCCTTCATCCCCAGAGATGTAGGGGTTCGATTCATCGAACCCGTATTATCGGGCGTCATAAATGCCGCCCCTACAATTGAGCCGCTACATATTAACTGTGATAGAGGGTCCATGTCGGAAATTCTTGGACAGTTGAATAGTGAACAAAAGGAGGCGGTAACCCATCGAGGTAGGCCACTTCTTCTTTTAGGTCCAGCAGGTTCAGGCAAGAGCGAAGTTTTAAAGAGAAGAATCGAATATCTCATATCTTCTGGAACTGCTCCACCTGAAAGGATACTTGTCTTTACCGATCAGGAGGAGATGGCCGGGACCTTGAGGCCCTATCTCCAGCCGGGATATGGAGAGTTTTGGGTCAATAGCTTCACCGCCTTCTGCAAGAGAGTTCTCAGACAAAATTATAGCAGGGTTCCTGGAATCTACCCCAACTTTCAGGTCCTCGATGGATTGGAGGAAAGGCTGGTGTTGAGTAAAATTCTCAAAGGTTTGAAGTTGGACTATTATCGGAGGGTCCAGCACACTTCAGGTTTCTTAGATGAGATGGTCGACTTCATTGACCTTCTGAAACTTAATCCCCAAGTTAACCTGCCCGAATATGGGAAATTCATAGATTTGAAAAGGATTTACATAGACTACCAGGATTATCTCCACAAAGAGAACCGGTTAGATTTCAGAGACCTGGTTTTGAAAACCATTCAACTTTTTACAAATCATCCGGATATTCTTAAAAATTATAAGGAGAGATTTGGCTATATTCTCCTCGATGACTTCCAGAACATTGATTTTAATCAGTACCAACTCTTCTCTCTCTTAGCCTCGGGGAAACAGGAGGTACTTTTTTCAGGTAATGAACAGGAGAGCGTCTTTCGGTTTCGTGGAGCTCTGCCCCACGAGGTGAAAATGAAATTCTTAGCTGAGTTTGATCCACACATAATCTCCCTTTCCGAACTTCCCACCTCTTCTCCCGAGATAACTTTAGTGAAATGTGGGAGTGGAAGCGAGGAGGCTCTGTTCATTGCCCGCAAGGTCTACGGTTTGACTCGCCAGGGCTACCACTATCACGACATCGCTATTCTCTGCCGTGGTGTCTCCAGAGAGATAAAGAATTTAGAAGATGCCCTGAAGATTTACGATATCGATTACACTGTAATGGGAGGCATAGCATTTTTCAAGCAGCCAGAAATTGTCCAGATTATCTCCATTTTAAAGTGCATTTTGAGAGAGGGAGAAGAGATGAACACTCATCTTCTGAGAGCTCTCTCAGCCCCTGAGTTCAAGATCGACCCTGTTGATATTCAGAGGCTCGCGACCTATAGTGAAAGGAAACGATTGCCTTTCTTGGCTGTCATAAAAATGGTGGCGAAGGAATTACCCCAGGACTTTTCAGAGGAGGCTGACTCTAGCGCGAGTTATCCAGGATGGGGTTTGAAGGAGGAGACTGTCTCCTCCGTTCGGGAATTTCTGTTATTGTTACGGGAGATGGAGAAAGAAGCGAGAGAGGAATCCTTGGAAAGGCTTATCTATAAAGTCTTTCGAAGTTTCGGTTACCTGAAGGCAGGGACGAAGAGCAAGAGATTGGCTCAAAACTTAAGCTATTTTCTGGAGGTGGTGAGGAAGTTCCAGAAGATCGAAAACAATTTATCTTTTTTTGATTTTATGAGTTATCTTGATGAGATGCTTGCTTCTTACGGTCGGGAGGAAGCAATTACATTTATTCCCCAGAAGGACAGCGTCCAGATTATGACTGTGCAAAGGGCAAGCGGGAACTTTTTCCCGGTAGTCTTCGTAACTGGACTTGTGGAGGGAAAGTTTCCCCGAGATTTGCCCGAATCTTCCCTTTTAGGCCTTCGAGAGAAGAAGGAACTGGGGCTGAAGCCCCTTCCCGAACTTTCCGAACACCTGAAAGAAGAGGAGAGGATCTTCAATTTAGCTATAAGTAGGGCGAGAGAGAGGCTATATTTGACTTATGGAAAAACCTACGAGTCTAATCGCAATTATCTTCTCTCTTCTTTGGTGTTGAAATTCGTTGGGGCAGAAAGGGAAGATGAACTCCTTGAGAAATGCAGGAATAGAGGGATAGAATTTCTCGATAAGCCATCGGTTCTGGGCCCTGAGGAGAAGGATGAAATTTTGACGAGGGAGGATTTAGTCAACTTCTGGCTCACAACAGGGGATAGGGATTTAGAAAGACTGCTTGAAGAGATTGATAGAGAAAAATATGATGAGATAATGAGAATTAAGGGAGAGTTCGACCAGGAGACTCTCTGGGATAGAGTGAAGATTTCTCCTAATTATCCATTCTCTTCCTATAAGCTTGAGGCGTACAGCGAATGTCCGGCAAAGTTCTTCTTCTCCTGCCTCCTGAAGATCTGGATTAAGCCGAGGCCTGCTTTAATTTTTGGAAGACTTCTCCACACGATTCTTGCATCCTTTCATGAGAAATACAATAGTAGAGATGCTCTATATTCTTCCCATGCAGAAAGGGATATGGAGAGGGAGATTGAGAAGGTCTTCTCCGAGGAAGGTGGCAGTTTTTCCACCCTGTTTGAGAAAGATGTCTATCAGAGATTGGGTTCAAAAATTCTTTTCAGGTATCTTGAAAAGGAGAGGAAAAGAGAGAGTTTCTCTGTCGAGGAGAGGGAGAGAGAATTCACCTGCCAGATGGATGGGTTGACTATTTCTGGACGAATAGACCGCCTGGATCGGCTGAATGGAGGAATCGAAGAAGTTATCGATTATAAGACCAGTAAGAATCCATTTATGGAGTTCAGCCTCTGTCGGAAAATGAGTGAGGGAGAGAGTTTCCAGTTACCCATCTATTTTTTTGGTGTCAAGGAGGACTTGAAGAGGCCGATAGAAAGGCTCTCCATCTACTGGCTCCGTAAAGACATCCAGAACTCTAAGGCCAATATCAAAGCAACGGTCGAGGTGGGTAAGCAATACTCGAGTGGCGGAGTGGTCCTTTCCACTAATGAGTCTCTCGAGGGGGCGCTAAAGCATCTCAGGGAAAAGGCAGAGGGGATTCTCCAGGGATACTATCCACAGAGGCCAAGGAACTGCTGGAATTGCGACTTCAATTTCCTTTGCGATAAGAAGATAACAGAAGAATGAGGACCGTTCCCCCTCACCCCAACCCTCTCCCCCAGGGGGAGAGGATGAAGGTGAGGGGGAAATTTTGGACTTTTTCCTGTTGATGAAAGATGAGAGATTTAACTTTAGAACAGAAGAGGGCAGTTGATGAGGTTGAAGGTACTGTTTGCCTGAAGGCAGGAGCCGGGACAGGGAAGACTTCGGTTCTGGTAAACAGGTACTTAAATATATTTTCTAATCTTCTGGAGAAGGAAGTATCTCCTGAACAGGCTATAGAAAGCATTCTGGCAGTAACATTCACCAATAAGGCTGCTGGAGAGATGAGACAGAGGTTGGAAGAAGAGTTGAAGAATATGTCTCTTCCCAGAGAAGTTCTGGGAAGGAAAGCCTACATCAGCACCATCGATTCCTTCTGTACTCGGCTTCTTAGAGAGAATGCTCTGGAAGTAGGCTTGGAGCCCAATTTCAGAGTGATTAATGAGATAGAAGCTAAAATCCTTTTCTGCAAGAAGGGTAAATCACTGCTTGAGGAAGGAAAGTTGCCCCGCGTCACTATCGACCAGTGGCTGGAGGACTTCTTAAGCGGAATTTACGAATATGTTCAGGAGCTAAGAAATAAGGCTATATCTCCTTCCGAATTTCTGCGTCAGATTCCGAAAGCAAAAGGTGAGGAGAAAAGAAATTTAGCCCACCTTATAGCCGAGGTCTATGCATCTTATGAGGGAGAGCTTAGGAGGTGCCACTACTTCGATTTTTCGGGGATTCTCTTGGAGACCTTGCATCTTCTTAAGAAAAATGCGAAGATAAGGGAGAAATATCAGAAGCAGTTCAGATATGTCCTGGTTGATGAGTACCAGGATACCACTCCCCTTCAAGATAAACTCTTACGCCAGTTCTCTCATAACTACTTCGTGGTGGGCGATGTCAAACAGTCCATCTATGCCTTTCGAGGAGCAAAGCCTGAGAATATTGAAGATTTTAGCAAGGAATCCGAATTGAGCCTTTCTTTGACTAAGAATTTTCGCTCCTTTAATCAGATTCTGAAAGTGGTCAATAAAACTCTGGACAAGGAAATTCCTGATTATGAGCCCATAAGTTCAGAAAAGGAAGGAGAGGGGAATGCTTGTGAGATATTTTTGGCAGAATCCCAGGAAGAGGAGGCTGAATTTATTGCCCAGAGAATTCTCCAGTTCCTGAGAGACTACCGGCTAAAGAATCCAATCATAGAAGAAGACTGGGGAAGGAATTTAGAACTCAAAGATATATCAATACTCTTGAGAGGAATTAAGACTCCAGTGGGAATATACGAGGAGGCTCTGAGGCGGCACGGGATTCCATTTGTTACTACTGGTGGGACTGGTTACTATGAAAGGCCAGAGATAAGGGATCTGGTGGCACTACTATGCACAATCAATAATCCCTTTGATGACATCTCCATTGTGAGGCTACTGAGGTCGCCCATTTTCAGAATTAAAAATTCCAGTCTCTCCTCTCTGGCCAGGGTTTTTCCTGAGCGAGAAATTGAAGATGAAGAGAAGATGGTGAGGAAGCGTTTTCCCCTTTACGATGCCCTGGGAAAATTGGATGGGCTTGATATTGTAGAGGAGGATAAGAAGGCAATCAGAAATTGCAGAGCCTTTTTAGAGAGGTTCTTCCTGGAGAAGAGTAGGTGCAGTTTAGGTGAACTGGTATATAAAGCGATTAGCCAGAGCAACTATTTCCATTATGCACAGAGTCTGCCCGCCACTCAAGGGAAGAGAACCCTGGCAAATATCAAGAAGTTTTTCAATCTTGTCCAGGAATTTGAGGAGAGAAATATATTTTCTACACTGGAGGATTTCATTGCCTACGTGCAGGAGGTCACTGAACAGGAAGTGGTGGAGAGTGAAGCTAAACCTGGTGAAGAGAACGCTGTACATCTAATGAGCATTCACCAGGCAAAGGGATTGGAATTTTCCATCGTTTTCTTAGCCAATGTCAAGGACAAGGCTTTCCCTTTCGTGGGAGGAACTTTTCCATTTTATGCTTATGATGAAGAATCTATTATTTCTACCAGAGAAGAGAGGAAGGGAAGGAGAAGAGGCATCGATGCGGAAGAGAAGAGACTTCTTTATGTTAGCCTGACCAGACCTCGAGAGAAGTTGATAATTACTGGTACCAGGAGCCGGCAAGGTAAGGTGAGTCCATTTATGTCCTATTTTCTTAATGAGAAGGGGGAAATAAAAGAAGAGTTCTCTTCCTTGATTGAAGAAAGGAGGGAGAAGTTCTTAGAGGAGAAGAAAATCTGGGAGAAAGAAATCTATCTCTTAGCCCGAAGAGAAAAAGGAATTGAGAGACTATCACTGGAAGAGATAAGAAAGGCAGTATTTTCATCATATGAGTCGATTCCTTCACACGAAATTTCCCTTCCTTCTTTCACAGTAACCCAGCTTGCCACTTTTGACCAGTGTCCCTTAAGGTACAAATATCTCTACCTGTTTAATCTTCCTCCAGACCCTGGATTGGAAAGAGAGAAAGAAGAAGAGATGATTGAAGAGTCAACATTCGGGACAGTAATTCACAAGACCCTGGAAGAATATATTCTATCAAGAAAAGAAGGAGAAGAATGGAGAGAATCGGAATTGATAAGTAAATTCCGTTCATTAGCCAAAGCCCATGGAATCACCGACAGGGAGATTCGGAATATTTATGAGAGAGAAGCTAAATCAATTCTTCTAAGATTTTTGGATAATTCGGAAAACCAAATTGGTAATATTGTCAGAGTAGAACAGCCATTCCATCTGTTCATTGAAGACTGTGAAATCAGGGGAATAATCGACCGAATTGATAGACCCTCAGGGAATGGATACCATATTATTGATTATAAGACCAATCGCCAGAAGAATGACGAGGCCTATGTTTTGTCAATGCAGTTTTATAAATGGGGAGCTGAGAAGGTCTTAGGATATAGTCCTGTAGAAAAGTTAAGCTTATACTGGCTCCGCCATAATGAACTCGCCAATATGGAAATTGGCAAGGATATGGAACATAATCTCGAAAAGAAAGTAAAGATAATTATAAAAAAGATTCAAGAAGAAGATTTCGGGCCGGTCGTTCCACAAAAAAGATGCGAATTCTGCGATTATAGATTTGTTTGTGAAGTTTCCCTCCCCCCCTTGAGGGGGAGGGTTAAGTCACGGCTATTCTCCTCTCCCCTTGAGGGAGAGGGTTAGGGTGAGGGGGACTTTGCAATTTTGATTATGCCAGGAGGTGAACTATGGAGTACATTTTCTATTCTCCAACAAGGATTATCTTTGGCGAGGGAACTTTGAAAAGAGTAGGGGAAGAAGCCGGGAAATTTGGAAAGCGGGCTTTGATAGTTACAGGGAAGTCCTCATCAAAAAAGTCGGGCAGTCTCGATGAGGTAGTGAATTTGCTTGCCACCCATAAGCTTGAGGTGGAAGTATTTGATAAGGTTGAGCCCGACCCCAGTGCCGAGACAGTGCATGAAGGAGCAAAAGTTGCCAAAAGATTTAAGCCAGATGTAATAGTTGGTCTTGGTGGAGGAAGCCCAATGGACACGGCAAAGGCGATTGCCATGCTTGTGACAAACAAGGGCGAGATAGGGAACTATTTTGGGACAGACAAGGTAAAGGAACAGGCACTTCCAATTATCGCCATTCCCACTACGGCCGGAACAGGTAGTGAAGTTACAAAATACGCAGTTATCACCGACAAGAAGAATATGCTAAAACAGCTAATTGGCAGTTCACACATTTGTCCCAGTCTTGCCATTCTCGATCACGTTCTAACCTTAAGTATGCCAGCCTCGGTTACCGCTCATACGGGAATGGATGCTCTAAGTCATGCAATTGAGGGATATGTCTGTACACAGGCGAGCCCAGTTACTGATATCCTGGCTATTGAGGCG
>Ga0315282_10006310_pt1 | contig 19921 bp, 16 predicted proteins | sample YL17G07_20_MG_FD_203693 | JGI IMG/M metagenome (GOLD analysis project Ga0315282, IMG submission 203693) | Sediment microbial communities from Yellowstone Lake, YNP, Wyoming, USA - YL17G07_20 | ecosystem: Environmental > Aquatic > Freshwater > Lake > Sediment | place: USA: Wyoming | collected... | reverse complement strand
GTGAGCTCATGCTGCTTGAGGCTTTTCCCTGCGGCATCGCGCGCCATCACGCACTGGAGGTTCCCTTCGCTGTTTGCGAGGAGAAGGAATCCTCGTTCGGCCTTGGCGACTCTGATGCCGCTTTTCAGTACAAGCTCAAGGACTTCGTCCGGGTCAAGCGATCTGTTAAGGGTCTTCACAATGGCCAGAACCATCCGGAGATCGTCACCACGGGCGCCGTCGCCCAGAGTGTCTCCTTTTCTCTCCCCCCCGGTTCCACTCCTCGCCCGTATGACCTCGTCAAACTTCATTCAGATCTCCCCTGACCCTTCATCGAATCGAGCTGCGCCTTTGCGGTAAGGACATCCCGGCGCGCGCCCACGCGTCGGAACAGGCGCATGGAGCGCACCAATGCCTCCTTCGCCCTCGCATGATCACCCTGCATCTTGTACAGCAGTCCGAGTTCATAGTATGACTCAGCGAGGTTGAGCGGATGATCATGCTGTTCGCAGAGGCGGACGCTTGTGCGGAGGTAGAGTTCCGCCGCCTCGAAGTTCCGCATCTCCCGCTGGACCATTCCTTTCACCTTGTAGGCATCCGCAATGCTCAAACGGTCGTCGAACTTGCGGAAGATACCGATTGCCCGGTTGGCGTACGCCATTGCGAGCGGATAGTCTCCCATTTTCGTGCACGTTAGTGATTTCCCGAGGAACGAGAGACCCATGAGCGGCCTGTAGGTGACCTGCGCGGAATAGGAGAGGCTTGTCTCAAAATGCCCGAGCGCTGCATTGAGGTCACCGCGTGCGCGGTACAGCATGCCGAGGTTGTGATAGAGCTCCGCGAGGCGCGCCACGTTCCCCTCCCTCTCGAAGCGGGGGAGCGCCCGCCCGAAGCAGCTCAACGCCTCGCTCCACCTCCCACCTATCGTCGCGAGGATGCCGAGGTCCATGAGCGCCGCTGCCGCCATCTCGCTCTGTTTCACCCGTTCAAAGATGGCGCGGGCCTTCTTGACATGGACCGCGGCCTGGCGAAGATCACCGTGCTCCGTCAGATATATGCCGATGTTGTTCTCGACCCTCGCAACACCAAACTGATCGCGCGCGCGAAGGAACATCCTCTTGCTTCGCCGCAGGTCTTCAAGGGCCTGGCTCCACTCTGCCTGGCGGAGCGAGATCTCGGCCCGCCGGAGCAATGCCCTCCCCGAGACTCCGGCATGACGTAACGACTTCCCGGCGCCGTTCACAATGAGACTGTAGAGTCTTTCCGCGGAGACAAAATCACCGCCCGTGAGACACAGGTTCCCGATCTCAAGCACAAGCTCGAAGAAATCATCCTTCGGGAGCGCCTGGTCGCACTCCGTGACAATCGCGTCGAGAGGAAATGCGGAGGAAGTTTCGGAACTCCGAGGAGGGAAACCACCGATACCGGCTTCACCGGCTATCTTCGCCTCAGACGACTGCATCTCGTCGAAACGAGAACGCACCGCCTTCAGCAGAGGCTCACCGCCGAACTGCGCGATGAGACCCCAGAGCAACTCCGAGAAATTCCTTTCACCGGCTTTCATAGGTGCCACGCTCCCCTTTCACATGGGTCGTGCGATAGAGACGCACCACAGGGGCTGGTCTTTCCCCCGACAAAGAGCGTCCCGGAGATCTACTCCGAAGCACCGCAAGCCGGTCCGTGGACCACAGCGGAAAACCACATCCGCGGGTTGCGATCCCCCCATCGCACAGTTCGCCCTATCCCCGCAGCCTATGACGATGTAGCTAATAATACTACGGATGCAACAAATATGCCACTGTTTTGAGGACAAAACCACCACTCAATCCCCCTTAAGCAGCCGGTATTCCAACCTTCTCTGATGCCGCTGCATCGACGGATCCACTTCTCGAGGAGACTTGTAACAAACCATTACACTGTCACTGTAACACTTCGTTACAACTCGCGTGAGGCTGACCCCGGGCTCATTGGCGAACCCGCCTATCCGCGCGCTGCGATCTCCTGTGATGACTCAACGATAAGATGCGAGACAAGTGCCAGCACCGAGACAGCCGCACCGGGGAAAATTCCGATCCAGGGGGCGCTGCCGAGTGACGTCATTCCTTCCCCGATGATGTTCCCCCAGCTTGGTGTGGGTGGCTGAATCCCGAGGCCGAGGAAACTGAGCGCCGCCTCGCCGAGCACCGCATTCCCGAGTTGAAGGACCGACGCCGTCAGTGCGACGGGAAGAACGTTCGGCATGAAATGCGCGACAATTATCCTGCCCTGGCTCACACCGAGGAGCTTCGCCGCAAGAACAAACTCCTGCTCGCGCACCTTCATCACCTCACCGCGGACCAGTCGTGCGATTGCCATCCAACCCGTCACGGCAAGGACGACAACGGTTGTCAGCGAGGACCTTCCAAGAAAGGCGACAAGCGTCACAGCAAGGAACAAAGACGGGATGGAGAGGGCGAGGTCTACTCCGCTCATCAGGACTCGATCCACGAACCCGCTGAACGCGCCCGCAAGGAAACCAACAATGCATCCGATGAGAAGCGAGACGAGGACCGCGGCGGCTCCAACGCCGAGTGAGACCCTTGTGCCGTACACGACCCTGCTGAGCAGGTCCCTCCCGACCGCATCGGTGCCGAAGAGGAACACAACGCGGTGTGCCCGCAAGCCGGCCTCACCGTGCAGCATGGTTTCATACTCGATGGATCCCGGCCGGGTGAATCGGACGTGCCGGTGGAGAAGGTACTCGTCTGCATCTCTCAATGCCCTGACAAGAACGGCCTCCCCGGCCGGGGCCTCCCGCACAGCCCGCGAGATCTCCCACGCGATCCCGTTCGAAAGCGGGCGGAGCTCTCTCGTCGTCGCGAGGTCACCCTGGGCATTCGCATCGAACGGCGCGACGAAGGGCGCGGCCGCAGCAAGGAGAAGAAAGCCGGCTGCCGCACAGACGCCGAATGAGAGGACGGCCCCTTCACGTCCGCCGGCCTTCTTCCCGCCGATGAATTGAAGGAAGACTTGAGTCCACTTCCAGCGCACCGCAGCGCCGGTTGCACACGCGACAATGAAGATGCCCGAGCCGAGCCAGACCGCGGCGGCGCACCGGTAGTCGAGCAGCGCAGTGTTCCACAGGTAATCGGTCGAGCCAGCCCGTGCAAGAAACGCAACAGGGGCGAGGAGAAGCGAGACGAGGCCAGAGCAGATTACCCGTGAGTGGATGATCGACAGGAAGATGTAGATGAGAACCCACCCGGCGGTGAGAACCACGGCCGCCCAGCGCCAGAATTCCCCGAGAGAATCTTTTCCTTCAGCTCCCGCGGCGTTCATGATACAATCCGAATACGGGGATCGAAGATGGCATAAAGGAGATCAGCGATGAAGTTTGCCGCCACGACCATCGTCCCCGACAGGAGCGCACACCCCGCGACGAGCGGATAGTCACGGGAGAAGATGGCCAGGACCGTGAGCCTCCCCATGCCCGGCCACGAGAAGAGTGTTTCCACCACCAGTGCCCCTGCAAGGAGTGTCCCGATGTCGAGCCCGACGACCGTGATGAGCGGGATGGCGGCGTTCGGGAGAGCATACGAGGTGAGGATTTTTCTTTCGCTCACTCCCATGCTCCTCGCAGCGGTAACGTACTCCTGATCGAGCGCGCTGACGAGTCCGGTCCGGAGATACCGGGCTACGCCGGCAGCGCCGGGGATCGCGAGTGCGACGGCCGGCAGAATGAGGTGGACCACGTAGTCGAGAACGTAGCCAAATATCCCGAGGGTTTCGGCGCCTATGGAATGCGTCTGCGACGGAGGCAGGAGCCCGAGCCCGTACGAGAAAGCGGCGAGGAGAAGCACGCCGACCCAGAAAGTGGGCAGCGTGTAGAGGACGAGAGCAGACGATGATATAAGGCGGTCGAGGAAACGCCCGCGGAAGCGGGCGCAGAGTGTTCCGATGGAAACACCCCCGGCAATCTCGAGGAGAACCGCGGTGATTGCGAGTGCCGCGGTGTGAGGGAACGCTGCCGCGATCACCTGGCCGACTTCCTTCTGATGAACGAGGGAGAAACCAAGCCTCCCCTGGAGCGCGTTCCACAGCCACTGGAGGTACTGGACGAGGACTGGCTGGTCGAGGCCGAACTGTTCCCGGATCCGGTCAGCTACCTGGCGGGGAACGGTTGGAGTGATGAAAAGCGCGGCAGGGTCGCCCGGCAGAAGCCTCATGATGACGAACACAACCGTCACCAGCCCCAGGAGGAGAAGAAGACTCGACGCGATGCGCTTCGCAACGAAGGCAGTCATCAGAAGACCCGGACGTTGGCAGAGGAGATCCCTACCGGCCGGGACCTCCGTTCTTCTCCTCGACGCTCCATTGCCATGCCTGCTGTGTAATGCCGAGCACGCCGATGGAGGGACCCTGGACCCGTTTGTTCACGCCGACCGGTGTATCCACCCAGAAAAGAAAAGTACACGGCTGCTCGCGTTGGATGATCGACTGGAATTCCTTCCAGAGATGCGAAGTCTCTTCCTCTCTCACCCGCCCTTCGGCGGCCGCGAGGATCTCATCGACTCGCTTGTTCTGGAACGAGACGAGGTTGAACGGGTACTTCTCGAGGTCCGATCCCCAGAATTCATCGAGCATCATCTGAAGCGGGACTTCAAACCCCGCGATCCAGGCGTCGTATTTCTTCTGCATGAGATCCTGCCAGAAGACCGACTTCTCAACCTGCTCGATTCTCACCTCGATCCCGACCGCGCGCAACTGCTCTTCAACGACCGTGGCGACGCGCGAGCGCAGCTCGTCGCCTGCGGGCACCTTCAACTCGAATGAGAACTTCCTATTTCTCTTCTCGAGGATGCCGTCGCCGTCGGTGTCCTTCCATCCCTCACCGGCGAGGAGCGACGACGCCAGCCGAGGGTCAAACGCAAGGGGTCGAAGGGTGTCGTTGTACGCCCACCGGAACATCGGTGAGACGGGGCCGACAGCCTCCCTTCCGTACTCGCCGAGGAACGCCTTCGTCATCTCCTCTCGATTGATGGCGTGCGTGAGCGCACGCCTGACCTGCGCACTGCCGAAGAGTGGATGGGCGCGGATAGTCTTCCCGCCCGATTTCCCGTACGCCTCGCCGTCGATGTTGTTCCAGCCGATGAAGTGGTACCGCCGCCCGGGGATCGAGACCACGCTCACGGCTCCCTTCTCCCCTGCAATCTGACGAGCGTCCTCCGGTTTAAGCCCCGCCATGATATCCACCTCGCCCGCCTTCAAGTGCGCCAGCCTCGCCTGGTAGTCGGGGATCACGCGGAAGATAAGCCGGCGGAGGGCGGCGGGCTTCGGGAGGACCGACGACGAATCGGGACGGAGCGTCAGGTTCTGCATCGGCTCCCACCGGTCGAGTGTGAACGGCCCCGCGCCGATGAGCCGCGCGTTCGGCGGAAGCGAGCGAAGCTCCTTCCGGGGAGTGGTATCGAAGACATGCGCAGGCAGAATCGGCAATCCGGCGTCAAAGAGCATCCCCGGGTAGGTTTTCTCAAAGTGAAAGACGACCGTCGAGTCGTCGAGCGGTTCAACGCTCTGGGAGGCATCGATGGTCCCCTGTTTCGTCTTCCGAAGTCCATCGAGCGATCCCTGCCTGACACTTGCGACGTCCGGGTCTCCGTACAGCTCATAGCTGAACTGGACATCGCGTGCAGTCACGCGAAGGCCGTCCTCCCAGCGCGCATCGGTCCGAAGGTGAAAGAGAAGGTCGCGGCCCCCGGAGCGTTCCTCCCACGACGAGGCAAGCATCGGACCGAACGTGAGACGGCCGCTTGAAGTGTCAAACTCAGAGCTGACGAGGGCGGGGAAAATCAGCTCGCTGATTTCGTTGGCAGTCACCTCCGTGGTGAAGAGAGGATTGCAGTTACCAGCATCCCCTTCGATGGCAATGGTAACAGGCGCGCCTCCACCCTGCTGCCCGCTTTGACGAGTGCAGGCTGCAAGCGCAGTAACAAGGATGATAAGAACAGTGCCCCTGATGATCCTTGGCATACTCTCGCATCCCCATGCCATATGTGAGAAGCCGGCTCCGGCACAAAATAGGCGCAACGGGGGATAAAATCAAGCGAATCATTGTGTGTCAGACGCCTGCGGATTTGCCCTTCAGTCGCTTTCTTCATAATTTGGAGTGGGCCACACGAGCGATGTGAGAGCGCATGACGGAGGAACTTGTTCGCGTCGAGAAACTGGCAGTCCTCCGGGGCGGTACACGGGGGCAGCGGAGGATTCTCGAGGACATTTCGTTCTCGATCCGGCGAGCAGAGGTTCTGGCGCTTGTTGGGGAGAGTGGATGCGGGAAGACGACGCTCGCATACGCACTCACGCGGCTTTTCCCGGCATCGGCAGAAATGGAGATCAGAGGCACGGCATGGATGAGGAGCCGCGACCTTTTTCGAATGAGCGAAGAAGAACTCCTTGAAATCCGGAGGCACGACGTCCGCTACATCCTGCAGGAACCGGCGCAAGCCTTTAGTCCGGTCCGGAGCATCGAGGAGCAGTTTCGCGCCTGCACCTCGGCAGCGAATGCCGGCGGGCATCCGCCTTCGGATTCTCTCATCGAGTCGCAGCTTCGGCGGGCAGGCATTGACGAACCCAGCCGCGTCCTTCATGCATATCCGCACGAGCTCAGCGTCGGCACACTCCAGCGTGTTCTCATTGCGATGGCCACAGCGACATCTCCTTTTCTTCTCATCGCCGACGAGCCGACGAGCGCGATAGACGCGCCCCTCCGCCGCCAGGTCCTCGATCTCATTGTCTCCTTCCGAAACGATTCCGGACTTTCAATCCTGCTCATCACGCACGATCTTGCCGTCGCAGAAGGCTACGCGGACAGGATCGCGGTCCTCTATGCAGGGAGAATCGTGGAGATCGCCCCTCGTGCGGCATTCTTCGAGAGGCCTCTCCACCCCTACTCGCGGCTCCTCGTGCAGTACGCCCTCGCGTCGCTGGCCTCAATCGATGACCTCCCGCCTCTCGACTCGTTCACAGGCAGAGAGGGATTCGCGCCGGAAGGGTGTCTCTTCTACCCGCGATGCAGAATGGGCAGGGGTGAATGCAGGATATCCGAGCCTCCCCTCGAATCGCCTGCGGCGGAAAGGTACGTGCGATGTCCCTACTGGAAGTAGAAGACATCCGCGCCGCGTTCACTGCGCGGCGCGGGGTTTTCCGCCGTGGTGCGATCCGCGAAATCCTCCGCGGCATCAGCTTCTCCATTGAAGGTGGATGGACACTCGGTATCATCGGCGCAAGCGGAAGTGGGAAGACGACGCTCGCGAAGTGCGTCGCCGGCCTCTCTCCTCCTTCCTCCGGCACAGTCCGCCTCCGTGGGAAGGTTGTGGTCCCCGGGAGCGCAGGCGGCACGGGGGCTGTTCAGCTCCTTTTTCAAAACCACACCGCCTCACTCGACCCTCACATGCGCATCCGCGAATCCATTGGCGAAGGGCTGCGCTGCGGAGCCCGCAGTGGCGTGAGAGATTCCGCGGAATCACCCGAAGCACTCCTCGCCCGGGTTGGTCTCCCCGAGGGCGTTCTCAGGGAGTTCCCGCGAAGGCTGAGCGGAGGACAGCGCCAGAGAGTGGCTCTCGCCCGTGCACTCGCTGCACAACCCGACGTTCTGATCCTCGACGAGCCCACTTCTGCGCTCGACGTGCTGACACAGATTCAGATACTGAAACTCATGAGGGGAATCCAGCACGAGCGCGGCTTCGCCCTCCTATACATCTCCCACGACATCGCAACGACGCTTCTGGTGTGCGATGAGGTTGCCGTGCTCAGCGGGGGCCGCTTCGTGGAACTTCAGGCCGCGGCGATGTTGAGAAACCATCCCATTCACGAGGAGACGTTTCACCTCCTCGAGGCAGCGGGCCTTCTTGCGAAGGAGAACGGGAGAGCGGGGGGAGCAGCGCCGTCTACCGGCGCATGACGACATACCAGGTGATGACCGAGATCAAGAGGACCGCGGCAGCCGAGAGCTCGAAGAGACTCCATGGGAAGTGTTCATAGTCGAAGACGTTCATCCCCCAGAACGCCATGGTGAGGGCAAGCGGTGTGAGGAAAAAGGTGAGGACGGCAAGGACCGAGTTCGTCTTCCGGCTGAGCTTCATCTCATAGTACGAGTTGAGTTCTCCGATCTCGCGGTTCACCGCCTCGAAGAGAGGAAGTGACTGCATACCTTCCTGATACTTCTCGTAGATGAAGTCCCCCTGCGGCCGCTTGGTGATCTCCACGAACCAGAACCGGTTCCGGAACTCGGTGAAGTTGTCGACGAGAAGCCGTGTGCTCCGCATGTTCTGTCTCGGATTGTTCTCCTCGAGAAGGAGCTCGGAGGAGAACTTGAAGAGCTCGATCTTCTGGTAGAGTGTGTAAACGTAGAGATTGAGGTAATCGTTCTCGATGTTCTGCGGCAGCACTGCGCGGTTGAACTCGTTCTCCTTGAACGCGAGGAATGTAGCCGTTTCTCTCAGCGCCAGCGCCCGCCAGTTGCGCCAGAGGGAGATGCGGTTCTCACGCATGAGCCGCGTGGCGTACTCGGCGGAGGGACAGAGGTTGCCGGCCGTGACCGACGACGAACCGAGTCCGGTGTACGTCCCGTATTCATAGAGCACCTTGTCGACGGCGTCGTCGAACGAGCAGCCGGGGATTCTCTCCGCAAGGAATTCGTCCGGGTAGTCGACGCATGAATACGAGTAGACGAAAAAGCGGTCGCCATAGATCTGCCCAAGCTCGGACTCGAGGTAGCGTGCTTCTCTCCTCTGGAAGCTCATAGCCTGCCGGGCGGCATCGATGGCGCCTTCGCGTGCGGGCAATGCCTCGGCCGCGGTAGCATCGCTCAGAAGGTGTTCGGTGAGATCACGGACTGAGTGAATGCCGGGATGGTTTTTCGCACGCAGGTCGGCCATTTTCCAGCCCACCTTCGGCGGCAGGACCTGCCGGAAGAGAGAGTTGAACTCGATGACATCGGAGAGGCGCTGTGTCCCGGCGAGCCGCACCTTCAGAACGAGGAAGCCGCTCCCGTGCGGGAAAAAGAACAGGTCGGCCCAGTCGAGCACCGCGCGGTACGATACCGCCTCTCCCCGGAAGTCCTGCGTGAGCTCGAGGTCCTTCACCCGGTCGAACTCCTCAGGCCGAAGTGCGAGGTGGATGACCGGGTATGCTGCAAGCGCCGCGTGGAGTTCACCGGGGCTCGCGGTCCGAAACCTCTCAGCCGTGCGCGCGAGCTGATCGTACCCCTCCGGGGAGTTCAGGATTGACTGGAACTCGGGAAAGATGAACCGTTTCGCAAAGGGAAGGAAAAAATAGGAATCGTCGAGGGCTGCCTTCAGTCCGCCTGCCTCAAGGCGGGTGAACCATGGGAGCCAGCGACGGAATATTCCGTGCAGCTCGTGCTTTGGCCCATGTTCATGGATGCTGTGGAAGAAATGGTAGATGAAGATCGTGAAATGGTGCTCGAGGGGACGATTGAGATCTTCGTCGTTGATCATCGGACTTCGTCCTCATGGACGGGTGATGGGCGGAGGAGGAAAACCGCGGCTTCCATTCCGACTTACCTCACAACAGAGACAACATCCGGAACGTTCTCGATATGTTTGATGAGCCCGTCCGCGTCACGGTGCGGATTCCAGAGGCTCTCTGCGAAGAGAGCCACCGTCAGCCACTGGCGCACTTCGAAGAGGGCGTCCTCCACAAGTCCGTACACCGCACGCTCGGGGATGGGGAGGTTCTCGATGATCCGGACCATTTGGAACTCATAGCCTGCATTCTCCCGCCACCCCGTTTCAAGCGGCAGCCATGACTGCGCACGTTTCCGGGCAAGCTCGGTGAGGACAACTTCGTCGGTGACGAGCATCGGGTCGAAGCCGCCCCACCCCATGACCATTCCTTTGAAGACAAAGAGCGTGTTGCCGCCGGGTCCCTGCGCGGAGGCGAGGCGCCCGACGAACTCCGTCGTCTCGTTGAAGGTTTTCTCCCTCACCGCCTCGGGATTGTAGTCGAATGGGAAGGCCCCGACATCCTCCCAGACCATCTCCGCCCGGCGGTCGAGCCGATCAAGCCCCTGGAGGCTCTCGTGGAACGCGTGCCCGTGAACGCCGCAGTAGATCCGGACTCCGGGAAATTCTTTCGCGAACGCTTCGACGAGGGGGTTCACCCATCCGCTCAGCAGCTCGCCCGCGCTCTTGTTGGTGCATCCGTTGGGGCACTTTTCTCCGAAGCGACAGAACTGTGTCTTCGAGTAGACTTCCGTGAAGGTTTGGAAGTAGACGCCTTCCCCGCCGGCCGCGGCGTACGTCGTCCGGTAGGTCTCGATAATATAACGCTTCCATGTCTCACGCTCGAGCGAATCCGACGGGCAGACCGGCATTCCCCATCCCCACGCGTACCCCCAGACGACGCCGATACCGCGCGTTCGGGCGTACGCGGCGAGAGCGCGGGCATTCTTCGGGGCGAACCGGTGCCAGACGCAGATCGAGTTGAACTTCCAGCGCGCCATGTTGTCGAGGAGACGTTCGTAGTTGTAGATGCGCCCTCCCCATGTCCAGATGCCGCGGGTCGCAATGTGCGGAGCTTCACGGCAGTCGATGGGAGTCCCGGCGAGGTATCCCGTCAGATGATCGTGGATGAAGTCCATTGTTCCGTACAGGACGCCCCGGTCATCTCCACCCGTGATGGATGCTTCACTTGCTCCACCCGGCGCGTGCACAGCATATTCCTGCGGCTTCAATGAATCGGAGCCGGCTGCGGCGCGCTCCCGCGCCGGCGAGAGCGCGAATCGCACTTCTCCCTCGGCCTGCGTCGAAGACTCGCTTTGCTTCTTGAGCTCGGTCGCCACACCAGCCCGCTTGAACGCGGTTTGCAGCTCGCCGGCAGCGAACAGAACGACAGGGGAAGCCCGGTCCGGAATGACGATGGTGACGGATCGGGGAGTTGTATGTAGGGACGCGGACACGATGGTGCTCGCAAGAAATCCGACTGCGGCACGGCGCATGATGCGGGGAGAATTCACAAACCGCTCCCTGGAAGATGGCAGCAAGCCGACGCGGCGATGACCCCCGATAAAGCTCCCGTCTGATCAGCGGGTCTTTTGTGTTCCTTCCATCGGGAGCGCGATCTGGTAGTGCTGAGAATCCGACCGCTCCCAGTACTCGCCTGTGATGTGCTGCCCTCCCTCCGCATCAACGTACACGACACCGACGAGTGTCTCCTTGAACGAGTCCTTCAAGGCATCCTTCAGCGTGTCGTGGATCGGGACGGAGATGTGTCCGTTCGGGCTGATCACCTTCCGGATCATGGCGAGGATTGTCCCTTCGTCGTCGTAGAACTTGATGTTGACGATGGTGGGTTTGTCGCGCTCCGTGTTGGCAATGACAAGGGTCGACGTGATGTCCGGCACGCTCCCGAAATGCTCACAGAGGAGCTTCGAAAAGCCGTCGCCGTTGCTTGCGGGGAGCGCGACATTCAACCCGTGCTTTTCGGGATCGTTGTAGAACTGCCAGTACTGTCCGACGATGCGTCCGGTGGGAGACTCGGCGCGGACCGTTCCGGTCGTCTTCTTCTGGCCAAGCACCTTGTAGATGTCGTAGTTGATCTTCCCAAATTGCGCCAGAATCTCGTATTTGTCGTAGAGAATCGTGCCGTTCTCATCATAGAACTGGATGTGGACCGTCGGGCTCGTCCCGTCAAGGTCAGTGATGACGAGGTGCGTCGTGAGGTCCGGGTCCGAAACGAACGAGTTAACGATCAGCCGGTTGACCGTCGGCTGGGGGACAGGCGCCGGTTGTTCCTGAACCTGAGGCGCAGGCGGCGGGGTTGGCTGCGATTTCTTTTTCTTCGACTGCCCGTCCGCCCCGTGCGAGGCCAGCATCATTGTCACGAAAAGTGCGAGAATGGAAATGAGAATTCGTCTCATGGGTTCCGTCAATCCTTTCTGAGAGACTCACTGCCCATCAGGGGTAGCACTCCGCCTTGCTGAGGTCAGAAGGTGTGATAGAGACTAAGCGTCGGCCCGACAATGGTCCGGGTTCCTTGTTTCTCTCCGCTCTCGACTCTGACTCCCACCGCGATGAATTGGTACCCCACTCCCCCATCGAAGAACACTACGGTTTCACTGGGGAACCCGGATTCGCTCGACACATCGCTGAGAACTCCGAGATGTCCAAATAGATACATTCGGGAATTGGGGAACATGACGGTGCTGCTTATGCCGCCGCCAAAGCCTGTGTAGTTCACGCTCGACTCGTGAGAGGCGCTGGTCCCTACGAAAGAGACCTCGGAGACCCCGGTGTATTTGAAGAACCGGAGTGTGCCAAAGATTCCGAACTCCGGGATGAACTTATACAGAAGTGTCAGATTGATGTCCTGTCGCTTCATCGTCATTGAAGCACTACTGTTTGGCGCATCAACGGTGTAGTATCCGTCCACCGCTTGGAGCGAATGATACCCCGCTGGCGCCTCATAGTCCCCCTTGAACGAGCTCAGTGTCGCTGAATAGGCGAGAGTAGCTGAGAAGGGCCCCACGGCGACAGCGACATAGGGACCTCCCATCATGCCGCCGGCGGAGGAAGATTTCATTTCCCCGACAAGGTAGCCGGTATGATCACCTGAGCCGTCGCGCCAGTAGATCGGGGCCAGGTATGTCGCGCCTGACTCCGAGAGTTGCCCGAAGATGTTCCAGCTTCCATACCACCCCTTCAACCCTGCCGTCACTCGTATCTTCGGCCCTAGAGATTGCGACCGCAGCACATCCTGCGACAGGAGAGATGCCGGAAGAGCGCAAAGCGCTGCAAGAAGAACAACCGTACGCAAGTGATGTCTCATCGTAACCTCCTGTAGTACGATCCATCATCGCTCTGCCGGCGTCCTCACGAAGAGCGTTTGGTTATTGCAAGACCGGTGCCGCGACTTACGGAGGAGGAGGCGTGGCTTCCTCCTGCTGCTTCTTTGACGGTTCCGGTCGTCCCTGAAACACGATACTCAACGTCGTTTGCGATTTCACCGCCTGTCCCGCCTTCCTGGCGGGTGTGAACCTGAGTTGATGAACCGCGTTGGCAGCCGCGCCGTCGAAACGCGGGTCGATGCCCTGCGTGACTTCGGTGCGGTCGATTCCCCCGGTCTCATTCACGTAGGCGCGGACCTGCACCGTCCCCCGGAAGCTCGGACTCATGTGGAGCGAGCTCATGTCAATGTAGTCGTGTACGCGGTTCGAACCACCGACGACCATTGGCGGCGAATCGTACCCTCCCTCCGCGAAATAGGTCGGCGGGGTGACCACAGGAGGAGGCGTCGTTGACGGCGGCTGCCCCGTGGTTGAGCTCTGGGCCTTCGCCGATGGAACGGCTTTCGATGCGGAGGGGGTTGTTGTCGAGGTGACTGCCTCCTTCTTTTCAGTTGCCGCCGCCGGTTGGGTCGTCTTCTCGACAGGTTGTGTGACAGCCGCGGGGGGCGTTTGTGCCGGTTCCCCTGTCTTCGGCGCAAGCACAACGTACGCCACGGCCGCAATGACCGCGAGGGCCACAACGATCCCTATGAGGCCTCCCACCGATGACTTTTTTGCAGGGATTGGAGCGGGAGCAGCAGCTTGCTGCGGTGGCAGCGGCGCCGCGCGAGCGGGCTGAGGTGGCAGTGCTTCGGGTTTCTTCTCAACCGACGGCACCGCCGGGGCGGGTTCCCGCGGCGGGCGCGTTGGCCTTGCCTCGCGCAACGGAGGAGGAGCTGCCGGCGGGGCGGTCTCGAACATCTCCTCCTTCCCCTTCAGGATGTCACCGAAAAACTCGGCGAAGTCTTCCTTCAACTCATCCGGGGTATAGATTGCATCACGCCCGCCCCGGTGGTAGCAAAGGTATTCAATCCTCGCTCCTTCCCCTTCGTTCAGGACGTAGACATCTTCCTTGTCGTCGAGGAAAATGAAGATCGGATGCATGCTGAGGAACGGGCGGATCTGATCCCCTTCAGGTCTGCAGAGTGCAATGTGTCCGGCGCGGATGTTCGGATCGGGCTGAGCCGCTATGTACGCGGTCTTGATGATGTCGGTCCCGTCCATCTTCTCGAGCTGATGCACATAGTTGTTCCGTTTGTCGACTTCAATCTTCCTGACGAGCGCGAGCTCGTAGTCGAGGAAAAGGGGAAATGAGAGCATGAACTCCTCGACCGCATCGAAGAGAATGGGGTTCATCATCACGCAGTCGCGCTTCTGAATGGCCCCGTGCCCCTTCGTCTTGTTCCGGTAGTTGACCATTGAGTTGACGAACATCTCGGGGGACGCGGTGCCGATGGAGCTCGGCCTGTCAGGTGAGAGATACTCGTTGATCGCATTCACGGCGGCAACCAGCTTCTTGAGATCGGGATTCTTCTTGAAGTACTGGTCGGAGAGGACCGTCGTCTTTTGCGTGATGTCAAACCTGAGTGTCTCGCGGAGGAACCCCGCCCAGTTACCGAGCGAAGGGCGGTTGATGCCAAGAAGCGTCCGGTTCACACTCTCGTCGCGCCGCCGGCTCTGGATGTATTCGGCGATGGAAACAGCGGAGATGAACTTCAGTGTGACTTCGAAGAGGTAGCCGACGAGCGTGAACCGTTCGACCGGTTCATCGGCATTCACCGCCCGAAGGTACGCCTTGGCAAGTGGGTAGGGAAACTCGTTGCGGATTCGATTGTTCATGAGGTCCCTCCAAGATGTAAGATCGAGTGCGGCGCTAACGGAAATATAGAGAATGGGCCGGGAAGATTCAAGAAGTCGGGCACGGAGGCGAAGAGTGCAGTCTAGCCGGTTTCGGGCCGGATCATTATCTCGCGCGACATCTTCGAGGGCACTCACGGAGCGGGACGCTGCGGGGAATCGTCCGCCCTACGAGGCTGGAGGGCCACCCCGCACGGCGGCAGATCACACCGAAGACTAGAAGTTCTTGTATCTCAGGAGCTGGTCGCTCCCGGCCGTCGATCCACCTGTCGGGCTGGTCGTGGTGGGAGCATAGATCCGGACCGGGCCCACGCCCGGGGCGAGGTACATGTAGGTGTCCGCGGTCGTGCTCGAGAGCGTGGTTCCGGACACGCTCGCCACGACCGTGATGCGGAGCCGCCCCTTGTACGCGTTGAAGTTCCCGGCAGGGGTTGTAACCTGCTCCTGCGCGGTGATCAGTCCGGTGAGGGTCATCTGAAGCCGGAGGGAGATCCCCTGCTCCGTGATGGTGGTGTCGGCGGCGATGATCGTGTACTCGTTCCCCACGCCGGCGGACTGTTTGAGGGCGGGCAGCCAAGCGGGAATAGCGGGGAGCGGCGTTCCGGGCGGAATCTCGCTCGCAATGAGGCCCGCGCTCAGCCAGATGTCCCCGTTTGCGTCCTTCGAGAGATAGAGGGTGTCGACGGATTCGAAGACGCCGTTGTGGTCGAAGCTGCTGTCGATGACAACGTAGGCACTGCGCCCCATCACCGTCACGGGGCCGCCGGCGACCGTTGAGGAGCGGTAGCTCTCGCTTCCCGACACGTGGCCATCGCTCGCGTCGAGCTCGAACTCAACGTAGCTGTAGTAATGGCCGAGTATGAGCGGGAACAGGTCTCCGAGGTTCCCGCTGCCGGGGGAGGCAGGATTCTCGGATTTCTTGCAGCCCGAAACGAGGACGAGCTGGACGGCAAGGAGAGCGGTCCCCGTCAAGATGGCGAGGCGTCCCACTGTGGAATACCGTCGTGTGTTCATGCCGATGCCTCCTCTCTGCAGATGTTGTAGTCCCCACGCTTGCCCGCGGGCAGGGGCCAACGCTGCTACAAGAACACGCGAGAAACCGAAAACAATCCCGGCCGGGAAAAGAAGACGGTGCATCCGCCGCCGGGGGGGATGCGCCGCGTTTCGATGAACAACGACCTCAGTACTTTAGCTTCGCGATATTCGACTTCACGTCTTCCGCGGACTTCGACAGCGCGGCCGATTCTTCCGCGGTGAGCTCGATCGGTACGATCCGCTCAACGCCCCGCTTGCCGAGCTTCACTGGGACCCCGACGACCACGCCACTTAATCCGTATTCGCCCGTGAGCCACACAGAGCAGGGAAGAATTTGCTTCTTGTCGCGGACAATCGACTCCACCATTTGCGCGACAGCCGCAGACGGAGCGTAGTAGGCGCTCCCGGTCTTCAGGTAGTTCACGATCTCGCCGCCGCCGCCGGCCGTGCGTTTCACAAGACGGTCGATGACCTCCTTTGAGAGCAGCTCGGGGAGTGGAATGCCCGCGACGGAGGAGTAGCGGGGAAGCGGAACCATCGAATCGCCGTGGCCGCCGAGAACAAACGCGGTGACATCCTTCACGGAGACTTTGAGTTCCATTGCGATGAAGGTGCGGAACCGGGCCGTATCGAGGACCCCGGCCATGCCGATGACCCGTTCCCGCGGGAAGAGGCTGACCTTCATCGCGGCGTATGTCATTACATCGAGGGGGTTAGAGACAACAATGAGGATGGCATTGGGGGATTTCGTGGCTGCCTGCTCTGTGACCGACTTGACGATCTCCGCGTTCATGAAGAGAAGGTCATCGCGGCTCATGCCGGGCTTTCGCGGGAGGCCGGCTGTGATGACGACGATGTCCGAACTGGCGGTCTCTTCGTAGCTGTTGGTGCCGATGATCTTGACATCGACGCCGTGCACCGGAGTCGATTCGTAGATGTCGAGCGCTTTCCCCTGCGGGATCCCCTCTACCACGTCGACAAGGACCACCTCGTTGGCAAGCTCCATGTCAACGAGACGATGCGCAGTTGTTGCCCCAACATTACCTGCACCGATCACAGTGATCTTCATAACGGTCTCCGATCTGTTTGTGACTTCCCGGTGTGTGGAGTCCCCGATAAGAAGAGCGGAACGGACAGCTGCGGCAAGAGGCTCGCGCGACCCGTCATTCGGCTGGGTAGATGCTCACCTGGGTTTTTGTTCTTCCGACGCGCTCGAACTTGACAACGCCGTTCGCGAGAGCGAAGAGCGTATCGTCGCCGCCCCTGCCGACGTTTGCTCCCGGATGGAATTTCGTCCCGCGCTGGCGGATGATGATAGTCCCTGCATTCACGAGCTCACCGCCGAACCGCTTCACACCGAGCCGCTGCGAGTTGCTGTCGCGCCCGTTGCGGGAACTTCCGACACCTTTCTTGTGCGCCATACCTTCAAATCCCTCTCAACTACATCCCGACGGTATCAATTTGAATCTGCGAATACTGCTGGCGATGGCCCCGGAGAACGCGGTATCCCTTCCGGCGCTTCTTCTTGAAGACGAGAATCTTGTCGCCCTTCGAGTGGGAAAGAACCGTCGCGATCACCGTTGCACCTTCGACGACCGGGGCGCCGATCTTCAGCGTCCCTTCTCCTCCAAGGAGAAGGACGCGGTCGAACGTCACTTTCTGCCCCGCCTCGGCGGGAAGCTTCGGTACAACGACCTTCTCTGCAGGCGCCACCTTAAGCTGCTCGCCTGCAATCTCGACAACTGCGTACATCGTGGCCTCTCAGGTTAAAGAATGCGTAAGCTAGAAGATAGGCAAAATCGTGCAGAAAGTCAATGTGAGAACGGGCCACCCCCTCCAGAGGAGGAGGAAGGGGGTGGCACCGTTTGAAGATTTTCGGCTGAGGAACCGCCTCTCCTGCGGCCTTTCAGTCCATGATCTTCCGGAGGAACGCCGGTTTCTCGGGGTCCTCTTTGCTGATTTTCTCCCTCTCCATGCGCTCCAGCTCGTTCATGTTTTGATGAATGGAGAAACCCTTCCGCTCAAACGCAGGGCGGTCGAACACCTTCAGCTCACTCGGTCCCGTCGGGATGCGGTCAAGCGGCTTCAGCGTCTTCGGTGTTTTCGGCGCCACCTTCCGGTTGAACCCGGTCGCGATCACCGTGACCATCAGGTCATCCGTCATCCGTTCGTCGATGACCGCACCGAAGATCAGGGTCCCCTCATCTCCGGCGCTTTCGCCGATGATCTTCACGGCCTCCTCGACCTCGGCGAGGGCGAGGTTGGGTCCGGCCGTGATGTTGATGAGGATACCCTGTGCACCGGCGATGGAGATGCCCTCGAGGAGCGGATTGGACATGGCATTGTGCGCGGCCTCTGTGGCCCGGCTCTCGCCCGTCGCAACACCGCTTCCCATGATCGCATCCCCCATCTCACGCATGACGGTCCGCACGTCGGCGAAGTCGACGTTCACGACGCCCGGCACCGTGATGAGCTCCGAGATGCCGCGTGTCGCGTTGAAGAGCACCGTGTTCGCGAGCTCGAACGCTTCGAGGAGCGGCGTCTTCCGGTCGACGAGCGTAAGGAGTTTTTCATTCGGGACAATGATAAGCGTGTCGCAGTTCTTCTTCAACTCCTCAATCCCCCACTCCGCCTGCGTCATTCGCTTCTTCCCCTCGCAATTGAACGGCTTCGTCACGATCGCGACGACAAGGGCTCCGATGCTCTTCGCGATGTTCGCAACGATCGGTGCGCCGCCGGTCCCGGTCCCGCCTCCCATCCCCGCAGCGATAAAGACCATGTCGCTTCCTACAAGGACACGGCTGATATCCTCGCGGTTCTCCTCGACCGCCCGGTGCCCGAGTGTGGAATCGGCTCCCGTGCCGAGCCCTCGGGTGAGGTTCTTCCCGACCTGGATCTTGTACGTTGCGGTGCTGCGGTCGAGTGCCTGGAGATCGGTGTTAATGCTGACGAAATCGACGCCGTTGAGGCCGCGGTCAATCATGCTGTTGATCGCATTCCCGCCGCCGCCGCCGACCCCAACGACTCGAATCCTCGCCCCGTGATTCGAAGTGTTGTCAAGCTCAATCACGCTTGTTCCTCCTCTTTTATTTGGTACGTCCGTAATTCCCTATAATTCATTGAACCACTCTGTCATCTTCGAAATCATGTGCCGCACGGAACGGTGCTTCTTTGGTGTGTCGAAGGAGATCGTCGACCGGTCGCGGTGCCGAAGGCGGTAGAGAATGAGTCCCACCGCCGTCGCATACATCGGGTTCTCAATTTCACGCACGAGGCCGCTCCCGAACCCGGCTGGGATCCCCATCTTCACGGGCATGCCGAGGACCTCGCGGGCAAGCTCCACCGTCCCCTTGATGAGCGATCCGCCTCCCGTGAGGACCGCCCCCGCGAATAGATGCTTCGAATACCCCGAACGCTTGATCTCGAGGGAGACGATCTCGAGAATCTCTTCCATCCGCGGCTGGATGATCTGTGCAAGAAGCTTCTTGTCAATCTCGATCGGCGAGCGCCCCCCGATCCCGGGGAGCACGAGCGGCTCATTGTCGACGATGGCGGGAAGGTAGGCAAAGCCGTGCTCTTTCTTCAGCCGCTCGGCCTGATCGGAGAGAATGCCGAGCCCCTTTCGGATGTCATCCGTCACCTTCTTCCCGGCGATGCCGATAACCGCTGTGTGGCGAATCGTTCTCTCCTCGAAGACCGCGACATCCGTCGTGCCGCCGCCGATGTCGATGAGAACCGTCCCAACTTCCTTCTCCTCTTCCTCGAGAACGGCGTAGCTCGAGGCAAGAGGCTCGAGGACCATGTCGTTCACCGACAATCCGGCTCGCTCCACGCACTTGTAAATGTTCTGGGCGGCAGTGACGAGTCCTGTGATGATGTGGACGGTCGCCTCCATCCTGACACCCGACATCCCCACCGGGTCGAACACACCGTCCTGGCCGTCGACGATGAACTCCTGCGGGATGACATGGATAATCCTGCGGTCCGCCGGCAGGGCAACCCGTTTCGTGTCCTCGATGAGCCGGTCCACATCCGCACGCGAAATCTCGTGCTCCGAGCCGCTGATGGCAATGACACCACGGCTCTGGAACGACTGGATGTGGTCCCCCGCAATCCCGACGGTCACCGTGCGAATCTTCACGCCCGACTGAGCCTCCGCTTCCCGCACCGCCCCATCGATGGACCGAACAGTCCTGTCGATGTTCGTCACGACGCCTCGGGTCA
>Ga0315282_10006309_pt1 | contig 19922 bp, 17 predicted proteins | sample YL17G07_20_MG_FD_203693 | JGI IMG/M metagenome (GOLD analysis project Ga0315282, IMG submission 203693) | Sediment microbial communities from Yellowstone Lake, YNP, Wyoming, USA - YL17G07_20 | ecosystem: Environmental > Aquatic > Freshwater > Lake > Sediment | place: USA: Wyoming | collected... | reverse complement strand
GAAGCACATCAAGGAGCCGCTGCCCATCGTGCTCAACAACGTGATCGAGTCGGCCCCGGTCATCGAGTCCACCATCGGGGCGCACGGTCGCATCACGGGCGGGTTCACCATTCAGGAGGCCAACAACCTCAAGACTCTGCTGAACGCCGGCGCGCTACCGGTTCCGCTGGAAGTGGCCGAGAACCGAGAGGTGTCGGCGACGCTCGGCGCCACGAACGTGCAGCGCAGCCTGATAGCCAGCGGTATCGCGTTCGTGCTGATCTTCATGTTCATGGTCGGCTACTACCGCCTGCCCGGCGTGGTCGCCGATGTGGCCCTGATCATGTACACGGGCATCGTGCTGGCGGTTCTCGTAATGTTCGACGCCACCCTGACCCTCACGGGTATCGCCGGCCTCATCCTCGGGGTCGGTATGGCGGTCGACGCCAACATCCTGATATTCGAGCGCATGAAGGAAGAGCTGCGCACGAAGTCGCTCACGATGGCCGTTCGGGTGGGCTTCGAGCGAGCCTGGACGGCCATCCTGGACTCGAACGTCACGACGCTTCTGGCCGCGTTCACGCTATGGATCTTCGGCTCGGGCGGCGTTAGGGGCTTCGCGACGACGCTCATCATCAGCGTCCTCGCCTCGATGTTCACCGCCATCTTCGTCAGCCGGGTGCTGCTTGAGATCATCGTCACCACCAAACTGGGCACTAGTGCGGCCCTCTACATGGGCGCGCGCCCTGAGTCAGTCATGAGGGAGGACTCTCGCCGTGGACGGCGCCCGCTCCGGTGAGCTGAAGACGCCACCGTTCGATCTGGTGAAGCACCGCTGGCTGTGGTTCGGCCTCTCGGGAACCGTGTTCGTGGTGGGTATGGTGTCGCTGATCTTCCAGGGTCTGGTCCTGGGCACCGACTTCACCGGCGGCGCGGAGATCCAGTACCGTTCGGAGAGGCCGCTGCCCGACTCCGAGGCCGCGCGGGCCACCATGGCCGACCACATCTCAACGAGCGTGCTCGGCCTCGGGTCCGGCGCGGTGAAGACGGTCACGGTCGGCAACGACGCAGACGGCCGGCCCATCAGGGAGCTGCTGATTCGCATTCCCGCCAGGAGCACCGAGGAGATCGCGTCCTGGAAGACGCAGATCACGGACAAGGTCGGCGCCGCGTACAGCGAGCAGCTAGGGTCGATTATTGAGAGCAAGGACGCCAACTTCATCGGACCCGTTATCGGTCGCGAGCTGAAGCGTCAGGCGATCTGGTGCCTCATCGTCGGTCTCGGACTGATCCTGGTCTACATAAGGCAGAGGTACAACATCCGGATGGCCACCGCGGGCGTGGCCGCCCTGTTCCACGACGTCGGCATTATGACCGGCATGATGTCCCTCGGGCGGTGGGAAGTGAACGCACCGTTCGTGGCCGCGATCCTGACCGTCGTCGGCTACTCCATCAACGACACCGTGGTCATCTATGACCGCATCCGCGAGAACCTGCAGAGCAGGGCCTCCAGGTCTGAGTCCTACCATGCCGTCGTCAACTTCTCGCTGTGGCAGACGATGTCGCGGTCCATCAACACGGTTCTCACGGTTCTGATCGTCCTCTTCTGCCTGCTGCTGTTCGGCGGGGCGACGCTGCGCGAGTTCGTGATAGCCCTGCTGATAGGTATCTTCTGCGGGATGTACTCGTCCATCTTCAACGCGAGCCAGATCATCGTCCAGTGGGACGAGTGGTCGCAACGGCGTCGGGCCCGCGGCAAGGTCGCGAAGGATGCTAAGAAGGCCTTGGTCGGGCCGAGCGCGGGGAGACGCCGGATTGAGGAACTCGCCAGGGCCCGCGCGCGTGCGGCGGAGGCCGCCGGCGCGACCGCGGCGGTTGGTGGCGGCATCGAGAGTGCCGAGGCGACGGACTCCGTGCCCGGAGGTGACGGCCTGCTGCCCGAGAAGTCCCGCGCCCAGGCGGCCAAGGCGGCCCGCACCGGCCGTCAGGGCAAGAGCAGGCGCCGGCACTAGATCACGTCGGCAGAGGCCCATTCAGCGGCCGCCCGGTCGGTGATCGGGCGGCCGTCGGCTTTGCGGGGCGCCCTGTCGTATCGAACGGCCGAACACGGGGCGTACCCCGGCGTCCTAACCCTCGAGGAACGGTCGCGCAAGCAGCCGAGACACCCGCCGGGCGAAACGGCCGCAGCGACCCTCAGCATCGAGGTGAATGGAAGATGAACATAGGGAGACACATGAGAGCCCTGTGGCCGGCCGCCACCATCGGCGTAGCCGCGCTGGCGGTCGCGGCCGTCGCGCTGGCCGGGCAGCCTCGCGACGCCGCGGCTCCGCAGTCGGAAGCGGCGACTCTCGAGGGGGACGTTGGCGTCCTGTGGGCGCTGCAGCAGCTAGGGATCACCAAGGACCAGTGCGAAGCGGCCGCGAAGGCGCTGGACAACTACGCGGCGGCGCGGGAACAGAGCCGCGCCTCGGTTGAGAGCCTGCTTGCCGGCTCCGCGAACCTACTCCGCAGCGCTCGCGAGAAGCTCGTCATGGGTGAGCAGCCGGACGCCGACAGCCTCTCGGCCCTGCTGAAGCTCCGACAGGACGTGCGCAAGGCCCGAGGCGAGGCCGCGAAGGCCAGGCTCGCCGCCTCGGAGACGCTATCCGGCTTGCTGACCGATGAGCAGAAGCGGAAGCTCTCCGCCGGAGCGCTCGGGCCGGCGCAGGCCGCGGCACGCAAGACGTCCGACCCGGCCGAAGCGCTTCGCGTCATCCGCCAGTGGTCTGACGACGAGTTCGCGGCAGAGAGTGACGCTCTCGCCAGGCGTTTGGCGGGCAAGGGCGCGACCGAGCAGGAACTCGCCGAGGTCAAGACGTTGCTTTCCGAAGCCCGCGGACTCAGCGCGGAGCAGTTCGACGCCCAGGCTGGCGAGATTAGCCGGCGCTTCGCCGAGATGCCCGGGCTGCGGGGCAGGGCCGGGGACACCCGTGGGCCGGCCGGGCAGAGGGCGCTGGTCGGCATAGTCGCCTGGATCAGGCGCATGCCGCAGGACAGGTACGACAGGGCCAAGGACGCGATCATCGGCCGGCTGCAGGGCGCCAACGCGGCGGCGGATGAAGGAGCCAGGGCGGCTCTGGGCAGCCTGCTGGACGAGATCAGGCAGGTTCCCGAGGCCGAGCTGCGCACCAAGCTGCCGGACCTCGGTCGACGCCTCGCCGACGCAGCGCAGGCTGCCGGAGTCGATCTGTCGAACACACGCGTGCGGGTCCTGGCCGGGCAGGCGGCCGGTGCGGAGGGGAAAGACCGCATGCGCGTCGGGATGGAGTTCGTCACCACTCTCATGTCCCAGAACCCGGCGCACGTGGCTCAGCTCCTCCGCGAGTATTCCGGCAACATGGCCGACGGGCGGTGATGCGCGGTGACGGTAACCCGCTGGCTGACTGCGCTGCTCGGCGCGGCTGCCGTGCTGGCCGGCACGCTTGCGGGAGCGCAGTCGCTTGGCGGGGCCGCGGAGCGTCCGGTATCCCGAGGGCGGCCCGCGGCGCCAAGCACCTATGGCACCGTTATCTCCGCCGACATCGCCGGCGGGGTCATCGAGGCGGAGGTCTCCGGCCGGCGGCTGACCCTGTATCCGATAAGGGCCACGACGCTGTTGTCGCGCCAGGAGATGAAGACAGGCGAGCTGTCCGTGGGTGATCGCGTGAGCATAGACGGCTTCCCCACGAAGCTCACAGCCCGTCGGGTGACCGCCGACAAGGCGCTGCAGCCCGAGCCCGTGGACGTGCAGCCGACCCGGCCCGTGGAGGCGACCGCCTGGCAGTACGCCGGACAGGCGGCCTACGGCGCCGTCTCGGGCATGGTAGCATCAGTAGAGCCCTTGGTCGTCTCCGTCACGGCCGTCGGGGACGACGCTCGTCCGGTGGAGCTGCGGGTGGAGGTGTCGGTGCCGGAGGATGCCGTGGTATCGAAGCTGGTGCCCGGGCAGTGGACCGACGTGCAGGTGGGCGTACCGTTCGCGTTCACGTTGCGTGACGATGACTGGCAGAGGATGGTGCTCGACACGATGGTGCTGAACGCGGAACCGGCGTCACAGTGACGTTGGAGGCACCGATGATCGGCTCGAGCGGGCCTCGATGGGGACGTCTCCCATTGTGCGGGAGCCTGTCGCCATTCCTGGCCCACCCGCCATCGGAATAGGGGGCGAAGCGGCCTGATACGGATCGGGATCATAGGCCTGCCTCAGTCGGGCAAGACGTCGCTCTTCCGGGCCGTCACCGGCCTCGATGTGGACCTGGGCGTCCGAGAGGCGCACATCGGGGTTGTGCACGTCCCCGATGCGCGTGTCGACGCCCTCGCGGAGTTGACCGGATCGGCGAAGCGGAGCCCGCCGGAAGTCGAGTTCGTGGACATGATATCGATGTCGGCTGACGGCAAGGCCCAGTCGGAGGAGTTCGCCAAGCGGATCCAGACCGCGGACGCGTTCGCCGTAGTGGTGGGCGGGATCGGGGCCGACGGCACTTCCCTTGAGCGTGACCTGCGGACCGTGGTAGATGAGCTGGTGCTCTCGGACCGGGCCCAGGTTCAGGCGCGGATCGAGCGAGTTCGCAAGGAAGTGGGGCGAGGCAAGAAGGAGGCAGCCGGGGAGCTGCCCAAGCTAGAGGTGCTCCGCAGCGCGCTCGACAACGGTCGGCAGCTTCGACTGGCCGACCGGACGCGAGAGATGCTCCCCTCCTTCAGCGGCTATGGCTTCCTGACCGCGCACCACATGCTCGCGGTCTTCAACAGGCCCCAGAGTCTCGCCGGGCAGGTCGACTCGGCCTGCGGCGCGAGGGCCGCCGAGCTGGGCATGTCGGCCCTGTGCCTCGACGCCGCACTGGAACGCGACCTGTTGGAGATCGAGCCCGACGAGCGCGAGCTGTTCATGGAAGCCGAGGGGCTGGACGCGCTCGCCGGCCCGAGGGTGATCCGGGCCGCGTTCGCGCTCCTCCGCCTGGTGACGTTCTACACAGTGAGCGACAAGGAAACGCGCGCCATGCCGGTCCCACGGGGCACCACGGCGTACGAGGCGGCGGGCAAGGTCCACACCGACATCCAGCGGGGCTTCGTGCGCGCTGAGGTGGTAGCGTTCGGGCCGTTCGTCGAGGGCGGAGGCTGGTCCGGAGCCAAGTCGGCCGGTAAGTTCCGGCTCGAAGGAAGGGACTACGTGATGCAGGACGGGGACGTTGCGCACTTCCGCTTCACGTCCTAGCGACCCGCGTCGCGGGTCCGGTCCGCCCGAGCGGCTTGGGCGCAAAGGTATCAAAGGTGCCGAGGCCGAGGGGAAGGGAGTAGGATCGTAGTCATGCGTGTGCGTGGCGCTTGCATAGCGGCCATTATCGTCATCTGCGCGTCGGTGCTTCCCGTGCTCCTTCTGTCGTCGTGCAAAGGCAAGGGCAAAGCCGCGAAGCCGGCCGAGGTCCTCGACGACGAGAACAAGCCGGCTTACATGAGGACCGAGGAGACGAACCTCGACCGGGGGTACGCCCGGCAGTCGCGAGCTGCTGAGACGGGAAGGGCCAAAACGCCGGAGCCGGTCGCCGCGCAGGTCCAGAACGGCGAGAAGGGGGCGCCGGCGACGGCCCCCGAGAAGTCGGGGCCCTCGTCGCTGCAGCTTCCCGAGGGCCTGCCTGAGGTCGATCCCGCAAGCCTCGGCAAGAAGCCGGACGACGTCGATGACCCTGGCGTCAAGATCGAGATGGCCGATGGCGGGGAGATCCTCATCGAGATGTTCGCGACCAAGGCGCCCAAGACGACGGGGCACTTCGTCGAGATCGTGAAGACGGGGTTCTTCGACGGCCTGTCGTTTCACCGGTCCGACGACATGTGCATCCAGGGTGGCGATGCGACGCTCGTGGGCAAGCAGCCCTGGGGCAAGACGGTCGACCTGGAGGTCAGCGGGCTACCGTTTGACGCGGGCTCGGTCGGAATGGCCCGCACGGACGACCCGAACAGCGCCGACAGCCAGTTCTTCATCTGCAAGTTGCGCGCGGCGAACCTGGACAAGGGCTACGCCAACTTCGGCCAGGTCCTCAAAGGGATGAAGGTCGTGATAGCGCTTCCTGAGCGCGCCCTAGGAGCCGTCGCGGGTTCGTCGCCCATCCCTCCTGAGGCCCAGATGAAGAAAGTGAGCCTGGTGCGCTTCAAGGGCCGGGACTAGCCCTGGCTACGGGTCAGGCCCCCCGAGCCGAGCGAACGCGAGGGAGCGAACGTGCGTAGAGCAGCCCTTCCAGCGGTGCCGGCGCTCGTGGTGTGCCTCAGTGTGTTCGGCGCGTGGTCCAGCGCGCCGCCGGTGGTGGAATCCCCGGACGACCCATTCGTAGTCGTCAGTCTGTCGGACGGAGGGCAGGTCGTGATCGAGCTGTTCCCCTCGGAGGTGCCGGAGACGGTCGCCAACTTCCGCCAGCTCGTGGGTGACCGGTATTACGACGGCTTGGTTTTCCACCGGGCCGAGGACTGGGTGGTGCAGACCGGCAGCATCAACGGGGACGGCACGGGCGGTCCACCTTGGTGCATTGACCTTGAGTCGTCGAAGCACCCCAACACGCGCGGGGCGGTAGGGATGGCGCGCGAGTTCGGCAAGCCTAACTCGGCTGGTAGCCAGTTCTACGTGCTGAGGAAGGACGCTCTGCAGCTCGACGACGCAGCCGCGAGGTCCGACGACGCCTACACCTACTGCGTGTTCGGCCGCGTCGTACAGGGTATGAACGTGGTGGACTCGATGAAGGTCGGCGCGGAGATCGCCTCGGCCCGAGAGGTGCCGTATTCGCAGCTTCCGGCCGGCTCCGCGGGAGCCGCTCAGTGACCCCAGGGGGCGTCCCTCCCGGCTATGATGCAGGACATCTCTGAACTGATAAAGCGCCACCAGCACACGATGGGCAAGGTGGTGCTGATCCTCGGCAGCGGGATTCCTCTGCGCCCCGACCGGCTAAGCAGCGCCGAGCGGGTCGCGCGGGCGTTGCGGGACTACGCGGCGCGTCTCGACCCGTCCGTTGGCGAGCAATCCAGGCCGGAAGAGATCGTGGCGATCACCGAGAGCCGCGACCCTTCCCCGGCGGAAGCGGCGCAGTACGCGGCCCCGCACTTCCGCGATGTGGTGCCGACCGAGGGTCACCTTCGTCTCGCCAGGCTCATCAATGAAGGCTACTTCGCGACCATCTTCACCCTCGGAGTAGACGACCTCCTCGAGCGCGCTCTCGCTCAGATGCACCTCCATCCGGACGAGCAGTACAACCTCATGAACGTCGGCCTCGCGACCAGGCGCGAGATCGCGGGGGCGCTGGCGGACTCCAGGCGAGTCACTCTGGTCAAGGTGCTGGGCACGGTCGGCAGCTCCGGCTTCGCGCTCACCCGTCGGCAGACCCAGAGCTACCTGCGGCGGATCCAGCGATTCCTGTTCGACACGGCCTCAGCGACCACGTTCGTCGCCGGGTACGCGGACGCCGACGCGGACGTGATTGGATGCCTCAAGCCCGAGGGCGGGCCGCTGTGGTGGATCAGCCCGAGGTACCCGCTGGGCTCGGCCGTCGACTTCGATAACCTCAAGGTGGAGACCCCTGACGCGGTCGACCACCATGTCCTTCTGCCGGCCGTGGTCGAGCTGCTCAAGGCCCGCAAGAGCGAGAAGCTCGTGCTGACGCGCGAGGCCGGGCAGTTCGACAGTTTCTTCCGCGACCTCTACGAGCGGCGGGTTCGCAGAAGCCGGGACTACCGGACGCCCGGACGGACCCGTGACTCCATATCGCTGGAGCCTGAGGGTCCGTACCGCATGCTGGAGTCGATGGAAGTGCGGGACGGCCCGGTCTTCCACGGGCGCGACAAGGAGCTCGCGGAGATCGAGAAGGCTCTGGAGACGCGCCGCATCGTCGTGGTGTTCGGAGAGGCGGGGATGGGCAAGTCGTCCCTCGTTAACGCCGGCCTCGCCCGACGTCTGACCGACGAGGGCGCGCTGGCCGTCTCCATGCGGGTGGGCGCCGACCCGGTCCGCGAGGCCATCATCGCTATCCAGCGCTCCACCCACTCGGTGGGCGAGGAGGCGGAAACCGTCGCGGAGGATGCGACGCTGCGCCAAGCCGCGCGACGAGCGCACGAGGAAGCCCAGCAGCAGGTCGTGCTCATCGTGGATCAAGCCGAGGAGCTTATCACACGGGTCGGACGCCGGACCGCCCTCGCCTTCGCGGCACAGGTGCGCGACTTCCTTGAGGACCAGGACACCGGCGCCCGGCTCGCGCTCGCCGTATGCGACTGGGCGCTGCCGCTGATCTATGAGCTGAAGTCGGTTCTACCCGAGCTTTATGACTCTGTGCATCGGGTCGGGCTGATCGGTCGGTCGGACGCGCGCCAGGCGATCGTGAAGCCGGCGGCTCGCTTCGAGCGGCGCTGGGAAGAGGACCTGATGGAACGCGTCCTCGACCACCTGGGGCCCGACTGGATCCATCCCGCCGAGCTTCAGATCGTCTGCCATCGGTGTTACGCGACTCTTGGGCGAGCGCGTGTCGTCACGGTAAGGGCGTATGAGGCGCTGGGTCGGGCCGAGCGAATCCTCGGCAACTTCCTCTCAGACACCTTCCACCTAATCGGCTGGCGCGACAGGGAGCCCGCCAGGCAAGTGCTCCGAGCGTTGGTGCGGTCGGGCGACACGAAGGGCCAGCTTACGCTCGCCCAAGTCATGGCGCGGTGTCCCAAACTGGACCGCGATCGGGCCGAGCGCTTGCTGTGGGCCCTGTCGGACGCGCGGCTGGTGCGTCGGGCGGGTCGCGAAGGCGAGAGAACATACGAGCTGGTGAGTAACTGGATCGTGCCGCAGCTCGCGGAGGGCATGTCCGCGGAGGATCTGCTGGTCAGGGAGATCGAGGACGCGATCGCGAGGCAGCTCACCGATCACCGACTCTTCGCTGAGCCGCTCGACCGGGCCACGCAACGTCAGGCCGACGGTCAGCGGACAAAGCTCCGGCTGACGAAGGAAGAGGCCGCCTTCGTGGTCACCAGCGCGGCGCTGTCCGGGCATGAGCTTGACGCGTGGTTTGAGACGGCGGCGCAGCTAGAGGACGCGGAGGTCCCCCTCCTCGCGACGCTGCTGCGTACCGCGCCGGACGCGGCGCGGCTCAAAGCGATCGAGCGCCTCGATGCCATCGGCTCCGAGGCGGCGGTCAAGGTGCTGCTGGACTCGCTGGGCGAGCTCGGGCCTTCGGCGCGGGAGCGCGTCGCCCTGTCGCTCGAGCGCCAGGGGCACGCGGTGGCCGCCGCCGTCAGGGAGACCTCCGGTGACGACAAGGCTCGCGCGCTGGTCGCTCTCTCCAGCGTTACCACGCCCGACGTGATGGAGCCCCTGCTCGAGGTCGTTAGCGACGCCTCCGAGGACGAGGCGGTCCGCGAGGTGGCGGTCTCGGCACTCACGACGGTAGCGCCCCGGGCCGGTGGCAAGGCGAGCCAAGCGCTGATCGCTCGCCTGGGCGAGGCCACCGGCGAGGAGATCGACGAGAGCGGAGCCCGCGCCCTGGCGAAGGTCGCTGTCGCCGAAGGCGACCCGGCCACACTCTACCGCGTGGCCGAGAGCGCTTCCGCGCCGTCGAGCGTGAAGTACGCCGCGGTTCTGGCGGCGCTGGATCTGCGCGACGCCGACGAGGGCGAGCGGCAGCTCCAGGGCCTCCTGACAGGAGAACATGGGTTCGACGACACGCAGCAAGTCCGGACGCTCGGCGACACGCTTCGCGAACTGCGGGAGAGGCTGAGCGCGGGCCACTTCGAGTGGAGCATGTTTCGCAAGGACGCGCCGCACTCGGCGACGGCGTGGGAGGACGGCCCTTCACGCCAGCCCAAGGTCCTCTGGGCGGCCGCCGCCCAGGGACACGTCGTGGCGTCGCCGAGCATCAGCGGCGGGCAGTGCTTCTTCGGTGCCAAGGATGGCACGCTTCGGGCCGTCGAGTCGCAGACCGGGCGCGAGATCTGGTCGAGGAAGCTCGGCCTCAGCATTGAGTCCGCACCCGCCATCGCCGGCGATGTTGTCGTGGTGGGCTGTCTCGACCACCGCGTCTATGCTTGCGACCGCAAGACCGGGCGCGTTAGGTGGCGGGCGGAGACCGATGGCGAAGTGCGCGGCTCGCCCGTGCTTGTCGACGGGCGCGCATTGGTCGGAAGCTGGGACGGGCACCTGTACTGCATCTCACTCGACCGGGGCGAGATCGAGTGGCGGGCGCTCGTCGGCGGTCCCGTGTATGCCTCTCCGGCCTGTGCCGACGGCCGTGCCTACGTTGGGTCGTGGGCCGGGCGAATGGTGGCCGTCTCAGTCGAGACCGGACACGAGATCTACTCGATCGACCTGGGCGCTGAGATCAACTCCTCGGCCACCGTGACCTCGGACGGGCGCGTGGTGGTGGGCACGGACGCGGGCGAGGTCGTAGTGCTCGACGGCGAGTCGGGGGCTGTTCGGGTGCGCCACCATACCGAGGGCCCCGTCCGGTCGTCACCGGTGGCGGGAGAGGGCGACGTCTTCGTGGGCGGAGGGGACGGCCTGCTGCACTGCTTCTCGATCGATTCCGGCGAGCGTCGGTTCGTGTTCCGCACGGGCGAGCCGATCGTGGGCGCACCGGTGCTGACACCGTCCCACGTCGTCTTCGGATCGTGGGACGGGTGCCTCTACTGCGCCTCGCGGGCCACGGGCGAGGAGGTGTTCAGGGTCCAGAGCTCCTACTCCGTTGTGGCTTCGCCCGCGATCGTCGACGGCGTCATCTACGTCGGGATGGAGTACTACGAGGTCCGTGCCCTCGGCGAGTCGGAAGAGGCGGAGTGCTGATGCGGTGTCTTGGGTGGATCGCCGTGGCAGCGATCGGGCTGCTCGCGTACGTGGGGCTGGCGCGCGGCGGGCCCCCCACGCTCGACGGAGACCTGACACGGGCCTGCCTGCCGCGGATAGACACCGATCGCGTTGCTGAGCGCGATCGCAGCCGGGCCGAGCTCGCGCGAGCGCAGTTCGGGCTGCTGCAGGCCACTGAGACCTACTTGTCGCAGGTCCGCCTGCGCCGACTCTCGGCGAAGCTTAAGGACCTCGAGGGCGAGGGGTTTGTCTGTGTGCCGGGCCGAGTCGCCGCGGTAAGGCTCGACGCCGAGGCCCAACGCGTCACCCTCGCTGTCGGACGACGGCAGGGCGTGATGGTCAGGGCGCTGGCCGTCGACTTCCGGGGCCTGGCCGGCCTGGTCACCGACGTGGACGACGACTTCTGCGAGGTGATGCTCCTCACGGATCCTGTGAGCGCCGTGCCAGTAGCGACGGTGGCTCCGCCTGATCCGTCGAGCGGGAAGGCCGGCTCTCAGGAACCGGCCGGCAAGACTGCACCGACGGCCAGCGGAGCCGTCCTCGGCGGGCGGTCGGTGAACGGGGAGCCCAGCGGGCTGCTTCGGCTGACCTACCTCGACAACGAGGAGGCCCTCGAGATCGGGCAGGAGCTGGTTACGTCCGGGCAGGGCGACGTCTACCCTCAGGGCCTGCCGGTGGGTTGCATCGTCGGGCACCCCGTGACCGCCGAGCGGCTCGCGCCCGCGCATGCGGACGTGCTGCCGTTCGTCAACTGGCCGTCGCTCTGTGAGCTGATCGTGGCGTGGCGGCCGCCGCGGGCGGAGCGGCCCCATGAATGAGCAGACGAGAACGAGGCGCCGGCGGTACTGGGTAATGCTCGTCGTGCTGATAGGCAGTGCGTACGTGGCGCGTACCAGCCCAGGGGCGGCCGAGCGGAACGGGCGGCCTCCGATGCTGGAGCGGGTGCTGGCCGCTCTCGCCGGTCCGCTCGAGCGGCCCGCGTACCGCCTTGCCGACGGGCTGAGGGCTGTGGCCGTTTCCGCGCTCTGGCCGCGAGCGCTGGAGTCGGAGGCTGCCGTTCTACAGCAGCAGACCGAAGAGGACACGAGGCTGTCGGCTGCTCTGGCCGCCGCGGTGGATCCGTTCAAAGCGCCGGCCGGTCTGGAGACCGATGCCGCGCTGCTGGGCTGGCTTCAGGCCGCGTCCACACCCGCCGTCGTGCTTGGCCGCGATCCGACCGGACGGCGCGATCTGCTGCTGCTGGGCACCGGCGCCACAGCCGGAGCAAGGCGGGGGATGTCGGTTATCAGCGGGGCCGATCTCGTGGGCGGAGTCGACCGGGTGAACAGGTCCACGTGCGTCGCTTACGTGGTCGTCGACCGAGAGTTTCGCGCCGCGGCTCGCTGTGTGCGCTCGCAGGACTTTCTCGGTACTGCGCGTGGGGACGGTCGAGGCCGGCTGACACTCGCGGAGATCCCGCTGGGCGCCGACCTACGCGAGGGAGACGTCGTCGTGACCGGTCCCGATCCGCACGGTCCCGCGCCCGGACTGCGCATCGGCACCGTCGAGCAGGTCGGCCTCGGGCAGCCCGCTGAGGAAGCCGTCGTCGGCCCCGCGGCGCGCGCGGCCGTGAAACTGGTGGCGACGGTGAGGCCGATGGCCGATCTGCGCAAGCTGCGTGAGGTGGCGATAGCGCCTGGTCCGGATGGCGTGCCGGCGATGCCGACGCCTTGAGGCAGGGAGCACGGTGGTGAGAAGGTGGGTCTAGTCACCCTCGCCTTCATGACCGCGATGGCCCTGGCGGCCGCGCTCGCGCAGCCTGCCGTGTCTCAGTGCCTGTCCGTCGCGGGCGCGTTCCCCGACGTCGCCACCGTCGCGGTCTTGGTGGGCGGGCTTCTCCTAGGCCCCTCCGAGGGCCTGGCTCTGGGCTTCCTCGTCGGCGCGATCCACGTCACACAATGCGGGCACCTCGGGCTTGGGGGTCTCCTGGTCTCGCGCGCGGCGGTGGGCCTTCTGGCCGGCCTGACGACGCAGAGGCTGTTCATGGAGATCCCGCTGGTGCGGCCGGTGGCGGCGGCGGTCGGGGTGCTCGTCTGTGACATCATCCTCTTCGCGTTCAGCCCCGACCCGGGGCTGACCCCCTGGTTGTGGCGGGCCCTGGGAAAGGCGGCCTTGTCGGGTGCGGTGTCGCCTTTCCTCTTCTGGGCGGCCTTCAGGGTCGCCGCGTGGGAGGCGGGCGAGCGGTACAGGTTCACCGGCTTCAGGTAGGTGGGCTCTGAGGCGCGGCGCGGCCTGCTCAGTCGACAGAGCTCGGGCTGGAATGCAGGAGCGACCGGGGCCGCCCGGATGCGAGAGGAACGCACATTGGCAGAACACAACGACCAGTTCGCGCCCGCCCCCGACGGCGTCGATCCGTGCCGGGTGCCCAAGCGCGCGCTCGGCACGGGAGCCGAGATCCCAGCCATCGGGCTGGGGACGTTCGGATCCGACAAGTACGACGGCGAGGCGGTGGCTGGAGCGGTGCTCGGCGCGGCGGAGGTCGGCTACCGGCATCTCGACTGCGCCGCTGTCTATGGCAACGAGCACCTCGTGGGGGAGTCGCTACAGGCCATCATGCGAGGCGGCGTTCGGCGCGAGGACATCTGGGTCACCTCGAAGCTGTGGAACGACAAGCACAACGAGAGAGATGTGATCCCCGCCTGCGAGCAGTCCCTGCGGGACCTGCAACTGGGGTACCTCGACCTCTACCTCATCCACTGGCCCTTCCCGAACTACCATCCCCCCGGCTGCGACGTAGGCTCCCGCAGCGCGGATGCGAAGCCCTACATCCACGAGAGCTACATGAGGACCTGGCGGCAGATGGAGCGCCTCGTTGAGCTCGGCCTTGTGCGCCACATCGGCACATCGAACATGACGATCCCGAAGCTCAAGCTCCTGCTGCGCGACGCCGAGGTCAGGCCCGCGTGCAACCAGATGGAGCTTCATCCTCACTTCCAGCAACCCGAGCTCTTGCGGTTCGTGGTCGAGAGCGGCATCGTCCCTGTGGGCTTCTCGCCGATCGGTTCCCCGAGCCGCCCGGAGCGAGATCGCACGCCCGAGGACACCGTCGACACCGAGGACCCCGTCATCGTCGGCATCGCGGAGCGGTTGGGCGTGCACCCGGCAATCGCCTGCGTGAAGTGGGCAGTGCAGAGGGGCCAGGTGACCATCCCCTTCTCAGCCAAACGGCATCAGTACCTTGCCAGCCTGAAGGCCGTCGTCGAGGACCCGCTGACGAACGAGGACATGCAGGCAATCGCCGGGATAGACCGAAACTGCCGACTCATCAAGGGACAGGTGTTCCTGTGGAAGCCCGGGCAGAGCTGGGAGGCTCTGTGGGATCTTGACGGTGACATCACCCCGCCGTGACCTGTGGCTGACGGGAGAGAGCATGAGCGCCGGACCGACCACCATGATGGGTGTTGTGCTGCCCGGCAACAGCACTGTCGAGTTCAGTGACTACCCCGTCCCGACTCCGGGTCACGGCCAAGTCCTCATCGAGATGAAGGCGTCCTCCATCTGCGGGAGCGACATCCGCGCGATCTACCGCGAGCACCTTGGCAAGGGCCCGGAGGGATACCAGGGCGTCATCGCGGGCCACGAGCCGTGCGGGCAGATAGTGGAGACAGGCCCCGGCTGCATGGAGTTCCGCGAGGGTCACCGGGTCGTTGTCTATCACATTTCCGGCTGCGGCGTCTGCGACGAGTGCAAGCACGGCTACATGATCAGTTGCCGGAGCCCTCACCGCGCCGCCTACGGCTGGCAGCGCGACGGCGGGCACGCGGACTACATGCTCGCCGAGGAGAACACGTGCGTCCGGCTGCCGGACTCGATGACCTATGTCGACGGAGCCCTCTGCGCGTGCGGCTTCGGGACTGCCTATGAGGCCTTGCGCCGCATGAACGTCAGCGGGCAGGATCGGCTCCTCATCACCGGCCTCGGGCCCGTCGGGCTCGCGACCGCGATGCTGGGCCGCGCGCTCGGCGTCACGACCGTCATCGGCACCGACATCTCCGGCGAGCGGCTGGCTCTGGCACACGAGCTGGGGCTGGTCGACCACACGCTCAAGGCGGACGATGGCGCACTTGAGGCGATCTTCGACCTGACCGGTGGTTGGGGCTGCGAGGCGAGTGTGGACTGTTCCGGCGCGGCGTCCGCGCGCCTGCTCGCCCTGCAGGGCACGCGCGACTGGGGGCGTTGCGCGTATGTCGGCGAGGGAGGGTCGGTCGAGTTTGAGGTGTCGAAGTACCTTATCCACAAGCAGATAGCCCTCTACGGCTCGTGGGTCACGTCGCTGAAGCACCTGGAAGAGCTTGTCGAGCGTTGCGACCGGTGGGGCATCCACCCCGACCGCACCTGCACCCACCGCCTGCCCCTCGCCCAAGCGGCTGAGGCGTACATCCTCGCCGCCGGCGGCCGGACGGGGAAGGTGTGTATCGTGTTCGGGTAGGCGCCGGCGGGTTCGTGGTGTCCGTTTTCGGCCTCGGCCGCCGAGCAGGGACATCGCGGCGGCCTCACGAATGCGATGTGCGTGGCTTCCGGCGTACGGGTGCAGCCGGTCACGCCGACGCCGCTGCCACGAATGGGAGGCCAACTATGCCGACCCCTCAGCGTGTTCTGGACCGCCTGTCCGCGGGTCTCAAGCGCTTTCAGCCGGTGCTGGAGACCGCGAAGCAGCGCGATGTGAACGAGGCGGACACTGTAGTCATCATCCGCGACATGCTCGCAGACCTGTGGGGCTACGACAGGTACGCGGAGGTCACCGGAGAGCACGCCATCCGTGGGACCTACTGCGACCTAGCCATTCAGATCGGTGAGAAGCCGGTCCTGTTGGTCGAGGTGAAGGCGGTCGGGATCGACCTCAAGGACCAGCACGTCAGGCAGGTCCGCGACTACGCAGCGAACAAGGGCATCGACTGGGTGGCACTCACCAATGGCTGGCACTGGCACGTCTACCGAGTGTCTTTCACCAAGCCGGTCGAGACGCATCTGGTGGTCGAGTTCGAAATACCAGACATGAGCCCAAGGAGTGCCGAGGATCTCGAGTCGCTCTACTTCCTCAGCCGTGAAGGCATGCACCGGTCCGCGCTCGAGGAGTACGACGCGCGCCGCCAGGCCAGCGACAAGTTCCTCCTCACGGCGGTCATCCTGAGTGACCCGGTCCTGCAGGTCATCCGTCGCGAGCTGCGGCGCGTGAACTCCGGCATCCTCATCGAGGCCGGTGACATCCGGGCCGAGCTGTGCACTGGTGTGCTGAAGCGCGAGGTCGTAGAGGGGGAGAAGGCCACCGAGGCTGCCGCGCGGGTCGCGGAGGCCGGGGCTGTCGCACTGCGGACGCGGGGGAAGGGGTCTGAGGACACCGCGCGAGATGGAGGCACTGGTGGATCGGCACCTGAGCGGGCTGAGGGTGAGGAGACACGCTACAGGTCGCCCTAGGGCCGCGGAATCCGGCCCGGCGCGCGGTGAGCCGAAGCGATCACCCGATCGACGCCTGGGAGCGCAAGTGGCAGCTCCAGACACAAGAACGCCCCCAGCGCTGGGGGCGCCGAAGGCACTGCCTTCCACCTCCGCAAACCGGATTGCTGTTACTGTACCACATGGTGGGGTGGCGCACTTTCGGTGCATTGCGCGCCTTGCGCGGCCAGCGGAAACACTCCCGCAGCCGCGGCACGATCGCCGCTGCACTGCTGATGGATGGCATCGGCGCGCCCACCCTACGCGAACCGCACCACCTGGCGCTCTGCGAGCGCGTCGTTGATGATCTCCAGACTCGCGCCGTCATCGCCGAGCAGTTGCTCGTCAGCATTCAGGAGCTCTATCCCGTATACCGTCCCGTCGGGTGAGAGGTCGACGGCGAGGGACTCGCTCACCCCAATCGTCTCCACCTCCTCAGTCCGGTCCTTCAGCCGAAGGTAGGCGATGTTGTACCGCGGATCGTACGTCAGGGTCATGCAGTCACCCCTCTCCCCTAGAAGAAGCGGACGACCACCGTTATCACAAGCCACCCGTGCTCATCCACAGCGTACGCTTCGACCTGCTTGGTCGCGTACGGCCTTCCCCTCCAGGCGCCGTCAAATGCGAAGTTCCTCCGAAAGCCCGTGCGACCGAACTGAGCTGGGAAGCTCTCACCCGTCTCGACGGTAGCGACGACCTCGCCTTCGGTCGCGCCGCGCTCGACCAGCCGCTGGCGCGCGCGGGGATGGAGTCTCACTCGCGCCATGCCCTGCAGCTCCCTCTCAGGGGGATGCGCACACGCAAGGACCGGTATCCACAGCAGTGTGGACGCGCTCCATTCTCGCCTCGCGATGCGCTCCCGGCCAACGCTCCCCTACCGCGCGTATCGCCCGCACTCCATCACTGTGTCAAACATCGCCAGGACGTTCCCGACCGGGGTCTCCTCGAGGATCGAGTCGTGGCTCGCGCCCGCGACGTAGCCGCCGCCGGGCATCATGATGTCGAGTGTCTCGCGCGTCTTCGCGCGCACCAAGTCGGGCGTGCCCTTAATGAGCACGTGGTGCGAGTCGATCGCGCCGTTGAAGACGATCCTGTCGCCGAACCGCTCCTTGAGCGAGCGCAGGTCCATTCCGGTACACGAGGGCTGCACCGCGTGGAGGCCGTCGAGGCCGATCTCGATCATCCCTGGGATGAGTTCCGCGATGCCGCCGCAGCAGTGGAGCATCACCTTCAGCCCGTACGAGTGCCCCAGGTCGACGAGCCGCGCCAGGTGCGGCAGCACGAACCGGCGGAAGAGCTCCTCGCCAAGGAGCGGGCCGCGCTGGCTTCCGAGGTCATTCCCGATGAAGAAGATGTCGATCAGGTCGGCCGCCTCGTCGAAGATGCGCCGCGAGGACTCGGCGTAGTAGTCAACAACGCGCCCCATCACCGCGTCCACGAGCTCCGGCTCGTCGTACATCGCGTAGTACATGCGCTCCATGCCGAAGAGCTCGATCACGTCATGCCAGAACGGCGACCAGTCGCCCCCGAGGATCGCGAACTCGCCTACGCGCGGCTTCGCCTGTGCTCTGACGGTAGACACGTCCGTCCACGCGGGATCGGGCCAGCCGTACGCATGCACCGCGTCCAGGCCGGCGTCCGCGAGTGGGTGGTTGATCGGCTGGCCGTAGCCCATCCCCGCGCGCTCGATGCCGAACGGCGTGCGCGATACAGCGGCCGGCGAGAGGGGCACTTCGGGCCCGGCGTAGCGGGCGAAGACGCGCCGGAAGTCGTCGCCAAAGCGCAGGCGCAGCCCCTCATCGTCGAGGCTGAGCTCGGCCTTGGCCTTCGTCCAGAACTCGGCCGACGATCCGCACCAGATCGGCACCCGGTCCGGCTCCTGGTGGGCGAATGCGGCCAGCACACGCTCTCTCGGTGTCACGCTGCACCCCCTCGCGGATGGCCGATGCGCTTCCGCGCGCCGCCCGCCGGCTCCTTCGGGCCAAGACCCGGCGTACGCGGAGCGTGCTGTCCTCAGCGTCGGCCAAGCGCGCAAGGACGGCGCCATGGGCGGGATGAACTACACCCGCGGGAGTGGGCACATGCGCGCGCGCCGGGACAACGCAGGTACGGGTGCGGGGCCGGACGAGCAATCGGTCGGCACGCTGTCGGTGGTTGACGCGGTCGCTGTGATCGCCGGCGTCGTGGTCGGGGCGGGGATCTTCCGTTGCCCATCCATCGTCGCCGCGAACGTGGGCAGCCTCGGCGGCCTCGTCGCAGCCTGGCTGTTGGGCGGGGCCATCTCGCTTGTCGGCGCGCTGTGCTATGCCGAGCTGGCCTCCGCGTTCCCACACCCGGGCGGGGAGTACCATCTCCTGACGCGGGCGTACAGCCGCGGACTCGGGTTCCTGTTCGCCTGGGCGCGCCTGACCGTCATACAGACAGGCTCGATCGCGGGCCTCGCGTTCGTTCTGGGAGACTACATGGCCGATGTGCTGCACAGCAGCAGTCCGAGCTACAGCGCCGCCTACGCGGCAGGATGCGTTGCCCTGCTGACCGGCCTGAACGTGGCCGGGGTCAGGCAGGGAGCCTGCGTGCAGAAGCTGCTCACGGCAGCCAAGGTCCTCGGGCTGGCGCTTGTCGGGGCCGCGGCCCTTCTCGCCGGAGGGCCGGCGGCGGCCCCGCACGATAGCGCGGGCCAGGCGGCGGCAGGCTCGGGCCACTTCGGGCTGGCGATGGTGTTCGTGTTGTTCACCTTCGGAGGTTGGAACGAGGCGGCGTACATCGCCGCCGAGCTGAGGGACCGCCGACACGGAGTCGTTCGCGCCCTCATGGTGGCGGTGAGCGGGATCGCCGTTCTGTATGTGGCCGTCAACCTCGCATACGTACACGTGCTCGGCCTGCGGGGGGCCGCCGACTCCGGTGCAATCGCCGCTGACATGATGCGGCAGGTCGGCGGGAACTGGGGGGTGGCAGTGACAGGCTCCCTGGTGGCCATCGCGGCCCTGGGCGCCACGAACGCCACTATCCTGACCGGAGCCAGGGCCTACTACGCACTCGGTCGCGACCACCCGGCCCTCGGGCTCTTGGGCAAGTGGCGCGCGTCGGGAGCAACACCGGCTGCGGGGCTGATCGCCCAGGGAGTGGTGACGCTCGCGGTCATAGCCGTCGGCGCGATGACCCGCAAAGGCTTCCAGACGATGGTCGACTACACAGCACCCGTGTTCTGGTTCTTCTTCCTGCTTGTCGGCGCGTCGGTCATCGTGCTTCGCGTTCGCGAACCACTGGCAGAGCGAGGGTTCCGCGTTCCCCTGTACCCCGTTGCTCCGGTGCTCTTCTGCGGCGCGTGTGGGTTCATGTTGCATGCCGCGGTCGTCTACGCCGGGCGGGGTGCGCTCGTCGGCCTGGGAGTGCTCGCCGCAGGGGTGCCAGTGTGGTTCGCGTGCCGGGCCTTGGGCAGGCGACACACCACCTAAGGCGAGGCCTTGCCCGAGTCCCGGCCGGAGTCGCCGACCCCGTGAGCGAGGCCGGGCCGCCCGGGCGACCCGGCCCCGTCACTCTCGCGTCCGGCGCCCTACGGAGGGCCGAAGTAGCGGATCTTGGCCTCGAACTCGCCGGCGATGTAGGTCTTGAAGTCGTCCTTGAAGCAAAGGTGGATCTT
>Ga0315282_10006308_pt1 | contig 19924 bp, 6 predicted proteins | sample YL17G07_20_MG_FD_203693 | JGI IMG/M metagenome (GOLD analysis project Ga0315282, IMG submission 203693) | Sediment microbial communities from Yellowstone Lake, YNP, Wyoming, USA - YL17G07_20 | ecosystem: Environmental > Aquatic > Freshwater > Lake > Sediment | place: USA: Wyoming | collected... | reverse complement strand
CCGAGCAGCACCAGGCCGCAATCGCTATCTTCCAGCGATACGACGAGTACAAACACCTGGCGGTCGCCAACTCAGTCAGCCGCGACACGGCGCGCGCCCTGGACGAGCACCTGGTGAGCATGTGCCAGGACACCTGGCGCGACGTTGCCGCCCACCAGGGGTCGGGATTGTCGCACATCGTGCCGGTCGGCACGTTGGGCAACCGTTGGACCGACAAGGCTTACATCCCCGGCAAGAGCGACAAGGACTTCATCCCGCGCGGCCTGAACTCCGGCGAGGCAGCCAGGGATTTCTCCTCCGCCTTCGAGAAGCAGTGGGGCATCCCGCCCGGCAGCGTTGACGTGAATGCCCTCGATCCCACCGACATTAAGTCGTGGCCCGACCGGGTGATCGCCGCCGCCGACGTGGAGAAATACAACACCAAGGGCGGCATCGCCTGGCTGGAGAACGATTTGTACAAGCGGCAGCCCAACCTGTGGGTCTACGATCCCGGCACGAACGGCGTCGGTGAGGTGGCCTACGGCCAGATCGTCAAGGAGGCGCCGCCCGCTCTTACCAGCGCCGACGCGGCCGGCCTGCTGAGCGATAGCACCCGCTTCCGCCAGCAGGTAGCCGAACGATACGCCGGCGATTACCCGGCGATGGCCCTGAAGCAGGCCAAGTATGACCTGCGCAACGCGGACGCATATCTGCTCGCCGGCGGCCAGCTCACTGAGACCGAACAGAAGCTGCTGACCAGCGCCAAGCTGCTGAGAGATGGCGAGGCTGACAAGGCCATCTCAGCCTATATGGCCAGCGCCGGCATCTACGACGTGGACGAGGCGCTGCGGTCGTACCTGGAGGGCATGGACAACCTGACCGCCCGCATGGCACGCCGGGTGATCGAGTCGCACGTGGCATTGATGGCCGAGGGCAAGGCCAGCCTCGCCCTGTCCAGCGAGCTGTCGGCGGCGATAGCCAACCTTCCCCCGCAGTACGCCGGCATGGCGGAAGAAGTCGTCTCCGGGAAGCTGGGCAAGGCGCAGTGGCAGGTCGTCAGCCAGCTGGCCACGGCCTTCAGAGAACAGGTCGCCGTGGTCCGCTACGGGCGCGAATACTTCGACGCCCAGGCCATGACCCACTTCGGCCGGCGTTACGACCAGCTGAGCGACGCCCAACGAGCAGTCCTCCACGGCGCCGATGAGGCCGCCGAGTCGTTTGCAGGCCAGGCGTTCAAGGCAGCCGGCATGGGGCTGGGAGTGCTGTTGGCCGGCTATGCGATCTACGAGGCCTACCAGGAGGGAGCCAGGCGCAGCACGGGTGTGGCGCTGGGCAGCGCCGTGGGACGGGCGATGATCGAGCTGCTCGAACTGGGCTATCCGCCGCTCATCGCCGCCGAGCTGCTGGGCCGGCTGGCGGCGGGCGTCACCAACCTGGGCGCCTCGGCCTACAAGAACGACGCGCTCGAGAGCATCTATGCACGCTACCGGCAGGGTGAGCAGCTGGACTACCTGCTCAACACCCAGGCGCTGGCCCCCTACTTTGCCGGCGGGCTCCGCCAGCTCGCCATCGAAATGCGCGAACAGAATCCCCAGCTCACCGACGAGCAGATCGCCCAGGCGATCCGGGATTACTTCGTCCAGCGGCTGGCGGTGGAACAGGCCACCGGTGAGACCAACCGGAGGCTGGGCGCCCTGGCTGAGTGGGTCGACGTGTATGAGATCCCACTGCGGCCGGGCGGCGACGCCTACGACAATGACTGGCTGAAACAACATCGGCCGGAGGAGTATTTCAAGCGCCTGGCTGCCGTGTTGGAAGCCTACGAGCGGCTGGCGGCGCAGCTCAGGGCCGACGGAATCCCCTTCAACGAGGACATCGTGCTCGGATTGTTGGAGAAGCTCTATCGCGGCGGGCGCCAGGAGTACGAGCAGGCGTTGCGCGAGCTGTACCGGGGTTTCCAGAAGACCTACCCGCCGGCTGCCGGCACCAACCCGCGCAGCGCGCTGACGGGCGATCAGCTGGGCCGCCTGGTCAACGCCCGCGATGTGCTGATCAACGCTACCGGAGCGCCGGCCTCGCCGCAGCTGCCGGTCCTGATGAGCTGCCTGTGCGGCTGCGCCTGCGCGGAGGCCGGCTGGGCGTGCGGCTACAACGTCTCCTGTAACCACAGCCCGGCCGCTGGCGCCGCGGGCGGCCCCTGCCTCTGCGGTGGCTTCGGCGAGCAGCGCCTGGGGCCGGCGACTTCCGGCGAGTGCTTCACGAAGTGCAGCCAGCAGGTGGGTGCTACTATCCCCGCCACCTCGACCTGGCCGCTCGTGCCCATCGGCACCGGCACCAAATTGAAAGCGGGCGACCAGATCTTCTCGGGCAACGCAACCGACAATGTGGTGGTGCTGGCTGACGGCTCACAGCTGCTGCTCAAGCCCGATACCGTGCTCACCCTGTTGCAGCCTCAGCCGGGCATCGTGCGCGTCCACGTACAAAAGGGCGGGTTCCGGCTGGTGCGGGCGCCGGGCGGCACCCACGGGCTGGAGGTCCAGCTCGGTAATGCCGTCGCCCGGCCGGTGGGCACCGAGCTGCTGGCCGGCTGGGCGGATGAGGCGGGCAGCCTCGCCGTCGTCGACGGTGCCGTCACGCTGACGGATGCCGCCGGCACCGAGACCCAGGTGAGCGCCGGCCAGCAGGTCGACCTTCCCTCCGGCGCGCTGACTCCCTATGACCTGAGCCAGGATGACGGCGGCCCGGTGGACGGCCTCCGGCTGCGAGACCTTCTGCTCGACGACACCACCCCCCAACCCTGCGGCGAGGTCACGGCTGCCTTCGGCGATGACCGGATACCCGCCGATTGGGTCTGGCAGGACCCGGGCCAGGATGCGCACTTCGAGACGCCTGCAGCGGGCACCCTGCGGGTCACGGTCCCCGATGGGAACGAGCTGTGGGGCGGATGGAGCGACGCCCCGCGCCTGCTGCACCGGGTGACGGGCGACTTTGACCTGCAAGGCGAGCTGTTCCTGGAGAGCCAGAGCACCGACCTGGCCGCCAGCGAGTTTGTGCTCTTCGCGCCGGCCGCGGGGCTGGGCAGCCAGGCCCGACAGATGCTGGCCGAGGGGTTTGTCGCGGATTACCGCATCGTGGGCGGCGGCTGGCTGCGCCAACAAGGATTGAACAAACTACAGGGGCTGGAAACGCGGCTGCGCGACGGCCCGGACGCGCCGGACCACCCGGTGCGGCTCCGCCTCACCCGGCGCGGCGACCTCTGGAAGACCTACTGGAGCCTCGACGGCCAGGAGTGGACGCTGTCGGGCCGCCAGCGGATCGAGGCCCCCAATACCTTGTGGGTGGGCTGGGTGTTCAAGCGCATGGCGTACGACGGGCTCGTGTCCGAGCCGGCGATCACCACGCTGAGCGGCGTGCGCCTGACCAGCGCGGCACGCGACACCGTGTCCCAATCTGGTTGGGATCTCGACGGCTGGCAGGGGCGGGCGTTCCTGGACGGTGATGCGATTGAGTTGGAGCTGGACGGCAGCCGTCTGGCCAGCGTGCGGGCCTTCGCCCGCCAGCCGCTCGCCGGCGACTTCGACGTGGTGGCGCGCTTCGAAACTCAGAATTGGCAGCAGCACCCCGGCGAAGCGCGCCAGCTGATGCTGGAAGCGCTCAGCGGAGACGACGATTTCTGGATGACGACCGGCCAGGGCTCCGGGCACGCCAGCTTGGCCTACGTTGGCCCGGTGCAGCACCTGGACTGGCCATTCCAGGTGGCGACCGACTGGCAGTTAAACGGAGGCTGGGGACGCTGGCAATCCGTCGTGATGCCCGAGGGCCCCGGCTGGCTCCGCCTGGCGCGCTACGGGGGGCAATTCGAGACGTATGTTTGGTCGGACTGCGAATGGCTGCGCCTGGACCGGTTCACCGACGTGTACACCGGCCCGGTGATGATTGCGCTAGAAGCCTCGAACCTGTGGGAAGCCCAGTCCAACGCCGCGCTGACCGCCCGGGTCAGCCTGGAACAGTTCTCGGTGGGTGAGCCGGCGGGCGCGCCGGTGTGGGCACCGGAGCCGTGCAGCCTGCTGGCCGCAGTCGATCCTCCACCCCAGCTGGTGTTCCCCGCAGGCCTCGAGGCGAGCATGTTCCAGGCGCCTTATGCGCTGGGTAGTCTATTCACCGGCAACGACGGCACCGTCTATCTGTTCTCCAGCCAACCGGACAAACAGAAGCTGATGGTCGTGGATAGGCGCGGCCAGGCGCGCACCTTTGCCGAAAGTGAGGCCCTGGCCGGCGTCAACGGCAAGGGCGGCGTCTGGTTGGGGCAATCTGTGTTGATGACTATCGACTATGCGCCTGACGGGGGGAATCCGCTAGGCGGCCTGTTCCAGCTGTGGCCGGGCGGCGCCTTCCGAGAGTGGAAGACGGCCACAATCCACGGCGGCTTGTCGGACATCATCGCCGCGCCGGGCAAAGGGTGGTACTTCGCCGACTTCGAGAACGACAACATCTGGCACCTGACCGCTGAAGGCGCGCCCGAGACCCCCGTGATCACCCAGGGTGACGTGCCCGGCGGTCTGGTGGTGCTGGCCTACGATGCCCGCCGGAAGGCATTGTATGCCCTCAATCGGAGTGCCGAGTGGCCGTGGGGCGGCACGGCAGGCGTCTATCAGATCAACGAGGCGGGCGAAGCGGTGCTGCTGGCCCGGCCGGCCGAGGGCACCCCGAACTTCGGGGGCATGGCGTTCAGTCCCGGCCTGGACTTCGACGAGGGTTTGTACGTGAGCGACCCGGAGGGCGGGAGCATCTTGCAGGTCGCGCCCGGCGGCAGCCTGGTGCCAGTGGTCACCGGCCTGCCCAAACCGGGCGCACTGCGCTTCGACCCGGCGACCGGTGCGCTGTGGGTGGTATGTGATGCCACGTACGTGCTGCGAGTGGGCAGCCCGCAGGCCATTCAATAGCACCACCGCGCCTTCAATAAAGTCTCAGCGCAGAGGCGCAGAAAAGTCTATATGAATCTCTGTGGACTCTGCGCCTCTGCGGTGAATTGACCCCGCTTATTGGGCGTCGAGCCCTTCCAGCACAACCATGCCGCTGATCATCTTGGGATAGAAGTCGGTGGACTTCTGGGGCATGCGCTCACCGGCCTCAGCGCAGGCGCGCACCTGTTCCAGGCGGGTGGGATTGAGCAGGAACAGGCATTGTGCCTGCCCGTCATCCAGCGCCCGGTAGCCCGCGTGTGGGTCGCGCAGGTAGCGCAGGTTCTCCTGGCGAGCGATGGATTCCGGGGTCAGTCCCAGCATGGTCTCCAGGACAAGCCGGTGCAGGATGGTGACATCCAGCTCCCGCCAGGCGGGCACGTGTTCCGGCGCCAGCTGGTCGGTGACCCCGGCGTCCTTCAGCACCCAGAGAGACTGCTGGTGGGGAGCAACGAACCCGAATGCATGGTGCGCTTGACCGGCAGCCGGTAGGGCGCCCATCAGTCCGGCGCGGTCGGGCATCGAGCACACCTCGAAGTAGTTCTGCGCTTTCGCCAGCAGCTCGGTGACCGACAGGTCCGGGAAGGAGTGCACCAGGCGATGAGTCGGCAGGATCCTCAGGCCGGGGTCGTCCATGCTCACCAGCGCGGCCAGGACGAAGTTGTGCAGCGCCAGCCGCCCGCCTTTCGGATGAGCCTGTCGCATCGCATGCCGGTACGCGAGCGCCGTCTGGTAGCGGTGGTGGCCGTCCGCAATCACCAGGCCCCGTAATGGCTGAAATGCCGCCTGCACCGCGGCGATCAGCGCCGGATCGTTGAGGACCCACTGCTCCTGAAGGACGTCACGCTCGTGCAGCTCGTGCGCCGCGGCGGCCGGCGGCCGGCCGCCGATCGCAGCCTCCAGCAGGCGGTCGATGCAATTGCCGGGATCAGGGTAGAGCAGGAAGATCGGCTCAAGGTGGACGCCTGTTGCCCTGAGCAGCTGCAGCCGGTCTGCAATCGGCGCCTCCAGCGTGCGCTCATGGGGCAGCACACTCCCCTCTTCAAAGGGAGCCAACTCGAGCGCCGCGAGCAACGCCGTGCGCGTGATGGGCCTTCCCTCAGGCGACTGCCAGGTTTGCCGCTGCACGTACCACGCCGGAGCGCGGTCCTGGGTCAAGACGCCCTGCTCCCGCCACCGGCGATACAGCGCAGCCGCCTGTGCGTATGGGCCGCCGGCATCGTCCAACCGGGCCCGATTGAGAATCAGATGGACGAAACTGTGCGGATGCTGGCGGCTGTAGGCATCCCAGAGTTCCGTCCCGATTCGATCGTAAGGCTGGGTGACCACCGCACTCAGGTCGGGTGTTGTCTCGGGATTGTAGCGCACACCGCGAAAGGGCAAGACCGTAGCCATACACCCCTTTTTCCAGAACCCTGTCTGCCACCTGGTAACACTATCACAGAGACGGCCCCATGTCAAAGGTAGCACCCCGCGCTCCGCTCGTGCTACGCTTGCCGCTACTCCCTACTCCCGGTTGCTCCCGCCCTCGGGCTGTGCTATAATTGCTGCGTCGTCAGCGGCCAATATTCGCCTCCACGTTTGACCAACGGAGCGCGAGCCACCCGAATCTGTGACGTCGTACCGTGACAAAGGAGGTTTGCCATGGCAGCCAAGAGCGGTGCAGCGGAACAGCTTTCCCCCTGGTGGCGGCGGGGCGTCCTGATCATCATAGCGGTGGAATTCGTGGTGCTGATCGCGGTCGCCGTCAACGCCACTTCCGGCCAGGTGGGTGCCCCGATACCGGATAGGGTCGTAGATCAATCCGGCAACGTCGTTTTCACCGGCGCGGACATTCTGGCCGGGCAAGAGGTGTTCCTCAAGCATGCCTTGATGGACAACGGCACCCTTTGGGGGCACGGCGCCTATCTGGGGCCAGACTTCTCGGCGGAATACCTGCACCAGCTGGCACTCGATACCCGCGAGGCACTGGCCGTCCAGAATTTCGGCCGGCCGGCGGACCAGCTCACTTCCACCGAGCAGGCCAGCCTGGATACGCAGGTTCACGGTCTGCTGTCCGAGAACCGCTTTGACGCTCAGACGCGGACGCTGGTCTTCACGCCCGCCGAGGTGAGCTCGCGCCAGAACCAGGTGGCGCGCTGGCAGGCCTACTTCGACGGATCGCGGGCCAGCCGCGGGCTGCCCTCCAAGGCCATCCAGGATGCCACCGAGCTCGACCAGCTCACCTCGTTCTTTGCGTGGAGCGCCTGGGGCGCCGCGGCCTGGATGCCGGGCACCTCGACCTCGTACACCAACAACTTTCCCTACGATCCAGCGGTGGGGAACGGCCCGTCGAGCGCCACGATTCTGTGGAGCGCGCTCAGCCTCATGGCCTTACTGGCGGGCACGGCTGTCATCCTGCTCGCCTTTGGCCGCTTTAACTACCTCGGCTGGCACGGCGAGCGGCCCCCCACCCCACCTCAAATGCTGCCGGGACGACGCACCGCCAGCGAACGGGCGACACTGAAGTTCTTCGTGGTGGTGGCCCTGCTGCTCCTCATGCAGGTGTTGGTGGGAGCTGCTATGGCCCATTACCTGGCCGAGCCGGGCAGCTTCTATGGGTTCGACCTGGCCGCCATCTTTCCCAGCAATCTGCTGCGCAGCTGGCATCTGCAGACCGCCATCCTGTGGATTGCCACTGCTTACGTTGGCGGAGGGCTTTTCATGGCGTCGGCGCTGGGGCAGCGCGAGCCGAGAGGGCAGGCCACGCTCATCAACGTGCTGTTCGGGGCGCTCGTTCTGGTGGTCGCCGGCAGTCTGTTCGGAGAATGGCTGGGAGTGAAGCAGCTGCTTGGGACAGTGTGGTTCTGGATCGGCAATCAGGGCTGGGAATACCTGGAAATCGGGCGGCTCTGGCAGGTTCTGCTCGCGCTCGGCCTGGTGATCTGGGTCGTTCTGCTGGTGAGAGGCGTCTGGCATGTCCGGCGCGATCGGAAGCAGCGCGAGATCGTTACTCTCTTCCTGCTGGCGGCGCTGGCGATCCCAATATTCTACCTGCCTGCCTTCTTCTTCGGCAGCAGCACCAACTTCACCGTGGTTGACACCTGGCGTTTTTGGATCATTCACCTGTGGGTCGAGGGGTTCTTCGAGCTGTTTGCGACCGTCATGGTGGCCATCACCTTCCTCAAGCTGGGCTTGGTGACCCGTCAAACGGCAACGCGCGTCATCTACCTGGACGCGGTACTCTTCCTGGGTGCCGGCATCCTGGGCACCGGCCACCACTGGTACTGGACGGGACAGAATGTGACGTCGATGGCCATTTCGGCCACGTTCTCGGCAATGGAGGTGGTGCCGCTCATCCTGCTCACGCTGGAGGCCTCTGATTTCGTCGGACTGATGCGCTCCGGTGCCCAGCCGGGAGGCAAGCACCTGCCGTTCCCTCACAAGTGGACATTCTATTTCCTCATCGCGGTGGGCGTGTGGAACTTCGTCGGAGCCGGGGTATTCGGTTTTCTGATCAATCTGCCCATCGTGAGCTACTACGAGGCCGGCACCAACCTCACCGCCAATCATGGACACGCCGCTCTGATGGGGGTGTTCGGCATGCTGGCCGTCTCTCTGCTGGTGTTCACGCTGCGCCAGATGTCAACCGATGCGCACTGGGAGCGCATCGAGAAGTACATTCGAATCTCCTTCTGGGGGTTGAACATCGGGCTGGCCGGCATGGTGGTGTTGCAGCTGTTCCCGACCGGAGTGCTGCAGTTCCTCGACGTGGTCAACAACGGATACTGGCATGCCCGCAGCCCGGCTTTCATGGACCTGCCGCTAACCAACGCGTTCTTCTGGGCACGGCTGCCGGCTGACCTCTTCTTCACCCTGGCCGGGGTCGTGCCGCTCGTGATCGCCACTGTGCTGACCTATTGGCACGCCAGGAAGCCGGGGCCGCAGCCGATCCGGTCCGGCGAGGGAGCATAGGGGCGATGCCAACCCAAATCGCCGTCGAGCGGAACGTGGCCGTGCCGATGCGCGACGGCATCCAGCTGTGCGCCGACGTCTACCGCCTGGATGAGACAGCACCGGTGCCAGCCATTCTGGTGCGGCTCCCCTACGACAAGGATGAGCTCCTCCAGCAGTGGAATGCAATTCACCCCATCCGGGCGGCCGAGGCGGGGTATGCGGTCGTCTTCCAGGACACCCGCGGCCGCTTCCGGTCGGATGGCGAGTTCGAGCCGTACCTCCACGAGGCTGCCGACGGCTACGACAGCGTCGAATGGGCCGCCCGCCAGCCCTGGTGCAGCGGCCGGGTGGGGATGACGGGCGCATCGTATTTCGGTGCGGCGCAGTGGTTGGCGGCGATGGCACAGCCGCCCCATCTGAGGGCGATCGTTCCGTCCATCACCGGTTCCGAGCTGTACGAGGGGTGGACCTACCAGGGAGGCTCCTTCCAGCTGGGCTTCATGCTGTTCTGGACGTTGGTCCTGGCGGCCGACACCACGCAACGCCTGGTCAAGGCCGGCCAGGCCGGAGCGGACGAGGCGGCGCGCCTCTTGGCCACGCAAGACCGTATACAGGAGCTGTACCGATTCCGGCCGTTGAATGAGCTGCCGGCCCTTCGCACCGGCGCGGCCGCTCGCGGTGGGCGCCACTACTTCGAATGGCTGGCACACCCCGCCGACGATGCTTTCTGGCAGAACGTCGCCGTCAACCGGCACTACCCTCAGGTCCATGTGCCTGCCTTCAACGTGGGCGGCTGGTACGACATCTTCCTGGGCGGCACGCTGGAGAACTACACCCGCATGCGGGTAGAAGGCGGCACTCCCCAGGCGCGCGCCGGCCAGCGGCTGCTGATCGGCCCGTGGGCGCACGGCAATTACAGCGGCGAATACGCCGACCGCAGCTTCGGGGCAGCGTCCTCATTTGACAGTATCGACATCCACATGCTGAAACTGCGCTACTTCGATCACACTCTAAAGGGCCTCGACAACGGGGTGGAGGAAGAGCCGCCGGTGCGCATCTTCGTGATGGGCGAGGACCGCTGGCGCAGCGAGGCGGATTGGCCGCTGCCGGATACCCGGTATGTGCCCTGGTACATCCACAGCGAAGGCCAGGCCGGCGCCCGTGGGGGCACTCTGTCGGAGAATCCGCCAACAGAGGAACCGCCCGATGTCTATGTCTACGACCCGCGCCAGCCCGTGCCCACCCTGGGCGGCCAGACCCTGCTGCCCGGCATGTACCTCAGCCTCAACGCCGGGCCCAGGGATCAGCGCGCTGCCGAAGCCCGCCCCGACGTGCTGGCGTACACGTCGGAAACCCTGGCAGAGCCGGTCGAGGTGACCGGCCCAATCGCCTTCAACCTGTGGGCGGCAAGCAGCGCGCCGGACACCGACTTCGTGGTGCGCCTGTGCGACGTGCACCCGGATGGGGCGTCGCTGATCCTGGTGGAAGGCATCTTGCGCACCCGCTTTCGTGATGGGTTTGAGCATCCCAGCCTGGTCGTGCCGGGGCAGGTGCTCCAATATCGCATCAACCTGCTGGCCACCAGTAACCTGTTCCTGGCCGGCCACCGCATACGGGTCGACATCACCAGCAGCTCCTGGCCGCGCTTCGACCCCAACCCGAACACCGGTCACGCCATTGGCACAGACGGGCCGGACGACCTGGTGCCTGCGCTGCAGACGATCCTCCACGACGCCGACCATCCCTCGCACGTGGTGCTGCCGCTCATCGCGCGGTGATGTGCGGCACCGGCCTGAAGCGCCGGTGCTGGCTTGCCCGGCGCCACGTCCAGCACCGCCGGTTCACGGCGGTGCGCTACCCTTTGACGAGCCCTGGACACCGGTGGTATACTCGACGCCAGGTTTCGCCGCGGAACTCCCCGGAGAGCGCTCCATTGCGGCAGCCGACTGTCAATGTAGATGAGTGTTTCACGCAAACGCGCAAAGAACGCGAAGTCATTCTTGCGTTGCCACTTTGCGTGAGATTATTCTCATTCTAGAACACTCAACGGTGCTCTATTCTTGTGGTGCAATTGCGGCGGGCCGGGCAGGGTTAAGGCAGATGGGATGGGGAACCTCAGACGCGACGCTCGTCCTGGAGGACGGCACGGTCATGCGCGGGGCCGGCTTCGGCGCCCGGACGGATGCCGTCTTCGAGATCGTGTTCAATACCAGCCTGACCGGCTACCAGGAGATCCTGACCGATCCCTCTTACCGGGGACAGGGCGTCGTATTCACGGCGTCGCACATCGGAAACACCGGCGTCAATCTCGAGGACGGCGAATCGGAGCGCCCGCAGGTGTCGGCGCTGATCGTGCGCTCGGTCAGCCCGGCGGTTTCGAGCTGGCGGGCGGCCGGCTCCCTCCCCGACTGGGTGAGCGAGCACGGCGTGCCCGGCATAAGCGGCGTCGATACGCGCTTTCTGACGCGCAAGCTGCGCGACCGCGGCGTGATGAAAGCCGCCCTTTCCACGCGCGGCGCGTCCATTGAGGAGCTGCAGCGCATGGTCGCCGATTGGCCGGGCCTGGACGGGCGCGACATGGTGCGCGAGGTATCCTGCCGGCAGCCCTATGAATGGATCCAGGACGGCGGGCAGCGCTGGGTCAACGCGGACGCGGGCCCGCTGGCGGCCGATACTCACGTCGTGGCCTACGACTTCGGGATCAAGCGCAACATCGTCCGTCACCTGGCGGCTCACTGCGCCCGGGTGACGGTGGTGCCCGCCGGGGCGCGCGCGTCTGACGTGATGGCGCTCCGGCCCGATGGCATCGTGCTCTCCAACGGTCCGGGCGATCCGGCCGGCCTGCCTTACGCCGTCGAGGCGGCCCGCCAGCTGCTTCAGACCGGCGTCCCGATATTCGGCATCTGCCTGGGTCACCAGCTAATCGGGATGGCGCTCGGCGGGACGACCGCCCGGCTCAAGTTCGGGCATCACGGCGGGAACCATCCCGTCCAGGATGTACGCACCCGGCGAGTGCTCATCACGGCCCAGAACCACAACTACACCGTCACACTCCCCAGCCTGGACCTCGACCAGCTGGCCGTGACCCACCTCAGCCTGAACGACGGAACGCTCGAGGGCATGCAGCTGCGCGGCCGGCCTGTCTTCAGCGTTCAGTTCCACCCCGAGGCGGCGCCCGGCCCGCACGACGCCCATGGGCTGTTCGGCCAGTTCTTCGAGCGAGTAGCAGAATTCCGGAAGAGCTATGCCCAGGCGCACTGACCTCCACACTATTCTGATTCCCGGGTCCGGCCCGATTGTGATCGGGCAGGCCGCCGAGTTTGACTATTCCGGCACACAGGCCGTCAAGGCACTGCGGTCGCAGGGGTATCGGATCGTGCTGGTCAACTCGAACCCGGCTACAGTCATGACCGACCCCGACCTGGCCGACGCCACCTACCTCGAGCCGCTGACTGCCGAGGTGCTCGAGGCAATCATTGCCCAGGAGCATCCGGATGCCTTCCTGCCAACCGTCGGCGGCCAGACGGGCCTGAACCTGGCTCTTGCGCTGAGCGAGAGCGGCGCCCTGGAGCGCCATCAGGTGCGCCTGATCGGAGCGTCGCTGCAATCGATTCGCATTGCCGAGGATCGCAACCTGTTCCGCCATGTCTTGAGCCAGGCTGGAATACCGGTGCCTCAGGGCGTGATGGCGCATTCGGGCGCAGAGGCGCTGGAAGCCGCTGCGACGCTGCGCTTTCCGCTGTTGGTGCGCGCCTCGTTCGCGCTGGGCGGTACGGGTGCGTCGTGGGTAGCCGGCCCGAGCGAGCTGCCGGCTGCGGTCGAGCGGGCGACGGGCGAGTCACCCATCGGCCAGGCCTGGCTGGAGGAGTCGGTCTGGGGCTGGAAGGAATATGAGCTGGAGGTCATGCGGGATTCCGCCGGCAATTTCGTCGTCGTGTGCACCATCGAGAACCTCGACCCGATGGGCGTCCACACAGGCGACAGCATCACCGTCGCCCCCGCCCAGACGCTCACCGACCGTGAGTACCAGGTGTTGCGCGACCTGGCCAGGCGCGTCATGGATGCCGTCGGCGTGGCGACCGGCGGGGCGAACGTTCAGTTTGCCGTCGACCCCCGCAGCGGGCAGGCTCTGGTGATCGAGATGAACCCGCGCGTGTCGCGTTCCTCGGCGCTGGCCTCGAAGGCCACCGGTTTCCCGATTGCGAAGATCGCAGCGCTGGTAGCGGTTGGCTTCACGCTAGACGAAATCGTCAACGACATCACCGGCCAGACCCGCGCGTCCTTCGAGCCGTCGATGGACTACGTGGTCGTCAAGATTCCGCGCTGGTCGTTCGAGAAATTTCCCGGCGTGAACCGGGTGCTCGGTCCGCAGATGAAGTCGGTGGGCGAGGTGATGGCCCTTGGCCGCACCTTCCCCGAGGCGCTGCTCAAGGCGGTGCAATCACTGGAAACCGGCGTGGATTCGCTCGACGGGCGCCTGGCACCGGCCGCGCCCGCGGGCCTGGTCGATCAGATCGAGTGCCCCACGCCCGAGCGCCTGTTCCAGCTCTATCACTTAATCAAGGCCGGCGTTCCCGCCGGAGTCCTCGCCGATCGCAGTCGAATTGACCCGTGGTTCCTGCAACAGTTGCGGGAGGTCGCCGCCCTGGAACAGAACCTTGCCGCGCAGGCCGCCCTCCCGTCCACCGACCCGTCCCTGGTGCGCGAGGCAAAACGAATGGGCTTCGCCGACAGCGCCCTGGCGCGCCTTCTCTCAATGCCGGCGCGGCCGCTGACGGCTCTGGACATCCGCCGGCTGCGCCAGCAGCAGCGCATCGTGCCCACCTTCCAACGCGTGGACACCTGCGCCGCCGAATTCCAGGCGCGCACGCCCTACCTGTACAGCGCCTACGAAGACGAGGACGAGGCCCGCCCTGAAAGCGCCCGGCCCAAGGTGCTGATCCTGGGCGGTGGGCCCAACCGGATCGGGCAGGGAATCGAGTTCGACTACTGCGCCTGCCAGGCGGCCTTCGAGCTGCGCGATCTGGGCTACGAGATTGTGATGCTCAACTGCAACCCAGAGACGGTCTCGACCGACTATGACACCTCCGACCGGCTGTACTTCGAGCCGATGACCCTGGAGCACGTCCTCAACGTGATCGAACGCGAGCAGCCGGCGGGCACCATCCTTCAGCTAGGTGGCCAGACGCCCCTCAACCTGGCAGCCGGGCTGGAAGCGTGCGGCGTGGAAGTGTTGGGCACCTCGCCGCGCTCGATTCGCCTGGCCGAGGACCGCCAGGAGTTCGCGGCGCTCCTCGACCAGTTGGAGCTCCCTCACCCGGATTACGGCATCGCCCATTCACCCGCACAGGCGCGCACGATTGCGGATGGCATCGGCTATCCGGTGCTGGTGCGGCCGTCTTATGTATTGGGCGGCCGGGCCATGGCTATCGTGGGCGACCGGGAGCAGTTGGAGAGTTTCGCCCGGCTGGCCGCCGAAGCCGCTCCCGGCCAGCCAGTGTTGATCGACCGCTTCATGGAGGATGCCTACGAGATCGACGTCGACGCGCTGGCCGACGGCGAACGGGTGGTCATCGGTGCCATCATGCAGCACATCGAGGAGGCGGGCGTGCATTCGGGCGATTCGGCCTGCGTCCTGCCTCCCTACAAGGTGAGTGCTTTCCACCTGCAGACCATTCGCGAGTACACGGCACAGCTGGCACTGGCGCTGCAGGTCAAGGGGCTGCTCAACGTCCAATACGCCATCAAAGAGGACATCGCATACATCCTGGAAGCCAACCCGAGGGCGTCGCGGACGGTGCCCTTCGTCAGCAAGGCCACCGGCCTGCCGCTGGCCCGGATCGCGGCCCGCATCATGGTCGGGCAGAAGCTGGCCGGCATTGGCGTGCTGGAAGAGCCTCACATCGATGGCTTCTTCGTCAAGGAGGCGGTGCTCCCCTTCCGCAAGCTGCCCAGCGATGTGACAGTGCTCGGCCCGGAGATGCGCAGCACTGGCGAGGTGATGGGGCACGCCTCGCATTTTGGACATGCTTTCGCCAAGTCGCAGCTGGCGGCGGGCACCGGTTTGCCGCTATCCGGCTCGGTTCTCGTGAGCGTCAACGATTTCGACAAGGGGGCGGCGCTCAAGATCGCGCGCGACCTCCACCAGATGGGGTTCGCGCTGATCGCCACAGCGGGCACGGCGCAGTATTTCAGCCGGGCCGGTCTGCCCGTCCGCCGGGTGAACAAGGTCTCCGAGGGCCACCCACACGTGATCGACCTGATCCAGGATGGGCAGGTGGACATGCTCCTGAACACCCCGCTCGGATCGAGCACTCACACCGACGGAGCGGAAATCCGCACGGCGGCCCTGAAGAAGAATATCCCCATGCTGACCACGCTCTCGGCAGCGGCGGCCGCGGTGGCCGCCATTCGGTCGCTGCGCCTCAAGGAATGGCGCTATCGCAGCCTGCAAGTGCACTTCAACCGCCGGGTCGAGAGGGGAGCTCAGGCTCCAGAGGGAACGTGAGGTCATCTCTTGGCTGAGGAATGACAGGATGGACAAGAGCGTACAGGATTTTGTGCAGGGCAAGCGGATCGCTGTGGTTGGGGTCTCCCACGACCCGAAGAAACTCGGAAACACTATCTATAAGGAGTTGAAGGAGCGCGGCTTCGAGGTGTATGCCGTGAACCCGGCCCTCGACGGGATCGCCGGAGACCCGTGCTACCCAAGCCTGGCCGCATTGAAAGACAAGGTAGACGGCGCGGTAGTATGCGTGCAGCCGGCAAGAGTCAGCGGCGTGCTGCGCGAGGCAGCGAAAATGGGCCTGCCGGTTCATCGTCAGGCTGTTCGGAAAGTTGTGAATCGTTTCGGGGCCGGGCGGCTCTGCGATCCGGCCGTGGATCATCCCCCGAAGTCTGGGACGCGACGCTGCAAGAACTACGATTCAGCAGCGTATTACAGCCGCGCGCGTTGCGGATAACCGGGTTTCATGGTAGAATGTGACTGCGGTGAACCTGGTTATGTCGCGCGGCATCCGGTGAGAGACCGGCCGTCGCAGCCAGGCGCCGCACGATGAGGATGGAGTGGGGTGCGTAACCAGGGCAGGTGTCGCAGAAACCAGGTGGTATCGTCGCAGGTCTGCCCCTTGAGCAGCCACCTTTCCAGTCCCCTCTGTTATTCCACCAGCTTCCACCGTAATGGTCGTGGGTATGAACGTTGGCGACGCGTCTGCCAACCGTCAAACACCGCTTCGAGTGCTCTGATAAGCTGATGGCGAATCGAGTGACCAGCCGTGCGGCTGGCCGGGAGGTGGCTCGCAATGAGTAACCGCAATTCATTCAAGGGGCTGAGCCATGTTCAGCCGCTGGTATGGGTCGTGATCGCCGCCGGCGGCCTGGTCATTGTGGCCATGGTGGTCAGTGCCATCGTGCTGGTGCTCAGTGCAGTGAGGCCCGGGCAAACCCCGATCGGCCGGACGGTGCCGGTGATCATGGTCGATCCCACCAGCGGGGCGGCCGGCGCCCAGGTAACGGTGCGGGGCGCTGGCTGGCAGGCGGGCCGCGCGGTCGTCCTGACACTGGCCGCGCCGGCAGGCAGCGGTGTGCCTGACTACGGGTTGGGGAGCGCCACAGCTGATCCACAGGGGCAGTTTGTCACCGGCTTTGTGGTTCCAGATGCGGCGCAATGGCCCGGGCAAGGCGCGGTGGTGATCATTGCTCGCGGCGGCGAGAGCCAGGTGACCGCTCAAGCCGCCTTCAAAGTGCTGGCTGCCACGCCGCAGACCACCTCGACCGCGTTGGCACTCAACCTTGCGACGGCAACAGCCGTGCCCACTGCCACGCTCACAGTGACGCCTGCGCGAGCCGCCGCGCCGGTCTTGACCGCAACCACAGACTTGAATGTTCGCACCGGCCCGGACACCAGTTACCCGCTGCTGGGCCTGCTGGCAGCCGGGCGGACCGCTCCCGTCAGCGGCGTCAGCCCCGACGGCAAGTGGTGGCGCATTAGCTTTCCGGCAGCAGCCGACGGTCAGGGTTGGGTGCTGGCGCAGTACACCGTGGCTGTCAATACCGGCGATGTGCCGGTGGTCGTAGTGCCTCCTCCCTCGCCAGGGCCGCCACCGCCGGGCCCCATCCAGCCCACGCCGACCTACGTGCCCTATTACCCTCCGCCACCGCCGCCCCTGCCTCCCCCTCCGGTTCCCATCACCGACTGGCGGGGCGAGTACTTCACCAACCCCAATCTGGCCGGCACACCCGGCTTGGTGCGCAACGACGTAGCCATCGATTTCGATTGGAGCATGGGCAGTCCGGCGCCCGGATTTCCATCCGACAATTTCTCGGCGCGCTGGACGCGCCAGTTCAGTTTCAACCAGGGCTGGTACGCGTTCCAGGTGTGGGTAGACGATGGCGTGCGGGTCTGGGTGGACGACCACCTGGTCATCGATGCCTGGCAGGATAACCCGGCGCGCCAGGTGGAGGCCGAGGGCCAGGTCAGCGAGGGTCTGCACTGGATCCGAGTGGAATACTATGAGCACGCCGGGCAGGCGGTCATCCGGTGCAAGATTGAGCGCATCCAGGGGCCGCGCAACCGCCCGCCCGTCGCCAACGCGGGCGGCCCGTATTCCGTCAACGAGGGCAGCCCACTGACGCTTAACGGCGCCGGCTCGAGTGATCCTGATGGGCGCATCGTAAGATTCGACTGGGATTTCAGTTACGATGGCAGTCATTTCAATACAGATGCCACCGGTCCGATGGTCAATGCCATCTTCCCGGCGGGGCCGGGCACGGCAACTGTCGCCCTGCGGGTGACCGACGATCGCGGTGACACAGCCGTCGGCACCGCTCAGGTGACTGTCCTCGACGTGCCGCCTCAGGCAGACGCCGGTGGGCCCTACGCCGGCCTGGCCGGCGGCGCCATCGTGCTCTCCGGCGCGGCCACCGAGCCCAACCCGATTGAGACGCAGGGCCTTGCATATCGGTGGGATTTCGGGGATGGCACCCAGGGCAGCGGCGCCGTGGTCACTCACGTTTATGCCCAGCCGGGCACCTACACGGTCCGGCTGACGGTGACTGAGCCTGATGGAGGCCAGGGCACCGACACGGCACAGGTACAGGTCAGCTCTGCCAACCGGCCGCCGGTGGCCGTCATCAGCGGCGCCCCCAGCGGGCAGGTTGGCGACCTGCTCACGTTCGACGGCAGCGCCTCGTATGATCCGGATGGTTCGATAGTCGGCTACGCGTGGGACTTTGGCGACGGGAGCACAGGGAGCGGAGCGCGGGTGACCCACGCCTACCCATCGGCCGGAAACTTCAGCATACGCCTGACGGTGACCGACAACGGTGGCACCCGGGTGGGCGCGGCCCTGCCGGTGCAGATCAACGCGGCTAACCGGCCTCCGGTGGCCGTCATCGTCGGGCCAACCAGCGGGCGGCTGACCGACGTGTTCAGCTTCGATGGCGGCGGCTCGTATGACCCCGATGGCAGTGTGGCGGTCTTCGCCTGGGACTTCGGCGATAGCACCACCGCCAACGGGGCGCGGGTGACCCGTGCCTACAAGACAGCGGGCACCTTCACGCTGCGCCTGACCGTGACCGACAACCGCGGCGCACAGGCGAGCGCAACACAGGCCGTGCAGGTGACACAGGCCAACCAGCCTCCGGTGGCGGCGATCGCAGGCCCGGGCAGCGGCCGGGTGGGCGATCAGCTGAGTTTCGACGCAAGCGGCTCGCGCGACCCGGATGGCACCATCGTCAGCTACGTCTGGGACTTCGGCGACGGGAGCACCGGCAGTGGGGCACAGGTGACGCACCGCTACGGCAGCGCGGGCACGTTCACACTGCGCCTCACGGTGACCGATAGCCAGAATGCCCAGGCGAGCGCCACACTCGCCGTGCAGATCGTCAATCTGGCCAACCGGCCCCCGGTGGCGGTCATCGCCGGCCCAGGCAGCGGCACCACCGGAGATACGCTGGCCTTCGATGGAAACGGTTCGTACGACCCCGACGGCACAGTGACCAGCTATGCGTGGGATTTCGGAGATGGCAGCCAGGTGGGCGGTGCACAGGTGACGCACCGTTACAACGCGGTGGGCACCTACACGCTCCGGCTGACGGTGACGGACAACAACCACACGCAAGGCGTGGCGACCAGGACCGTTCAGGTCAATCCTCCCCCGAACCAGCCGCCGGTGGCGGTCATCGATGGCCCGAATACCGGGCAGGTGGGCGACGTGTTCGCATTCGATGGGAGCGGTTCTCGCGATCCTGATGGCACGATCACAAGCTACGCCTGGGACTTCGGCGACGGGAGCCAGGGGAGCGGAGCCCAGGCGAGCCATCGCTATGCGAGCCCTGGCACCCTCACGGTGCGCCTGACTGTGACCGACAACGAGGGTGCCCAGGCGAGTGCCGTGCACGACGTGGACATCGCGCCTCCGCCCAACCAGCCCCCCGTGGCCGCCATCGCCGGGCCGGCCAGCGGCACGGTGGGCGAAGACCTGGGCTTCGATGGGAGCGGGTCACAGGACCCGGACGGCTCGATCACGACCTATGCCTGGGACTTCGGCGACGGGAGCCAGGGCAGCGGCGCTCAGGCCGCCCACCGCTACGCGGCGCCCGGCCGGCACACTGTGCGCCTGACCGTGACGGACAATGAGGGGGCCCAGGCGAGCGCCATTCACGACGTGGACATCGCGCCGCCCCCCAACCAGCCTCCCGTGGCCGCCATCGCCGGGCCGGCCAGCGGGCAGGTGGGCCAGGACCTGGGCTTCGACGGGAGCGGGTCACAGGACCCGGATGGGACGATCACGACCTACGCCTGGGACTTCGGCGACGCGAGCCAGGGCAGCGGCGCTCAGGCCGCTCACCACTACGCGGCGGCCGGCAAGTACACCGTGCACCTGACGGTCACCGACAACGCCGGTGCGCAGGCGAGTGCGGCCCACGACGTGGACATCGCGCCGCCGCCCAACCAGCCTCCCGTGGCCGCCATCGCCGGGCCGGCCAGCGGGCAGGTGGGCCAGGACCTGGGCTTCGACGGGAGCGGGTCACAGGACCCGGATGGG
>Ga0315282_10006307_pt1 | contig 19926 bp, 16 predicted proteins | sample YL17G07_20_MG_FD_203693 | JGI IMG/M metagenome (GOLD analysis project Ga0315282, IMG submission 203693) | Sediment microbial communities from Yellowstone Lake, YNP, Wyoming, USA - YL17G07_20 | ecosystem: Environmental > Aquatic > Freshwater > Lake > Sediment | place: USA: Wyoming | collected... | reverse complement strand
GAGAGAGATCCGATGCTCGAGTGGGCGCGGCGGCTCCTGACGCTGACACGGCGGGATCGCGAGCGGCGCGAACTGGATGAAGAGCTTCGGGCGCACTACGAAGAGCTGTGCGAAGACCTCGAGGCCGACGGCCACGATCGCGCCGACGCGGCTCGCCTCGCGCGTCTGCGCCTTGGTGGCCTCCTTCAGACCCGCGAAGCCGCGGCCGACGTGTGGCGGATCGGCAGGCTCGAGCCGTGGTTGCGCGACACGAGGCTTGCATGGCGGGCATTGCGGCGCACGCCGGCGTTCCTCGCCGCCGCAGTCGGCACCCTCGCGCTCGGCATCGGCGTCACGACCGCCATCGTCTCGGTCGTCCATGGTGTCGTATTCCGGCCGCTTCCCTATCCCGATTCCGGCCGGTTGATCCGCATCTACGAAACGAATCTCGCCAATAACAAGCCGCGTCACGACGTGTCGGTCGGCGTCTTCAGCGAGTGGCGTGCGAGCGCCCGGACAATCGCATCGATTGCGCTTTTCAGCAAGACCTCCACGTGGTACCCGGCGGCAAACGACCCACTGGCGCTCAGATCGGTGAGCGTCTCACCGGCGTTCTTCGACGTGCTCGGCGTCAGACCCGCCGCCGGCCGGTTCTTTCGCAGCGACCGTGACTACTCGGACGACGATCAAGGGGAGGTTGTGATCTCGTACGACGCGTCTGAACGCCTGTTCGGGGGGCCGAAATCGAGCGTCGGCTCGGTTCTCTCTTTTGGGGGACCCGCCGGCCTGCAGTCGTATCGGGTGGCCGGTGTGACCCCGCGCGGCTTCGCGTTCCTCGAACCGGTCGACTTCTGGAGGCCGACAATCGCGCAGCCGCCGCCGGTCGCGCGCCTGTTCCGGCTCTGGCGCTACAATTCGGTCGTCGCGCGGCTGGCGCCCGGCGCGTCCGTGGATCAGGCGCGCGCCGAGCTGCGCGCCGTGTCGGCCCGGCTGGCGAGGCAGTACCCGGACACGAACGCCGGCTGGTCCTGCGAGGTGGTTCCGCTGCTCGACGATGTGATCGGCAGGTTCGCGTCCGCATCCTGGATGCTGCTCGGCGCCGTCGCGTGTGTCCTCATGGTGGCCTGCGCAAACGTCGCCGGACTGCTGCTGGCCCGCGCAACGACCCGCGAACATGAAACGGCCGTCCGCCTGGCCCTGGGCGCCGGCCGATGGTCGCTGATGCGGCTGTGGCTCGTCGAAGGCTGTTTGCTCACCGCGACGGGCACCGGGCTGGGCGGGGTGGTCGCCTGGTGGGGCGTGGCCGTTCTCAAGCGGATCGCTCCGCCGTCGTTGCCGCGCATCGACGGCATCGCTCTCGACGGCGCCTCACTGGTCGCCGCCGTCGCCTCGGCCATTGTCGCCGTGGTTGCGTTCGGCGTGGCCTCCTCGGTGGGGCTGCGGGATCGGTCGGTCACCGGCACGCTCGGCGGAGGATGGCGCGGTGGCGCGCTTGCTGCCCCTCGCGCGAGGTTACGGAACACGCTCGTGGCCTTCCAGTCCGCGCTGGCCGTCGTCCTCGTCGTCGTGGCCACGCTGCTTGCGTTGAGCTTCGTGAGGCTCGGTCGAGTGGATCTGGGGTGGCGGCCGCGAGGAGTGCTGACGATGACCGTCGCGCCCCCGATTTCCGGGCGGCGGCCCTGGTACAACTACATGTTGTGGGCGGACGGCCTGGTTCGGCGTCTGGAGGCGACGCCGGGCATTGAGCGCGCGGCAATCACCACTCAAATCCCGCTCGGTCTCGATTCCTACTCTACGACGCTGGCCCGGGGTCGCGCGAAAGTACAGGGTGAACCCCAGTGGCCGATCGTGGAGCACTACGTCAGCGACCACTACTTCGAGACGCTGTCGATTCGATTGCGAGATGGGCGACTCTTCGATCGGCGCGACAGGTTCGGAGAGGCGCAGGCAATCGGCGAGTCGGAAGTCGAGCGCGGCGTGGCGATCGTCAGCGAATCGGTGGCGCGGACCTTGTGGCCCGGCCAGCGCGCAATCGGACGGATGATCCGCCTGCCGGATATCGACAACGTCAAGTACCGCGAAGTCGTCGGCATCGTAGGTGACCTGCAGTTCTTCGCGGTTGGCGAGGTCCCCGCGCTCCACGTCTTCGTGCCGTGGTCGCAGATGGCCAGCGGACGCCCGCGCCTTGTTGTGCGCGCCGCCGGCCGGGCGGAGGACGTCGTGCCTGCAGTCCGGGCGGCGCTGCAGGCCGAGCGGCCGGGGACGGGCATCGACCGCATCGCGTCACTCGACGCCCTGGTTGGTCGCGCAACCGCGCAGCCGCGCTTTTCGAGCCAGATGGTGATCGGTTTCGGCCTGCTGGCGCTCACCCTCGCGGCCGTGGGGATCTACGGCACGAGTGCCTACCTCGTCGGCGCCCGAACGCGGGAAATCGGCCTGCGCATCGCGCTCGGAGCGTCGCCGCGCGGCGTCTTTCGACACGTGCTGGCGCGAAGTCTCTGGCCCGTGATGGTCGGCGGCCTGGCCGGTCTGGCGATCGCGGCGGGCGCAAGCCGCACGATGAGGGTGCTCTTCTTCCAGGTAGGCGCGCTCGATGCGCGCGCATATATCGTCGCGGCCGCGTCGCTGCTCGTCGCCGCCGCCGTCGCCGCGCTCATTCCCGCGGTCCGCGCGTCCCGCATCGACCCGGCGATCACGCTGAGAGCGGAGTAACCACTTACCAGCGCAGGACCTTGAGCCCGCGAATCCGCGGGAAGCTGCGGAGATCGCGAGTGGCTACGGCGTAATGCAGCAGGATGGCGGTGGCGGCGATCAGCAGATCATGAGCCCCGACCGCCGCGCCCTTTGCGCGCAACTCGGCGGACAGCGTGGCGTGGACCCGTGCCGCGGGCAAGTCGAAGGCGACGATCGGCAGGGTGACCAGCAGCCGTTCCACGAGCGCTTCGCTGCGTGCGCGGCGAGCTCCCTTCAGTCGATGGAGGCCGTGAAGCAGCTCCGAAGCCGTGATGGCGGCGATCGCCACCGGTTCATCGCGATGCGCCTCGAGCACGGCGTCCAGATCGACATCGCCGCGCTCGGCGGCGATGAGCACGCTCGAGTCAATCAGGATTCCCATCGACTCTCGGGAAGAACGGCCACATTCAGGAAGGCGACACCCTTCTCCACCTCGCGCAGGTAATCCTCATCGAGGCGGTCCGGGCCCCGCAGCACGTCGACCAGATCTGCAACGGTCACGTCCGTGCGGGCGACCGGCGAAATCCGGGCGACGGGCGTGCCGGCGCGTTCGACGACGTAATCCGCGCGCTCCTCGCGGACTCTGCCGACCAGCGCGCCGAAGTTCTTCGCGGCTTCACTGGCCGTCACGACGCGTCCCCAACGGGACGTCCGGACAGGCCGGCGCGGCCGGCGATCTTTCGCGGGCGGGCGGCGCATATCCGTATGTTACGTAAAGTGCGTAGCGCGCGTCAACCGCCCGAGCGCTCCCCCTCAGCGCAGGGTGAACTTCAACTCACCATGCTCCTCGACACACGAGCGCGAACCCGGTTTTCGCGCTCACCTGGCGCCGCTTGCCGCGGCTCGCCCGGGCCCGGTAGAATCGCGCTTCAAGGCGGATCTGCCTGACATGGGAGCTGATCATGAAGCGCACGCTCGCGTCGTGGCTTGTCGTCCTCGCATTTGGCGGTCTGGCGCTCGCTGCCGGCCAGTCTTCCCCGCAATCGCTCGACGCCCGGGCGCTGCGCCTCCATCGCGACGCCATCGTGCTGGACACGCACGACGACACGATGAGCGAATCTCACCCGCCCGGCTGGAGATTCGATGCGCGCGGCGTCCCGCCGTCTCTTGAGCATCCGGATGGCACGTCGGTGGATCTGCCGCGTATGCGCGAAGGGGGCCTGGACGGCGCGTTTTTCTCGGTCTACATCGCCGGGACGATCACCGGGCCGCCTGCGGTTACCGCCGCCCGCCGGCAACTCGACGCGCTCCACGCCCTGGCCGCAACTCACCCCGCCGACCTCGTCCTGTGCATGACGGCCGCCGACGTGCGGGCCGCCCACAAGGCACAGAAGATCGCGATCCTCATCGGCATCGAGGGCGGTCACATGATCGACGACGACCTCGCGGTGCTCGACGACTTCGCGCGTCGCGGCGCCCGCTACCTGACGCTCACCCACATGGTCAACACGGACTGGGCCGACTCCTCGGGCGATCAGCCGGCGCACAACGGCCTCACGGACTTCGGCAGGCAGGTCGTCCACGAACTGAACCGCCTGGGTGTCATGGTGGACGTCTCGCACGTCTCGGACAAGACGTTCTGGGACGTGCTGGCGGTCAGCCAGTCGCCGGTCATCGCCTCGCACTCGTCGTGCCGCGCGCTGTGCGGCCACCCGCGAAACATGACCGACGAGATGATCAAGGCGCTGGCTGCGAAGGGCGGCACGATTCAAATCAACTTCTACGACGGGTTCCTCGACCAGGATCTCTACCTGAAGCAGAAGGCGCTCGAGCCGGAGCTGCAGCGAATGCGGCGTGAGGCCGAGGGGAAGTACCCCGGGCCGCAGAACGAACAGAAGCGCGCGGAAGCCATGCGCGCGATCGACATGAAGGAGCGTTCGGCCGGCACGACGTCGTGGGAGAAGATCGTCGATCACATCGACCACGCGGTGAAGCTGGTGGGCTCGGAACACGTCGGCCTGGGCTCCGATTTCGACGGCGCGGTGATGCCCACCGGCATGGAAGACTGCACGATGCTGCCGAAGATCACCGCGGCGCTGCTGGCACGTGGCTACAGCGAGAAGGACATCCGGAACATCCTGGGCGAGAACGTGCTGCGGGTGATGGAAGCGAACGAGAAGATCGCGAAGCGGCTGCGGGCAAGATGATGAGCTATCATCGGCCGGCAGGGCGTGGGTGTCCCCGGCTGAACGGCGGAACCCGCGAGGAGTGGGCGAATGCACTGGCCGATCATCATCGCGTTCGGCGTTGTCGTTGTGGTGGTTGCGCTGTTTCTCCTGGCGCGCCGGCTCGAAAGGGCGCGCACCGATGCGCTGCAACGGGCGGGCCTGGCAATCGGATTCAGCTTCGACGCCGAAGGCGACCTCGATCAGATCAGGGCGCTCGGCGACCTTCCCCTCTACACGCACGGTCGCAGCAGGCGCCTGAAGAACGTGATGAGCGGTCGTGCGGGTGCCGGCGAGACCCGGGTCTTCGACTACCAGTACACGACCGGAGGCGGCAAGGAGTCGCACACCTGGAGACAGACGGTGGTGCTGTATCCCGGAGGCGGGCCAGGCCTGCCGGACTTCGTGCTTGCGCCCGAGAACATCTTCCACAAGCTCGGACAGCTGCTCGGGTACAAGGATATCGATTTCGATTCGAGTCCCGGGTTCTCGTCACGCTATCTGCTGCGAGGACCTGACGAGGCGGCGATCCGCGCGGCGTTCACGACCGATACGTGCGCCTTCTTCGAACAGGCGCACGGATGGACCGTCGAAGTGCAGGGCGGAAACGTGGGAATCTACCGCGCCGGGAAGCGGGTCAAGCCCGACGAGCTCGGCACATTCCTGCAGGAGACGACCACCGTGCTACAGGCGATCGCCCACCGATAGACGAGTGCTGTGTGCTTCGTGCTGGGTGCTGTGTGCGGTGCTGTGTGCAGAGTGCTGTGCTCGGTGCTGAGTGCCGCGCCGGGTGCTGCGTGCCGTGCCGAGTGCGACGGCAGCCGGCGCGCCGCAGGTTTCTGCCCTGAAGCACGAAGCACCGCACCCAGCACCGCACTCAGCACTCAGCACCGCACTCAGCACCCAGCACGGAGCACTCAGCACTTCCTTACGGCACCAGCGGCTGCTCTGACTCGATGAACCGCGCGTGCATGCCTCGCACGGCGTCGTCGATCCGATCGCGCGGAATCATCCACGTGATGCGGAACGACGAGGCCGAGATCCGGCTCCCTTCCACGCCGAGGTCGCGCAGCACGGCACAACCGGCACGCACGTTGCGGTAGGTGGCGTTGATGCCCGCGCCGATCACGCTGACGGCGCCCAGGCCGTCGAGCAGGCGCGCGTGGTCGCCGAAACGGCCGCCCAGCGTCTCGCGCAGCCGCAATTCGTCGTGGAGGTTCTCGCGGGAAACGACCAGGTGGCAGATGCCGGCCGACGCGTGCAGCTGCTTCCCGGCCACGCCGCGTTCGTCGAGCAACGCCAGCACCTGGTCGGGCCCCACGTCGGCCTCGAGCACCAGCACCTCCCGCTCGCTGGCGACGCCGACGACGGTGCCGGGCATCCGGGGCGCGTGCCGGCGCACCACCGTGCCGTCGGCACTCGGGTCGGCGCCTGGCAGGGCGCTGCTCGCCGCGCGCGCGTAGATGGCGATCCCCTTCTCCTTGGCGAACTCCACGGCCTGGGCATTCAGCACCCTGGCACCGGATTCGGCCATCTCCTGCGTTTCCTCGTACGACAAGGTGCCGATCCGCCGTGCCGCCGCCACCACGCGCGGATCCGCGGAATACACGCCGTCGACGTCCGAGCAGATCTCGCAATACTCCGCGTTCAGCGCCGCCGCCATCGCAATCGCCGTCGTGTCGCTTCCGCCGCGGCCGAGCGTCGTCACCTCTTTCTTGTACGAGACGCCCTGGTAGCCGGCGATCACGACGATCGTGCCGCGCGCCAGCTCGTCCTGCACGCGAAACGGCCGCACCTCGATGATGCGCGCATCGACGTGCCGGTCGTTGGTGATGATGCCCGACTGGCTGCCAGTGAAGCTGATCGCATCTCCCCCGAGCTCGCGGATCGCCATCGACAGCAGCGACATCGAGACCCGCTCGCCGGCCGAGAGCAGCATGTCCAGTTCGCGGCGATCGGGATTGGCCGACACCTGCTTCGCCATCGCGAGCAGATCGTCCGTGGCATCCCCCATCGCGGACACCACGACGACCACGTCGTGCCCCAGCGCCCTGGTCTGCATCACCCGCTCGGCGACGCACCTCAGCCGTTGGACGTCCGCGACGCTGCTGCCGCCGTACTTCTGGACGACGATTGCCATGCCGATAGCATAGCAGGCCGCGCGCGGCCCGCGGGCCCGGCCGTCACAGCAGCCCGAGCACCGGGCACAACAGCCTGAGCGCGGTGATGATGATCAGGAAGGACACGAGGTCGAGCACCAGGCCGCATTTCATCATGGCGGTCAACGGAACCAGGCCCGTGCCGTAGGCGATCGCGTTGGGCGGCGTCGAGATCGGCAGCATGTAGGCCATGCTCGCGCCAAGCGCGATACCCAGAGCCGGAGGAATCGGGCTGATGCCGGCCGCTCCTGCGATCGCCAGCGCCACCGGCACGAGCATGTTCGTTGCGGCGGTGTTCGACGTGATTTCCGTCGTCAGGATCGCCACCGCCGTCATGACCGCCGTCACCGCCCACAACGACTCGGCACCGCTCACCATCACCAGGCCGCGGCCGATCCGCTCGGCCAGGCCGGTCGTGAACATCAGGCGCCCGAGCGACAACCCGCCGCCGAACAACAGGATCGTTCCCCAGTCGATGCGACTCGCCTGCGCCCACGTGATCGTGAAGCGGCGCTGTTTCCAGTCGACCGGCAGCACGAAGAGCAGCGCGGCGGCAAGCAGTGCCACCACGCCTTCGTCGAGCCGGCCGCCGATCAACCGATACGCCGGAGACGACGTGCCTGCGACGATCGCCACCACTCCGGGGGCAAGCCACAGCGTCACCGCAAGGCCGAAGGCTGCCAGGCAGTTCTTTTCGCCCCGCGTGTACGGCCCGAGATGCTGCCGGGCATCCTCCATCCCTTCAACAACGCGGCTTCGCGCAGGACCAGCCGGCGGGGGCTCGGTCGGATAGAGCCGGCCGGCAATCACCGTGAGTGCGACATACATCGCGGCCGCCGTCGGGACGCCCAGCGCCATCCATCGGAAGAAGTCGATGTCGCGGTGCACCAGCTGGCTGAGCATGCCGAGGGTGATCAGGTTGGGCGGAGTGCCGACCGGCGTACCGATCCCTCCGATCGACGCCGAGTAGGCGAGCACCAGCAGCAGCCCCGTCGCGCCCGGCCGGCCCGCCGCGCGTTCCACCCCGCCGAGCAGGCCAATGGCAACCGGGAGCAGCATCGCGGCCGTCGCGGTGTTGCTCATCCACATCGACAGTCCGGCAGCCAGCAGACCTATCGCCAGTCGGACCCGCCACGGGCTGCCGCCCACCCAGCGTCGTGAGAGCAGGCCGAACGCCAGGCGCCGATCCAGACCGTGCACGGCAATCGCTTCGGCCAGGATGAAGCTGCCAAGAAACAGGAAGATCGTCGGACTGGCGAACGGTGCGAGCGCTTCCTGCGCAGAGGTGATGCCGAACACGACGGCCAGCGAAGCGCCAAGCAGCGCGGTGGCGGGGATCGGGATGGGCTCGGTCACCCACCACACGACGACGAGCGAGACGACGGCGGCGAGACGATGGGCGTCGGGAGCGAGGCCGCCCAGCGGCACAGCCAGCATGAGCAGGAAGACGAGGGGACCGAGGAAGAATCCGACGGTACGGCGCCACCATTCGAACTGCGCCTCGTGCACGGAGACATGAGGGACCGCCGTTTCGACAACCATGGCACCTCGATTGTGTCCGGGGTCAGGCACCGCGGGATCAGGCACCGCGGTGCCTGGCCCCGGGGTGGTGCGGAGCGTACTGCGGCGGCGGCGTCACGGTCAACGGCGGTCGAGGGGTGGCACGTGAGGCAGGCGCCAGATGTCGAGGACGCCGCTCGTCCCGTGGGCGTTGGCGTTCCCCTCGGGCAGGGCGATCTTCCCGTCCACGACGATCGGGCTGTTCCAGTGACCTTCGCCGCAATCGAGATTCGCGATCTGGCGTCCGGTGTCGGGCTGGTACACGCGCAGGCCTCCGCTCGGGTCGTACACGTAAAGGAGTCCGCCGGCGATCACCGGGCTGGTTCCCGCCTGGCTGCTTCGCCACTTCTGCTCCAGCCGGCCGCTCTGAAGGATCCACGCGGCGGTTGCACCGTTGTCCGCGGCGAACAGCCACGTTCCGGTCTTGTCGTGCAGCACGGCGGGCGCGGTGAAGAGATCGCCGCCGGAGGGCGTCGAAACCGACTGCACTTCGCCGCCGCGCAGATAGATCGGCGACGCGTCGACGGTCCCGTCGAGGCGCACCTGCTGGCGGCGGAGCGAGGCCACGTTTCCCGCGTCGATGCCGGTAGCCGTGGTTGAGGAATTCGAGCGGCCGGGGGCGCGGCCGAAGCCGGGCCAGTCGGACCCGGCGGTCGTTCCGGCTGCGCCCGATGAGGGCGGCGCAGTCGGGATGGCAGCCGGGCCGGTGGACCGCACGCCGGCGAGGACGACAACGGCGAGGCCGCAAATTGCGACGAGGTGGCGTGTGAGAAGCATCGTGTTGTCCGGACCGTTTTACGACGGCTCGGCGCAGCGGCTGATTGTCAAAGTGTTCCCGCCCGCAGGGGCGACGCGGCGGTCGACCTCGAGGTCCGAACGGCGTCCCGCCAATGTGCTTCCGCTTCGCATGATCTTCCGACGCCCACCGCAGTGAGCGGCAACGCGAGCATCCCCGTGCGATGGCAGGTGCATGCCGGCGTCATCGCTGGACGCGACCGCTCTCATCGCCCTCGGCCAGGCGATCCACTTCGGCGACGGTCATGCGGTTGAAGTCGCCGGGAATCGTGTGCTTCAACGCGCTGGCAGCGACGGCGAACCGGAGAGCCGCGGCGGGCGGCCGCCCGGCAGCCAGCGCATAGATCAGGCCCGCGGCGAAGCTGTCCCCTCCCCCGATCCGGTCCACCACGGTCACGTCGTACCGCTGGCTCTCGTGGAACTCGGCGTGCGGCGCGTCGTAGAGCACCGCGCTCCAGCCGTTCCGGCTCGCCGAGAAGCTCTGGCGCAGCGTGATGGCGACCAGCGCGACGTCGAGCTCGCAGGCAACGCGCTCGGCCACCGCTCTATACCCGGCAACGTCGAGCCGCCCGCTTGTGACGTCCGCGCCGTGGACCTCGAGTCCGAGGGACGCCTGGATGTCCTCCTCGTTGGCAACCAGCACGTCGGCGCGGGCGGCGAGGGGACGCATCACCTCCCGTGCCCGTGACTGGCTCCACAGCTTCGCCCGGTAGTTCAGGTCGAGGCTGATGCGCGCGCCGGCCGCGCGTGCCGCGTCCACCGCTTCCATCGTCGCGGCGGCGACGCCCGGCCCGAGAGCCGGCGTGATGCCGGTGACGTGAAACCACGCGGCGCCCGCCAGTGCGACAGACCAGGCGATGTCCCCGGGCTGCACGCCGGCAATCGCGGAACAGGCGCGGTCGTACACCACGGCCGACGCCCGCTGACTGGCGCCGGTTTCCGCGAAGTAGATGCCGAGCCGATCGCCACCTCGCTGCACGAACTCGGTGTGCACCCCCTCGGCCCGCAGGGCGCGAATGGCCGCCTCGCCGATGGCGTTGGCCGGCACCCGCGTGACGTAGTAGCTGTCCAGACCGAAGTGCGAAAGGCTGACCGCGACGTTGGCTTCGCCCCCGCCAAAGGTTGCCTGCAGCAGCGGAGACTGGAAGAAGCGCTCGAATCCGGGCGGACTCAGCCTGAGCATGATCTCGCCGAAGGTGACCGTCTTGATCGCGTTCGCCATCACGTGCTCCCTGACGTCGGCCGAGAGCGGGCCGCACGTACCGCGTCCACCAGTCGCCGCGCTCGATCGGCAATGGCCGCGTAGTCGCCGACTTCGACCGCCTTTCGATCGATCAGCGATGTCCCCGCCCCGATTGCGACGGCGCCCGCAGCGATCCATTCGCCGGCGTTCTCGAGGGTGACGCCTCCCGTCGGCATCAGCTTGATCTGCGGCAACGGGCCCCGCAGATCCTTGAAGTACCCGGGCCCGAGCGCGGTTGCCGGGAACACCTTCACGATGTCGGCGCCCGCTTCCCAGGCCGTGAGAATCTCGGTGGGCGAAAAACACCCGGGCATCACCGCGATGTCGCAGCGGTGACAGAGATCGATCACCGCCGGTCTCAGCACCGGGCCAACGACGAAGCGCGCACCGGCGGCAATGGCCGCGCGCGCGGTCTCGACGTCGAGGATCGTGCCGGCGCCCAGGAGGAAGTCGGGCGCCAGGGTCGGCGCGATTTCTCCGATCAGCTCGATGGCGCGCGGAACGGTCATCGTGACTTCGAGCGCCCGGACGCCGCCCGAGGCAAGCGCGTCCACGACGGCGCGAAGGCGCGTGGGATCGTGGAGGCGGATCACGGCGACAACGCCGACTGATTCGATGACGTCGATTGTGTTCTGCCGCTGCTGCGTCATGTCGTGCCGCCCTTCGATCGTGCTGTGCACGGGTCCCGGCCGCCATTCCCCCGCGGCCGACTCGGCCGAGAGGCATCGCTTCAGCGGGCGAGCCAACCGCCATCGACCACGAGGATGTGACCATTCACGTAGTCGCTGGCCGCGGACGCGAGAAACACCGCCGCGCCGGCCAGGTCGTCGGGCTCTCCCCAGCGGGCGGCTGGAATGCGCTCGAGGATCTGCCGGCTGCGCGCCTGGTCCTGCCGGAGCGCCAGCGTATTGTCCGTGCGCATGTACCCCGGGGCGATGGCGTTCACGTTGATGCGCCGAGATGCCCATTCGTTGGCGAGCGCCTTGGTGAGCTGCGCGAGTCCACCCTTCGCAGCAGCGTACGAGGGCACGAGGATGCCGCCCTGGAAGGCGAGCAGCGACGCGATGTTGATGATCTTGCCCGGCGCGCCGCGGGCGATCAGGCGTTTCCCGACTTCGCGCGTCAGGCGGAATGCCGCGGAAAGGTCCACCGCGAGCACGAGGTCCCAGTCCTCGTCGCCGTGCTCAGCAGCCGGCGCGCGCCGGATGGTGCCCGCGTTGTTGACGAGCAGGTCGATCGGTCCAAGCGCAGCCTCGGCGTCCTGAACGAGCCGGGCGGGAACGGCGGGATCGGCGAAGTCTCCGCTCACCAGGGCCGCCTGCCGGCCGAGCGCCTGGATCGCGCCGGCGATGTCCTCGCTCATTCCCGGTTGAACATGACAGACGACGTTCGCGCCTGCCTCGGCGAGCGCGAGAGCGATCGCCTGCCCAAGGCCGCGCGACGCACCCGTGACCAACGCGGTGCGACCATCGAGGCAGAAGCGGTCGAGAATCTTTGCCATCTCCGGACTCTCGCTCCTTCGTTGCGGATTCAGTGGCGCACGTTCACAGCGCGGCTCCACCCGCCAGGTTTCCCACGCGCAGCCCCAGCCAGTCGCGTGCATTCGTGAACGAGACGGCGCGCACGAGGCCGTCGAGCAGAGCGCGGTCGTCCGGCACCAGGCCGGCTCTCACGTCCTCACCGAGGATGTTGCAGACGATGCGCCGGAAGTAGTCGTGACGCGAATACGACAGGAAGCTGCGCGAATCGGTGACCATGCCGACGAAACGCGAGAAGAGGCCCAGGTTCGACAGCGCGCGGATCTGCGCCTCCATCCCGTCCTTCTGATCCAGGAACCACCAGGCCGGGCCGTACTGCAGCTTGCCCGGGACCGACCCGTCCTGGAAGTTCCCGATCATGCTCGCGACCAGTTCGTTGTCGCCCGGGTTCAGGTTGTAGAGGATCGTTTTCGCGAGCTGGTCCGTCTCGTCGAGTCGATCGAGGAATCGGGCCAGCGGCCGCGCCATGTCGAAATCGCCGATCGAATCGAAGCCGCTGTCGGCTCCCAGGCGGAGACGCTGGCGCGTGTTGGCGTTGCGCAGCGCGCCCAGGTGGTATTGCTGGACCCATCCTCTCTCATGATCCATGAGCGCGAGTCGGTACAGCAGGGACGACCGGTACTTCGCGATCGCGCCTGCCTCGGGCGCGCGTCCCGCGCGGGCCGTTGCGAACGTCTGCCTCACCCCGGCGTCCGTCCAGGACTCCGCGTACATCTGCTCGAGACCGTGATCCGACAGCCGGCAGCCGGCCTCGTGAAACGCCGCGTGCCGTTTCTCGAGCGCCGCCATGAACTCCTCGAAGGTGCCGATCGACATCCCCGCTGCCGCTTCCAGACGGTCCACCCAGCCGCGAAACGCCTGGGCATCGTCCACCCCGAGCGCCCTGTCGGGCCGCCAGGCTGGATAAACGCGCGTGTCAGGATCGGGCCTCGCCGCCAGCGCGCGATGATGCTCCAGCGAGTCGGTCGGATCGTCGGTCGTGCAGACGACGGCGACCTTGAACTGGCGAAGCAGGCCCTGCGCCGAGAACGTCGCCGACGACAGCTGCTCGTTGCAGCGATCGAAGATCGCGCGCGCCGTGTCCGGACCCAGGAGATCCTCGATGCCGAACGGCCGGCGCAGCTCCATGTGGGTCCAGTGATAGAGCGGATTGCGCAGCGTGTGCGGCACGGTTCCCGCCCACGCCTCGAATTTCTCCCAATCCGGCGCGTCGCCCGTGCAGAAGCGCTCCGGCACGCCGTTGGTGCGCATCGCGCGCCACTTGTAGTGGTCGCCGTCCAGCCAGATCTCGGTGATCGAGCGGAACCGGTGATCCGCGGCGATGCACGCGACCGGCAGGTGGCAATGGTAGTCGATGATCGGAAGGTCTCGCGCCACGCGGTGATAGAGATCCCGCGCGGTCTCGGTCTGCAGCAGGAAGTCGTCGTGAATGAACGCGGTCATGGGCCGGGCTTTCGCGCTGATGTTGACGCTCTTCGCACCGGGGACGTTGTCGAGTGATGACTCGGACACGTTCCTAGCGAGTCGCCGGCCCGGCATCGGCGCGGCCGCGGTCCAGCCCGGACGCCGACCCCGAGAACTCGGCCTGCACGTTGACGACCCCGAACTGCCGGTCTTCCAACTCGCGAACGGCCGCCATCATCCAGAGGAACCCGATCGTGCAGCCAGGCGCGGCAACGTTGGGGTGATATCCCTGTGGCATCAGCACCACGTCGCCCTCGCGGACGACCGTGACGAGTTCCGGCGATGCCGGGTTCGCGTAGACGAGCTGAATGCCGAAGGCCGGCGCGGGCATGTCCACGAACAGATAGGCCTCCTCGAGCATCTGCGTGTGTTCGTGCGGCGGCCAGGACGTCCAGTGCCCTGGTTCGCTGAACGTGATGCCCGCCATGATCCGGCCGGCCTGGACGTTCTTCCCGAGCAGGATGTTGATCGTCCGCCCGGTCGAAGGACCGCCTGCGTGGAAATGAAGTCCCGGATCCTGCTGCACCCGGGCGAATGACACGAATTGCACCGGGTAGTTTCCGTCAACAGGCGCCGCGATCTCGGCCAGGTCGCAGCCGGCCGCCCCGGGCGCCACCTCGAAAGGCGTGGCGCGCGGCACGTAGAGCGCATCGTAGGGCTGCATCTCGAACCGCGCGCCGCCGGCGCGCACGCTCGCCCGCCCTTTCAGGCACACGAGACCGGTTTCGAGCGTGCCGGGATCGACCGACACCGGCCGGTCCGATGGCGCGAGCCGAATGCGGCCGTAGTGCAGGTGCCGCGCGGCGGTCGCGCCGGGAGCGACCGACCGGGTGCGGCCCGGCCGGGCATCGGTCCCGCGAATGACACAAGTCGCGGTCGTGATCGGGGGGATGTCCATGAGTCAGCTCCTCGCGTGAAGCGCTGGTCAAGCCAATTTGCGGTCCTAGTCTACAAATGGGCGAACCTCTTTTCAACTGCAAACCGCTCAGTCCCATGAAAAACCAAGGAATTGTGGCAATTCAGGCATGGAACGCCGTATAGCTCATCTGTTATGATCGCCGCGCTGTCACGTTCGCTGCATGGCATCTTCCACTCAATTGGTCTGTCCACTGCGAGCCTCCCGTCTTCGCGGTGTTCGTCGTTGTGTTCCGATTCTTGACAAAGATCGAGCCGGAACCATAATCGCCGCCATGAGACCGCGTCCTTCGGGCCGCTTCATATTGTGTGTGTTCGCGTTCGTGGCCGCACTCGCTCCCGGTGCTGCACAGGTGCCGGCGCCCGTGCCGACCGCCACGCCGCTGCCGGTCGCCGCCACGCTTCACGCCGACCGGCCCGGCGCCGTCGTCAACCGCAACATCTACGGCCATTTCGCCGAGCATCTTGGCCGGGGCATCTACGAAGGAATCTGGGTCGGTCCGGACTCGACAATCCCGAACACACGCGGCATCCGCAACGACGTCGTGGCCGCGCTCAAGGCGCTGAAGATTCCGGTGCTGCGCTGGCCCGGCGGCTGTTTCGCCGACGAATACCACTGGAAGGACGGCATCGGGCCGCGCGAGAAGCGTCCCGCCATGATCAATACGCACTGGGGCGGCGTCGTGGAGAACAACCACTTCGGCACGCACGAATTCATGGACCTGGTCGAACTGCTCGGCGCCGACGCCTACGTCAGCGGCAACGTCGGCAGCGGCACGGTGCAGGAAATGATGGAGTGGGTCGAGTACCTGACGTCGGACGCCAGCTCGCCCATGGCGAATCTCCGCCGGCAGAATGGCCGCGACAAACCCTGGCGCGTGCCGTACTTCGCCGTCGGCAACGAGAACTGGGGATGCGGCGGCACCATGCGCCCCGAGTACTACGCCGACCTGTTCCGCCGCTACAACACGTTCATCAAGAACTACGACCGCGCGGCCCCCATCTACCGCGTGGCGTGCGGCTCGAACGGCGGCAATCTCACCTGGACCGACGTGCTGATGGGCATGGCCGGCCGGCAGATGAACGGTCTGTCGCTCCATTACTACACGCTGCCGACCGGCAACTGGAGCGCCAAGGGCTCGGCCACGACGTTCGGCGAGGACCAGTGGTTCTCGACCCTCAGTCGCACGCTGCAGATGGACGACATCATCACGAAGCACGCTGCCATCATGGACAAGACCGATGCGGCGAAGCGCGTGGGTCTTGTTGTCGACGAATGGGGCACATGGTACGACGTGGAGCCCGGAACCGAGCCCGGCTTCCTCTACCAGCAGAACACGCTGCGCGACGCGCTGGCCGCCGCGTTGAACTTTCACATCTTCCAGCGCCACGCAGACCGCGTCGTGATGGCCAACATCGCCCAGACGGTGAACGTGCTGCAGGCGATGATCCTCACCGACAAGGAAAAGATGCTCCGCACGCCGACCTACTGGGTGTTCGAGATGTTCAAGGTGCACCAGGGCGGCACCGTGCTGCCGGTGGAGATGAGCTCACCCGATTACGTGTTCGGCGATCGGAAGATCCCCGCGCTCAGCGCGTCGGCTACGAGGGCTTCCGATGGCAAGACGATTCACGTGTCGCTCGTCAACACAGACCCCCGCCAGAAGTTCGCGCTGAAGGTGGCGCTGGCCGGCACCGCGCCCACGTCGGCGACCGGCCGTGTGCTCACCGCGCAGTCGATGCAGGCGCACAACACGTTCGTGGCCCCCGATGCGGTCGAGCCGGTCGCTCTCGGCGGCGTCACGCTGGCCGCCGGCGCGCTCGAACTCCGCGTGCCGGCCATGTCGGTCGTCATCGTCGAACTGCGCTGACCGAGGTTCGGCGGCGGGCCTCGGTGCCCGGACCTCCCGTTCGCACGACCGCGTCGCTCGCCACGCCCGGCCCAACGTCCACGGCCCTCTTCGCCTGGCGCAGGTCCACGCCCGACAGGCGGATGCCCCGCGTCGCCGCGCCGTCCACGCGAAGGTTCGCGGCGCACGCTCACGCCCTTGACCGAGCACGCCCATTAGCCCGCCATTAGCCCGGCCGGTCCTGATGCACAGGACGAGGCTGTTCCCTGCGGCAAGACCAACCGGCAGTACCACTCTGGTGCACACTATCTTTTCAAACGCGCTCCACTGTCGACGGTCTCATTCATTATAAGTAGGCAGAGGCTACGCACCGACCACCAGAAGTGGCGGGCGCGCGTGTGGCCTCTTGACGATGCATTGCGGCTCGCCCGCGGCACGGTCCGGCTAGCACAGCCGCAGTGTCAACGCACAACAGACCACTGGCCCGCCGAGAGACACTACGGCGTATCGTCCATCTGCTGCGAACGTTCCGGCCGCGGCCGGCCAGTCGCGGCGAGCCATGGAGGATGGCAATGGATCGACGCGTTGCAGCGGTCATTTCGCTCGCGTACGAGACGCCGCCCGCTGACATCGAAAGTCTGGCCACGTCCGTTCATCTCTCCGCTTCGCGGCTCCGGCATCTTTTTCGAAGGGAAACCGGCATCCCGCTCCATCGGTACCTCAGACGGCAGCGCCTCTTGTAGTCGCAGCAGTTGCTGAAGACGACGTTCCTCTCCGTCAAGGAGATATGCGGGAAGTCAGGCTTCGGGGATACCAATCACTACATCCGCGAGTTCCGGCGCATGTTCGCCATGTCCCCGGGTCAGTACCGCCGGACAGCCACTATTGACAGCAAACAGCCGGAAAGCGCGATTGCCCGCGCCCCTGGGGAAGCGTACATTCTTGATAGTTTGGAATACACGACCGGCGCGACAGGCCTCAGGGGTCTCGAAACTCACACGCTCGCGGCGCCGGGCAGAACGAAGTGACATTTCTGGAGCGCGAGATGGGCGAATCCATCGCAAAGAAAGTTGAACTTGCGGCCAACGTCGGAATCATCGTTGTTGCCGTGCTGGGTTCTGCGGACCTGATTCGCCATCTGGTCCCGCGTCCGCCGGCACAGCCCGTGAGCGCAGCCGTCGCGCCCACCGACCGCGCGGCCCGGCCAGCCACAGCATCATCGACCCCGCTCTCAGCGGGGGCTCGCATCGCGCTGCCCGGCGTGGACTGGTCACGCCACGACAAGACGTTCGTCCTCGTCCTGTCGACCGGTTGTCATTTCTGCCTGGACAGCGGTCCCTTCTATAAACGTTTGTCCGCGGAGATTCACAAACACGCAGGGACGATCGGCACGGTAGCCGTCTTTCCTCAACCCGTTGACGAGGCGAGGCGGTTCCTCGCCGGCTTCGACGTGGCTGTCGATTCCGTGCTACAGGCGCCGCTGCCTTCCACAGGCGCCAGGGGAACGCCGACCTTAGTCGTCGTCGACAAGACTGGCACGATCGAGAAGGTCTGGATCGGTCGTCTTCCTCCCCAGCGGGAGAATGACGTCCTGGGTTACCTGTAACTGCAAACGATCATGTCGCAGAGGTTTCCCATGAAACGCTTGTGCATCCTCCTCGCTCTCACCGTTCTCGTCGTGTGGGGCCACACCGTAGCATCCGATGACACCGCCTCGGCTGCCGGCGTACCGTCACTATCGGCCTCGGCGCCGCGGTCCGTGGCCGCAGGCCTGGTGGCCGACGAGGATGAGCAGACCGATCCTCACTACGAGTGCGGCGACCAGACCGGAACGTGCGGCGACCCGGTGGATGGTTGCGGCGTCAACGCGGACTGCCCCAACTGCAACGTATGCCAGAACGAGGGAGAACACACCGGCTGTGTACCGGAACTCGGCGGATACTGGCACGGTTATCCCGACTGCTACTGCGAACCCCTCGCGCCGCCCCCACCGGATTGCAGCCATTGCGTGTGGTACGAAGGAGACCCGATTCCCGAGGGATGGGAAGTGCCGTGCGGCGGACGGGGCGGCGGATACTGGGACTTTGACTGCGATTGCTGCCCGCAGGGAAGCAGCCCGATAATCCTGAATTTGTCGGGAAACGTCACTCTGAGCGGCCGCGACGACGGCGTCATGTTCGATCTGTTCGGCAACAACACACCCGAACGGCTTCCTTGGCCGACGTCCCCCGACGAGGGCTGGCTCGTGCTCGATAGAAACGGCAACGGCGCAATCGACAACGGCGGCGAGCTGTTTGGCAACCTGACATTGATGCCAGACGGAAAGCGGGCTAGCAACGGCTTCATTGCGCTCGGCGTTCTCGATACCAACGGCGACGGTCGCATCGACGCGGCGGACGAGGCGTTTGGCCGCCTGAAGATGTGGCGCGACTGGAACCGCGACGGCATCAGCAGCGCCGACGACCTTGTTCCCCTCTCGTCGGTCGGCATCACCGCGCTGTCTCTGGACTACGCGCTCTCCCGGAAGCTGGACCGATGGGGCAATCTCTTTAGGTATCGCGCGAAGGTGTTCTTCGGCACCGGTCACGAACGGTTCGCATACGACGTGATCTTCGCCTCCGAGGATGCCAAAACGGGGAGCCAGGTGCTCCCGGCGCCGGCCGCCCGTCACTCAGGGACCCCAGGTCGATGACATCCGGGACGCGCCGGTGCGGGTAGGTCTCAAGGCGGTTTGCAAATGGAAAGCGCTGTTCCTATGTGGAGTTGCCGTCATGATGCGCTCTTGCCAAATGGTTGTCGGTGTACTTGCGGCCACCTCGCTGATGGTGGTCGCCCTGTTGGCCCAGCCGCAGCGCTCACAGGAGGACCGGCGTCCGCAGTTACCGTCTAAGACGACCCTTCATGGTTTGGCGGAGGAGAATGGCGGTCGCTTTACAGACGTCCTTCCATCACAGTCAGACATGACGGTCAGGGGGCTCGACGATCTGAGCGGCCGCTCCGACCTGGTCGTCATCGGCACCGTCGCCCAGCGCGAGTGCCAGCTGACAACCGCCGGGCGTCGGCTTCAAACGGTCATTTCCGTGGCGGTGCAGGACGTGATCAAGGGCGCCATCGATCCGGGGGCGCGAACGATCTCCGTGTCGCTCCCAGGCGGTGACCATCGGTTCGCCGATGGCGATGTCGTTTCGCAGTACCCGGCTGGGTACCGGCCGGCTCACGTCGGTCGGACATACCTCTGGTTCCTGCGGGCCTCGGACCCCACACCTGCGTCCGGGGTGCCCCGTTACAGTCTAGTCTGGCAGCGGGAACGACGGCCCAATTCGAACTGGAGTACAGAACGAACTCCGTCGTCCCGGCCACCGATCCACTGCCGGCGGGGCTGGAGCAGTACCGCGGGATCGACATCACCGGCTTGCTGCCGAACCTGCGCCTACTCGTCAGACCGAGCACCCAGAGAGCGGCTTCTTCGCCTCCTGAAGGCGCCACGGTATGCTGTCCAGGCCATGACGACCTGACGCAGTTGAT
>Ga0315282_10006306_pt1 | contig 19927 bp, 17 predicted proteins | sample YL17G07_20_MG_FD_203693 | JGI IMG/M metagenome (GOLD analysis project Ga0315282, IMG submission 203693) | Sediment microbial communities from Yellowstone Lake, YNP, Wyoming, USA - YL17G07_20 | ecosystem: Environmental > Aquatic > Freshwater > Lake > Sediment | place: USA: Wyoming | collected... | reverse complement strand
AATAAAACTGCTTGATAAATTCCGTAATTACCTGGCTGTCCGCCTCTTCTTCGGTGCCTTCCAGGATGAAATATTCCCGCCCGATCATCTTACCGGCCCGGATAAAGAAAATCTGCACGCAGGCTTCGCCGTCGCTGCGTGCCATGGCAATCACGTCCGAATCCATCTGTTCGGAAGAAATGACCTTTTGCTTTTCTACCACCCGGTCGATGGCCTGGATCTGGTCGCGCAGGGCGGCGGCCTTTTCGAAGCGCAGCCCTTCGGCCGCCTGGTCCATTTCCGTTTGCAGACGGGTGACGATTGGCCCGGTGTGCCCCTCCAGGAAGTGGGACAGGTCGTCGATCAACTGGCGGTAATCCGGCTGGTTGATGGCGCCGATGCATGGACCGGTGCACAGCTTGATGTCGTAATACAGGCAGGGGCGCGGGTCCTGGCCGGTGATGACCCGGTCACAGGTCAGGTAAGGGAAGATACGCCGCAGCACGTCCAGGGTCTGGTGGACGGCCCACACGCTGGTATAAGGTCCGTAATAGCGCGAACCGTCGTCCACCATCTGGCGCGTGACGGTTACCTTGGGGAAGGGGTCTGCCCAGCTCACCTTGATGTAAGGATAGCGTTTATCGTCTTTAAGGCGAATATTGAAGCGCGGCCGGTGCTTCTTGATCAGGTTCATCTCGAGGATGAGGGCTTCCAGCTCCGAGCCGACTACGATCCATTCGATATCGACAATCTGGCGCACGAGCTGGCGCGTCTTGTGATCCATGTCGGGGCTGCTGTGGAAATAGGAACGCACCCGGTTGCGCAGGCTGATAGCCTTGCCGACGTAGATGATATCGCCGCCGGTGTTCTTCATAATGTAGCAGCCAGATTTGGCGGGAAGTGTATCTAGAATACCTTGAATGTGCTCGGATAGAGCAACCATACACTCAATTATAAAGCGATTTAGAAAGCGCTGTATTTATTGAGACAGGCTGTACAAGCCTGCTGTAACCCAGGTAGATCACACAACCATCAGAGCATTCGTGTTGATACTGTCAAGCAGCCAGATTTTTTAACTGACTTTCGAGCCAATCCAACACTTCTGAAACCGGAAGAGAAATCGCGCGCATTGCAAATAATTCCCGGCTGGCGGCCAGGCGCTCGCCCAGCGCTACACCGGCCGGGTAGACCTGGCGCCATTCTTCCAGCACGACGCTGCGTTGGCCGGGGAATTTCACCAGGATATCCTCGGCCTGGATGGCGGCCAGGATATTTTCAAGGTCGCTTCGTTCCGGGCCAATAGCTTTTACCGGTTTACGCGATAGATAGGCTGTGCTTCCCAGCATATCGATGCTGCCAGCATAGGTATCCCGGCAGGCGTAATAGATACGACGGAGGCCGGACATATAGATGGCACCTATACACAGCGGGCAGGGCTCCATTGTCGAGTAAATGGCATACTGGTGAAGATCGCCATGATTGCACTCAACCGCCAGGAGGGCGTTGAGTTCAGCATGCGCAAGCTGCGTCCGGCAGATCTGCCCGGGTAAAACAGCCTGGTCCTTGATGTGGTTCCGGCCGCGGGCGATGATCTTACCTTCGGCGTTGACTACCACTGCTACGATCGGTACACAGCCGGCGCAGGAGGCGCTCCAGGCTTCTTCCAGGGCGGTTTGCCATGGCAGGCTCAGCTCAGGCCACATCGATGCCTTCGCCCTGCACTACCTCGCCAATTTCCCAGATGGGCTGTTCAAGCCGGGCGGCGCGCTGGCGGAAGGCATCCATTTTATTACCTGACACAGCCAGCAGCAGCCCGCCGCTGGTCTGCGGGTCAAAAAGCAGCATTTGCTGCATTTCGCTTAGCTTTGCGGAAAAGCGCACGAATTTTCCAAAATAGCTACGGTTATCCGAAGCGCCGCCCGGGAAGGTCCACTGTTCGGCGTAGCGAAATGCGCAGGAAACGAAGGGCACCTGGTCGAAGCTCACGCGGAAACCTACCTGGCTGGCGCGAGTCATTTCCCAGCCGTGACCCAGCAGGCTGAAACCGGTCACGTCCGTTCCGCAGGCCAGCCCGCTCTCGACGGCTAACTGGCCGGCGGTGCGGTTGAGGCGGGTCATCCAGTTGACCACTTCGGCTACGTCTTCGGCGGCGGCTTTCTGCTGTTTGAGGGCGGTGGTGATTACGCCAAAGCCGAGCGGCTTGGTGACCACCAGCCGGTCGCCGGGCTTGGCGCCGCCCTTGGTCAGCATGCGGCGCGGGTCGACGAAGCCAACGGCAACCAGCCCGTATTTGGGTTCTTTATCCTGCACGGTATGCCCACCGGCGATGACCACGCCGGCCTGGCGGACTTTTTCGGCCCCACCGCGCAGGATCTCCGAGAGGAGCCCGGTGGGCAAGTCCGGCGGGAAGGCGGCGATGTTCAGGGCCAGGAAGGGGCTGCCGCCCATGGCGTAGATATCCGACAGGCTGTTGGCGGCGGCGATGGCCCCGTAATCGTAGGGTTCGTCTACCACCGGGGTAAAGAAATCGGTAGTGACGACGATGGCGCGCTGGTCGTCCAGCCGCCAGACCGCCGCGTCATCCGGGGCCTGAAATCCGACCAGCAGGTCGGGGTAATCGCTGGCGTGGAAGAGGTTTTCGAGGGGGCGCAGCACCTGCGCCAGCGTTTCCGCGTTTAGCTTGGACGCTCAACCGGCGCAGCTTGACAGGCTGGTCAGCCGGATTTTTTTGCCCGAGGTGGAGAGGGTTAATTCGGTCATGGGAATAATTATACTTATATTCCTGTTTACGGCGCCGGCGTAGCCGTTGGGGCGGCTTCAGTCGGGGCTACTTGCGTTGGGGCAAGGGTAGGTGCAAGCGTGGGTTGCTCAGTCGGCTGGGCGGTCGACTGGTCGGTTGGCTGGGCAGCAATGCCGTTCATATTCGGTATTGGGAATACGAAGGGAGAGTTGCTGGGCAGCAGCATGGTCTGGATAGTGGGGGAGAGTTTGGTGATGTATTGGTAGGTCAATAAGGAGGGGTTATCCTTGATCACCTGTGAAATGAGCTGGAGCGATTTGGCTTCGGCGTCGGCGTTGATCAAGCGGGCTGTGGCGGCGCCCTTGGCCTCGATCACCGCCGCGTCTGCCTGGCCCTGGGCAGTCTGGCGGGCCTGCTCGGCTTCCTGCTTCTTAGACTCGACCACGAACTTGGCCTGCTGGGCCTGCTGGTCGGCGATCTGTTTCTGCTCGATCGAAGCGCTGTATTCCGGCGAGAAGGTGATATTGCGCAGGACGAAGTCGACCAGCACCAGCCCATTGTCCGAGAGCTTGGTTGTCAACGCTTTATGGATCTGATCGACAATGTCGAAGCGTTTGGAGCTGACTACATCCTCCACACCATACTGTGAGACGATATCGCGAATGATGCCACGCGCCTGCGGGCGGACCAGCTCATCCTGGTATCGGTTCTGCCATTCGATGTGCACCTTGACTACCTGGGCGGGATCGATGGTGTAAATCACCGAAGCGTCAATAAAGACTTCCTGCCCGTCTGAGGTACGCGCCGTAATCGAATCATCTCCCGTAACCTGGCCTTCACCCGTCGAGGCGGACATGGTATAGGTCTGGCGTGAGATCGGGTAGCGGATCACCTGTTCGAAGCCGGGAATAATAAAATGGATGCCCGGGGTGAGGGTATCCTGGCGGTAGCCGGTTGGGGTAAGCGCTGAGAGGACCAGGCCGCGTTCCTGCGGGTTGATAAAAACTACGCCTGAGCTTAAGCTGGTTAAAATAACGGCGATGACTGCCGTGATTAAAATGACCAGGCCGCCGCCGCGCATGGGTTTACTGCGGGTAGCGCGCACGATCACCAGGGCAACCGCGCCAACAAAGACCAACCAGGCCACCGTGGCGATGCCCGTGAGTAGGGTCGCAATATTCATCTTTTCTCCTCTTGCTTGTGTAGGATTACAGGTACAATCAGACGTATTATACCTGTATATCTCCACTTTATACGCAAAGTTCTTTGGGAATCCCAGAGGTTAACTCCCGGAATGAATCGACCATGATCAGAGCAGACGGCGAAATCAGTGAATTGTGGCTTTCCCCAACCGGCCTGGCGGGCGCAAAGATTGCCTGTTCGCCGCCTATCCAGCCTGCCCCAGACCAATATGTGCTTGCTACTACTTCCGCTGCGCATATGCTGGATGGCGCGGGAGAAGCCCTGCCAACTGCCTTGTTTGCTTATTCTTCGACTGTCGGCAGCTTGATGGCTGCCCCGCCGCTGCCCGCCTCCTGGAAGGTAGGGGCGCGCCTGTGGCTGCGCGGGCCGTGCGGCAAAGGCTTTCGTTTTCCGCCCGGCGTCCAGAAAGTAGCCCTGGCTGCCCTGGACGGCAATCCTTACCGGCTGGAAGGGCTGGCGCGCCAGGCCCTGTCACGGAAGGCTGAGGTCACTTTATATTGTGTTTTCATTCCAGCTGACCTGCCAGTAGCGGTGGAAATCCTTCCGCTCGACCTGCTGACGGATGCCTTGAGGTGGGCGGATTTTCTGGCGATTGAAACCGGCCTGCCCGGCCTGGCCGGTTTATCAGAACGGTTAAAATTGCCAGCCGGGCAGCCCAGCCCCTGCCCAACCCAGGTGTTGGTGGCAGCAGACATGCCATGCGGAGGCGTGGCAGAATGCGGGGTGTGCGCGGTGCGCACACGCCGGGGCTGGCGCCTGGCTTGCCTGGACGGCCCGGTGTTTGATTACAACTCTTTGGACGTAAGATGATTGAGGTCGCTGCACGGCAAGGACTGAACCTTTGCTCGCCCTGGTTGAACGCCGCTGGCAGCCTGGGTTTCACACCGCCCGAATCATGGATGTGGAGCGAGCCACCCGGCGCATTTGTCACCAACCCGGTCAGCCTGTTCCCCCGCACGCCGGCCGAAGAACGAGTGGTCATCCCCTTTCCGGGCGGTTTTCTCCTGCACAGCGGTCTGCCTAACCCGGGTTTGAAGGGGCTGCTGGCAGGCGCACGCCGCTGGCAGCGGTCGGCTGGTGCGGTGTGGGTGCACCTCATCGGGGATACCCCGCAGGAGATCGAGCGCATGGTGCGCTCGCTGGAAAGCCTGGACGCCGTTTCAGCCATCGAGTTGGGCATTGCTCCCAAGGCCGAGCCGGAACAGGCGCTGAGACTGGCGCGCGCCGGTGTAGGCGAGCTGCCGCTGGTGGTCAATTTCTCTCTGACCGCCGTGGCGGAAGCCTGGGTGGACAAGCTGGCCGGCCTGGGCGCCAGCGCGGTTAGCCTGGGGGCGCCAAGAGGGCTGCTGCCGGGCGCCAATGGGAACCTGGTGGCCGGCAGGCTGTATGGCCCGGCCATTTTACCCCTGGCGCTGGCAGCGGTGCGCTCGCTAAGACGGCAGGCGCTACCGGAGATCGCCGGCGGGGGCGTCTATCGCAAAGCGGATGGCGAGGCGCTGCTGGCCGCCGGAGCGACGGCGGTGCAGCTCGACAGTGTTTTGTGGCTTTAGTACTCCAGCCAGATCGTCACCGGCCCGTCGTTCTCGATATCCACCAGCATGTGCGCCCCGAACTCACCGGTCTGGGTGGGCACGCCCTGCTCTTTTAGATAGTCCACAAAACGGTCGACCAGCGGGCTGGCCTGGGCGGGTAAGGCGGCGTCGGTGAAGGATGGGCGGTTGCCCTTGCGCGTGTCGGCGTACAGGGTGAACTGTGAGACGACGATAGCCGAACCCTGCACGTCCAGTATAGAAAGGTTCATTTTGCCCTGCTCATCTTCGAAGATGCGCAGCAGGGCAATCTTGCGCGCCAGCAGGGCGGCTTTTTGTTCGTCGTCTTGAGGCCCCATAGCCAGCAAGATGACCAGGCCGCGGCCGATTTCGGCCACTCGCCGGTCAGCGATGGTCACACTGCCCTGCCGGACGCGTTGGACGAGGGCGCGCATCTCTTTTTTGCTGGCTAGCTCAAGGCAAGCCGATGGCGGCGCGCACCGCTTGCATGGTCTTTTCGGCCAGGGCGCCGGCGCGGCGGGCGCCGTCGTCCAGCACATCCCAAACGTGCTGCGGCTGGTTGCCCATCTCGGCCCGGCGGGAGCGGAAGGGTTCCAGGTGGGCATTCAGGTTCTTGGCCATCAGGCGCTTGCAGTCCACGCAGCCGATCCCCGCCCGGCGGCATTCGGTATCCACCATCTGGACTTCCTCCGGGCTGGAGAAAATCTTGTGGAAGGAGAAGACGTTGCACACCTCAGGGCGGCCCGGGTCGCTGCGGCGCTGGCGCTGCGGGTCGGTGACCATGCTCATCACCCGTTTTTCGGTCTCTTCCGGGGTAGCCGCTAGCTCGATGTGGTTGTCGAGGGTCTTGCTCATTTTTTGCACGCCGTCGATGCCGATCACCTTGGGCATTTCGGTGACCTTTATCTGCGGCTCGATCAGCACGTTGGTGTTGTAGCGATAGTTGAACGAGCGCACCGTCTCGCGGGCGAACTCCAGGTGGGGAGCCTGGTCGACGCCCACCGGCACCAGGTCGGATTTATACAGGACGATGTCGGCGGTCATCAGCACCGGGTAGCCAACCAGCCCATAATTGACATTGTTCGGCTGCATGCGTATTTTTTCTTTGAAGGTGGGCAGTTCGGTCAGCTTGCCAAGCGGGGTCACCATGGAAAGGAGCATGTGCAGCTCGGTCACCTGGGGCACGTGCGACTGGATGAACATGATTGACTCTTGCGGGCGGATGCCGGCAGCCAGCCAGTCGAGGGCCATATCATAGGTATTGGCACGTAATTCTTGCGTCGAATCCATGGTCGTCAGCGCATGCAGGTCGACGATGCAGTAGACGCAGTCGTACTCCTCCTGCAGGGCGACGTAATTGCGGATGGCGCCCAGGTAGTTGCCTAAATGCTGGCGTCCGGTCGGCCGGGCGCCCGAGAACACACGTCCTTTCTTCACACTCACCTAACGCCTTCCTTAATGAATTTTCCTACCAGCCCGGCCACTTCGCCGGGTTCGGCATGCCGGCCGGTGGCTTTCTTTGAGTACAACAATTTGTCGTTGACGGCGACTTCGTAGACGCCGCCTCCAGAGGGGAGCAAGGTGATCGATTCGATCAGGGATTCGTACTTTTCCAACAGTTCGGTTGTCAAACTGACAGCCCGTGGGGTATAGTGTCAGGCTGCACAATATTGGATGGATATTTTGAGCATGTCAATACCTCCAGAGGAAAGGATTCAGGATTCACCTGCGCCTGAATTATATCAACGAACCTCCTTTTTGGTAAAATGTTACTATGACTGCGCATCTTTTTCCTGCCGGGATTTCGACGGACAAGCGCCTGTTCGACCTGGCGCTGACCATTCCCGGCCTACTACTGGTCTCGCCCTTCCTGGGAATCATCGCCCTGGCGGTGACCATCAGCCAGGGCAGCCCAGTGTTCTTTCGCCAGAAGCGCCCCGGTTACAAAGGGGAGCTCTTCACCAATATAAAATTTAGAACCATGCGCGACCTGAAAGGGCCGGACGGGCGCTTTCTGCCCGACTCGCAGCGCCTCACGAGCTTTGGGCGCTTCCTGCGCACCACCAGCCTGGACGAGCTGCCCGAGCTGTTCAATGTGCTGCGGGGCGAGATGAGCCTGGTAGGGCCCCGGCCTTTGCTGGCAGCCTACCTGGAGCGCTATTCACCCGAGCAGGCGCGCCGCCATGACACGCTGCCCGGCATCACCGGCTGGGCGCAGGTCAACGGCCGCAACGCCCTGGCCTGGGAGGACAAATTCCGCCTGGACGTGTGGTACGTCGACCACAGTTCGCTGTGGCTGGACGTGAAGATCATGGCGCTGACGGTGTGGAAGGTATTCAAACGGGAGGGGATTACCCCGGTCGGGCAGGAGAACGTGCAGGAGTTTATGGGGACGAAATAGGGCCAGTAACGAGACCACTAACAATTAATTCCCAATTTCGCGAATGTCGAGGAAAGTATCCGTTCCGTCCGGTAAAAAAAATCATTGGTCATTTTGTCAGTTAAACCGTATTTCCGGTACACCCAATCGGCATAGTGATAGTTCATTCTGTCAACTATCACATGATCAACCTTCCCCGCAAGGATTTCCGCAAGACTTTCTGCCCCGGGAAGCATCGGCGCAATCATGACATAAGTCCTTATCCCGGCCCGATGCAATTCATCAAGCGCTCTAACCCTGTTCTCTATTGGGGGAGCGTCTGGTTCAAATAGTTTCCTGATACTATCGTCAGCTGTGGTAATACTCAGGCCGACTTCAAAATCTCTTCCTTTTTTTAGAATATCTATATCACGCAGAACTAAAGGAGATCGGGTTTGGACTGAAACCGGCCAGTTATTTTGGGCAAGGATTTCCAAACATTGGCGTGTAAGCTTATATTTTGCCTCTAGAGGTTGGTATGGATCACATACTCCACTTATCCAAACCCTCCCTGGTTTTTTCTTAGTAATTTCCAGCCTTAATAAATCGGGGGCTTTAATCTTGACATCGACAAATTGGCCCCAAGGTTCCGAGTGCCCGGAATATCTTCTCATAAAACGAGCATAGCAGTACGAACAATTATGCTGACAACCCGTGTAAGGATTAATGACATAGGGATAGACCTTCGATATGGATAGGACAGTTTTTGGCTGAGTTTCTTTTATAATCATATTCTTAAGGTAATTTTTTCTCTGGCTTAATTATATCAAGCCTGTAAACTTTGGGAAATTATTTTTGTTCCTATGAATCCACATAAGCTGTGTAGATTAAACTAACAAAGTGTAAATATACCAGTTCCTTATTTACACTTATGGCATAAAGTGTAAATATGGCTCTGCTGTATTTACACTTTTATTCCTGGCGTTCGTGATGTTAGTGGAGATAACTTAAGATTTGTCAATCAATCATTGGATGGAAAACGGGTAGACCTGCCCGTCCGCCAGGTCCTGGATCAGCAGTTGCACCAATTGCTGTTTGCCGTGGCCCAGCAGGCTGTCCTGGACGTCGCTGACCACCACTGGCGCATCCACCACCTGGCCGCCCTTCCCGGACAGCAGGCCGGGCCAGAGCTGCTGCAAAGGGGTCAGGGCATCCGAGCTGACCGTGGCGGCCCAACGGCTGCGGATTGCCTGGGCGGGCGTGGCGCCGCCCACCAGGTAGAATTTCTGCGTTACCAGGTACTGCAGCAGGTCAGGCGTGGCGGCCTGGGGCGAGACGTACAGAGTGTAAAGGATGCTCTTGCGCAGCCCGTCCAGGGCGGTCTGCCAGGCGGTCAGATCGCTGTTGGCCGGCAGGCTGGCGGTGATGGGGAACGAGATGATCGGCGAGAGGGCCGAACGGCAGGCACCGCAGAAGTAGGAGCCGCCGTTCTTGAAGACTTCGTCCAGCTTATCGCCCAGGGGGGTATCGCTGGCCAGCAGGGCGCCAGCGCGCCAGTCGGGCGCCACCAGCATGGTGATGTAGCCGGCCACGAAGACCTCCTGTTCGGTATGGATACGGATGACGCTCAGGTTGGGGGCTTTATCCAGGTCGGCCTGGCTGATGGCCAGAAACTGGGTCCCGGGCAGAGTGCTGGCAGACTTGGCCAGGTCAGCCGGCGGGTTGAGGTATACCGCCACTCTCCAGTGGCCTGCCCCGGTCGGGTTTACTTCAAGGGGCAGCCCGGCCTGCCGGGCCAGCAGGGCGACGGCGGCCTGCACCGATTGGACTAGGGCCGGATCGGTGCCAGGGGCGATGACCAGGGCGGCTTGGCCAGGTTGGGGGGTGGAAGTCAGATTTGCCGGCGTGGGAGTAACGGTCAGGGTGGCGGGTGGGGTGACGGTAACGGGTGGGGAAATTAATGGCAGGGTTGGTACGCAGCTTGCAAGGATTAAGCAGGCCAGCATGCCTCCGGCCAGGAGGGATGAGAACAGGCGGATTTTCATGGAATTGGCATTGATCTTGAAGTGGTTTTTCAGCGTGTGTATTATAATAGATATACAGGCATTTCCAAAAAACGAATCTAAAAAATGAATTTACCTACCAGTGAACCTCTGCCCTCGGACGAAGATAAGAACTTGCCGCCGGCGCGCCGGCGTCGCAAGCAGAGGATGATCCTGCCGGGGGAGACCAGCGAGCGGGCAGAATATGTAGACGAAATCGCTCAACGGCTGATCCCGCCGGCTGAGTTTTTCCTGTTTTCCGGCTTGGCAGGCCTGGTGCTGGCCACGGCGCTGCTGATGGACTCGCCGGCCCTGTACGTGCTGGCGGCTCTCATTTCGCCCTTCATGGCGCCGGTGGTGGGGCTTTCGCTGGCGGTCATGCTGGGGTCGGTGCGCTATTTCCTGCGCTCGCTGGGCGCTTTTGCCATCGGCAGCCTGCTGGTATTCGTGCTGGGCGCCCTGGCTGGAGCGCTGGCCGGCATGCTGCCCGAACTGAAGATCATGCAGGCTGTCTTCCACACCCACTTTTCCTGGCCGGATTTCCTGGTGCTGACCTTGGGAGCGGGGATGACCGCCTATCTATCGATGCGCCTGGCCCAATCGAAACCGCTGGTTGCCAGCGCAGCCCTGGCCTACGAGTTATACCTGCCCCTGGGCGCAGCCGGCTTCGGGCTGACCAGCGGCATGCCCAACCTGTGGCCGGATGGCTTGATCGTCTTTGCGGTCTACCTGGCCTGGACAGCCCTGATCGGGGTTGCCATGCTGCTGGTATTGGGCCTGCGCCCGACCAATTTCTTCGGTTATTCTCTCGGAAGCACGATCCTTTTGCTATGTATTGTGGCGGTGATCGCGCTGAGCGGAATCACCACTGCCCTGGACACCCAGGTCGCCATGCCGCTTTCCTCGCCTACCCCCACGCCGACCATTACACTCACTCCCACCCTCACCGATACCCCGGTTCCACCTACCCCTTCTTTCACACCCACTCACACACTCGTCCCGACTGCAACTACCACTCTCACGGTCAGTCCAGTGCCGACTCTGGCGTTGGCGGTTATCAACGCCAAGGAGCAGGGTGGGGCCAACATCCACTCGAAGCCCGAGTTCAATGCGCCCGTGGTGAGGATTCTCGGCAACGGCTGGCCGGTCGAGGTTTATCCGGATGCCGTGAACAGCGAAGGAGTGATCTGGAGGAAAATTCGCATCTCCGATGGGACGGAAGGCTGGATCTGGGAAACGCTCATTCTTACGGCAACTCCAAAACCGGGCTGGTAGCCTGGTTTTGAGCATCCTTTTTTACAGGAGTAACGATCCATGCCTATACATTTTGGGACGGACGGATGGCGTGCGGTAATTTCCGACACGTTCACCTTTCATAACTTGCAGCAGGTCACCCAAGCGATTGCGGATGCGGTAGCCTCCGGGTCGTGGAGTAATGGTTGGACCGCTGGGCAGTCTCCGGACCCTAAAAAGATGGTGGTGGGATTTGACACGCGCTTTCTATCCGACCGGTTTGCGCAAGAAACAGCGCGTGTTCTGGCAGCCAACGGTTTTACTGTTTTTCTGAGCATGGCCGACGCGCCCACCCCGGCAATTTCTTACGCAGTGCGCAACTTGAATGCCGTGGCCGGTGTGATGATCACCGCCTCGCACAATGCCCCACGTTACAACGGGGTGAAGCTGAAGTCTTCTTACGGCGGGTCTGCTTTGCCTGAGCAGTGCCGCCAGGTAGAAGTTTACCTGTACGATAACGAAGGGCAGGGCCGCGGCCCCAACCTGATGGACTACGAGCTGGCCCGCAAGCAGAATTTGATCCAGAAATTCAATCCCATCCCGGCTTACGATGACCATTTACGCACCCTGATCGATTTTGATCTGATCGCAGAAAACCCGCAGCGCATCGTGGTCGATTCGATGTACGGCTCTGGCCGCGGGGTGATCCGCTCTCTGCTGCAAGGCACCGGCTGCAGCGTGCACGAAATCCGCGGTGAGATGAACCCCGGCTTCGGCGGCGTCCACCCCGAGCCGATTGCGCGCTACCTGGGGGCGCTTTCCGGGGCGATCGGCACCGGGTTGGGTAACTTCGGCGTGGTCACGGATGGAGACGCCGACCGCATCGGCGCCATGGACGAGCGCGGCGATTTTGTCGATCCGCATAAGATTATGGCCCTGGCGCTGAAATACCTGGTCGAAAAGCGCGGCTTGAAGGGCTCGGTGGTGCGCACGGTTTCGACCACGCGTATGATTGACCGGCTGGCGGCGCGCTACGGCCTGACCCTGCACGAAACCCCGGTCGGTTTCAATCACATCGCCGACTATATGCTGAATGAAGACGTGCTGATCGGCGGCGAGGAATCGGGCGGTATTTCCTTCAAGGGCCACATCCCCGAGGGGGATGGCATCCTGATGGGGCTGCTGCTGGTCGAAATCGTGGCGGTTTACGGCACCACCCTGGTTGACCTGGTTGAAAACCTGCTGGAGGACGTCGGCCCGGTCTTCTACGACCGGCGGGACCTGCGCCTGAAACACCCGGTCGCCAAAGACCTGATGACCGACCGGTTGAAAAACGATCACCCGGCCCAGATCGGCGGCGAGCAGATCGTCCAGGTCAGCCCGCTGGATGGGGTCAAATATATCCTTTCTGACGATTCGTGGCTGCTGATCCGCCCATCCGGGACGGAGCCGGTGCTAAGGGTTTACGCCGAAGGGCGCACGCCCCAGATGGTCAAGGCCCTGCTCGGGTACGGCGAACAGGTGGCTGCCACAGTGACATAAAAAGTCCGGGGGTCGCCCGGACTTGGTTAGAAGACGGCGGCGGCTGCTGCGCGGAGCCGACGCCGTCTTCTTGCGCCTCAACCTGGATGGGAGGCGGAAATTGTGCGTATTATGAGCTGGAGGACAGGCGCACGCGGCGCACCAGGAAGATCACCACTACCAGTAAGACTGCCAGTCCGATCAGGGCCGGCAGGCCCACCTCATCGGCGAAGCCGGTAGTTGGCAGAGCGGTGGTGGTTCTGGTGGGCGTCTTGTTCCCGCCGGCGGCCTGGGTCAGCAAGACGGCCACCGTCTGGGTGCGGGCGCTAAGGTCCTGGGCTGAGACCGGCCCGGACAGAGTGGCCGTCGACACCACCGGGGTCGAGGTGGCAATTGCCACCACCGGGGTGGCGGATGGCACCGGAGTAGACGAAGCCGTCATGGTCGCCGACAGCTTGATTTGTTGGATTAGGGCCAGTTGGGTGGCAGCCTGGGAGGTGGCGGTATTGGCGGCGTTGATTACGGCGGCCTGCTGCAAACGCGCCTGATTGCGGGCGGGCAGGATGATCAGCCCAACGACAATCAGCACGATGAGCGTCAGCAAGCTGATGGCGCCCAGGATCCCGATTGCCAGGATAAAGTTGCGGCTGCCGCCGGGTCTAGAGGATCTCGGCGTAGGTTGGGGTTCTTCCTCAAATTCTTCAAACTGATTATCGTTGAACTCGGACATTTTCGCTCTCCTCCTGGCTCAATATATAGCCATTTAATGAATTATTCTAGCACATCCAGGTTGGCGAGGGGTACTGATACCACCTCGGTACTTTCCAGGCGGACATCCCCGGCTGGAACACGTAAGCCATTCGGAAGGGCAGTCAGCCAGGGACGCACCCGGACCAGCGTAGCAATCTGGCCGGTATAGGGCGCCCCCTGAATGCGAACTACCTGTTCTGGCTTAAACTCATCAGTCTCTTTGGGAAGATTCCCTTCCACTGGAAGAGGGATAATCACTTCCGGTCTTTCCCCGCTGGATATATTCCAGGGGGCGGCATTCAAACAGGTTTCACGTTTTTCGTTGGTGGACAGCAGTTTGAATGCGGCAGCGTTCATCGACGTTGGGCCGAACCCGTCTACCACGATCAATGGGAAAACCAACTTGTTCGCCAGGGGGATCAGTCCTGCTGCCATGCCGCCTAAAATCAGGCCGCGTAGGGGCAGCTCGTTGGCCATTTTCAGCGCTTCGGCGTCTGTGCAATAACCGCCCAGGATCACTGCGCCGCGCAAACTCACATCCAGGCGGTTACGCGTCAGAGCTTCACCGGCAGTCTGGGCCAACACCACCATCAGGCCCTGGTCGATCTGGTTGTTCCCCCAGATGCCCTGCACCAACGCGCCATGCGCTTCGATGATTACGCCCCGGTCGGGGAGCAAATCGACAATATTCCCACTAAAACCGGCTCTGAGCTGAAACAGCTTGCTTTCCACTTCCAGGAGCACCTGCCCATTGTTGATGGCCACAATTTCGCCGTTTTCCGGAGCGCGGACAACTTTTGGCATGGCTCTGCCGGTTCTGGCGATTACGTCCCCTTTTTGGATTTTCTCGCCTACCTTGCGCTCGATCAGGCTGTCGGTTTCTTTGGTCGACGCCAGGCCCAGGGCGCGGCGCACGTTGATCAGGATATGTTTGCCTTCCTGGTGCGCCTCAGCGACAACGTCGGTAGCATTAACTTTCTGGTTGGTGCGCACCAGGACGCGCCCGTCGGTGGGCAGCCGCCGGGTGCGCTGGATATGGGTTACAGGAAGGATGTGGGTGACAGGTGCGAGCATAGGTATTTCGTTAAGGGTTGCAATTTTTGTACCAGTTCAACTGGTAAGGACCAGACTCCATTTTTTGAGCATCTCCCGCCGGCGAGAGGCATCCGCCGGGAGGACGACCGGGCGACCGCGCGCATCGATGATGGCCCCACATATGCCGCCCACGATCTTGAAGCTTTCCAGTTCGTGCGGGTGGCCGGGGGTAATTTCCACGGCGCGCAACGCCTGGAAATAGATCCTGGCGACCTGCCCGTTTTGCAGCGGCAGTACGTTGATCGACCCCTGGCGGATGTCCATGCGGGTATCATTGCCTCCTTCGTACTCCAGCCGCACGCGCAGGATGGGTGTGCCGTAGCGGGCATCGCTGACCGGCGAGATAACCGTACCCAGGTTGAGGAACGCTCCCGATTCGAGCACCTGCACCGGCAAAATCTGGTTGATCTTGGCAATAGCTCCCAGGCCGGGCAGGATGCCATTCTGGTCAAGCACCAGAGTGGTGACGCCGGTCGGCTGAATGCCGTCCAGCAGCATCAGCAGGCTCTGCGACGGGGTGGGGGCCAGGTTGAGCACGGCCCCGCTGGCCATGATCGGCTCGAAACTCGCACCCAGGTTGGGGTAGCGCGCCAGGGTGTGTTGGAAGGCGCGGCGGATCACCTGACGGGCAATGGCCTGTTCAATGGCCAGTGTTTCGGCATCCATCGGAACGCTGCCGGGGAAGGTAGCCTTTTGCGCCAGGTAATCGTATACTACCTCGGGGGCGATGTGGATCGGCAGCCATTTGGCAATCTCAGCCTGTTGGTCTGGCTGCATGAACTGCGTCACACCACTACCCTGGCCAAAAGGCAGCACATTCAAGGAAAGCTTGCCCGCCACCGAGGCGGCGATAATGGTTGAGTTGGCGCCCACGTCGAGCCCCAGGACACCCTTCGACGGATCGTAGATCTTGCTCAAGAAAGTGATCATGCGTCCGAAGGCGTTGCCGGTCGGGATGGGCGAAGAGCTGAGCTGTTCAGCCAACTCGGCCAGGCCGCCAATCTGGCGCTGGCGGATTTTGGTGACCACGTCGGCCAGGACGCCCTGGGCAGCGCTCAAATCTTCCACGTCGATCGAAGGGCGCACGTTAGGGGCCAGTTGGGTGGGCGTCCATTTTTCCAAGGCCTCCAAGATACGTTTGCCCAGCGCCTGGTTACCAGCGTATAAGACCTCCGGCCGTTTTTCTTGGGGTAACAACCGGCAAAGCATGATGATGATCTCAGCCATTTTAAATACTGAGCGAGATGCGCCGTTTTCAGTCCCACCGGCCAGGATCAGCAGGTCCGGTTGGGCCTGCAGGATAGCATCCAGCAAGGCTTCGCTGCCCCGGCGGTCGTTCAGGCCGGTCATCTCGACGATCCGGCAGTAGGTGGTGTTGGCCAGGTGGCGGGCGCTTTCCAGGGATACATCAGCCAACAAACCGGCAACGGCCACGCGCAGCTCGGCACCGACTGAATAGGAGACCAGCATGCGGTCCACGCCGGAGCCGTTGGCCTGGCTCGGGATGATCAGGCGGTTGCTCGAATCGACCAGGTTGCGCCCGACGATTTCCTGCAAGTTCTGGATGGCCCGGTGGACCCCTTCGCCGATATCCTTAAAGGGAGCATTGGCAGTGCTGGGAGCCATTCCCGAGGCAATAAAGCGGTATTCCCCTTCCACCACGTCAACCAACATGGCGCGGGTGTGGACGTTGCCTACGTCAATTGCCAGGACGGATTCTGCATCAACGAGTGAATTGCTCATAATATTTCACGAAATCAGATGTAGGATCGCAGTTTTGATGAAATCGAGGCGCTCAATCAGGGCGGTGATCGAGGCGGCAAATATCCCTGCAAACAAAGCCCCCAGCGTGATGGCGATGAAGATCTGACCGATGCGGGCCAGCAGCTCGATCATCGGTGAACGGTGTGGGGGCTGGTTGGGCCGGGCGACCGCCCCAAAATTGAAATAGGCCAGCGTGCACAGCGTGCCGACCAGGATGAAAGCCGCTCCTAGCAGTGGTAGGATCGGTCCCTGGGGGGAAGCCACGGCTGCTTGTAAGTCGAACATGTCAATCGAAGCCTTGCTCTGCCCGAACAAAGTTCCCAGAACGCCCCCGCCGATGACCACTGCCGCAGCCACACCCACCAGATAGCCCATCGAAACATTCCCCAGGCTGGACAGGCGCGGGAAAAGTTTGGCGAACAGGAGAAGGCTCAGGACGATCGGCACCAGCACCTGCACAATCGATCCGGTCATGGCTGGCCAGACCAGGCGGGGCAGGATGACCTGGTAGAACAGCATGGTAGCGACGTAACCCGCCGCCACACCCACGAAAATGGCAGCGGCGATGCGGAACAATGGGTTATCGCCCAGCAGATAGCTGAAAACCATCAGGGTCAAGATGAGGCCGACAATGGTCCAGATCAGGTCGGTTGGCATATTTTCTATGCCTCCCTCTTGGTCTTACTGGAGGGGAACAGGGCCAGGACACCCTGGAAAAGAATGCCGAAGAGGATGAAAAGCATGGCGGTCAGCAATCCGGCCTGGAAAGCCCCCCAGTAGACGTGCGCTGCGCCGGGGGCCTGGCGCAGTTGTTCGTAGGTCATCCCACCTGCCAGCCCGGCTACCATGCCCTTGACCTGCAGGCTATCATAATAAGGCTGGATGACCGGGGCAGCCTGTGCGCTGGTTACCACGAGCATGGGCGTGTTGGGCAGGAGGGTTTGCACCTGTTCGACCCAGGCCCGCCCGGTCTCAGAATTGTCGGTCAGGACGATAATGCAGGCAAAATCTTGCAGACTGTTGACGCCTAACAGCGCCTGGCTATCCCAGGCCTTCACCCCGGTGATGGTTGAATCCAGGGCGTAAGCAGCCGCCTGTTTGGGGTTGAGGGTGAATTCTTGCAGGGAAGTGGCGCCACCGGCCAGGTAACCCAGGTTGACGGTCTTGTTGGCCAGAGAATAGCCCGGTTGTTTTTGAGCGGCGGCAACGATGAGCTGCTGCCCTAAAACGGGACCGGCAGGGATGGTCGAAACGATCACCAAACGGGCCTGTTTGGCTACCAGTTGATCGATCACCGGCGCGGCAGTCACGTTCATTTCTCCGGACAGTCCGGTTTCGTAATCGAAGGCCAGCAGGACGGGTGCGCCATCCGGCAGGTTGTTGATCAGGCTGTTGAAAGCCACCGTCTCGGACGGGTACAGCGTGGGGGTGCTGAGCCCGGCGGGCAGGCCGCCGCTGAACAAAGTGACGGCAAGCACGGCGATGAGGCACAAGCCGACCAGCAGCCTGACCAGGGTTTGCGAAGCCCGGGTGCGTTCTTTACGTAGTTGTTTGGGCTGGATTTCTTCGGCCAGAATACTTTCCAGCAAGGAGGCATTGATACGCTGCTTGTCAGTTACACGCAGCTTGATAGAAATGGTGGGCGGTTTCAGGTACTGGGTGACCAGGTTTTCACCGGCCAACAAACCGCGCAATCCTACCAGCGGCCCAGCGCGTTCGACGTGCTGGTTATCTTCGGGCGCGGCGGCGCTTTCTAAGACAACCGCCTCGGCAGGGCGCATGGCCTGCAGCCAGCCGGGAAGCTGGGCAGGCTCTATCCCTTCGGCAGGAGCCTCCGCCGGAGCAGCCTCTTCGGGCTGAGCTTCACCCAGCCAATCCGGCAGGGAAGGCATTTCTTCTTCCCCGAGGGTCAATTTCTCGGGCAGGCGGGCGACGCCGCCTTCGCCCAGACCGGTCTCGGGGGCCGGAGCGGCAGGCTGTCTGGCTTCTTCCACGGCAGGTTTTTCAGACAGCCACTGGGGCAGGTCTTCGCCAGTAAAAGGAGAGACCAGCTCGCCAGGCGGCTGCGCCTCTGCGCCGGCCTGCCCGGCGGGAGCCGGGGCCTCACTCGCGCCGGCGTCAAAAGCCGCCAACCAGGGAGGTGTCTCGGCTGGGGCGGGTGTTTCCGGTTTGGCAGTTGAAGGCTGGGGCGCCACGTTTCTAAGCCAGTCGGGCAGCTCAGATTCGTTTTGGATGGCGGGACCTTCGCCGGCTGGAGGTTGAGTCCATACGGCCTGGTCGCCAACGAAAGGTCCGGCCTGGGCGGCCTGGGGTTCTTCAGGGGTAAATGGCTGCGCCGCGGCGGTGGGGGCGGCCTGGTCGGCGTGTCCGCTTTCGGTGGGCGCTTCAGGGGTCTCGAAGGCTGCCAACCAGTCCGGAACCTGCCCGGCAGGTGGTATAGAAAGAGGGGTTTCTGGCAGGGCAGGTTGTGCGGCAGAAATTCCACCCGATTCAGGGTTGGGGATGGTATCGATTGGCGCAGCTATCTCAGTCTCAAAATCTCGCAGCCAATCAGGGATATTGCCAGAACCGGTGGGTTGCTCCGCCGGCGCGGCTTGTTCTTCCTGGACAGCAGGTTCACTGGCGGGCGCATTTGAACCTTCCAACGATTGCAGCCATTCTCTGAGCTGGTCGGGAGTGAATAAGGAGGAGGGCTCGTTGGGGCTGCTTTCGGCGTGGGCAGGCTCGACGGGAACTGGAGCAGGCTCAGCGGCAGCCGGGGTTAGAGCAGGCGGTTCCTGGGCGGCCTCGCCGGTCAGGCGCAGCCGGTCCAGCCAATCGTCGCCTTGGTTGGCAGCCGGGGTGGCTTTTTCGGCAGGCGAGGGGCTGGTCAGCCAATCCGAGCCAGATTCGGCAGCCGGTTCTTCTTCAGGTTCGCCTTTCTCGGCGCGGCTGCGCTCGCGGATACGCTCCAGCCAGTCTGGCACCTCTTCCTCAGAGGGGGCGGGCTCGGCCGGTGGTTGGGATGGGGGGCTGGCAGGCGCCTGGGGAGTTGGAGGTATCTCGGGCGGGGTCTCGCCGCGCAGGCGGCGCAGCCAGCCTTCAGTATCATCTTCTGGGGTCGGGATTGATGGGGCTGGGGCGGAAGAACCCATCGGGACGATGCGCGCCCCGCAGAATTGGCAGGTAACCGAACCGGCCGGGTTTGCTTTACCACACATCGGGCAATTGACGTCGTTTGCCATAGTTTATCCGCTATAAGGACGATCAGCGCCCATCAGAATCCGTAAGCCGGTTGCCAGGCTTCCCAGGGCAATCCCGAGCAGGATGCCGCGTGCGCCTGCTACAGGAAGCTGGCTGATGGCGGCTAAGATGCTTTTTATAATTGGATTATCTGAGCCTGACGCTAGAAAACCGCTGGTCACCAGAAGGAATAAAAGCGCGCTGATCACGAATACCACTGCTACCAGCCCTTTACGCTTCTGTAACAGGCGCAGGCTGGCGTAAGCCAGGCTGATCGCCAGCACAGACATCAGGCTGGCTTCAACCGGCACCTGGATAGAGGTGACTACGTGCTGGAATTGTGCATCGGAAGGCGTTAAGACCAGTCCGGTCGCAATGGTGAGTAGAAAGGACAGGATTAATAGGGCGCTGTACAGGTCGCGGTCGCGAGGCGCTCTAGCCCTGCGCCAATGGGTGATAACCAGGTTGA
>Ga0315282_10006303_pt1 | contig 19934 bp, 15 predicted proteins | sample YL17G07_20_MG_FD_203693 | JGI IMG/M metagenome (GOLD analysis project Ga0315282, IMG submission 203693) | Sediment microbial communities from Yellowstone Lake, YNP, Wyoming, USA - YL17G07_20 | ecosystem: Environmental > Aquatic > Freshwater > Lake > Sediment | place: USA: Wyoming | collected... | reverse complement strand
GATCTGGTGAAAGAAGAAGTTGTGTCCGAATACGTCAGTCGCCTGGTCAGTCATGTTGAAAACATCCTTGAAATTAACCCCTCTCTCGAAGAGAAGGAAATTCTCGAGGAGGTGGCCAAAAATATCGTCCTATTCCTCGGGGCAGGAGCGGCGAGCATCAGGATATACGACCCGGGAAGATCAGAGATGATTTCATTTGGGTCTTTTCCAAGGCTCATGAAAGACCGCGAAGAAGCCATCCCCTTTGAAGATACCATTGCGGGAGAAGTAGTCAAAACACATCAGTGCTACTTAGTGCCGAATATTCTCGAGGAGGAAAAGTACAAGAATAAGGAGAAGGTGTTGCAATTGGGGATTCATTCGATGTTAGCTATCCCGATCTCCATTCCTCGCTTCTCGTTGAGGGATGTGGATATTGAGGGATCATTTCAGATTTACTACGAAGAGAAGGACAAAGTCTTCACGCCCATGGAGACAAAAATCGCGGAGTTGTTCGCAAGAAGGGTGAGTTATGTCATCGCCCGGAAGCGAATCATGAGCCTCCAGAAATTGAACGTGACCAAAGATAGAATCGTGGAGCAAATCTTCCTGAAGCTGGGAAGAAGGGAAGGGATCAAGATGAAGGATGTCTTCTACCTGGTGATCCCTGAATTGGTGGACATCATGCGGATTCAAAGGTGTTCGCTCTTCTCGGTGGGGGAAGATCGGCAACACGTCGTTTTGGAAGCAGGGTATCCGGAGGTACAGCACGGAATTGGACAGGTTTTTTGGGTCAAGAACGAGCCCTATGTCGATGCGGTGGTCAATCAGGCCGGTCCCTTCGGCGAGTTCGAAAACGAGAAGATGTTTCCCTCCTATATTCTCATCCACAACCCGCAGGAAAGCTGCCTCCTCCCTCCAGACCTCAAACGATTTCTTCAGATCCAGCAAATCCATTCCGTTCTCTATATTCCTCTCAAGGTGAACGATGTCGTCAACTATTTCTTAGCCTTCGATGCCCAGGCCCACCATCGCAGATTTACGGATGAAGAGATCGAGATGTTTATCTTCTTCGGTAAGGAGTTGATGAAGGGGCTGAGGCTGGAAAAGATGGATGATATCCTCCACGATTTTAAGAACCCGGCCATTGCGGTAGCAGGGTTTGCTAAAAGGATTCAGAAGATCCTGGAAGAGGGAGAGGTTCTGTCCAAAAAGGAGAAGGTGGCTCAGGCATTGGATATCATCCTGAAAGAGGCATCCCGCATCCAGGAATTGGCCCTGACGCTCCACGGGGAGGGAAGGGAAGAGATCGTCGACTTGACTGAAAAAGTGAAGAAACGTTTCCTCATCAATCAAGAGGCGATGAAGGAGTTGAAACGGGAGAACGTCGATTTGATCGAAGGCGATTTAGAATCTCCTTTGTGGATCCGATGCTATCCCTTGCACATCGAGAGGGTTTTGGATAATCTTCTCAACAATGCTTCCAATGCCATGCCCGAGGAGGGAGGGCAGCTTTCCATTCGGTCCTATCAAAAAGATTTCTGGGGAGTGGCTGAAGTGACGAATACGGGAGAAATTCGGGAAGAGGATAGAGACCGCTACCTTCTCGGCGAAGGGAGGGGCAGAGGGTTCCATATCACCACCCGGTTGGTCAAACAGATGAAAGGAAAGATGGAGATGGAATCGGGGCAAGGTCGCACGACCTTCCGAGTCATGTTCCCCCTCGTTCCAAAAGAGACAGCATAGTGGTGTAGCACAAAAATATCAGCATATTTGATGACGATCTTTCCAAGGTTTTACAAAGACAGCGAGCATTTCAAATACAGTGTCATTTGTGTGCAACACCACAGGCGCATAGGGCAGAAAGCAGAGGGCAAAGGGAAGAAAACTCTTTGTCTTCTTTTTTTAGCCCTATGTTCCATGCTCTTTGCGGGTTTAGTCGATGGAAAGATTTTATTGCTCAAATTGTAAGCGCTTCTATCCTCTTCAGCCGTCAAGGTGGCGATGTGATTGCGGTTCCTTTCTTGACCTCGAATTCAAGCCCAAGTTTCCCATTGAGAAAATTCTAAAAAGAAATCCTACCTTGTGGCGGTACCGGGAGACCATCCCAATTCGTCACGAGACGTCTATCCTCTCCATGCAGGAAGGATTTACTCCTCTCGAGCGGATGGAGATTGATGGGGGCGAAGCTCTCTTGAAGATCGATTATCTTTTCCCGACGGGCTCATATAAAGATCGCGGAGCATCCGTGCTCATCAGCAAAATGAAGGAGTGGGGGGTTAAAAAGGTGGTCGAAGATTCCTCCGGCAATGCGGGCTCGGCCATCGCGGCTTACTGTGCCAAAGCAGGGATAGAATGTGACATCTACGTCCCGCATGATACCTCTGCCGGCAAGTTGATTCAAATCCAGGCCTATGGGGCAACGGTAATAAGAGTGGAGGGTTCGAGGGAGAAGACCGCGAAGAGGGCGATGAAGGCTGCCTCCGAAACCCCTTATGCCAGCCATTACTGGAATCCCTTCTTCCTCCACGGGACAAAAACCTTCGCCTTCGCGGTTTGGGAGCAAATGGGTTGGAAGACTCCGGATGCACTGGTCCTCCCCGTGGGACACGGAACCCTTTTCTTGGGAGTTTATATCGGGTTCAAGGAGCTGAGGGAAGCAGGAATGATCAAAAGAATTCCTAAGCTTGTGGCTGTTCAATCTGCTTCTTGTGCCCCTCTCTATCAAGCTTTCAAAAAGGGTTGGCAAGAGACTCGGCCGATTGAGAAGAAAGGGACCGTTGCCGAAGGAATCGCCATCGCGGAGCCTGTCAGGGGAAGGCAGATATTGGAGACGACCAGGGAGACGGATGGAGAGATTCTGGTCGTCACAGAAAAAGAGATTTGGAAAGCCATGAACGATATGGGTCGAAAGGGACACTTCATCGAGCCCACCTCGGCAGCCACGGTCGCTGGATTGAGTCAGTACCTGAGACAAAAGAGGGGGAGGGAGACCGTGATCTCAACTTTAACGGGAATGGGTTTGAAATCTGCCAAGAAAAGTTTTATAGAATAAACTTGACAATCCTTAACGCAAGGATTAAGAATTCCTCTCGGTTTGTCAACACACAAAATCTAATGATTGAAATTTCAAAGAGATACTTCCAGGAGGTAAACCTATGTGGCGAGTGAATCGAGACCGGACATCAGTTGCGATCTTCCTATTCTTTGCTCTGGTATTTTGTCTCACCCTTTCATCCCTTGCTTTTGCCCAGGAAGAGAGGAAAGACCTCAGACCTGAGCGGGGCATTGCGGTGTTTCCGGAATTTTCCGGAGTGATCGTGTCCAAGGGTGAGACGGTTCGAATGGACCTGATTCTGGAGAATAAGGGTCGCACGGATGAGACCATTGACGTGAAGATTTCGAATATTCCAAAGGGATGGAAAGCCTCTCTCAAAGGAGGAAGTTACGTGGTTTCGGGATTATATGTGCCCAACGGAAAGACGAAGAACATGGCTCTCACTCTTGAACCTGATAAGACCGTTGGCCCTGGAACTTATACCCTCCAGTTTGATGCCCAAACAGCAGATGGGAAATTTACTTCCTCGAACAAGCTCAATGTGACGGTTCAGGAACGGACTGCAGGTCTGGAGGATATCCAGATTACGACGTCCTATCCTGTTTTGAGGGGACAGACCGATGCGAAGTTCGAATTCTCCCTGGAGATTATGAACAAAAGTGAGACGGACCGGACATTCAATCTGGCTGCGGTCGGACCGGAAAAGTGGGAGACCAATTTCAAACCGGCCTATGAACCGAAGCAGATCTCCAGTTTGAGGATTAAGGGAGGGACGAGCCAGTCGGTGGCTGTTGAAGTCACTCCTACGAAAGAAGCCTCGCCTGGAGATTACCCTATCCTGGTGCGGGTGACTTCGGGAGAGAAAAAGGCGGAAGTCAAATTGATGGTGGTTTTGACGGGTATCTATAGACTGGATGCCGGAACGCCTTCTGGAATCCTCTCCCTGGAGGCCATTGCAGGGAAACCGGCCAATTTCTCATTCTATGTGAAGAATACCGGTTCTGCGGTGAACCGAAATATTACCTTTTCTTCTTTCAAACCCGAGAATTGGGAAGTTACTTTTAAGCCGGAAAAGGTCGATGCCCTCGAGCCCGGTGCATTGAAACAGGTTGAGGTTACGGTCAAGCCGGCAGCACAGGCGTTGGTCGGAGACTATTCAGTCGGGGTCCTGATCAACGGAGAAAAATCGGACAAGACGATTGAGATGAGGGTGACGGTGAAGGCCTCCACGGCATGGGGCTGGATCGGAATCGGGATCATCATTTTTGTGATTGCCGGGTTGAGCGCACTCTTCATCTGGCTGGGGAGAAGATAGAGTGGAAGATCAGATCATCATTGAAGCCGAAGGACTGACGAAGAGATATGGAACTCAGATTGCGGTGAACAACCTGACCCTCTGGATTCGGGAAGGAGAGGTGTTTGGATTTCTGGGCCCAAACGGAGCAGGCAAGACAACCACCCTGCTCATGTTCTTGGGCCTGACCGAGCCCACTTCGGGGAAGGTCCGGATCGTCGGATTCGATCCGGCACGTGAGCCTCTCCGGGTGAAAGAGAAAGTCGGGTATTTGCCGGAAAATGTGGGTTTCTACGATGACATGGATGCCCGGCAGAATCTCCGTTTCATCGCTCGTTTGAACCGTATCCCGGATAAGGTCTCCGCCAAGAAGATTGATGAATTGCTTCAGCAAGTCGGCCTTTTCGAAGAGTCTAAGAAAAAGGTGGGAACCTATTCGAAAGGAATGAGACAACGGCTCGGGATTGCGGAAGTTCTGATCAAGGAACCGAAACTCATCTTTCTTGATGAACCGACCATTGGTTTGGACCCGGATGGAACCAATCGGATGCTCGACCTGATTCACTCCCTGAGCCGGGAGAAAAATATTACCATCTTTCTTTCTTCGCACCTCCTTGACCAAGTTCAGAGAATTTGTGATCGGGTGGGAATCATGATCAAAGGAAATCTGGTCGCGATTGGGCCCATTCAGGAACTGGCCAGGGAAAAGATGGGTGTGGAGAAAGAACATTATACTCTCGAAGAGCTCTATATGAAATATTTCAAGGAGGCTTAAATTGCACGGAATCCTCACCTTATTTCGAAAAGAGTTAGAGGACCACTTCAACAGCGTGCGGTTTCTTCTTATTTCCGCATTGATTGTGATGGTTGGAGTGATCATTGCCTCTATGGTGGGTATGTCCATCCAGGAGGAATCGAAAGGAATGGCGAAACCCACGCTTCTTTTTTTATGGCTCTTTACGTCCACAGGAAAGCTCTTTTCTTTCGTCCAGTTTATTGGGTTTTTTGGTCCTCTCATCGGCATCTTTCTTGGATTTGATTCAATCAACCGGGAAAGGATCTCCCGGACGTTGAGCAAACTGGCATCCCAGCCCATCTACCGCGACTCGATTATCAATGCAAAGTTTCTGGCGGGTGTGACGACCATCGCCATTGTGCTGGTAGGCATTGTCCTCATCATCTCCGGCCTGGGCATTCGATTGATCGGTGTCGTGCCGGGCTCAGAAGAAGTCTTGCGGCTGGTGATCTACCTCATCATCAGCATTCTTTATATCTCCTTTTGGTTGGGCATATCGATTCTTTTTTCGGTGGTCTTCCGGAGCACGGCCACCTCTGCTCTGGCCTCTTTGGCAATTTGGATCTTTTTCACCTTTTTCGTTGGATTAGGGGCTGGTTTCATGGCTGACGCAGTGGCCCCGATCAGTCAAAGTGGCGCAAATGTGGATCCCAATGTGTTGATCAAACATGAAGAGGTGCAGAGAACGGTCGCCCTTCTTTCTCCCGTCACGCTTTATAATGATGCAACGACGACCATCCTCGATCCAACGAGGAAGACCACCAGGGGCTTCGTTATGGTGGGCCCCTTGGAGAGGCTCTCCTTGAGTCGTTTTCAAAATCCCCTTCCTCTTTTGCAGAGCCTTATGATCGTCGTGTGGTACCTTATTGCGATCGTCGCCATGACTTTCCTCTGTTTTGGAATCTGCTACCTCGTTTTTATGCGGCAGGAGATCCGGACAGTCTGATAAAAAATAGATAGGGAGATGGTGAGAGAAACAGATAGGGAGACGGGGAGACACGGGGACAGATTCACCCCATCACTCTCTCTCCGCGTCACGCCATCTTTTATTCTCCGTGTCACGGTGTCTTTTACTTCAATATGCCGGTTCAAAAGCGGGAAATCTTCGGCTGGGCGATGTATGATTTTGCCAACTCTGCCTTTGCCACCACCATTCTCGCGGTCATCTTCAATCAATACTTTGCCACGGTTGTAGCCGGAGGGGAAAGAGGCGTTCAATTTCTCGGATTCCGCCTCCACGGTGCTTCCTTCTTTACCTTCTCCGTAGCCCTCAGCATGGCCATCTCAGCCTTGCTCGCCCCACTTTTAGGTGCCGTGGCGGATGCCTCGGCTTCGAAGAAACGCTTTCTCATGGTTTTTTGTTATGTGGCTATTCTCTCTACGGGGTTCCTTTATTTCGTCCGCGAAGGCAATTATTGGAGAGGCGCAATCTTCTTCATCATCGCCAACATCGGTTTTGCCGGGGGAAATGTTTATTACAATGCCTTCCTCCCTGAAATCTCAAGCGATGAAAACATCGGCCGGATTTCGGGTTTGGGTTGGGCACTGGGGTATATCGGAGGAGGGGTGCTCTTAGGGATTAATCTGATCATGCTGAAATATCCAGATTGGCTTGGATTCCCTGCCGGGTATTTCACCGTTCAGGATTGTTTTCTCTCCGTTGCTCTTTGGTGGTTTGTCTTTTCTCTGCCCACTTTCATTTTTTTAAAGGAGAGGGCTCAAAAATCCTTTTCGACATTTCGCAAAAGTCATTTCAAGGAAGGCTATCAGCGTCTCCAACATACCTTTCGGCGGATTAAGACTTTCAGAGAATTGACGAAGTTTCTCGTGGCCTACCTCATTTACAACGACGGCATCGAGACGGTCATCGTCATGGCTTCGATCTTTGGGGCTGAGGTCTTAGGGATGGAGACCGGCGAGATCATCCTTTTCTTTTTAATGATTCAAGGGATCGCGTTTTTCGGTTCCCTCATTTTTGGATTCTTGGCGGATACGATCGGGAACAAGAGGGCCGTGATCATTTCCTTAGGCGTTTGGTCCTTGATTGTTATCTGGGCCTTCAGATTGGGGATCGTCTGGGATCCAAAGACGGAATATTGGATTTTAGGGGCTCTGGCAGGGATCGTGATGGGCGGGAGTCAGGCAGCCTCCCGATCTCTTCAGGGGATCTTTACTCCCGATGCCAACAGCGCTGAGTTCTTCGGCTTCTTCGCCGTCTCAGGAAAATTCGCTTCTGTATTCGGGCCCCTGATCTACGGAATCCTGATTGCGATCACAGGAAATGTCCGGTCGGGTATTCTTTCCGTTCTTTTCTTCTTTATTGTCGGAATGGCCATCCTCTGGACGGTCGATGAAAGGAAAGGAATGGAAGAGAAACAGAATCCCGTTATTTGAGGTTCGGTAGGGAACGGTTTGAGCTCTTTTATTCAGGCCGCGAGGATTGACTTTTTTGAGGCAGCATTATATTAAATGTAGGATTTTGGAAAAATGAGTATACTTTATGATCGTCAGACATTTCTTAGAGAAACAGGCCATCGAGAGGCCGAATAAAGTCGCTATCCTATTCAAAGAGGAGAAGATTACCTTCTCCGACCTCAACACAATGTCCAACCGATTGGCCAACCGGCTCCTCGGAACAGGGATCAAAAAGGGGGATCGGGTTGTCCTTCTCTTCCAGAACTGTCCTCAGTTCTGTGTCGCTTATTTTGCTGTACTAAAAATCGGAGCCATTGCTGTTCTCCTCGACTTCCGTCTCAGCCCTGCCGAGATGGAGCCTCTCTTTCAGGAGGCTGAAGCGGCGGCCATCATTACAAGCGCACGTCAACGGGTATTCATTAACCGGGCAAAAAATACAGTTCCCAGTCTAAAGCAAGTCGTTGTCACAGGCGCAGAAGGTGAGGACATCGGGGATTGGCACTCCTATGAAGAGATCGTCGAGAAAGAATCCTCGGATAAGATTTCGATTCCGCTTGATGAGGACGACGAAGCCCTCTATCTTTATACTTCAGGAACAACCGGGAGATCGAAGGGAGTCGTTCTTACCAACGATCATCTGACTTACTTCCCGGAGACAATGCATCACGCCCTTCCCATTACGGAACAGGACACATTTGGTTTTGTCCTTCCCATCTCCCACGTCACAGGACCCGTGATCACGAATCTCATGGCGGAATCCGGGATGACCCTCTCGATTGTTGATGAGATGACGCCAAAGAAGATCCTGGATGCCATCCAACATCATAGGATTTCGGTGACCTGTGCAGTTCCGCCCATCTTTCAATTGATCTTGAATGTTCCCCATTGGGAGCGATACGATTGTTCAAGCTTGAAAATCGCCGCGATGATGGGGACGGTCGTTCCTGAACAATTGATGAAGGAGTTTGCCGAAAGATATCCTCACGCGCAGGCCATGCAGGGCTATGGAGCCACCGAAACCTCTCCTCTCCTCACCCTCACTCATCTGGAAGATGCCCCTCGAAAGATGGCGAGTGCCGGGAAGATCGTTCCAAGAGTTGAGTTAAAGATCATAGGCCGTGATGGTTCCGAGGTTCAAGCGGGGCAGATCGGTGAGATCATTGCCCGTGGACCCCAGATTATGAAGGGGTACTTCAAGGACCCCAAAGCCACGGCTAAAAAGATTAAGGATGGGTGGTATTATACAGGAGATTTGGGAAGATTGGATGAGGAGAATTATCTTTACGTTCTGGGTCGGGCAGACGATATGATCATCACCGGGGGGCTCAATGTGTTTCCATCAGAAGTGGAGACCGTGCTGCTCAACCACCCAAAGGTTCAGGAAGCGGCCGTTGTAGGGATTCCGGATTCAAGAAGAGGGCAGGTCTTGAGGGCGAATGTTGTCCTGAAGCATGGCGAAACCGCTACGCATCGGGAGATCTTGAGCTTCTGTAAAGAAAGATTGGCCAGTTTTAAGATGCCCAGGCAGCTCGAGTTCAAAGATTCTTTGCCCAGGTCGAGGACGGGGAAGATTTCGAAGAGACAATTGAGAGTGACGGAAACGAGCTATGAAAAGTGGCGCGGCTTCGTTTCAGAGAGAGAAGCCTTCATCGGTCCGCTGGCCCTGATCCTGATCTGGTATCTTGTCTCGGCGTTTCAATGGGTCAATCCTTTCTTCCTTCCAACGCCCTGGAATGTTTTCCTTAAATTGAAAGAGGTGCTTCTTTCAAGCGGGGTCTATGCTCACCTCGGAAAGACCCTTTACCGGATGTTTAGCGGATACATTTTGGGCGTCTTCCTGGGAGTTCCGCTCGGGGTGATAGTGGGTTATTGGGAGAAGGCATACAATTCTCTGGAGTTCTTGATCGAATTTTTCAGGGGGTTCCCAGCTACCTCTCTCTTTCCTCTATTTATGCTGGCCTTTGGTATTGGAGACGCCGCTAAGATTGCCATCGTTATCTTCTCCTGCAGTCTGGTCATTACCATTAACACCCTCTACGGTGTCCGAAATTCATCCAAAACGAGGCAGATGGTGGCCGAGACGATGAAAGCCGGCAAGACTTATATCTTTGCAAGAGTGATCCTTCCCGATGCACTCCCTTATATCACCGCAGGGCTTCGAACCGCCCTCTCCATCACCCTGATCATCGTGGTCATTTTGGAGATGTTTATCGGGACAGACAGGGGATTGGGCCACCTCATCTACAACGCCCACATGACCTATCAGATTCCTGAGATGTATGCCATGATTATCATTACCGGTCTCATCGGATATGGATTGAACAAGGGATTTATTAAACTCGAAGAGGAGATCATTCATTGGGGAGGAAGATAGAAGAAAGTTTTGAGTTAAGAGTTGAGAGTTACATTTTATAAAGAGGAGGGATCTATGGAAAAGAAATGGCTCGTTATCCTGTTTCTGGTGTTCTCAGTAACGGTTCTTCCAGTAAATCGTTCTATGGCTCAGGATGAGGTGAAGATTGGATACCTGGGTTTTGTTCTGGCTCTGCCTACCTTTGTCGCCTTGGAGAAAGGCTATTTCCAGGAGCAGGGGCTAAAAGTGACTTCCACGCTTTTTGAGTCGGGAACGATCATTACCGATGCCTTGATCACGGGTCGTGTTGATGTCCAGACGGGAAGTGCCATCATCGCCTCTTGGCTGGCCGAACAGAATATGCCTGGCACGTATAAAATCTTTATCATGTACGGGAATCGCGAAGTTCTTCAGGATAACACCATGGCTTTGATGGTAGCAAAGGATTCCCCCCTCAAAGGGATAGCTGACCTGAAGGGAAAGCGGATGGGGACCTTTCCTGGAATCGCTTCCATCGCCCTGGCGAAGGCGGTATTGAGAAATTCATTTGATCCAAATAAGGAAATCACCCTGATTGAAGTCCCACCCGGGAATATTGTTCAAGCCCTTGCAGCGGGCCAGATCGATGCTTACTTTGCCCCAGAACCCTTTGGGATGATTGGTGAAGCCAAAGGGGTAGCCCGGCGTTTAATCAAGAGTCCCCTTCTTTTGCTCAATCTTAAGACCGGCATCCCGGGAGCACCCTTTTCCTTCAATTCAAAATTCGTAAAAGAAAAACCGCTCGTGGCCAGGAAGGTAAAGGCCGCCTATTATAAAGCCGTAGATTTTATTTATTCAAATGAGACAGAGGCAAGGAAATTCCTTCCCAAATACACGAACCTGCCCGAACCCTTTGCCATGAAAATTCCTTGGGAACTTTGGGTTAAGGTTGAAGAATATAACAAAAATTGGGGCCAGCCTTACTTTGAGCTTCTCAAGAAAGAAGGGCTGTTCCAGAAGCAGGTGGATACGAGCAAGCTTTTCTACCAGGAGTAGAATGAAACGACCGAGCGGAAGAGACTATCTAAAAGTCGAGGGCCTGACGAAGACGTTTTCGAGCACCTCGGTTAAGGACAAGGGGTTCCAGGGAAGCCTCCGGGTCCTGGATAACGTCAATTTTTCCTGTAAGGCCGGAGAGTTAATAACCGTGGTCGGTCCCAACGGTTGCGGGAAAACCACTGTCTTTCGGATTATCGCAGGATTGGAAGATCAAGAGTACGGGAGAATAACGATTGGAGGGAAACCTTCTTTCGAGGCGAAGATTGGGTACATCTTCCAGAATTATCGTGAATCCCTCTACCCATGGAGGACATGTTTTAGCAATCTCCTCGTCCCCTTGGAGTTGAATAAGGTTCCGAGAAGGGAGAGGAAGAAACGAATCGAGCAGTTCCTTTTCAATCTCGATTTTAAGGTTCAAGACGATGCCTATCCCTATCAATTAAGCGGAGGGCAACAGCAACTCTTATGCATCCTCCGGGCCCTGCTTTATGAACCGGATGTCCTTTTGATGGACGAACCCTTCAGTTCCCTCGATTTTCAAACGACTTTGTATATGCACGACAAAGTTCTCGACATCTGGACGAAGACCAAGACCACCATCCTGTTCATCTCTCATGATATTAATGAGGCAGTGTATCTCGCGGATAGGGTTGTCGTGTTGAGCAAGAGGCCCGCTCACGTGATGGATGTGATCGAAGTGGACCTTCCAAGACCAAGAAAATTGGAGATGACAGAGAGCGAAGAATTCTTTGCTGTAAGAAATCGGGTTCTCGACATCTTCAAAGATGAAATTGCCGATAGTCTGATCCGAATGGAATTGAGTGGATTTTAAGATTTCCATTCGTCCCTCTTGTCTCAGGGGCGTATTATCAAAGATGTTTGGAGAGTAACCTCTCACCCGTCTGAATATTCCTTGCCCTCTTAAACCTTCGATGGATCCACCACCACTGCTCGGGATATTCCCGGATAGCCGTCTCCACGATCTTGGTGAGCCGAGCAATGTTCGATGTGATATCTTGCTCAACATTCCCGGTGGTGCTCAGCTGAAAAGGAGGATGAATGACTATCTTATGAAACGAATCCGGATTCCGGATGATGAACATGGGAAGGATGGGGGCCCCGGTGCGAAGCGAGAAGATGACAGGTCCCTTGAAGGTGGGAACTAAGTAGCCAAAGAAATCTACCCAGCATTCGGTAGCGGGTGCGTTTTGATCAATCTGCAATGAAAGGATTCGGTTTTGTTTTAAAGCTCTTAAAGATTTTGAGACACATGCCATTCGGGGTTTATCGGGGATGGATTCGATTCCAACGACATCCCTGTAAGAGGTGATCATTTTTGCCAACTTCGGATTCTCCGGATCACGGGCCACGAGCGATAGAGGATAACCCTCATTGACCAATCGAACGTTCATTAACGGAAAGTTGCCCAAATGGGCAGTCAAAGCAATCGCCCCGTTCCCTCCCCTCAACGCGTCATCGAGGTGCTCCTTCCCCTCCAGTTTTACAAGCATTTTAAGATAGGCTTCCTCAAAACTGAGACAACGGGAAATCTCCAGCATATCCTTTCCGATATTCCTAAAACTGTTGCGGCAGATCCGTTCAATCTCTTCCTGACGTTTCTCCTTGCCAAAAGCCAGATGTAAATTATTCAGGGCGATCCTTTTTCTTTTTCTCAAAAGAGAGAGGGCAAGCGTTCCAAGGCCCTCACCATAAGAAACCAGAGATTCCAGGGGGAGACATTTCACCCAATAGACCCAGAGTCTAAAGAGGAAGTATCCGAGGTGGTTTTCAAAAGACTTTCTAAAATTCGATTTTTTTCTACCCATCTCAGCGTAGGGTAATGGAGTTATCTCCTTTTGTCAATGTGCGCTTTGCAAATCGATTTTTGGATACTTAGGCATTAAGTGGATGAGCTTAATACCGAAAGCGAATCCTGTATTTGACCTTCACCTCTTTATCTTTGGCAACAGGCACATCAAAACGGATCAAATGGGCACTCAGCTTCTCAAAGGGATGAGTATTCGAAAGCATCTCCCAATCGCCGGGGATTGGTTCTTCTACCAAAACTTTAATGTCTTCTTTCTTATGATTCCTCAGGCTTACCTCAAAGGCCACCTCAAACAGGTTTCGGCCCAGGCGCTTGTATTCGGTCTGAACCCTCTCTCCAACCACATCAAAGGCCTCTCCGATCTTAATCTTGAATTTTTCGTCTTTCGGGGTATGGTCAATCCGATCCTCTCCAATGAACTGGAGGCTTCGGTCCTTGTCCTCTTTATAAACCCGGATCGTGCCTTTGGGAAGGGGGATTCCGAGGTTATTCTTTTTGCTGTTCTCCAATTCAAGAAAGACTCCGATCTTTTGCTTTTGGGATCCCTGCTCCATTTGATAATAGTAGTATTGAGGACTTCCCGAGAAGATAAAGACTTTCTTGACGGGGACCTGATTGGCATCGAGAAGGGTCATCTGTTTCGTTTGATTATCTTTAATCGTGGTTCTTCGATCTAAGGTATACAGGTGATATTCAAAGAAAGACTCTTCCTTGAATTGGGGGCTTGCCTCTTTTGCCGCAGCCATGGGTCTTGCATAATCCATTCTCATCTCGCCCTGAACTCGGTGGATATCACCCGCCACTAATTTCAAGAGAGCATTCTGGTAAGTCGCCCCGCTCCGATTGTCAATCGTCACCCAACCGGTTAAATCAGCCATCGCGTCCAATTTATTCAAGACCGCCACATAATCGGCCTTCCAGTTAATTCCGGAGGTAAGGTAGGAGGCCTCCAGCTTTTGAGGCCTTGAGAGTTTATTTTCGAGCATCCAGACCAGTGTGGGTTGAGGAATAAGGTTCTCGGGGATCTTGGAGAGCAGGACCCTCCCATAGTGGCCGATGTGGATCTTGTCTCCGATCTGAAAAATATTCCCACCTTGCGTAGAAAGAAGGGTTGCCTCAACAATCTCCTCTTTTTTTGTTTCAGGATTCATGGTAGCGAGTTGAACCTTTTGGCCGACAAACTTCTCAAGGAGTTTCTGAGGACTGAGGAGGTCGTATTCGTAGTTCTGTTCTAAAACGTTGAGGCTTGATCCATTGATCAGGGATTTAATGTGGACGGTGGTGGGATCGATCTTTGCCGCCACATCCATGAACTTCAATTCATGGATTCCGGGTTTAAAGTCAATCAGCCGGGTATCCTTTACCAATCCCAGATTCGAATTGTAGATCGTGACCGCCACATCCTGCTGATCCTTGAGATTACTGGTCAGGGGTGCGGCGGAGCCCTGAATCCCTACGCGGCTCTGGGCAAACCCTATTTGGATAGAAAGAAGAAAAGAAATGAGAACCATTAAAACCGTTAATCCTTTCATTGAGAAATCCTCCTTTCCCTCTCACCCTCCTTGCCCCTGTGCCTGCCTGCCGGTAGGCAGGGGGAGAGGGTCGGGGTGAGGGGCGCTTGTTTTGGGATTGTAGCGCCCTCATTTATTGAGGGTGGCTTTATACCTAAAGACAACAACCGGCCCATTTGGTTCCCAAAATAATTTCTTACTTAGTTAAAGAAGGGGAAGACTTTTGAAGTAGGGGAATGGACGGACGATAACCGAGAAGTTCTACCTTGCTGATCCATCCGCTGTGTGATTTGGGCTTATATCCATTGTTATCTTTTCATTAGCAAGGGGCCACTTCACCAAACTTTCACGATACTGAATGTAGTCCCAAATCTCCTGGCGGTATCTTTTTACCTCCTTCTGAAATCCATTCCCGAGGCTGGATAAATCGACAACGAGATCTCCAGATTTTACTAACGTTTGATCTGTTCGATCGGTACGATCCTTATTCATGTCCTCTTCTTGCTTCAATCAATATCTATTTTTTTTCTGTCGTTATATTAAAAAATACCATGTAAGGCAAAAACTCTTTTCAACCTCTTTTGAACAGTCAGCATTTTTGACCGGGTATGTTTAAACCGGGTCATCGGATATCAGGGCAAAGAAGGTAAGGCATTCCATAGATCTTGTATGGTATTCCCGAAAGGATTTCCCCTCAACGCGTCCATCACGAGTGAGATGAGAAAGACGATGGAGAGGATGCCCAGAAAAAGAAAAAGGGCAATATCATGGTAGTGGTAGAATTTTCCGACCCATTGGGCCGTGGTGTAGAAAGAATTTTTTTCAGAGGTTGATTTGGAAGGGCTCTTTCCTCCTTTTGAATAATAAGGGGAGTCGATTCCAGAAAAGAGGAGAAGAAGCCTTGAGCTAAGGTAGAAAAGATAGACGAAGACTGCCGCGATGATGACAAATTCATAAGAAAGATTAAGGAGCGCGACGATCCTGTAAGTGAGAAAAGCATAGAAGATTCCTCCGATAACCGCTAAAGTAATCCGTATCAGAAGAGAATTAAAGAAATCCATTCTTCTTCAGCCCTCTCTACCCGTCAGTTGCAAAAAAATATGCTCCGAGAGGCAGGTGAATGTGCTGGAAAACTTTATAGCGGCCCCTTTAACCGTTTAACTACTCGGGTTTAAAACATCTTGCAAAGTTCATTTTACGTGAATTCCCAGGTGACGCACAACACTTATAAAAGAACCGCAATTATAAAGTTTTGGAAGCATATTTACCTGCCGATGGAATGCAACGTTGGGTCTACTCTCTCACCTTCTTAAAGCGAAAAAGATTAACCAATGTTTTGGCAGCTCTTTCCGGAGTAGGATAATTTGGAATTCCCGATCCTTCAAGACGCTTAATTTCATCATCCCAGATTCCTTTGGGCGCAGAAAAGCAGCAAAGAATCGGCTTATTTGTTTTCTTTTCCAATAATGAATCGGCTAAGATTCCGACAGCAGAACGATTGGCCGATGCGAACATGATGCATAGGAGCATGGCATCAATATTTTTGTCTTCCAGAACCGTATGGACGATGCCTTTAATCGCCTCTGAATCATACCATGCAGGTCCCATATCCACAGGATTTGTCCGGATAGCAAGGGGAGGAAGTAATTCCTCGACCCTCTTTTGGGTTTCCGCAGAGAAAGGAGGAATCCGCAGGCCCTCCATCTCACAGACATCACAGGCTGCCATTCCAGGTCCGGCCTGGCCCGAGAGCACAGCCACTTTATTTCCCTCCGGCAGCGGACACATGGTCAAGGCCTTTGCCGCATCGAGAAGTTCTTCCGAGGTTTCAACTGTTAAAATACCAGCCTGCTTCAAGGCACCTTCATAGATCTCGTGTTTTCCTGCGAGGGAACCGGTGTGAAACTGAGAGGCCTTATCGCTTGCGGAGGAGCGCCCGACCTTGTAAGCGAGAATGGGTTTCTCTCGATTTCCTCTCTTGGCCACCTCCATCAATTTCTTTGGATGATCGATCCCTTCGATATACATGGCAATCACCTTGGTTTGAGTATCTTTGATGAGGTATTCAACCATCTCCGCGAAATCGACATTACAACGATTTCCTAAGCCGATGATTTTACTGAATCCAACCTTGTCATGCAGCGATAGAAAACCCATCAGATGAGACATCCCTCCGCTCTGGCTGACAAAGCTGATCCCCCCTTTCTCCACTAAGGAGAATTCCGGCGTAAACGAAGCATTCAGGGGAAGACGGAGATTTACAATTCCAAAGGTATTCGGGCCGATGATCTTGATGCCGGATTGGTTTGCTAATTCCGTGATCTCTTTCTGTAATGTCTCTCCTCTTCTATCTTCAATTTCCTTGAATCCGGCAGTGATGAGCACGATTCCCTTCACGTTCTTTTCCTGACATTCTTTTGTGATTCTTGGCACCTGTTCAGCCGGAAGGACGATGATGGATAAATCAACAGTATCCGGGACCAGAGAAAGGGAAGGGTAGGTTTTGATCCCGAGGATTTCATCTTTCCCCGGATTAACCGGATAGATCTTGCCCGGATATTTTCCCTCGATCAGACTTCTCATGACATGAAATCCTAACTTTCCCGGGTTGTCTGAAGCTCCGATGACCGCTACAGATCCTGGATTGAAGATGGTCTCCATTGGTTCTAAACCTCTCTCCATCTCTTTTCTCCTTCTTAATTTTCGATTCGATGGTACAGGTCGGCAATCCAAAGCCGAGGAAATCCGTCCTTACCCCGTCAGAACTCATGCTCCACTCGGCTTCGAGCCATTCGAGCCCTGAGTGTATCGAAGGGTCGAAACGACTGGAATTTCTAACGGTGTTTCTATCCCCGCCCACTGTACTCTAAACCAATCCTTGAGGATGTTCAAACAGTTTTAGGAGATTTTTATCCACTTGTTATTGTCATAAATTATTTTTGAAGATATATTGATCTCGATGAAAGCTAAGAGATGGTATTTGCTCTTGCTGACGGGATTCTGCGTCCTTGTTTTCTTCACAAGCTCTGGCGCTCAACTCCGCTGCTGTTCCGAGGGGCCGGAGTTCTCTTATTTCCTTTCTCCAAAACCATTTCAAAAGTTTCAATACCTGGTTCGGTACGAGACCTTTTTTTCCAGGCAATTGGATAAGGAGAAGGGTTTTTTCATTATTTTACCGGAAGATTTTTTCCAAAGCCCCGGCGTCAGATATCCGGTTCTCTTTCTTCTCCATGGGTATAACTTCTATCGAACGGGAATGTGGTGGAAAGTCTACTCTCCCGAGAAGGCAAAGAGGCTTCTTTGTGAGGTGAAGGAGGAAGAGTATCACTGGCTTTTCCACGAAGAGATCGCTCTCATCGCCTATGCGATGGCGGATTCGAAGAACCGGACTTATCGGGATCTGGAGAAATCACTCGAGATGAGGTTTCAAGAGGTTGCTCGATATGGCGGCCTTGCCAAGGGAGATGATGACCCGAAGGAGATTGCCCAATCGATTGTCTCCCATAATCTCCACCCCAGCAAGAATCTGAACGATTCTTTTCATCCTATTGAAAAAATGGTCATCGTCCTTCCCGATGGAGACAATGGATTTTATACCGACGAGAATCAAGGGAAGAGGCTTTTTCCAGAGACCAAGAATCGGAACGGTTGCGATGACTTCCATCTGGGGGAGGCATTGAACTATTCGCTTTTCCCTTTCTTTTACATGAAGCCGGGAGCCTTGGGAAAACACGAATCCTATTTTCTTGAAGTCGTCCGATACCTTGAGTCTCAATCCCCATACAGGGAGAGGCTCCTTGGAAGAAGAGGGCTGGGGGGTGTTTCAATGGGAGGATTCGGAGCCATCAAACTGGGGTTAAAATATCCCGATCTTTTCCAGTCCCTCAGCAGCCAGAGTGGCCTTCTCGACATCGGGCTCCTTCAGAACAAGTGGATGCTGAAGATGATTCTCCCCGAATTTTTAGAGGTCTTCGGACGACTTGAGCCCGGTCGACTTCCTTCAAGCTCTTCTCTTGACCCGAAACATATCCACGCCAACAACCCCTTGACGTTGATCGAAAAGAGGGGAACGAGTCGGTTGCCTCCCTGGCTCTATTTCGATTACGGGTCGAAGGAAGGATTCGATGGAATCACGGAGGGCAATAAAATTTTTGAAAGGCAGTTGAAGGAAGGGAGCCATCAGATTCCCGCCCAATCGTTCAACGGAAAGTCTGGTCATAACTCCCAGTTTTGGCGCAGCCGTTCAGCGAATATGCTCCAGCATCATTCCGACGCGCTACAAAAGGCCTTTCAGGAAAAATGATGCTCGCCTCCCGTCTTCTGTACGAAAAGAAACTACGGTTCCATCAAAAGGCGGTTCAGCTTTTCTTTATCGATCCCAAGGCGCTCCCAGTTTTCAATATAGACAGGTTTTCCTTTCTCGTCGTAAGGATCGACCAGAACTTTTCTCAGGAAGAAGGAGGACTTCTTGGAGTGGCATTCCTTGCATCCCCGGGCGCCGATGACACCCGGTCCAGCCATCACCTGATGGCTGATCGAGAGGTCGAGGACTTCGGCCTGCTCGTGTTTAATCTTCTCCACCTCTCCTTTTTTATCCAACTGATAAAGAAAACCACCCTTCATCAAAACGGGATGGACGGCCACGGGACTTCCAAATGTATCCTTTCCTTTTAGCGCCTGTAAAAAGGTCTTGATTTCGGCAAAAGAATTGACTTCAGGGATTCCGTCTTCGTTGTCATCTTTGAGAGGGGGTTTTTTAAATTCCCGTATCTTCCAAAGAGAGATGGGTTTCACCACGTTCGTCTTCGAATCGTAGTCTCCCCAGTAGATGACCGTTAATGGCTTAGTAGGAACAATTCTGCCCTTCCATTTTGTCATGGCGGGATACCAGATATTCGGGTCTATCCCTGGGATGGATCTTTTTGGGTCTGAAGCATCGTTCGAGAGAAATTTTGAGGTGTCATAGGCCAAGGCCCGGCCCGTTGAGGCATAGTCATAAACTAAATCTGCAGGGGAGGTTAGGAAGGGAATGTGGCAGGTCTGGCAGGCGATGAGTTTCAAATGGCGCGGAGAGAAGGGATGCTTATATCTGGGTGGCCTCTTGTCCTTTCCTTTATAATGACAATCTTCACAGGAATGCATGGTGTTGTTCAAGTCATCGCGCACTGTCTGCTGGATGGTATTCCCCTTAGCAAAATTATGTTCCTTATCGCTTGGATGACAGGAGATACATTGGAGCCCCCTGGCTTTGTGGACATCCTTTTCTGGATTCCACTCAAGACCTGCTCTTTTTGCATTGGGCATGGCATGACAAGACCAGCAATTCTCATCAAGAGGCTCTTTCACAATCTGTAGGTGAAGATTTTCAAAATCGGCTACCTCTTTCTTAGTATAGTCTACGGTCACTTCTTCCGTTCTTAAATCTCCTGATTCATCCTTCGAAATTTTAATATTCGCCCATCCGGCTCCCACCGTAGGCGCGTACTTAAAAAACTTTCCTCTCAGGGTCGCTCCCCGTTCTTTCCATTGATATCCCTTTAAGTGGCAGATGAGGCAGTCGGCTTCGCTGACACCACTTTCGTTCCAAGGAGCTCCGTAATTGGCATTCCCATTACTAAATGGAGTATAGTCACCATCCAATAGGGAACTTCCTCCCGAGTCT
>Ga0315282_10006302_pt1 | contig 19934 bp, 25 predicted proteins | sample YL17G07_20_MG_FD_203693 | JGI IMG/M metagenome (GOLD analysis project Ga0315282, IMG submission 203693) | Sediment microbial communities from Yellowstone Lake, YNP, Wyoming, USA - YL17G07_20 | ecosystem: Environmental > Aquatic > Freshwater > Lake > Sediment | place: USA: Wyoming | collected... | reverse complement strand
GGCATGGTTCGATCCCCGATAGACAGGGATGTCGGGGAGGGGAGCACTGATACTCCTATAGAGGCAACTGCATGAAGGTTGCAGACCTCATTAGAACCCCACGAATTTATTCGTGGGAGTATGTCAGCGGGCAATTGGAAATTCGTGGATAATTTCATGACAGGTTTTGCTCCTGGGGAGAGGCCGCTTGATAGTGCCTCCCGCAGTGGCCGGGCGGATAAATGTATCGGTGCCAGCTGAAGCCCATAATTATGATGGAAGGGCTAGAGTAAGTCTGGATCCAACGCCGTGGGCTGTGTTTGATGAGAGAGCGCCTGGTTGTAGGTCAAGCAATCGGGCGGAGCCGGATGTCAAAAGCATCCCTCCAGGAGCCAACCTCATTTAGGTTAGGGGGTAAACAATGATTCGCTGGCAGATGATGACCAAAGCCATCAAGGAGCGCTTCAACTTGGAGGTCGAGCTGACCCTTTCCACCCAGCTGCAACCCAAGACCGGGAGGTACAAGGGTCTGGGCTTTATCTCCAACGAGGGTGCCTTCTACCAGATCATGCTCTCCTCCGTGCTCAAGTCCGAGGAGCACATCCTGGCCGTGATCGTCCACGAGCTGGCCCATTTGCTCAACATCCTGGATGGCAAGGACAAGGATTACAACCTGGTCAAGAAGCAAAAGGAAGTTGCCAAGGACCTGGAAGAGGGAATGGACATGGAGAAGGGGGACATTGACCGGGCCTTGGTGGATCTCAACAACATGTACGGGGGGTGGGACAAATGACCTTTTGTCTGCTGTTCATGCATTGGGTGGCCGACTTCTTGCTTCAAAGCACCAACATGGGGAACCGCAAGAGTACTAGTCCTGCCTGGCTCTCCTTGCATGTCCTGGTATACACCACCGCTCTGGCTCTTGGTACGGTCTATTTTGGGCACCAGGAGCTCCCAGGGTTCTTCAACTTCATCGTGGTCAACGGGGGGTCACACTGGGTCAACTACCCACGACTAAAGTCGAGGGCTTGTAACTAGAAACATGCAAAACCTTATTACATATTCCCGCTACAATAGGCCGATTGACTGCGGCCCTAAGAGCAATGTTCAATGCGGCATTGACCTCCCCCGGCTGAAGCCAGGGGCTTCCTTGGGAGGGAGATAGTGAAATGATTCAAGACCTTGAAAACAAAAGGAAAGACCTGCTTCCCATCCTCATGGGGCTGAAAAAGGCCAAACCCTGGCGGGGGAGCAAGCAGAAAAGGTATTTCAAGTATGCCAGGACGCTCCACCAGCTGTCCGAAGTGATGGGGGTAAGGTCGGTATTGGTCTACTATCCCTGGCTGCCCCATCAAGGGGTATGCTTGAGATTCAAGGGGGGCCGGGGGATCGTGGTGATCCGGCGGTTCTCCGTCATCACCTTCCTGCATGAGTTTGCCCACCTGTTCTCCTCAAACGAGCTTGAGGTCCGGAATTGGAGCGCAAGCATGTTCTCCCAAGTATGGCCCCGGCAGTTCTCCAAGCTGATCTGGGATCCAGTCTCCGGGGATTACCTCAGTCAAGCTGCCTACCTGAAGGTCTTCCGGTCAAGGTATCTCCACCTCTGCGCCTTCCTGAACCGGGTGCAAGACTTTAAAAAAAGTTGAAGTTTTTAAGCCTTTGTGGGGGTTTGTATTATACTCTCACTCTGGCGGGAGGATAGTTCTATGGGAGAACCTATGCCTGAAATTGGGATGCGGATGAGGGTCCTCGGAGCAGTCACTGTCAAGGAGCTGGTGGACGAGGCTGTAAGGCTCAAGCGGGACATCGAGGAGAAGGAACGCAAACTGTCCAAGATCAAAGCTCTGCTTCGGCAACAGGCCGAGAAGCAAAGGGGAGTTTCTCCTGAGGGCGAGGATGTAAAGACCATCGATTTCCCCGGGGGACTGGGGGAGGCGCAAATCACCTTCAGCGATCCGGTCCGGGAGATCAATCAAGGAAAGGCCCGGGAAATCATCAACCTCTTCGGCGAGACCTTCGACAACTACTTCTCACTTCGGATTGAATACCGCGATCGTGATTCCCTCAAGAGCCTGCTCGCTGACAATCCCAATCTGGCCGATAAATTCAACTCACTGACCACCGAGAGGGTGTCCAAGCCCCGGGTGGTAATAATCCGGACTTAGGAGGAGGAAATATGCCGTACACCGATTATTCCCTGATGGAGTCTGGCAGGTTGGTGCCATAAACGAGGTTGGGCCATGAGGGTAACTGTCCTAAAGATTTATCAGGGGGCTATGAAGGTTCCCTTTCCTTTTCCTGAACAGGCGACCATTGACCTGCTGGTGGGGGATAGGTATCTGCGGAAGAACTTTCCAATGTCCACCTTTCCTGATGCGGCTGCCGTGCAGGCGAGACTGACTCTGATTCAGGACATGCTTCTGGACTTTGTCAACAACGGGTCGACTGATAAGCCCTTCCCCCCACTGGCTGTGGGCACGGTAAGGGACGATCTCAAGCCCGAGCCTTTTGAGATTGGGGTGGGGTCAACTACCAACGACTAAAGTCGAGGGCTTGTAGCTAGAAACATGCAAAACCTTATTACATATTCCCGCTACAATAGGCCGATTGACTGCGGCCCTAAGAGCAATGTTCAATGCGGCATTGACCTCCCCCGGCTGAAGCCAGGGGCTTCCTTGGGAGGGAGATCGTGAAAATTGGCATTCGGATCCTTGGGGCTGCCAGTGTCGATGAGGCGGTGGAGGAGATGTACGGGGCCGGATATGACGCCGATGAGATTGCCCGGCGTCTGCGCTTGAGGAACCGGGGAGAAGTAGTGGACATCTTGAAGAGGCGAAAGGACCCCCGTCGTCCTATGTTTGTTGGTGTGCAGGTGCTAGCGGATCTAGAGAGTGAGGCGGCTTGGGTGGATAAGTGCCTGGGTAAGGCTTATGCCGATCAATACCGGAAGGATCCCGCTTCTCGGAAAGGGATCATTGAGCGACTGAGATGGCAGAGGTATCGGGAGACGTCTCTATTTCCTAAGTAAATCAATGGCTTATAAAATAATTGAAAAAAGTAGTGAAGAAATGACTTGACATGCATCCGTGGATCTGGCATGATAAGGGGACTGGAGGAAGTGCTCCAGTAAGCAAAACAAAGGATGTGGTTTGATGGGACAGTCAGCTACCAACGGCTGAAGCCAGGGGCTTCCTTGGGAGGGATATCGTGATGTTATGGGCTACTTCAAAACAAAACAAAACAGGAGGGAAACATGGAGAGCGGCGAATTGGTTAATCCGGAATTTCATCGGATGGCCTGCAAGTTTTATGTCAAGACTCATGAACTGGGCAAGTTTTGGATGGCCTATCAACAGGGGGTGGACCATGGATACTCCGGGAAAAGATTGGAAGCCTACTGCGGGCTTTCCATTAAGAACTTCCGGCGTACCGTCGTAACCCGGGAGAAGGTCAGGTACTACGGGAGGTTTAGCTTTTTGGGGGATATGGGGGACTTTCCCGCTGGGGAACTGACCGGAAACTACATGGTGGACAAGATCGGGGATGAGTATGAACACCCGGGGGCGGTTATCGAGACCGTTGTCAACTCCGATCATACCGGGGATCCAGATCAGGAACGACGGAAGGAAAGAGAAACCTATAGCACTCTCACTATCCGATACCGGTCTAATCCTCGGATTCTCTTGTTGAATAACGAAGACCTTGACAGTGGCGTGCTGGATCCGGTACTCTTTCAGGAGCGGATTGAACAGTTCCGGCGGGTGAATCAGCGTTTGGTGAAACTTCTGGACAACTGGCTTCAGGGCAAGGAACTTACCCGGGCTGAGTTCCGGAAGCTCACCAGTGCCTTTGCTCGGATGAAGGTTTAAGGCTAGGGGGTATCAGCACCGGTGGAGGTCCAAGATGCGGATTGCTCAGAGAGTCAAGCAGGAAGCCCGGGCCAAGCGCAAGACCTTCAAGCCCGAGGATAATCCTCGGGCTGCTCGCCTGCTGCTGATGAGTGTCATTGGGACTAAAAAGGAGGGGAAGATGCAAGATTCCGGTCCAGTAAGGGTTTTGATGATACCCGCCAATCCTGAGCTGCAGGTGGGGGACATAGCCCTGGTAGGTGAACTTTTTGGGGTCATAGTAGACCAGGATAAAGACAGGGCTGTTTTCTGCTTTGAGGGGGTATGTCGGGTAAGGAAGTCCAAGGGGACGGTCATAATGGTGGGCCAGTCAGTTTGGGTGGATGTCATGGACTTCAAGCGGGGGGTGCTCGTGCGCAACAGCATGGCCGCTGCCATGACCAAGGCCATTCGGTTCCTCGGGTTCTCCCTGGAGATGGCTGATGTCGAGAAGGACTCTGTGGTCATTTATTGCCAAGGAACCAACTTGACCGTAATTCCAATGGGGCAGATAAAATTCCAATGAGCGACGAAAACTTTGAAGGTACTGTCCAAGTAAGGCAGGCTATTGGTGATGATCCCGGGTTTGACAGTCGGCCAAGCAAAACTTGGAAAAAGAAGACCGGGTGCGGCTGGCTCTACATCACCATCACCGAGGTCAACGGCCAGTTCAAGGACGTCTTCTGCAACCTGGGCAAGTCCGGAAGCTGCACCATCGCTTGGACTCAAGCTCTGGCCCGAATCATCTCCAAGGCCATAAGCGACTACCACATGCCTATCGAGGAAGTCATCAAGCAACTCGGGGGGATCCAGTGTCCCAACCAGCTTCCTTTCCCAAAGCCTGGAGTCAAAAGTTGTCCTGACGCAATCTCCCAGATACTTCGTTCCTACTTTAGTCGTGGGAGTGTCACTTGACTGATTGGAATACCGGTGTGCGATTTGACAAAAAGTTAAAAAGAGTTTAAATTGACACTCCCAGGTCAATTAAGGAGGTGCGGTATGGAAGGTGGCAAAGTTCGAAGACGGGTGGAGCAGGAGTTTGATTGTGGGATCAACCAGGTGCTTGAAGAGGTGGGCAAGGACTACAAGAAGCTTCAAAATCTGGCTGATGCTCTGGGGGTGTCCTACCAAGTGCTTACCTACTGGATTGAGAAGTACTTGGGGGTCAAGAAGGAGGACTTCTACAAGAAGGTGGTATGCAAGTCCAACTGCTTGACCATCAGGGTCAACGGGGACTTCCGGTACAAGGTGGACAACCAGCTCAAATGCAACTGCAAGTGCCGGGTGGGGGTCAACTGTCTCATCGCCAAGGTCTCTGAGGCTGACTTACTCCAACTCTGCGCTGAATTGGGGGGGAGGGTAAGCAGGCAAGAAGAGGTCTATGTAGTTAGTTTTTAACCTTTTTTTAAGGTTTTCATTGTCCCTGCGTTATTATCTAGGGCATGGGAAAGGTAGTTGAAGGTAGCTATAAGGAGGAGGAAAATGAAGAACGATGGAACTAGCGTGTGCTTCACCGATGATATGGTCAGGAAGATGGCCAAGGCTTTGGGGATTGAAATCCCTGAGGCTCCTACCAAAGACACTCGTGTCAAAATCGGCGTGAAGGAATTGAAGACCCTGGAGAAGGAAGGAAAGATCCAGCTCCTGGGTTCCGGCATGGCCAAATTTGCACACCGCATCTGGAACCTCACCAAAGAGGGTGACAACTACTTCCTTGAACGGAAGGAAGATGAGAAGGTCTAACCGTCCCTGGGAGGAGGTGCTCTGATGGCCAATGTCAAAACCGCCTATTACCTGCGTCCAGGTGATTCTGTGCGTTTGAGGTTCGTCTGGGGTAAGGGGGACAAAGTCGTCCCCGCCGGGATAACCGGCTTTGTGGCTGAGATTTACGCCACCAAACGCGGAAAACAGCTGGTGGATGTGCAGCTTGATTATGAGGGCCAAGTCATTGAGGACATTCCCGCCTACGAACTGGAAGTGATTCAGCCCAGCGAACATCTGGATCCTGCCGAGGCCAAAATGCGGGTGGACAGCTACCGAAGGAGCCTCGAGGAAAAGGAGCCCAGTGCGAGCCCCTATGTCGTTGATCAACTGCAGCAGCCTGCTGTAGAGGTCGCCCCCAAGGAGAAGAGGCCCCGCAAGGTAGTGCCCACCGATAAGGCCGAACCTTTCCGGCCACGAACCATTCTGGATTTCTATTCCGACATCATCAACCTGTTTTGGCAGGGGAGATTCCGGGGGGTGGATCCTTACGATCGGGTCAATATCATCAGTCAGCAATTCAAAATGGATCGGGACGACGCTCAGACTCTTTATGACACCGTGGTCAGCAAATTTGAAAAAGCTCTGCCCAAGGAGGGTGCCATGCGTACTATTGCCAAACCCAAGCCCGTCTTTGATATGTCTCAGGTTCCCGGAAGCATCACCAAACAAATCGAGGATGCCTTCCGGAGTCAGTCCCTGGAGGGGATGGATAAGAATCAGCTGCTCAGCTGGTTTGAGAATGCTCTTAAGACTGCTGTGGATTCCAAGACCATGGCTCCGGAAACGGCGCGCAAATACCTATCCGACGCCAAAGAGCTGCCTGGGGAATACCAAACTCAGTCGGGGCGTTCCATCAACAGACTACTGCAATTCCTGGGAAACATAATGCTTTCCGGAATTGGACAGAAGGTCACGCCGGGGTTTGTCCAGGTTAAGACCAGCGCATTCCTGCCTGGGGTGGTGGTTGAATACAAGACCACCGGGGCCAAAGGCCGGGTGAAGGGGGGTGACCCCAGGCGGCCCGGATTCACACTGGTCGAATTCAAACCAGGCTACGCTCCTATCTCCTTGGCCGACAATTCTTTGCACCAGGCCTCCGTGCACTCCGGGATCACCATTCGTTACGCCAAGTTCGCCGAGATGCTCCGCTTCTTCTGGGCTAATCCCAAGCTGAAGCGGGACGAGGCTATCAACGCAGCTATGGCTGCTTTTGGGACTGACTACTTTGATACCGAGGCTGCCTGGGCTGCCTCTGTGGAGTTTCCTCGTCACGGACAAACCTTTGGGAAACAGGCCGAGATGTTCGAATACTTTAATCAGGCTTTTTTAAAGCAAGCTGATTCAGAATCAGAAATATTTAGGATCGACCTTTACAATCCAACCTCCTGGGATCTTCGTATGGCTTTCATGTGCTTGGAGGACGGAAACTATGATGCCATTTTAGAAAATGGAGAGATTCTTGTTCCTGGAGATCAAGTAGATAGGGCAGTTTCATTTTTGATAGGTAAGGGATTTGATGTAGCCGGGTATGGTCCAGAAAGATTGGGAAGGAAAGGCAAAGTGGCTACGGCTCCCTTTGTTGAGGGGGATACCGTTGTTGCTCCGGATGGGGTCAGTGGGGTGGTATCCGAGGTTTGGATGGACCGCGTGTCCGTCTGGGACGGGACTAGCACCCACTCCTACGATTGGCACCAACTGAAGAAGAAGGGGCACGTCAACCTGAAAGGCACCAAGATCAAACTGGCATTGGATCAGTTTGCCAAGGGACTGTACCGAGAATACCTCAAGGGGACCGGATACGACGTCCAGATCGCGAAAGTATCAGCTGCCTCTCCCGAAGCCCAGGACTGGATCAGCAACAAGATCCGGAAGCTTATCAACGAGGGCAAGAGCCAGGAGCAGGCGGCTGCCATCGCTTACAGCATGGCCCGGGAGAAGGGGTATAAGGTTCCCGAAAAGAAATCATCTGAGGAAAAGAAAGCCGTTGACACCTTTGCCAAGAGCTACTGGAGCACGGTATTTAAGGAGATGGGGGCTGACGACAAGGTGGTCAAGAGCGCCATGGACAAAGTATCCGATCTCATGAAACAGGAAGCTTCCATGAAGCCTGTTGAATTCAAAACCGCCTACGACAAGATGGCCGAGGAATTTAAGGGTGTGGGTGGTTTGGGGTTTGTGAGAAGGATTCGTCTGGAGGCCCTGCGCCACAAATACCGTGACCATCGGATGGGGACGGCCATCGTCCACCGCTCTGATGATTCTGATATCCTGGCCAACAACCGCAAGCTGCGCGGGTGTTATCACATTTTGGACAATGACGTCGCCTGCTTCCACTTCGGGAACCGGGATGAGTACAAAAGGATTAAGGGAGAGTTGGGGAAGTTTGAGCCTGATTTCCTGACTCCAGAGGGATGGGATGAATAAAGAAAGAATAGGAGGAGGTAACTAATAAAATGAGTCTACCGGCAAGTGAATTTTTCAGGGGTCTGCAGAAAACCATCAAGGAGGAAATGCCCGATTTCAACTTCACGGTGGATGTGGATATACCCGTTTCCACCGCTTCCGCTTTTTTGACGGCTGTCAAAAAGGAAGCTGCCAATAAGAAAACCCGGGATGCTGGGTGGAGGGAGTTGCAAAGATTGGCCCAGGATCATCTGGAAGGGGGAGACAAGTACTGGTACTTGAGCGACCTCTCCCGGGTAGCTGAGCATTATCATCAGGTCTTCGCCGCAAGCGGCATTGTCCAGTTTGTGCAGAAATACATCGACCAGGCCACCAGTGATGTGGACTGGAAGGAGCTGGCTCGCTTTGCCTCAATTATTGAGGACGAGCACACTTACCGGCAGGCTTGTCAGAAGCTTGGGGCCATGGGCGGGAGCATCCGGGATAAGAAGATCCGGATGGCTTTGGCCGACCTGGTCAAGTACCACCAGGGGAAGATTGTGGGTGAGGAACTCAACCAGGTGGACAGCTCTAGCATTGAGGACCTCAAGAGTCGGGCAAGGGATTCCTTTCAGGGCATGATTGAGGCTACTGTGAAGGCCCAGGTGCGAAAGGCCATGACTCTGGATGAGGACCTGGTCAAGAAGGCTCGGGAAGAGGAACTGGTGAGTCAGGTCGCGCAAATACCAGATGCCACCGGATGGGCAAAGTATTACGCCGGGCTCTGCTCCAAGGGGGTGATGACCACAAGTGACATGCTCAAGATGGTGGGCAAGGCTTTGGAGGTCACTCCTGGCCCAGCTCTGGAGGAATTCAAGCGGGTGACTCAGGCCATGGAGGGTGGTTTGGCCGACGGGATGCCTGATGACAAGTTCGATGCCACGCAACTGGAGATGGGCGTTAAGGTTGAGATGGAACACACCAACGATCCCAAATTGGCCAAGGAAATCGCCAAGGATCATCTGACTGAGATCGCCGATTATTACACCAGGCTGACCAAGATGGAGAACGAAGCCAAGCAGAACAAGAAGTCCACCCTCACCGTGGAGCAAGTGGAACTGGCAAGGGAGGCTGGCAAGCTTCTCATGCAGTTGGACGCCATGAATGAGGAACTGAAAAACATGGATCCTCAGGAGCTTGGGTACCCCAATATAATCGCCGCCCGGGATGAGCTGGAAGCTCGGTATGAGAAGATCAAGCAGGAACTGGCTCCCTACATGACCAGTCAGGAGGGGATTGCCAAAGCTCCCGAGATCGAAGTATCTCCCGCTATTGAACCACCCATTCCTCAGATGGCTGCGGCCAGCACGCCGGGCAAACAGGCTGTCACAACCTCTGGCGATCCTCAGATTGAACTTCTTTTGCACCAGGGAAAGTCAACTGCTCAAATCGCCATGATCCTGGGCATCCCTGAGGAAGAGGTCAAGGCCGCTCTGGCTGGAAAGACCTGGAGGGGTCAGGCCAGCGCGAAACCGAAATACACCAAGAAAATTCTTTCTTATCTGGAAAAGAAGGCCGATACTGGAAAGGCCAAGTTTGATGGGAGTCTCTGGACTGTCAAGTCCGTCAACCAATATGATGTGGCTGTTCTGGAGCCTATTGACGGCGGTCCGGAAGTCCAGGTTCCCATGGACAAAATCAAGATGTTGACTCCTTCCGAGTTCAACAAAGCCATGGCCGACAAGCTGGGGTTGTCTCCCGCCAAGGAACCCAAAGTGGAACCGGCTCCTGCCCCAGCACCAGCCATACTCACGCCAGCTGCGGCTCCTGTTGTTCCCAAAGCTCCTATGCCCACCGCTCCCAAGCCTGCTCCTGTGGGGTCAGTTCCGGCCAAGCCGATAGCATCTCAAAAGAAAGCTGATGATGTAGACACCGCAATCGGTGAGGCTGGAAAAGCCAAGCAGAAGAGCATTGAGACCATTGAGGTGGGCAGGCCGGTTCGGATTGAGGGGGAGCCTGAAAACCCCTTCTACGGGCAGACCGGACTCGTTGAAAAGGTCTACGATGATGGGTATGTGGGCGTCCGGCTGCGTAACACCAAGGACTACTTGCTTCGCTTCAAGGAGGATTTGGCCGGGGTCAGCCAGGAGGATTACACGGAAAAAGCCGGAGAACCTCTCTCTGCTCCGGATGTTGCCGGGGACGGGGGACTCTCTGCTGGAAAGACAGGAAGCACCACTCACATCGCTGACATTGGTGAGAGTGTCACCGTGAAAAGTGATGATGGGGAATTCTTCACCGGCGAGGTCAAGGATAGCTGGAGGGATGAGGTGACCGGGGATCTCAACCTCCTGATTGAGAACCCCGAAGGTGAGCAGGTCGTGGCTCCCACCACTTGGGTGACCGTGACCGATTCTGAGATCAAAGACACGGTTGAGGACAAGGCTGCTGTCGCCAAGACGGCAGATATGGATGAGGCTTTCAACACCGCGGTTCATTACATCCAGAAGGGCAAGGACATGAAAACGGTGCTTGAAAATATGCGTGAGCTGCATCCGGATGTTAACCCGCATCAATTGATGGACGCCTACATGACGGCCGTGCACTGGGTAAAGGGTGGTTCCAAGAAGGCAGATCTTGGATTCAAACGGGGGGACATCATCGAAGTCAACGGATCTCGAAAGATGGTCATCTCCGTGAAGGCCAGCGGACTTTGGGTGGTGGGGGATGAGGAAGCCAATCCCACCTTTATCAAGGCTGAAGGACTCTCCAAGGTGCAGAGGCTAGGAACCAAGAAGCAGGCTGATTGGTTGCCAAATGAATACAAGCCCCTGCTTGATGAGTTCTTGACCTCTCATCACCGATATGATGATAACCCTGGGACGCCAACGGCCAAGCATATCTTTAAGCTCTGGCTGCAGGCAAGCCATCCAGAGGTCTATGAGAAACTGTACCAGGATGCTAAGTAAGCGGAGGGGCACTACCTTGAAACGGATTGCCACCGAAATAGATTTCACCCTGACGCGGATGCCTGGTTTCTTCCGGAAGTTTCTGGCCCAGCCTGACCGCGATTTTGAAAGCATGATCCTGGCCTCCACTGTGCCTGAGGTGGGGGGTCGTGTGAACAATTTCAAGTATCGCGTCAAACAACTCGCCAAGCTGGGAATATCCAATTTTGATCTGTTGGTTGTGGTGGATGGAAAAACACCTGAGGAGATCAGCCTGAACAAGAAGAACGCTTGTCAGCTGCTGAATGCCCAGGTGGTGTTCGATCGGGACGGAGAAAAGGTGGTCTTAGCGGCATTATGAAGATACGAGCGAGAAAACCCACGACTTTATTCATGGAATGAGAGTCAACTACCCACGACTAAAGTCGAGGGCTTGTAGCTAGAAACATGCAAAACCTTATTACATATTCCCGCTACAATAGGCCGATTGACTGCGGCCCTGAGAAGGTTCCCGAATTCTCGGAGATGTCAATAACTGTTTCTGAACCTAAGTTCAGTGCCTTGCATCTTGGAATCCTGGAACCGCACCATGCAAGAGTTTTAAAAGAACTGAAGAGATTATAGCATGAAAGACAAAGAGAAGCAAGTCCAAAGGAGCAGCTGAAGCCATGGGGGCTTCCTTGGGAGGGAGATAGTGAGTTTTAATGAAAAGAACCTTTAAATATAAAGCCAAGGTTAGACTCACTGGGTTTTCGCCCAGAATCCCTCGGCTTTGGTCGTGGGAGTGTCAAGAAGGGGGTTTTGGAAATAGCTATTGCTCTGCTGGCTTTCCGGCTGGTGACAGCGGGAATTCTGGTAGAGGCAGGTTTTTAACAAGTAAACAACTTACCTAAAGGAGGCAAGTAAGATGGTCGGAAAAGTCACAAACATAGGAAATGGTCCGGTTGAACTCCCCAATGGGGTTCTATTGAGAATGGGAGAGAGTGCAGTGATCACGGCGTCTGAAGAGCTGAACTACCTCTTGAATCACCCTGAGGTGCCCCTGCCAGAAATGGACAAGTATACCCGGGAACAGTACCAGATGGGCCTGGATTTACTCGCTCTGATGGAGAAGAAAAAGATTCAGCTTGAGCTTCTGCTTGCATGATGGAGAATGGAACTGCACCCATGAACCGGAGCATTAGCGACACCAGTTGGGGGATTTTCTTTAACCTGCTCTCGTACAAAGCGGAAGAAGCTGGTCGAGAGCTGGTCAAGGTTAATCCCCGAGGAACAACCCAGAAGTGCTCTCAGTGCGGGGAAGTGGCTCCCAAATCTTTGTCTGACAGGGTGTATAAGTGCCCCAGTTGTGGGTTAGGGGCAGACATGTAATCCTTAACGGGGGTGTTATGAGGAGGATTGTCCGAGCTGAGGAAGGCCTGACCATCGTGGGACCGGGGATGAGCGCCCTAAGCGACGTTTATAACTACGGTAACGATGGTAGGAAAAAACCCATTGGGGATAAGGACATTCCTTGGTTTGAGGATTGGCGGGAACTGGTTTTACAGCGGGCCGACCCTCGAACTCGCAAGCAGAGAAATCCTCCTGGTGTTACCATAGGGATGAGAGTGAGTTTTAATGAAAAGAACCTTTAAATATAAAGCCAAGGTTAGACTCACTGGGTTTTCGCCCAGAATCCCTCGGCTTTGGTCGTGGGAGTGTCAAGAAGGGGGTTTTGGAAATAGCTATTGCAGTTGTGGAGATTCCAAGTAAAAACTAGGAAGTCAGAATAGATGGAACTAAGAAGAACATACAAGTATAGGCTATACCCAACCAGGAAACAGGAAAGGTTATTGGAACAGACCTTATACTTGTGTCATCAGTTGTATAACCTGGCACTAGAACAGAGAATACGAGCTTATAATCAAGAGGATAGACAGTGGATATGTCCAGAGTGTAAGAATAAACTAGACAGAGACCTGAATGCATCCGTTAATATTCTTCAATTAGGTAGAGGAGCTACCGAATTTAAGCTTGGGGAGATTTGTCAATGGACAGATCAAAGAACCAAGAACTTTCTCAAAAGAGAGACTCCGTGAGCATTGACTTAATAGCTGAGGGCAATCGCGTTTTGCTGAAGTTCCTAAGAGACTTCCACCTGAATGGTTTTGTGGACGCCATTCAACTCCGGGGTTACCGGGTGGATAAGGGCGTGGGCATTGCCACTTTTGGTATTAGGTTAAGGGGCTATACCGGAGGCAACATTGATCTTGAGACTCCTATGGCTTTTGATGTCAGGGAAGGCACCATGACCGCGCCTGTAATCGCCTTTATTGATGGTAGGACTACTCTCATCAGTCAGGGTCTTTTTGACAAGGTCTTCGACCAGGTCAATCTGGAAAGGAAATGGGTGCCTGGGTGGATGAGCGTAATCCCTTCTGATACTTACTCCTTTTCCCGGGTAATCATTAACGACAAGAACAAGTATAAATCCGCCAGTTCTCATGTCGACGATGAGGTCTATCCCGAAGCTTTCGAGGATTTCAATGCCTGTCTGGCTGCCACTAAGAGGCATCTCCGGCAGGCTTTGGCCCATCGGGTTTTGGGGATGATCCAAGACGGGTTGACCGCTTCCGAAGTTCAACACGGTTTATATGTCAATTTTCTTGGCTCCTTGAGCAAGACCGATATTGACCATGCGATCAAGAGGGTGGTCCAGGCTTATCGTCGGGTTGCTCAGGAGCCCTTGCCTCCAGGGTTTGAAGAACTATTTCCCTTGGAGGAGCCTATTGAAGTCGCACCCGGTGAGGTTCCTCCCTTGCCGGAAGAATTTGCAGAACCTGTGCCCTTAGAGTTTGAAGAGGAAGTTCCACTGGAGGAGGGTCTCCCTCCCGAAGAAGCCATACCTACCCCTGCGCTTGAGGAACCCGAAGTTCCTGAAGTTCCTGAAGTTCCCGTAGCTGAAATTCCCCCTGCAGTTGAACCAGCTCCTCCAGTGGAACTATTTCCTTCCATTGAGCACCCCTCTGTGGCTGATATTATTGGGATTATCAAGTTGTACCATCTTCTGCGCTTTCTCTATACCAAGCTCAACGGGGAGATGGGGATGCGGGAAGCCGAACCTCATTATGTCTGGAGAACCAACAAGGGGAACTACGTCGTGATCTCTTGGGATCGGGATCGGAACAACTGGAGATCTTTTGACTTGAACCGGATGGGGGGACCTGAGGTCAGCTATGATGGGAACTGGATGAACCTGGGGCAGTTCAACGGTATGGTGGGACAGCTGCCCGATGCTGATGCTTGGCATGAGACTATTGTCAATCCCAAGGATGTCTTCTCCCAGAAGGGGCCCATGCACACCGATCTGCGGTATGTGCGGGGCGCTTTGGTAAAGGATCTGCGGAAAATGGGAAAGCACTTCGGCTCTGTGCTCCGGGAGAAGGCTAACTATCTGGCTGGGGTACTGGAGAATATGAGAGATGAGAAGAACGTTTAACGCAGAGGTAAAACCTGGGGTCGTGGTTCCCAAGATTGAGGACTATGGGACCGAGACTCAAACTGCCCCCCATGCCAATCCTCCTGCAACTACCTCAACCGCTCCTCAAAACTCACCTACGAGCCAACAAAATCCCCCTGTTCTTCAATCCACTCCGCCTGCACAGGCGGTTGAAAAACCGGGGGAGAAAGAACCTGAATGGGCGCAATCTTTGGAAGCTCCTCTGAATACTCCCCAGGAAGAGGAACTGGAGGAAATGAAAAGACAGCAGGAACAATCACAGCAACGCCATCTTCGGATTAGCTGGTACTCCAAGCTGGCTGGGGTGGACGAGGCTCAAAAGATCGTTGAGGAACTGGGGATCCACCCCAAAATCTATTCCGGGGACATAGTCGGGGCCATCCTGGATGAAATTAGAATCTTCTTGGTAGATATCGGGGTCTGGGTGGAAAGGGATCTGGCGTCCAATCAAAAGCTGATAGAGGATATCCTGGACGCCATTGTGGAAAGCCTCAAGTCCACACCCCGGATTGGAGGGAGGATCTTCAAGGTGGGAGAATATAATCACGAAAGTTTTGTCTACGATATGGGGTTTGAAGCCGGGAAGACTGATGAGTGGATGGCCCCTGCTGGGACTGACCCTGCTGAGCTGACCCCCGCTTGGTTTGATGGGTGGAAGAAGCTCAAGTACTGGCAGGACACCTATGGGAGTAAAATCAAAAACATTTGGAGGGACCTCCACGAGGCTGACATTCACGTGGACTTGGAGGATTTGGAAGAGACCTTTGAGCAGGGATTCCTCCAAGGACTTAAAGCAAGAGGGCAGACAAGAAAGTCTGCAGTGGTTGCTGTGGGCAAGAAGGACGAGCAACTCGGGCCTATCAGCAGGTTTAGGAAAATGTACCCCGACGGGCATACCCCTGAACAGTGGGCCAAGTTTTATGAGGAGAACAAGGCTGAGATTGATGCCGTAAGCGAAGCTGCGGGTAAGGTATACACCCAAGCTGAAAAGATGAACTGGAAGGTATAACAGATGGGTAAGGTTATAAAGATACGAGCGAGAAAACCCACGAATTTATTCGTGGGAGTATGTCAGTGGGAGGGAGATAAATGCGCGTCCTCGTAGTTGACACTGATGTCGGGTTGGACCTGCTGAGGCAGTTGGCCCGCAGCGGTGGGGGTAACCACATTTACTACTTCAACAACTGGATGAAGTCTGAACCTCACATCTCCGATGCCTGCTTTGGGGAAGGGTTTCTGGAAGAGTGGGGGGTCGAGAAGGTGGATAACTACTGGCATCTGGTTGAGGATGTGGACCTGATAATCTTCCCTTTCACCGGCTGGGGGGATGATATTGACTTTCTTGCCGAGCGCGGTTACAAGGTCTTTGGGGCCTGCAAGGCGGGGGAAGAATTGGAAAGCGACCGGATGGCTGCCAAGAAGATTTGCACGGAATACGAATTGGACGTCCCCGAAACTATTGAACTTAATGTGGTCAAGGCCATCGAGCACATTAAGGATCAGGGGGATAACTTTGTCATAAAGTTTTCTGAAGTCAGGGACGGAAAATTCTCCACCTATGTCCCTGTCAACCGGGAAGACTGCCTATCCTACCTTGACAGTGTGGTCACCTCTGACAGGAATGTCAATGTAACGCTGGAAAAGGTCGTCGACGGGGTGGAGTGCGGCATCTCTGGATTCTTCAATGGAAAAGACTTTGTCGAGCCCTTCTGCGTTAATTTTGAGCACAAGCACCTGATGGATGGGGAACTTGGTCCATCCACCGGAGAGATGGGGACTCTGCTCTTCTACACTTCCCAGGATCTTCCCTTTATTCGCTACTTCAAAAAGATTGCACCCTACCTCCAGAAAATAGGATACCACGGGATCATTGACATGAACTGCATCGCCAATGAAGAAGGGTATTGGGTGACGGAATTTACCTCAAGGTTGGGCTTCCCTCTTTCCCTAATTCAACCTGTCCTGCATGAGGACTCCATGCTGTCCATTCTAAACGGGGTTGCCAACGGGACCTTGAAGGCCTTCAATGCCAAGGAGGACGTCTGGGCTCTCGGGCTGTACCTGGTTCTGCCTGGGTATCCCTACAAGGAGCATGTGGAGAGACTGGACCCTCTCCAGATCTTTGGAGTGGAGGACGCCATCAATGAGGGGTGCCATCTTGGGTACTCCGAGTTGGTGAAAAGAGAAGGCAAGTACTTCACCTTGCCTCGTGGAAGCGGAGAGGTTCTGGTCATCAATGGGGTGGGAAACACTATTGATGAGGCTCGTGACGATGCTTACCGGGCCATGGACTACATCAGCTTCCGGGATGTGGGGTACCGTTTGGACATTGGACTGAAGATCAAGCGGAGGTTGCAGGAGCTCTATAATTATGGTGTTATTCCCAGGGACCTCTTGAGGGGGTAGAGTATGGAAGAGAAGGATGTCATAAAGTTCCGGGATGAGGTCTACCGGTGGAAGAACAAGCTCCGGCAGGAGGTGCAAGCACTTGCCCACTTCCGGACAGGGGATGACCCCATACTTGTCGTCGATCGACTTGAGAACGAGGGGGTTTTGGTCCTGGCTCAGGATACTGGGAACGGGATTGATTACTATTGTTATGGGTGTGGGTACAAGGTGCTTGCTCCTGATGGGGCGGCACATACATGCGATAATAAGAAACTGCTGCGGAAGGTTAGGATTCTGGAAAAGGTCAAGAGGCTTTTGGTTTCTTTGAACAATACGATTCAAATGTTCAAATTGGAGGAATAAGATGAAAAGAGTAATTGCTGATTGGAGGAATAAGATGAAAAGAGTAATTGCTGATGAATATACCATGAGGGAATTTGACCGGATCAGTCAGAACCTCAAGGAACTCGCCCAGCAAATGAAAGCCTTTTTGGGGAAATCTCCTGAAGACATCCTGGCTGGGTTTGAACTGTATGACCCTGCTTTCAAGTACTCCCAGGCTTTTGGGCATCTCACCGCCACCCTGAACGACTTTGGATATCAGCTGGAGCGGTGGGTCAACGAGCTTGATACCTATGTCCGGACCGGGATTGCTGAGGAAGGAGAACCAAAGGAGTAAATATGACCCGGCACATTGTCACAGCTGATAAGGTTCAAGACCAACAAAGGTGGGAGGAGCTGAGTAAGGATCTGTCTGAGGGCGAAGTCAGCGTCAAGGAGCATCCCGAGCTTTCCAAGGCCTTTTGGGATAAGTGGTATGAACTCGCTGCTTGGTTGACTGATCGGGGGATAGGGTGGGTTAAGGAAAACGGTTTGTACTTCCTGGCCGACAGCCTAACCGATAATGTTGATCTGCCCCCTGAGGGGTTTAAGAGCTTGGGCGAGATGTATTCCTGGGCCCTGGACAACAAGGCTAAGTTGGACAAGAAATATGAGGAGAGGGTCAAGGTTGACTACCCCACCTATAATGAAAAGAACCTTGGTTCCCTCCGGGTATCGGTCAAGCTGAAGCCCATAGAGATGAAAGAACTCCAGGAAGAAATCAAGGAAGAGCGGGATGAGGAAGAGCCGATCTTGAAACTGGGGCCCGATGGCAAGCCTTCCAGTGGGGGGCCCATGACCGATGTGGACCGGAGGAATTTCAAGGACCGCAGCCCTGCCTACTCGGAAAAGGTAGCCCCCTACTTCCAGGATGCCCAGATGGGGAGGGCAAGGATTAACTCTGTGGGTGTCCGGGTTGTGGGGGATTAGGCATGACTGACGAAGAAAAAAAGAAGATCCTGACCGATAAGCTCCAGCAGCTGACCGATGTCCGTGTGCAGGGGTTGAAGGACATCTTCTACGATTACCGCAACCGGATTGATTCCCACATCCGGAACATGACTGATGAGATGGTCACCATCAAGAAGGCTGTTGGGGACATGGAACGGAGCTGCTGGGATGTTGACTTTGAGGACCTGGAATCTGTGGTCCAGGATCTGAAAGACAATAAGAACCGGTTCCAAGAAGCCCTGCAAAGGATGCGGGTGATTCAAAAGGATATTGAAATCATTCTGGCTGCTATCGATGCTGAGATAAAGAACTTTGAGGGTGTTGTAGATGACGGCAGAGATTAAGAAAGTGCTGATTTTGGATGGGGGATCTTCCCTCTCCCTGGCTCTTGAACTCTGCGCCCGGGATGAGTTGGAGGTCTATTATTTCTCCGGGGGTTCCGGGGATGAGCCCAAGATTGAAAGCCAATTGGTGGGCTTCGGGTTTGACCGTTTCGGGTTGCATCTGGTCAAAGACTTTTATTCCTTGATTAACACCGAGGAGGACAAGGACAGCTGGGTAATCCTGATCACTGACCTCAACTTTGGGGACTTGGCTAAATGGCTGCGGGATGACGGGTGGAGCGTCTTCGGACCTGATAAGAAGGCTCTGGAACTGGAAACCAAATATGAGGTAGGAAAAGATTTTGTGCAAGGTCTGGGGATTGACGTCCCCGCCTTCCAGGACTTTCCTAACCTTGAGGAACTCTCCAAGGGTTTGGACACTTTTGATCCCGCCAAGAGGTATGTCCTGAAAATCAACTCCCTTTCCGGGCCTGTGGAAACTCTGGTTGGAACTCCTGGGGAAATTGCCGACCGCTTAAAGGATACCAGCAGCATTGAAAAGGGGATAAACCTGGGGTGCACTCTCGAGGAGTACCTGCCTGGGGTGCCTGTGGCCACCGCCGCCTTCTTCAATGGGGAGAAGTTCCTTACCCCAGTGCTTAGGGTATATGACAGTCCTTGGGGTGGGTACTTAAGCTGGTATAACAAGTGCTTGCTCTTTGAAATGAGCCTGCGCAAACTGGAGATCGGGCTTAAGAGAATGGGCTTCCGGGGGCTTGTGAACCTCAATGGTTACTTCATTGGCAAGGGGGTCTGGGGTGAGGGTAGCCCCGCTAAGGACACCTATGCCAGTTTTGGTTTAAACGTGTCTGGGGCGTATCCCTGGGCTCGTGTCTGCTTCAAGATGATAGATAACCTGTGGGAAATGCTTGATTCCACCGCCAAGCAGAAGAACCGGGAGGCCAAACTGCTCTGCAAGGATGCCTTCTTCATCAACGCCTTCCATGGGGGAAACCGGGAAGATTTCTACTACCTCGGAGACATCTGGAAGCTGGAACGAGACAACCCCAAGCACTATGGAATCACCTTTGACAATGTGACCATGGACTCCGCCGGGGACGTCTCCGCCCTGCCTGAGCATGGTCGGGTCTTCCAGATGATCGGGTTTGGCAACAGCTATGGTGAGGCTGTTAAGGGGGCTTTAAGCTTGTTCCAGGAGTGCCAGGGGAGGATTGACTTCAAGCACCGGTGTCAGGACCTGATTGAGGACATGAGGGATCGGAACATCTTCACTCGGAGTTGGTTGGGCGATGAAAATAGGGATTAGAATCATAGACGACGCCACTCCCACCCCGGAGATGGTTGAGTTCTTCGAGGAGCGGACCAAGAAGCACATCGACCGGATGAAGAAGAATAAGGTTAGACTCACTGGG
>Ga0315282_10006301_pt1 | contig 19936 bp, 20 predicted proteins | sample YL17G07_20_MG_FD_203693 | JGI IMG/M metagenome (GOLD analysis project Ga0315282, IMG submission 203693) | Sediment microbial communities from Yellowstone Lake, YNP, Wyoming, USA - YL17G07_20 | ecosystem: Environmental > Aquatic > Freshwater > Lake > Sediment | place: USA: Wyoming | collected... | reverse complement strand
AGGTCTTGTATCTCGTCGCGTCGTAGTCCTGATTTCTTGATGATCTCCTTCGCGGTTGGGTCGTTGCCTATGTCTTCGGCGGGAAAAGGTGCCTCGTCAACCGTCTGCACTTCGAGGAATCCTGCTTGTCTGATGGCTTGTAGGTATTCTTCTTTCTTGATTGCCCCGGCGACGCAGCCAACGTAAGCCTCTACAGATTCCTTTACGGCGCTCGGAAGCTCTCTCGTCAGCACTATGTCTGAGATCATGAATCTTCCGCCTGGCTTCAGCACTCTGAATGTCTCAGTGAAGACTCTCTTCTTGTCTGGGGATAGATTGATGACACAGTTCGAAATTACCACATCAACAGAATTGTCGGCGGCTGGGAGGTTCTCGATCTCTCCCAGTCTGAACTCAGCATTTTCATAGTTTCCTTTCTCAGCATTGTGTCGAGCTTTCTCTATCATCTCGGGCGTCATGTCTACACCGATGACTTTACCTGTCTTGCCAACTTTGTTCGCGGCAAGGAAACAGTCGAATCCTGCGCCCGACCCAAGGTCGAGAACCGTCTCTCCTTCTTTCAGCGACGCAATGGCGACAGGGTTCCCGCAGCCCAAACCCAGATTAGCACCTTCAGGGACTGCCCTGAGCTCATCGTCTGTGTAGCCTATCTTCTTGCTCACCGTTTCCGGAAGGCCGCAGCAACTGGCGGCATCACAACATGACCTTTCTGTTTTGGCTAGTTCTCCGTATTTCTGTCGCACAACCTTCTTGATCCTATCCTCTTTCATATCAAACACCTTCAATCCTATTCTTGCAATATCTCTTTCATCATGGGCCCGAGCATGTCTCGCACCATGGCTGCCATATCTTCAACTTTGACCAGTGAGATACAGCACACTTTTCCCTGCTTCTCCCAACTTACGACGGCTAGCTTGTCTCCAACATGAACTCCGGCTTTTTCCCTCACGTCCTTCGGAAGCACCATCTGCCCCCTATCATCCACACTCACCACAGATTCCACCTTGCAGCAACCGATTCTCCTATCTGCCGTCGTGCAAGCAGGCCTATCCGTACCTTTCCTAACCATGACTGTTCTCCCGTGAAGCCTGCACTTCGGCTAATTAAGGTTTCTGATTTTTCAGAAAAATCTGAATTAACCACTACCGGTATCTGGGCACTAGAGAAAGGTTAAGGCCGGTAGCCTGCGCGTTCTATGCGTGAAGACTACTATAGCGCTCGCTTGAGAGAATCCATGAATTGGCCAAACTCAGGAGCAAACCGTCCAACCAGCAAACCCAGAACTATGCAGATCGCTATCCAAAGCGTTAGATATTTCTCGAAAATGCCAAGCGATTTCTCTTCTGACACTGATTCGCCTACCAACGTTTATTCATCTCAGCACGTTACGGTTGAACAGATCGAAGATCGTTTATCTATCAACTTATATACTTTGCCAAATCAACCAAACATGATAACGAATGAGCGAGGTAAAGTACAAGGCCAGACTAAGAAGACTGCTCGAATCAGGCCTATGCTCCTCAGAAAACGTTCAAGAACACATCAGAGAACTGAGGACGCTTGTCGGGCAAATAGATGAGGAAGAAGTGAAGAAACGCTCCTACGTTCTCAAAGCTTTAGCCGATCCTATCCGAATCAAGATTCTCGATCTGCTCAAGAAAAGGCCGATGTGCACATGCGAGATTATGGCAGCGCTGGACCTGACAGAACCCAACGCCTCTCACCACCTCAACCTTCTTGAAAGGAATGCTATAGTCAAATCAGAGAGAATGGGGAAATGGGTATTCTACAAGTTACAGCCTTTGACCCTTCGCAATCTAGCTAGCACCATTAGGGGCTAGACCCCATTGTTGACGTCATAAATAGTGAGCGCGCTTCTTCATAGCGCGCGCTATGGGAAGAGCATTTGTTAGGCGGGAACGCTTATTGATGTGATTCGCAATGACGGCAAGGTTTGTGAGCATCCAATGACTGCCCGGAATCTGTCCGAAAAACCGGACATACGTCCGGAAAAGCGAACGAATCTAAGTCCGCGCGCGACAACGTCCCCCACCCCTGTAAGCATAGTGCCCTCATTTCAGCCGATCGATAGAGTGCGCGTGCTTGTTGTGCTTTCTCACGAACATCTCTCTGTATGGTGATAGCGCGGGCTTTTGCCGATCCTCATTTCTCGAAGGAATTCCTCAAGACGTACCTCAGATGTATTCGATAGTTCTCCTCGCGCCCGACATATTGGACCTCATTTGCTCTTTTTGCCACTTGGTTCTTTGTTAGCCTGAATCTCTTGATGCAGTTCTCTATGTCCTCCTTGTCACGCGCGTCAAGTCGCCCGATTTTCGTTACCACAACATCGACAGGGCTGAGTGCCTTCAATAGGATTCGCTTCATCTTTCTCATGACCACGGCTCTTTTCAGGTAGTCGTCGGGAAGTATCTGGCTGAAGACCATGCCATCTTTCCAACAGTCCACTTTGTACCCGTGAGGCACAATTCTCAGAGCCCTCTGAAACTCATCGTAATCTTCGCCCGGTAGTGTAAAATCAATGTCTATTGTGGATGATTTCGCATCTAGCAGAGTAAGAGCGGTGCCGCCGACTGCCACCAAAGTGATCTTCCTATTGAGTTCCGCGTCAATTTGCTCGAGAAACCCAAGCAGGACGCTCTTATCTAATGGCATTGTACAATCTCATCCTTTGTGCAATTGCCTTCTCGTCGGCTCTGATCTCTTTCGTCTTCAGCACCTTAAGGATCTCGATCGCGTTCGCAGTTTCCTTAGTAGGTCTTATGATGTCTAATGCCTTCAGTAGCCCGAAAAGTCTGGCAGATAGTCTATACTTTTGAGTAAGGAAGATCAGCAGATTGTAGTTCGCTCTGGACTTCGCCAATATTATTGGTATTGCGTCAATTCGTCTCGCGTTCTCTCTCATCATTATCGAAGTTGTAATGTACTCAATGCAGATTCTCTCTCCTTCCGTTATTTCAAGTCCGATTTCCTTGTAGCCAAACCGCGCGAGATTGAATATCAGGTCCTTTTCCGATATCTTCGCAGGATTCGTCTCTCTTTCCAGGAGGCTAATTCTCCTTCCTTTTGCTGACGCGGTAGCGATCTCTCTCCAGAATTCCTGAGGTGAATGGAAGGCTAGCTTACTGGACAGCATTTCCCGCAATGGATTGGTGTCGTCGGATGTCAAGAAGTCGAGAAACTCGTTGGTTGTCAATATGAGAGGATCGAGCTTGATGTTGTGCATTGCTTGGAGTTCTCGTGCAATCTCGTATATGTTGATTATCTTGCGTGGCAGATCATCCCCTTTAGAACGGTGCATGAGAATCAGCAACTCGGCTCTGTTTAGCTTGAGGTTTCTCTCGGCGTTTATCGTGGATATCGATTCGATCGACCTAGTGTCTTCATATCGTTCCTCTATGTCCTTGAGGAGAATCTGGAGCTCATGTGACCTCGTTAGCAGGTCGTGTTTTCTCTTCAGCTCTAGCTCGGTGAGTATGTCTATCAGAAGATATTCGGCGAAGTTCAGATTCGCCAGGGAGGACCTGCCCGCCTTCGTCAGATTGATGATTCGCTCCTTGGTCAGTGCGAGTATCTTCCGGTAGATGTTTGGGTAATGGGCGGTGCCGTAGGACTCTCTTATCTCGGAGGTCAGTTCACGTATAGAGATAGGCCTGCCCGTCTGCTTCCAGAGCGTATCCAGTATCCTAGAAGTGGTTTCGTCCATGGCCGCCACCTTTGTCTTTCACTATAGCATTGATACTATAATATTATAGTATCGGTACTATAGCGCAAATCATGCAGCGCACGCTTGTGTTTGGCGAACTCTTAGACTGAAGATAGTCTTCTCTAGCTCAAAGATCAGCGTGATCTGTTCTGGCCAAGAGATATTCTTCTGTCACAATACTTGCGTCCCATGCAAGTTTTGTTAGATGGAAAATATGGCCTTTTCCAATCTACGGGCATCTATCACAGTCTTGGGAGGCCAGGGCTCGGTTGAGATGCAATAGCAGTTGCTACTAATAGCAGATGCTATTACATGCGGGCGATCTCGAGAAGAATGCAATGAATAGCTCGTATCGTATGCGATTAAGAATAGGTGAATCCTGTTCCGAAGAAATGGCTCTTTCATCAACAGCCGTGGAACTGGTATGATGCTGCTTTACGAATGTCATGTCCAATTGCCCTAGCGGATTCCTAACTCCGGCAGTCGACGAGCCATAGTGCGTACTTCTCACGAATATCTTTCTATATGGTGATGCCTATGTTACGGACAGGATAGGTTTCAGTGAGGGGTGTCTTTCTATTTCGTCTTTGTTGAGTTCGCATGTGAAGCGGACCGGTGAGCTTCTGAAGGCTGGGGCCGAGAGTCAAGTTGATGATTCTAGGGGTAGGTTTGAAGCTGCTAAGGATCTGTACGATAAGCTCCTACACAATCTAATCGTGTCAGACTTCAGTTTTGATCTGGCGTATGAGACGGCGTCGAGGTTCTTCGGTGCGAGTAAGGTGAAGTACGCGGCGGTCGACGGTTCTATGGATCAAGTTCTGACGGGGGGTTTGGCGGTTTTCTGGGGTGGAGCCTACGCTGTGACAGGTGAGGTTGAGTTTGGGAAGGGTTCGCGGCCGGGTGTGACTTATGAGACTGGGTTTGTTGAGCGGGGAAGAGGGGTGTCGAGCTGTGTTCCGATCTATGTGGACCTGGTTCAAGATGTTGATCAGACTATTCTAGCGGGCGGGCAAAGAGCTGAGAGTGCGATTACGAAGCCGATGACTGAGCAGGCTGTTGTTGACAATTCCACGATTGCGAATTGGATCATGACTCTTTCGGAGTTCTACTTGGCGTATCATATAGTCGCGTCTGAGAATGTTCGCATTTTGCTCCTTGACAGAAGCCTCTCGAGCATGAGGGGGAATTTGATGCTTGATACTTCGAGGAAGAAGAGGTGGAAGACGGAGTGCGCCATATGCGACCTAGAAGTGGATGGAATGGCTTTCGACATGAATGAGATTGAGCTTGCTCGGCACCGCATCATCAACGATACGCTTCAGACTCCTTCTCCCCGTGGAGACTATCTTCGATACGCCATCATCTACTTGCTCGAACGGACGAAGAGGCCAATGGCGCTTGATGAGATATGTTGGGAGTTGGGGATCAAGGGCGATGATAGAGTGAAGAGAACTGAGAGATACTTGTCTAGGTCTGTTGAAGAGAAGTTCTTGCTGGAGTCCAATGGCAGCTACCGGATCAATCCGAGATATGTTGGGAGTTGGGATCGAGCGAAGAAACTGGTTCTGGCAACTACTCGTCACCTCTTCGAGGAATCGTCGACCAATCCGATGCGGATCAAGAAACGTGGGAAGGAGGTTTGGTTTACCACTCATGACCTGGCTTTGCTTACTCTCTTCGCGATTCACATGCTCATTGAGGAGTGCTGGGCTAGGAAATGTCTCTTGATTGGAGTGACGAAGGATACGACGGCCCGTGACTTCAGGAGCCATGTGATTCCTGTTTGTGTTGGATCAGGGATGTGGAAGGTGGAGCGGGAGGAGTTGGAGAAGATTCCGACGACGGATCGGATGCTTCTCCAGGCTGTCAGCATGTTGAATCATGAGAAGGTGCAGGTTCCTTGGAGTCTCATCGAGTATGATGTGGCTTTTCAAACGATCGTGCCGGATTTCGATAATCGAGTCGGGTATGTAAGTGGAGCCGTTAGGAACAGGATAATTCCTGAGCGACTGTTCGTGAAGACCTATCTTCAGCTTGATGCGGCTGATCGAGATCCTATGTTGCGAAGCAATGTGTTGTTCGTTGATAGGCTTGCGTATCCGGAGTTCGATGGGAAAGAGACAGTGAGTTTCAAGCATGATTATACGGCTGTGGAGCCTGTGGAACCCATCTTCTATCGGGATAAGTCTATTCGCAACGAGATGCAGAATCTGATGATGGTTCTGTTGAAGGCGATGAGCGCCAGGAGCATACCTGAGGTTTTTGGTCACAACAAGCCGATGTTCATAGCGGATAAGATAGCTAAAGAGCAGAGGTTACGGGTTAAGGGTATTATCGAGGCTACGGGGTTGTGGTTAGCGAACAATCCGAGACTCCGAAGGTTCTCGTTCTACATGAACACCTTCCGAGAAAGGAGGGCTGAGATCGAGTATGCCAGAAGAACAGCATGAGCTCTTTACGGATCTGGGAGGACGTTTCTCAGCTAGGCTGAGTGCTGTATGGGCTGCGCGAGGAATTGAGGCGCCGTCGGAGACGACGGGCGTAACGGCCAAGTACCAGTGCCAGGTGAAGGCGGAGTACCAGAAGGACCTGATGGGGCTCCTAGAGGAAGGCATGCTTCTTGCGGTCAGGAACTTCAAATCCTCAACCCAAGGCCCGAAAAGATTCAGTCTGCTCGAGATTTCGAGGCTGGGACCAGAACACTACGGGTTGAAGGGGCTGACTGATCAGAGCTACTACCCGTACCAGTTCGAGATTATTCAGCAGGCAGTTCAGGACTGGGATACGGATGACAAGTCGACGATGATGATTCAGATGTCGGCGATCCCGTTGAACTACGATCTTGTTTTGGATGGGAAGGCGGGACCTGAATATGTGAAAGGATTCACGTACCCGGTGATCGGGGAATGTGTGAGCATACTGAACAAGAACACGATACACCAAATGTACAACAAGACAATACTGGAAAGGATGGGGAGGCCATGGCAGAAGATCGACACGACGCTTGACGCCCGCAAAGATCCACGCCTCGGAACAGTAAAGATGTTCGAGAATGAGAGTGAGCGAGTACCGATATACGTTGACTTTGAGAGGCTCGTCCGATACCACTTTGGCATCTTTGGATTCACAGGTTCTGGTAAGTCTAATCTTCTCTCGAACATTCTTCGCAGACTGATCTATCACACGAAAGACACGAAGATCGTGATCTTCGACATCTCAATGGAGTATCCCTTCCTTCTTCTCGACGTTTTCTCGGACCCTAAGGTTTCTTCAAAGATCATATTGGAAGGACCTGTCTCGAGTGCTGAGCAACTGTACAAGATAGTTGTCAAGCCGAGAGGATTCGAGAAGAACGTGACCGCAAAGAAGGCTTTCGAGGCGATGATGAGTCAGGACAGGGTTGGCCATTACGCGGAGCGTCGTTCAAGTGCCCTGGCATATGAGGACGTGCTCCGTCAACTCGGCTTGCTTTCTGAGGAGAACGTGGAGAGGGCCACAAGTCTAGAAGCAATAGAGACCATCAAACGAGCCGTTCTCCAATATATGAAAGAGAAGAAGCTTGACCGTGCAGATCCGATGGACGAGAAGTTCGTTGATTTCCTGAGCAAGATCTCTCTTGAGGCAGTGGAGAAGTTTAGGATATGGAAGAACAGCGGCCTCTACGGCTGGGCTGAAACAAGGGGCACGTTGAAGGAGAGACTTGGAGAAGCAGACGAGCCGGAAGAAGAGGAAGGATACAACACAAAGACAATAGCCAATCTGATTGAAGGAGAAGAAAGACTCGTCTGCCTCTCGATCGTCGATCCAAACCTCATAAAATCTCTCGCAATCGATCTCTCAAAAACAGTTCTAATGAGTAGAAAGAAGGAGTTCAAAGTCGAACCCTTGGTGCTGTTGGTGTTCGATGAGACACAGGAATTCATCCCAGCTTACGATAAAGCGAGGGGAATAGAAAGAGAATGCACGATGCAGGTGGAGACGCTGCTTCGTCAAGGCAGGAAGTATGGGTTGGGGGGTTGCTTAGCTACTCAGCGGATAGCGTACTTGAACACGAACGCACTACAGCAGCTGCACACGTACTTCGTGGGACCTATGCCCAGACCATATGATCGTAGCCTTGTCAGCAACACCTTCACAATCGATCAAGGCATATTGGAGAAGACGTTGGAGTTTGCGCCAGGAGAATGGTTGCTGTCAAGCTACATAGCAACAGGCATGGAGAACGTACCAATATTCATCAAGGCAGACAACACAGAAACAGAGATAGAAGCATTGCTGCAAGAGTAGCGATCATACACTGGAATATTGGACAAGGCGTACACTGGGCTGTAAGTTCAGGTCACTAATCGTACGTCAATTGTGAGAACTAATCCCGGCCGCCACACCGAGGTGTCTGTAATACGTGCGGCCGCCACATATCTCCTAGCCTTCTGGTATGGTTCTCGCCGGGTCTTGACAGTAACAGGTGTGGGAGCGGGCACCGTTGGATCATAGCCGATTGTGATATGGGGAGGGTTTGTCGTCTCACATAAATCCTCAGGTGTGCATGAAATAACGCAGGATGCACACCGATGGTTACGGAGGCTATTGTCGACAGAGAGATATGCGATAGACTTGAGAATCTTCTCGCATATCAGAGAGATCCCCCCATTCGTATTAGAATAGTAAGTCCTTGGATTCATGAGGTAGTGCTATCTGATGGTAGGACCCTCTCGCAGAAGATAAGACAACTAATCGCATTCAAGCGAGCTTCGGTAACGCTTCTAGTGAATCCGACACGCATGACGACGCCCGAAGAAAAAGACTTTCTGAAACTGCTTGAAGACGCTGGGGTAAGAATTCATTACAAGAGGGATTTGCATGCAAAAGCCCTTTTGTTGGAAAGCGCGCGAGATGTTGGCCTTGTCCTTACTAGTGCAAACTTCACACAAACAGCGCTAAGCAAACAGCAAGAGGTTGGAATCTATTTGCTGAATGAACTCCCGCATATATTCGAAAAGCTTGATAGATATGTGACGGGCCTACTAAAAGAGACAAACGTAAACATAAGAGGGGGCGATTACGACGCCAACATGGTTTGAAGAGCTTGATTTTGTCAAAGATCCTTACGAAAAACTGGACCCGTACAAAATCGACCTGAAATATCTGGTATGGGATAGGCCAGATTTGCAGCAGGCGCTACTCGACCTTCAGCGTTTCATTGAAGATATCTCCAATGATCGGCGAACCGGGATGAAGATATTTGGCTCTTCCGGGAGTGGCAAGACATGGCTGACACGAATCATAGAAAAAGAAATCCTTGCGATGAAGCCTGAGGTGCTTTTCATCTACACCAAAGTTCCGAAGCTGGAGCCGACTTTTCAGACAGTCTACAGATTAGGTGTTCAATATCTTCTTGACAATCACTTCGACAGGATTGTGCAACACATAAAGGATCATGGTGAAACCAATCTGACCACTTGGAAGAAGATGATCCAAGATGAGGATTTGGCAACAGCTTTTGGACAGTACTACTCTGGGACAAATAGGGCGCTCGCCAAGAAATGGCTAATTGGGGACAAATTGTCTGCCTCAGAACTGGATGAACTCAAGGTAACAAGTTCACTGGATTCGGAATACGATCGATTTGAGATGCTGACAAGAATCTTTCAAAACATGAGTTCAATTTTCTCAGACTCGCTCCTTGTGATTGACGAATTGGAGAACGCGCCTGTCAAGCTGGCAGGCCAATTGAGCGATAGTTTGCGTGACATACTAGACACATTCGCAGAGAGGTTTTCCCTCGTAGTGTCTTTCACTGCTGCAAAGGACTCAAAACCGCAGTATAGAAGAAGGCCGATGATCCGAAGGGGAAATGAACATCCCACCAACGCCACAGAACAGTCTATATCATAGCAATCATTTTGATCTTCGTATGGAATCCAGCAAGAGGGAAACGTCAATATCATCTAGAAACACAAGCCCTCTTCACGACGGCGTATGCGAGAAATTTCCCGCTGGTCCCGTAATCCCACTCATATGTCAAGATAATCTTTTGCGAGACAATAATAGAACAAACGCATTTGTCAAGTCAGTTAGCGAAACAGTTCGCGAAGATGACATCGTCATCGACTTAGGCGCCGGCGTTGGCTTGCTGTCCTTCGCGGCAGTGGACAAAGCCAAAAAGGTGTATGCAGTAGAGATAGATCATGCGGTCTTCGATTTTGGGAAGAAATTATCAGAAACAATGGGTCTCGCGGACAAGATAGAATGGATACTGGGTGATGCACGCTATGTTAAGATTCCAGAAGCTCCCGATCTTGTAATCTGCGAAATGCTTGACACTGCTTTGATGTCAGAGTTGCAGGTGCCCGTGATGAATAGGGTCATTCATGATTCCCCCAATCATGACATGGTCATTTTGCCTAAACGAACTGAGACATCCGTTCACCTGTTAGAATCGAGTTTCTTCAACTTTCAAGGAATAGAGTTTAGACTCCCTCGCTTCGAGATGCAAAAGAGTCGAAGATGGTCACGTGAGTTATCTGAACCGCAAACGTACCACAGAGTGAGCTACCGAGAATTCAATAATCCCGTTGTGAAGGCAGTGATACGTGTTAAAGTCACTAACAAAGGAGTGCTCAACGCGATACGACTTGAGAGCCACACTTCTCTAGACGAGCATACGCTTGTAGGTCCTTCAGATTGGTTTTGTCCTCCAGTCGTATTTCCCGTGAATCCCATTGACGTTTCAGAGAATCAGACAGTGAGTCTGGAGATCGGCTATGAAATGGGTCAAGGCTTTGATAGCGTTACGCTGCAGGCCAACTGAATGCCTCCTTATGAACAACAGGAGAAGTCAGTTGAAGATTGCAGTCAAGAATTTATTGATTGAAATGCAATATTGGTTAGGGGGCCGATGATAATCAACCAACCTGCCTCGCAAATGCTGGATCAGGGAGTCTGAAATGGTATTGAGACAAGAAAATAGTACGATTACTGTAGGACTTGTCCAGATGTCCATTTCGGAGGATACTACGGCGAACACGCAAAAAGCCATGACCAAAATAAGAGAAGCAGCCAAGAAAGGTGCAGAGATTGTTTGTCTACCAGAACTATACCGTACAGCGTATTTTCCTCGTCATAAGGGAAAAGACGTTTGTCAATTGGCTGAGGCAATCCAAAACGAATCTGTTCTGTCTTTATCAAGTTTGGCAAAGGAATTGAGAATCGTGATTATTGCGCCTATCTTTGAGAGAGATCGGAACGGCAAGCACTATAATTCGGCGGTGGTCATTGATGCCGATGGGGGGATTGTGGGAACCTATCGCAAGGTTCACATACCCTACGATCGATTTTTCTATGAAAAGGACTACTTTGAAACCGGAAACTTGGGTTATCGTGTATTTAGAACTCGATACGCTTGCCTTGGCATACTTATTTGCTACGACCAATGGTTTCCTGAAGCCGCAAGGATTAACACGTTGAAAGGCGCGGATGTGATCTTCTATCCTACTGCAATCGGTTACATCGAAGGTGATCCTCTGTCCGAGAAAGATTGGTATGAAGCTTGGGAAATCATACAGCGCTCCCATGCCATAGCTAATGGTATCCATATTGCTACAGTCAATCGCGTGGGAAAGGAGGGAGAAATAGAGTTTTGGGGATCATCGTTTGTTTGTGATTCATTTGGAAGAGTACTAGGAAAGGCGAGCAAGAAGGACGAAGAAGTACTGGTCGTAGATGTAGATCTTAGTCAAAACAAGAGAATTCGGGATGGTTGGGGGTTCATTAAGAACCGTCGGCCTGAGACCTACAGCCAGCTTCTTTCGCGTAATACGCCTCGCGAACTAGGATATACTATGCCCGCAGAGTGGGAAAGGCATGATGCAGTGTGGATCGCATGGCCGCACGATCCAATAACATTTCCTGATAGGGTTGAAGAGGTAGAGGAAACGTATCTGGAAATCATAGGTGCTCTTCACCAAAGCGAAGATATCAATCTCTTTGTCACGAACGTTGACATGCAGAAAAAGGTAACGGAACTTCTGGGAAAAGGATGTATTGATTCGAAGAGAATCAAGTTTCATATTTGGGACTATGCCGATGTCTGGTTTCGAGATTATGGTCCTATTTTTCTACATAATAGAAGTAAGCAACAACTATCAATGGTGGGTTGGATCTTTGATGCGTGGGGCAAAAAGTACCCAGAACTTATGAAAGACACACTGATTCCGCGTGTGATAAATCAGAAGATGCAGCTGACTTATTTCAATCCTGGAATTGTCTTAGAGGGCGGATCTATTGATGTAAATGGTGAAGGCACGCTCCTAACTACTGAACAATGCTTGTTGAATAGGAATAGGAACCCGCAACTGTCAAGAACAGAAATTGAGCAGTATTTGATGGATTATCTTGGAGTGAGTCACATTATTTGGCTAAAGGAAGGCATTGTAGGAGATGATACAGATGGCCACATCGATGATATTGCTCGCTTCGTCAATCCCACGACGATTCTATGCGCGTATGAGGAAAACGAAGAGGATCCAAATCATTCTATCTTGAGGGAAGACTATGAGATACTGCTTGAAGCAAGAGATCAACATGGGAATGAACTAAGCATCATCAAAATGCCAATGCCACCCAAGATTGTCAGGTATGTCCGCGGAGAAAATAAGAGGTTGCCCGCCAGCTATCTAAACTTCTACATCGGAAATAAGGTTGTGTTGGTTCCGATCTTTGGGCACGAAAATGATGGAAGAGCATTGAACATTATGGAGAAGGTATTTCCAAATAGAAGAGTGATCGGTATCAATTGTCTAGATTTGCTCTATGGATTGGGCACTGTTCATTGCGCTACACAACAGCAGCCAGCTGCCAATCGCGAGCCGTCTAACTGACGGCTTGTTGAAGGGTTGCCGTTACAATAACGCAAAATGCTGAATCTATGCTTGAGCGGGCTCCTCTCTTAGCAGGGTGATCCAATCCAAATACGTTCTGCTGACAACGAATGCCACAATAGCAATGATCAGCACAGCAACAGCACTCAAGTTTGAAAAAATGTGAATAACCAGCAGAACAGAATAGGCAATTATCAGGGGGATATCCGATTTCCTGAGCAGATCTCCAGACGACTGCACGTTAAATGCTATTTCCCAAACAGATACAACTGCAAAGAATAGCAGCAACAATGTCATGAACAGCTTGATGTCTCCCTTGGGTAGAGCGAAAAGTAGGTACCAAGTTATGATCACTACGATATCTAACACGTACATGACGGAGTACGTTCTAACAGAATCAGGCATTTTCCTGATCTCAAGATGGTACAGTAACCAATCGTCAAATATGATCAAGAGCGAAAAGAATAACATCACGTTTGGGCTATTAATCACGAAAACAGTAAAGTCCTTAATTTCGGCTATGGCCAAGGATATGACCGCGGCGTATAGCAAGTCCGTGAATCCTATCTCGATTGTTCTGCCAGTTCCAGTTTTGCCTGTAGGCATTCTATCGCCCGTACTCTTTCGTGTTGGAAGGTGGGAAATGAATGTTGCGTCATGAAATGAAATGCGAGGGATTCTCTTTGTGGAATCCAAGGTCAAATCAATTCGAGATGGATGGTGGCTCTGCTGATAACGAGTTATTCATCGCAGACAGCTTAAACCGACAGAGCCGGATATTCCAGGTTAAGTCAGGCCCGCTGTGGATAGCTTGCTTTCTGAAATGTCAATGGGTCTGTTTCTAGACTATTCCTTTTTTGTATCGTGACTGTATCTAGGGGGATTAGGGCAGCAAAAATGACCAATGCAGCGTGACTTTCAAAGATGTCCAGGTTTTGGCAAGTGCTGCGAAGAATCTGCCCAGTTATCTGAAAAGAAGGGGTACTCGGTAGTGACCACAAGAGCTTGGCACGAGTTTCACACATAAATCCTTTCGCGTACATATGATTGGTAGATCTGATTTTCAACTGGAAGTAGGGTGTTACTATTCAGTGGCTACACCCAGCCTCGGCGTAGCTACTAGATTGTAACTCCCTTCTTCTTTATTAGCAGTCAGATCCGAGGTAGATTATGGAGGTTAACATTCACAATTCAGAGCACAACTTGGAAAGAAGAATCGAGATGATCAAGGGATCAAAAGAGATATGTCAAGAGAACAAGGAAGACATCATACGTTCTAGCGAATACGGCCGGCCCCAGCGACAGTGGCTAAGCGCGCGCAACTTGAGTCTGCTTGGGTGCCAATGGAACAGGTTAGGTTAGTTGCTGAGTAGCCATTCCTCTCTTGTCGCGATTTGAAGACCGCGTCAGATCTCTTTACGCTTGCGGGAGGATAACAGCCTGTTAAGTCGCTTATCCCTATAAGGAAAAGGGTCAGGTCGAATGAGACTCTCAGATTTCCAGATTATGTCGAATTGCCCGTCTGTCCTGATTCTTCCGATTCGCGCCTCCGACCAGATGTGCTGGTTCTCACGGTCGATCCGGACGAGTCCACCAGGTCCCCCGTATTCCAAACCGAGTGCGGCAGTTCGGATAGCGCCAACGTTTGTGCTATGTGCCTTCCTGACAGCTTCGGCGAAGAGGTGGACTTGGAAATAGGCAGCTTCTATGGGATCGTCTGTTACCCTCTCCAAGCCATACCTTCTCTTGAAGGCTCGCACAAATCTCCTGTTCTCGGGAGTGTCGATGCTCTGGAAGTAGTTCCAACCGCAATAATGCCCAGCCGTAAATTGTGTACCTATATGCCGTAGTTCAACTTCAGCTATGCTAAATGAAAATACAGGTACCTTATCAGGCCCGATCTTCTCTTCATGAAGTTGTCGGAAGAACGCTATGTTGCTGTCGCCATTTACCGTGTTCAAGACCACATCCGGCTTGCTTCTCTTTATGGTTTCCAAAACACTCTTGAAATTCCAATCACCTAGGTTCACATATTTCTCTCCAACCACATCTCCACGCTTTCTCAAATGCAACCTGATGATCATGTTTGCCATTCGAGGAAAGACATAATCTGAGCCAACCAGAAAGAAACGCCTCCACCCCTGCGTTTCTAAGCACCAATCAATAGCTGGAAGGATTTGCTGATTCACTGTGGCTCCGGTGTAGATGCAGTTCTTAGACCTCTCGTAGCCTTCATACTGGACAGGGTACCATAACAGGTTCTCTCTATCCTCTACGACCTCAAGAACTGCCTTGCGACTGGCCGATGTCCAACATCCGAACACAGAGCAGACTTTGTCGTCATCAATCAGCTTTCTGGCCTTCCGAGCGAAGGTCTCTGGGTCCGAGGAGCCGTCCTCGATAATTGGCACAATCTTGCGGCCCAGTACGCCTCCTTTCTGATTGATCTCAGCGATGGCCATAGTGGCGGCTTGCACCAGAGGCTCTTCGCTCATCGACATTGTTCCAACAAGCGAATGCAACAAACCGATTCTAATGGGTTCTGCTTCGGCCATGGGCTTGAGTTTGTCGTAGTCTTCAATCAGATGAGACCGCGAGGCAAGTTCATGAGCCTTGCGACCGTTATCAGTTATTGCGTAGAACGAATATTCACTAGCCTTTCCGCTGACCTCAATCTTCTGTTTCGACAGCAGACCGGTATCCTCAAGAACCTTCAGGTGATGCGTAAGCGTACCCGGATTTATGACAGCTCCTAGAGCTCCCTCCAATTTCTCCTTTATCCTCGAATAGGAGAGTCTCTCAGACGCCGTCAAGAGCAATAGGATATGACCCCGAATCCGGTTGAGCGCTATGCGTGACATCGAGAACTGCCAATCATCGTTGTTCCTAGCGTCGATCATGGCAATTCATCTGAGAGCAGCCTATTAAGTTAGTTGGTCAAGTTAGGTCCTCTCTTACTAAGTTAGCAATCTTGACTGGCCGTCTTATAGGTTCGCAATGGAGAGGAAGTTGTGAGGGTGAGGACTCGTGACGGAGAACATACTCTCCTCGTTGGACAGAGTCGTAGCGCTTTGTGTGAAGTATTGGGGTCAAATCTCCGCAGGGTCATTCGTAGTCTGGCTTTTTGGATCGAAACAGTCAAGGATGCTCGTTATAGGGACTGTGGCATTCATTGCCGGCATGTGGGCGGCAATGATTGTCGCCTTGATGACATGGGACAGACAGAACTTTCTTGTAACTGTTCGAAGCCTCGGAAACTCCTACAACGGTTTCATTCAGCAACAATTCTTGAAGCGTGAGGTGTTTGCCAGATGAGGGAAAAAGCAGCAGCCCAACCGATTGTTACCGGTCTGCTGCTGCACCTCCGGAAACTACATTGCATCGTCGTGCTCTACTTAGAGGATCTGGTCTCCACTATCATAGTCTACACTGCAAAGCTCAATTTGGAACGTCGCCTGAACAGAATAGGCGATATTCTGGATCAACACCTTCTCCTCGCCCTGCAGGCGCATCTCCTTAAGACAACGCTCGAACAGTCAGGATTGGTTCGAACAAGACCTGCACTGAATCGTGTCTTTCATGAACAGATTGAAAGTAACATGAAAAATTCAGAATTCTCGGAATGCATCGAGCGACTTGAAATGATCACCAAAAATGGCCTCCTGAAGATCCTGCTCACCGCGTATCTAACATTTCCCGAAGAGAAAATCCGGCCTCACGGACGGCAGATCATAGACTTTCTCTCCGCGATTGTGACGAAACCCGCTGACGTTGACATCCGCCTCGATTTCCACGATCTCTTCTCTGTGGTTTTGGTCAAGGCCAAATGTTGTGAATCCATCAGCTTCTACAAGAGAAGAATAGGAACGGCGGCAGCGAGAGGAATAAAACGGATCTTTGTGGTAGGGATAGGACTCGCCAATTCCCTTGTTGCGCGAGCGGCAGCAGACGCCTTTCTCAAGGAATACTGCAATCAATTTGAAATACAGGTAAAGGAAGGGTTTGACGTTACTTGCCACAGAACGGGCAGAGCTAGTCAGGGGATCTGTGTCTACTTGCGGCTAAAGGATTGTGTCGGTTTTTGACAGCATAGCTGGTCGAGGAGAGGTTTGGCGCGCGCTAGCCCTGTTAATGTAACCGATAATATCTTCCTAACTCGCCCCACTGCATTTTCGGTCTGAATTGCGTGTTATTCGTTTTTTTGTTGGTGTGCTGTGAGCTATCTGATTTCTCCGCAGTGCTCTTTGCGACGTAGTTGAGTAGAGCTTGTCTAAGCTCTGTGTCGTCGCGTGCGGTAGACGCTTGTTGTCACTTTTCGAGGCTTTGTTTGGCGTAGTTTATCTGTGGGTCGCTCAGTAAGCTTGTCAACGCATCTCTGTCTTTCTCCTCTACATGTGGTTCCAGCTTCTCTATCAGCAACGAGGTGCAGTCTATCGCGATCTTCGCCCGTTCAAAGTCTTTCTCAACCTTATCGGTTCCAGGTTTAACTCTCAACCCCATATGTTGCCAAGCCTGCGTACTCAGGACGCTGGCGAAGAAGCTCAACAAGTCATACGTGTCATCAGACGTGATTTCGAAAATCTGTGTCTTCTCTTTTAGCTTGCGACTAATGTTTATTGCATTAGTTTCTTCCATCTCTGTCGATAAATAGTTCTTGTTCCGCAGATGTAGTGCGCGCTGCGTTGGGGGCCAAAGTGTATGGGCCTTGACTGAGACAATCCAACACGACCAATCCTCCAGCACAGTTTCCATAGCGGAGGTACGAGCTTGGGCCAGTCAACTCGCCTCTGAAAGTCGCAGCCGTGGGTGGACCCATCAATGGTATGTTCAACCTGACGCTGTCAATCGAATCACCGACCGACTAATGAGTACAACCGGAGTGACGATCTGTCTTGTCGGGCTTCAAGGAGTTGGCAAGAGCAGTGCACTGCAGTTTATCCTCGATGTCGCGAGATACATAGACGGTATGCGGCGCAAGGCAAAGCAACCGATCTTGTTCAAATGGCGGAGACGAGCCGAATTGCTCGAGAATCTCGCCAATGACACCCACGAAGCTTCATCGGGTTTTGGATCGTCGTACACGACGAAGCTCAAAGATATCATAATGCGACGTCATCCAGAATTGGATCAAGTATCCTTCTCCGAAGTGTCCGGATATCCGAGCATTGACTCGGTTGAGCGAACAATGAGAAGGGCCGATGCTAGGAATCTTCGCTGGACCGTTTGGCTGGAGATGCTTCGAGACACTGGAACAATTCTCATTGATACTCCCGACTACTCAAAGACGGATACGCGATCAATGGCCAAGGATTTGGACGAAATGTACTGGTTATGGAACTATCTTGTCTCCTCTGAGGCGAGGCCCAACATTGTCATCGCGATCCAGAAAGAACTGTTCCAGCGTCACTTCTTCTTTGATAAGATGGAGAAGATAGAACTCGAACCTCTGAAGCCTGAGCAGATGATTGAAGCATACAAGCGCCGCTTCAAAGCCACTCATCCGTTCGCCGACGATGCTTTGCTCAAATTGGCCCGGATGAGTCAGGGCATCTTCCGCCGTTTCCTAAGATACATAATTCTCGCCCTAGACCATCATGAACACACAAAAACCCCAACGCCCATCACTGCCGATCAGGTTCGGGAAGCTATCCCTCCTCAACTCCTCGCCAAAGAGATGGATCAGCAACTTTCCGAGATCTTTCCAAGACAACCAGATCTACGCACCCAGGCCGTCAAACTTCTCCTCCATCTAGAAGAGCACGGCCCAATCGGCCAAGTCAAAATAGCCGAACTTCTCGACATCCAAGACTACGCCGTAAGCCGACTACTCAACAAATTAGAAGACCACAATTACATCAGACGAGAAAGGAAGGGAGTCGAGAACATCATAACGGTCGCAACCTGATAAGCCACAAAAAAGCGTCGGAAACAGAAATAGTGCTGCAATAATGCAACTATTCTCCGCTTGCACATGTACACGCGCCAACAATACAAAAGGGCTTTTCACTCAGTTCGCACGAACTTTTCACTCAGCGCGCCCACGCTTTTCACTCACTGCAGAAAACACGCGCATAACCATTCTATGAGCGATCAGAGAATAGTGCTGCAATCCTGCAACTAGTTCTGGCGCGCACCAAATATACCTGCAGGAGGATAGCGTGCGCTGGCACGCTAGGCCCAATATCTTTGCTCTGATTCGCGCGTGGGTGGCGAAGGTGGCACCTTGAGCTTCTCCGTTGCCTTTATGTCGAAGCTCAAGAAACGTGTCGCCATTTCTCTCAAGCTGACACAAAAGTCCTTGAGCTCTTCCTCGCTGAATTCAGCCATTAGGCCTGGTCTTGCCAGCCAGCTTCGCCAACCAGAGACGCTGTTACCAACAGCCTCTACGATGGCCCATAACGCAATATAGCATGCGAAGCGATCCTTGAGGTCAAGGGCTTCAAGCTGCTTGATTCTTTCCTCTGTCTTCGCAACCCAGTCAAGTTTCGATGATTCGCTCATTGAAGACCGCTCCTAGCTCACAGCACTCTGCACCGTGTCTCAAATGTGTATCGCGCGCTAGGTTCACGAAGGGTTATGAAGATAGAAATTTTCTCGGATGAGACGCCGTCACAATCTTTTTACCTTTCAGAGACATTGAGCTTGAAGAGAGGGGGAGTTCGAGAAATGCCTCTAGCATTCGTCTTCATAAACGCTGAGATCGGATCAGAAGATGAGGTCTTGAAGCAACTCAGAAAGATGGAGAACGTTAAGGAAGCCTACATGGTCTACGGGGTCTACGATATTGTTGCCAAAGTCGAAGCGGAGACGATGGAAAAACTCAAAGAAGCCCTGACTCGGAAGGTGCGTAAAGTCGACAAGATCAGTTCGACCCTAACCATGATGGTTATTGAAGAAACCTAGGACTTCTCGTTTGACAACCTTACTTCAACTTCTTCTGGTTCTTCTCTTCCTTAGGCGCGCGCACACACAATTACTGACTAACGACGAAACGACGATTCAATTTCGGACGGCCGCACCAGGAGATACACACACAATCATAGTCCAAGAAGGACGTTCTGATACACGACCTACTCAAGGTCCTCGCTGATCAGAAGAGACTCGACGGCTGGCGTCACCATGGATCATGTATAGCAACTGTTGCTACTGAATACACTAGGCGTGCTATGACCAATAGCAATCTTGAAGAATATCCGGGAAACACTGTTGGTCGAATCCTAGATGAACGTCAACATACCGGAGAAGATATTCCTCACAAAGGGTGTGGGTACCCACAAAGAGAGACTGGCAAGTTTCGAATTGGCTCTTCGTGACGCGGGCATAGCCTCCT